>Ga0209890_10000218_pt1 | contig 26709 bp, 14 predicted proteins | sample OrgsoiDNA2013049_FD_185799 | JGI IMG/M metagenome (GOLD analysis project Ga0209890, IMG submission 185799) | Permafrost soil microbial communities from the Arctic, to analyse light accelerated degradation of dissolved organic matter (DOM) -... | ecosystem: Environmental > Terrestrial > Soil >... | reverse complement strand
GTTCCGCAAATGCCCGAAACTTCCATCTTGACGAGCAAGCATCCCGGAGCCGGATCGGGCAGCGGATACTCGCGAATCTCATAGCGTCCGGGTTCCACCAAGGTTGCTGCTAGAACTGCTTGGGCCGACATACCACTCTCTCTGGTTTCTACTGCGCTTCGGCGAGGTCACCGGTTTGGATTGGAGAAAAATCCGGGGGACTCGAAAGTCCCCCGGAGTGTTAGGCGGGATACAAAGCGCCCCCTCAGAAATTCAGTTTCAGAGAAAGCTGACCGAGACGAGGTGGCGCAGCTTGGTTTACTTGGCCGAAAGGACCGGACAAGATCCCGCTGGGTCCGATGAACTGAGTGTGGTTGAAAACATTGAACAACTCCGCCCGGAACTGAAGGTTGACGCGTTCCGACAGCGTTGTGTTTTTTTGCAGAGCAGCATCCCAGTTGTTGAATCCCGGACCGTGGAAGAAGCGACGCCGCGCGTTTCCCTCTAACCCGATGGCCGACGACTGAAACGAGGTTGGGTCGAAGAAGTAATGTGCCGGCAGCCCATTGTTGTACCCAGCGAACACTTGCTGGTGTCTCGGGTCAAAAGTGTGTAAGGCTGCAGTTTGGTCGGGAGTATCGACCGCCAGCGGAATCGGTCCTCCGAACGAAGTCCCCAGCAGCGAGTGATCGTCGGTCTCCACGAGAGTTATCGGCAAACCAGTAGAAAACTTAGTGATACCGCTGAGAGACCAACCATTGGTGAGTCGCTTCGGTCCTCCGAATCTGTCAAACGGCAGCGTGTAGTTATAGCTCACGACAAAATTGTGTGTGGAGTCAAAGGCCGACAAACCACGGCTGATGTTGGGATTAATCGGATTCATCTGTTCGCCATAGCCAGAGGCGTTGTCCAGGGACTTGCTGTAGGTGTAGCCGAGCAGCATCTGGAGACGACCAGCGGTGTGACGGAAATTTACCTGCGCGGAATTATAGGAAGACTTGCCGGCGGTAATGAAGTACGAGTCATTTCCGATAGGTACAATCGCTCCAAGAGTCGGATCGATTACCCCGGGGAAGTTCAGACGTGTCCCAGGCTGAAAGCTACCGCCAGGAAGCTGATAAACCGCGTTTTCGAGTCCCGGGCCGCAAGGAACGGGGGGATTTGATACGGGAAAGACGACCGCACCTTCAGTGATGAGTTGATTACATAACGCGGGACTACCAGGATTCGCGGACCTTGAGGATAGTAGCCTGTGACCTTGGGTTCCCACATAGCTAACCGTTATTAGATCTTTACCCGTAAGCTGTCGCTGCAGAGAGAGCTCGTAGTTCTCTGCATAGGGCAGGCGGTTTCCGTTGTAGAAGGCAGGAGAACTGCCGACCGTGCCAAAAGCAGTGTAGAAATTGGCTAGAGTGTCATACGGAGGCAACTTGTCCGCGGGATTGGTCGGCGAGGGGTGCTTCGGGGGCGATGCGACCGGGAAGAAATTCTGACTCGAATTTCCCGTGGCCCGCTGGGTGAACGGCGCTGCGAAGGTTGAGCCAAATTGCCCGGTGTAGTCGCCGAAAGGGGCATCACCAATTTCATTGAAATCGGTGGCACCCTCGAATGCGGCATATGAAAGCGTGTAACCCATGCGTATGCTCGACGCGCCCGATTTACCAAGAATCCTACCCAAGGCGCCGTCGTGGTCGCCGAAGGAATAGGCCAAGCCGACTCGCGGGGCAAAATTGTTCCAACGAGTGGGCGCCAGAGTGCGCGGAACATGAGGATCACCCGGGAAAACCCATCCTTTGGGTGAGCCGGGGAAAACTACGGATTGCTCACCGGGAATCAGCGTCTGAATCTCGTTGAATTTTTCCCACCAGGGAGAACTCACGTCATAACGCAAGCCGTAGTTCAAAGTGAGATTTGAGCGGACGCGCCAGCTGTCCTGACCGTAGATGCCCATATAGAAGCTGCGCCCGTAGGAAGGATAGGACTGACCTTGTACAAACGAACTGGGCGCCCCCAGCAGGAAATCCACGAAGTCGCTTCCGGTCTCGCTGTTGCCACCGTTGATGGCGGTTCCAAAAAAGAAGTTGCCGTTGGCGACGTTGGACAGATTTTCCTCAAGCTGGTTGAAGTGAAACTGGCCGCCAACCTTGATGGTATGTGTGCCGACGACTTTGCTGAAGTTATCGAGTACCTGATAGATGTTGTCGATTAACTGATTGGGGCGGCTTGGTACGCCAATCACGTAGTTATTGAAGTCGATTTCTGGGACACCTTGAACACTCGGTGTGCCGACGAAGATTCCTGGAGCGCCGCTCGCCCCTGATGCGAATCCCAGGTCAGCGAGTTTCGTTCCGGTCCCGCCAAGGGGCCGATTGAGCGTGGTATTTAAGCGGAAATAGCCTATGCGAAGTTCATTCACCGAGGCCGCACTGAGTGTCTTGGTCATGCCCAGATTGATGTTATGAGTCTGACCCTTGCCATCGACTGCAAATCCCGGATAGAGCGGTGCGTTTCCGGACCAGTAAGGGTCAATCCGATCATAACGGTCGAAGTAGTAGTACCCGCTCAGGAGACCAAAACCAGAATTCGCATCGACCCGCCCGCTGAACTTGTTGTCATGCAAATTGATCTTTCCAGAACTCGTCGAGTAGCTGCCATTTGAGTTATTGGCGGGCAAAATGTATGGCAGGAGCTTTTGCGAAATGGAATTGAATGCGGTGGGAGACAGCTGGGCATTAGGGAAGACACACCCCGTCGTCGGATCGTTGCTGGTGCAGCCCGAGTAGTAGTACTGTTCGCCCGGATTTACTGTGTAACCAAGCTGTTGAGTCAACTGGGAAGCCCAACCCGACGATGTGTTGCTGCTGTTTACGGTGCCAGTCAAGCTTTGCGCAATTTTCGAAAAGTCCCCGCTCTCCATTGCTGAGCTGGGAGCATTCGAGATTGTTTCTGGTACCGCCTGGATGACCCGATTTCCCTGGTAATCTGAAAAAAAGAAGATTTTGTCGCGAACGATGGGCCCGCCAAACGTGCCGCCGAATTGGTTCTGGTGATACGCGCCGCGTCCGCCGGTGTCGAAATAGTTCTTGGCGTCCAAGCTTGTATTGCGCAGAAACTCGAAAACGTTGCCGTGCCATTGGTTTGTACCCGACTTGGTAACAACGTTAATCTGGGCGCCGGCGTAGTTGCCGTACTCGGCGTCGGTGTTGTTGGTCAGAATCCGGAATTCGGCGATGGAATCGAGGTTAGGAACGGCACCGGCTCCGGAGTATCCAATCTCTTGGACGAGAATGCCGTTGAGGATAAAGCCGTTGGCCGACTCGCGCATTCCGTTGACGGATAAGGCACCTGAGTTAAGATCTCCCGATACTGGCGGGACGGCGAACCCAGCAGAAATAAATGAGCCGGCGTAGGCTCCCGACATGCCTGACGGGCTCGAGACCACGCCAGGTTGTAGCGCAAGCAAGTCGGTATAGCTGCGCTTGACCAGCGGAACATCGGTCATCTCTTTGCCTTCAATCACCTCGCCCATCTGCGAGGCCACGGTTTCCACGTGCAGGGCATCGGCGGAGACTTCGACCTTCTCGGTCGTTTGCCCGACCTGCAACGCCGGATCCACGTTTAGGGCCGAGTTCACGTCCAAAACAAGGTCGGTCTGCCGGTAGGTTTTGAATCCTTTTTGCTGCGCTTCGATGTTGTAGTGTCCCAGGGGCAGAGATTGGAAGGAGTAGAAGCCCTGACTGTTCGAGGTCTGGGTTGTCGCAATGCCGGTGGCGACATTGGTTGCGGTCACGGTTGCTCCGGCGATCGCAGCTCCGCTTGGATCCTTTACTGTGCCCGAAATGCTGGCGGTGACGCCAGCGAACATCTGCCCGCAGACGAGCAGAACCAGTGCGAACACCAGAAGACTCTGACGGCGATTCCATCCCTGCATATTCCCTCCGCGATGAACCGTGCGGAGCCTGAACTGACGAGCAGCGCAGAAGCCGAAGGTTCTCGTGATTTGGCCCACTAGAATTTTGATTGCGGCCGATGATCCGGCCGACCCCTCGTTTGCAATCTAACCGCTTATTACCTTTCAACGGCTTATAGTTTAGCCTTCGGCCTTTGTCAAGAGATTTTCAGAAAAGAACCGTGGACCACTCGACTTGCAAGGCGTGGGGGGCGATATATGGAAAACAATATTTGGCCCTATTGAAAGCTTTTAATAGACACAAAACTCCACGGAGTGTGGTGTGCATAGTGGCTTCCGACACAGCGGGGGCGATTTGGACGATCGGGAATTTTCATGCGTCAAACCGCTCTGGTGAACGTTCGAAAATGTGATGCGCCGGACATCCCTTTCTCGGGTTATGCTGGCGGCTTCTGGCGGGGTGGCTCCTCCAGAACGGCAACTCGGACAGGTCTCCCTCGGGAGGACTTAATTCGGAGGCGTGAAATCCGCTCGAGAGCTGAGAATTCTTTGCCAGGACATGGCGGCCTGGATTCCGTCTCGGGGGCAAAGAAGGGCCTTCCTTGCATGTGAAGAGAGAGCGTTCTGCGATTCCATCTGCGCAGGGAACTGATCAGATGATCGTGAAGCGGCACGGGTCTTTGTGAAGCCTCCGTCTTGCAGCGGTCGACGACTTGGTGCACGATCGAGCGTGTAACCCAGAACTGTTTATTCTCGGAATCGACGTCCTTCCAGGGATTCTAAGGTTGTCACTTCATATAAACTTGCGTGGTGTTCTGCTTTTGCAGGGAGGCACTAAAATTGGTCCAGGAGGAATCGGTTTGCCACTAAGCCGGGATGTGCTTTGGTACAAGGATGCGATCATTTATCAAGTCCACGTCCGCACTTTCCACGACAGCAACGGGGATGGTATCGGTGATTTTCAAGGGCTTGAAGAAAAGCTCGACTATCTCCAGGAACTGGGCATCAGCGCGATATGGCTCATGCCGTTCTTTCCCTCGCCTCTGCGCGACGACGGCTACGACATCGCAGATTACAACGCAGTCCATCCCAGCTACGGAACATTGGAGGATTTCCAGAAATTTCTGGCCGCGGCCCACGACCGAGGAATCCGAATCATCATCGAACTGGTGTCGAATCACACGTCGGATCAGCACCCGTGGTTTCAGGAGTCGCGAAGTTCGCGCGACAATCCACGCCGTGACTGGTATGTCTGGAGCGACACTGACAGCCCTTACAAGGGTGCCCGCATCATCTTTCTTGATACGGAAAAGTCGAACTGGGCATGGGACCCGATTTCGAAGTCTTTCTATTGGCATCGCTTCTTCAGTCACCAGCCCGATCTCAACTACGACAATCCCGAGGTACGGGAGCAGATGTGGCAAGTGATGAAGTTCTGGCTGGAGATGGGGGTGGATGCCTTCCGGCTCGACGCGGTGCCATACCTGGTGGAACGGGAGGGCACAAATTGCGAGAACCTGCCGGAGACTCACGCTGTCCTGAAGGAGTTGCGGCGAAAACTCGATGAACAATTCCCCGGCAGGATGCTTCTGGCGGAGGCTAATCAGTGGCCCGCGGAGCTTCGCCCATATTTCGGCGACGGAGATGAATTCCACATGGCGTTTCATTTTCCGTTGATGCCCAGGATGTTCATGGGGCTGAAGTTGGAAGACCGCAAGCCCATCACTGAAATCCTGCAGCAGACCCCGGAAATCCCGCCCTCATGCCAGTGGTCCCTGTTCCTGCGCAACCATGACGAGCTGACCCTGGAAATGGTAACCGACATGGAACGCGACTACATGTACGACACGTACGCCGAAAACAAGACGATGCGCCTGAATCTCGGAATTCGGAGGCGGCTCGCTCCTTTGCTGGACAACGACCGCAGGCGCATAGAGTTAATGAACGGGATGCTGATGTCGTTACCGGGCACACCTATCATCTATTACGGCGATGAAATCGGAATGGGCGATAACATCAATTTAGGCGACCGCAACGGAGTGCGGACACCAATGCAGTGGAATGGGGGATGGAACGGCGGCTTTTCTACCGCGGCCCCAGAGAGTCTGTATGCGCCCCTTATCCAAGATCCGGTATACGGGTATCCGGCCGTGAACGTCTTGCGGCAAAAAGCGAGCGAACACTCGTTCCTCAATTGGATGCAACGCATCATAACGGTTCGCAGATCGACCGGGGTATTCGGCAGGGGATCGATTGAGTTTCTCTATCCAGCCAATCACAGAATACTGGCCTATGTACGGCGACTGGAAAACGAGGCGGTGCTGGTTGTCAATAATCTTTCGAGCACCGCGCAAGCTGTCGAACTGGATCTACGGCGCTACAAGGGAAGTATTCCGATCGAGATGTTTGGCAAGAATATGTTTCCGCGTGTTGGCGAGTTGCCCTATCTGCTAACGATGGGACCCTACCAGTTCTACTGGTTTCGCCTGCGACGAATCTGAGCGAATGCAGATAGTGAAAACGATGTCACATGACGCGCGTCTCCGCAAGGGCACGCGAAACTTCGCACGGAGATGAAATTGGCAGAGGAGAGCTATCTTACGGATGATTTTCTTCGCCAACTGATCAACGTCGGCGAAGTGGACATCCTCGTGGGCTTGCCTACTCACAATAACGCCAAAACGATCGGGTCGATCGTCCGCACAATTCAGAGCGGCATCCTGCGAGGGTTTCCCCGAGAGCGAGCCGTGATCATTAATGTCGATGGGGGGTCGCGTGATGGCACTCCCGACCTAGTCACGGGCATCTCTATCGATGACGTGCGCCCAGCCTCCAATCCGTACGCTCTCCGGACGTTGCACTCAATAAGCACGCGGTATGCGGCCAGCCCGGCGAGCGGAGTTGCGTTTCGGACTCTCCTGGCCGCCGCCGAATTGCTCCGTGCCAAGGCCTGTGTGGTGATGTCACCCGAGTCCGCGAACATTGAGCCCGAATGGTTGTCAAAGCTTCTGTACCCCGTTTATCGCGACGGCTTCGATCTTGTGACCCCCACATATCGCAGACATAAGTTTGAAGGGCTGCTCATAACGAATTTGCTATATCCGATGACCCGCGCACTCTACGGGTTAAGAATCCGTGAGGCATACTCGCTTGAGTTCGGATTCTCTGGCCGCCTCGGAAGTCAATTTCTTGGACAAAATGTCTGGAATCACCCAACCGGGGAGGCTGGTGTCGAACTCCGCTTCACCCTAGCTGCGATCGCGGGACGATACCGTATCTGCCAGTCTTTCCTTGGAGAAAAGGATCACGTCGAGCGACGTGCCGCTGACCTGGTGCCGGCCCTGCGAGAAACTGTCGGCGCCTTGTTCTCCGCTTTGGAGCCAGACTTTCGCGTCTGGAGCGAAGTGGCCGGTTCCCAGGCGGCCCCTACTACCGGGACCGACGGGGAAGTGCTTCTGGAACCACTGCGGGTAAATCGGAAACGATTGCGAGAGATGTTCTCGACTGGAGTTGCCGAATTGGAATCCGTCTTTCAATCAATTCTTTCCCCCCCCACTCTGGCAGAACTCCAGCGAATCGCCCGCCTGGGAGAGGAGGCGTTTCATTACTCTGCAGAATTGTGGGTCAGGACGGTTTACGAGTTTGCCGCCTCGTACCAGAAATCTGTGATCAGCAGGGATCATATTATCCAGGCTTTAGCACCGCTATTCCGCGGAAGAGTGTTCACGTTCTTGATGGAGAACCGTAACGCTTCTGCGGACGACGTCGAGAACAATATCGAAGGTTTGTGCCTTGAGTTCGAGCGACTGAAACCCTATCTGCTGCAGATGTGGAAATCAAGAGAGTGAGGCAACTATGCGGGAAATGATTATCAGCGAACTGAGTCAGGCGCTGCAAGAGATTGCCAGAGGTTTCGCCCACTTCCTTCCTCGTCTCATCGTGATGCTGATCCTTGCATTTGCGGGCTGGGTGATCGCGTATCTCGTAAAAGCGGTTCTGCGCAGCATTCTGCGGCTCATCAAGTTCGACAAGCTTTCAGAAAACGCAGGCGCCGCTCAACTGCTCACCAAGGCTGCTTTGCCTTCGGCGACGGAAATGTTAAGCCGGTTCGTCTTCTGGGTGACCTGGCTCGGCTTCATTCTCCTGGGTGTGCGCGTGCTCGGGATCCTGGGTCTGCAGGAGCAAATCGCAAGATTTTTTATTTTCCTGCCGCGTCTATTTGTAGCGATGTTCATCATGTTTTTCGGCCTCCTGGCAGCTGGCTTCTTTTCGCGTGCCGCTCTATTGGCTGCGGTAAATGCGAATGTGCCTTCACCCCGGGTTTTGAGCCTCGCTGTCCGCAGCATCATCATTGTTTTCGTATTGTCTATCGTTTTTGAAGAACTGGGTCTGGCAGAACAGACCATGCTGGTTGCCTTCGGAATTGCCTTCGGAGCCCTGATGCTCGGCTTGGCAATCGCATTCGGCATGGGGGGCAGAGACTTGGCCCGACGCTTCCTGGAGAAGAAAATCGTTCGCGGGAAGAAAGAGGAAAACGAAGACGAGCTGTCGCCACTCTAATGGAGCAAGGTTAAAGATCGCGGAGCGAAAAATCTTGCCACTCAATACTTTCACGGAAGAGCGGTCGCAACCAGCCTAGCCCTCGCCGGCACCTTCGGTTACGATGCGCGGAGCGTTTTGACTTTCGTCAAGTTGGAATATTCTCGCCCATGGCACGTCTTTGTGGAGAACGATTACGTCCCTCGTGGCCTTCACGTCAGCGGTGTTCTCTTCGGTATTAACGCCAGTAACCTTTTCGATTGGCGCCCGGACCTTCCTCAACAAATGGAACGGGCACGGGCCCGCGCATCATAGTGCCTTGAAAGTGGGACACATATCGAGCTAGCTGAAGAAATTGGGAGCTTTGCTGGGTATGGAGCGCGGTCGAGTGTGTTGATTGAGAGTTCAGTGTCAGTCGAGTAAGCCCGTCAGGCGATACCATGCCAACCCGGTTTGCGCACCCAGCCACCGAAAAGGCTCATTCGGAACGTAATCCAGGCTGGCGTTGAGGAAGGGAAACTGTTTCCAGGATTGCTCACGGCCGGCCTCCAGATCGGCAATGATTCTCCCGAAGACCGAGGTCAGGTTTACGCCATGTCCGCTATAGCCGAGTCCATAGAAGATGTTCTTATTTCTTCCAGTGCGGCCGACAGAGGGCGACTCGTCGAGAGACCAGTCAACTACTCCATCCCAACCTGCTTCGAACTTGACCCCGGACAGGCTGGGGTAGATTCGTACCAGCTCACGCTGGAGTTGAGCAAAATGGGAAGCAGCGTTGCTGGCATCGCCAACCCCGCTATTGAAACAGTAGCTGGGGCTGCCTCCGCCGATGTGGATTCGATTGTCTTCGGTCAAGCCGAGGTAGACGACTTCGGTGCGGCTGTCATTGAACGGAACTCGCTTGCGCCATCCGATCTTGGCCAGTTGCTGCTCGCTGATGGGCTCGGTCACTGCCACGTATTCGTGGACGGGCACAATCGAGTTTCTGAAGAATCCCAGTCTTGAGGTGAAGGCGTTAGTCGCCAAAACCAACGACTTTGCCTTGATGGAATGTCCGCTGCTCGTATGAAGAAGGTGTTCCCGACCTTCCTCGATGTTGGCCACGGTTGTGTTTTCGTAAATCTCCGCGCCGGCGTTCTCGGCAGCGGCCTTGAGCACGTGCACCAATTTCATGGGATGGATGTGTCCACCGTTGGGGTCGAAGAAGGCGGCCTCGTAGACTTCGGTGCCGATCGCGTCAACCAGTCGCTGCTTATCCCAGAACTCAACCGGCATGCCGAGGGATCGTGCCTGCTGCACATAGGCCTTCGCCGCTTGCACATCCTCGGATGTAGCCAGCACTTGCAGAGCGCCATTTGTCTCCAACTCGCAGTCGATGCCGGTAGCCGTGCTGAGCTTCGACAGCGTCCGGATGTTCTCGGCTGTCAGGTCGTAGATCTTCTTGTCGATGGCCGGAGCGGAGCTGAGGTTCATATACCGGTCCCCGGTCATGGTGAGCACCATGGCGCCGTTTCGTCCCGAGGCTCCGTTCCCACAGCCCTTCGCTTCCAGGACGACGACGCGCTTGTGCGGGGAGATGCTGCGGATGTAGTAGGCGGCGGAGAGTCCCGTGAAGCCGCCGCCGAGTACCGCGACATCTACAGCGATGTTCTCCGTCAACGGCGGATTCTGCGGCGGCTGACTTCTCGCCCAATAGCTGCGGTTGGGCTCAAACATCAACGGTTCACGCCAGATCCGGGGAGAAACCTGGTTCAGGCCGACGGTACCTAGCAACGCGCCGCTACCCGCGAAGGCTGCCTTTCTTAGAAAGCGGCGTCGGCTTGAGAGCTCTCGCATGGGCGGATGCTGCAAAACCTCAGAGTACAGAGGTCGCTTTATCCTCGGCAAGCTAAATGAGTTGTTAGTAGAGAGGGCGAATGGTCAGATTCTGAACGTTCGGTTTCTTTAATTTTGACCCGCGTGAAAAAAATGCCTTTGTGGCGGCTTCCAGGCAGCCAGTGTGGTCAGGCGCGCTTATGAACACCCTTCCGGAAGTTCTCGAGCATGTGGCCACAGGTGCGCATCGCAAAGGCGATGATCGGCATGGTGGTAGTTTTGTCCGTCGGACTCGGGAAAATGCTCGCATCGCAGATATACAGGTTCGGTACATCGTGGGCTTGAGCCCACTGGTTGGTAACGGAAGTCTTCGGGTCGCTCCCGAAGCGGCATACGCCCGTTTCATGCAAACTCGTACCTGGGCGATTGGGTTCGGTATCGGCGCCCCACATTTCGCCACCTGCGGCCTTGAACAGGTCGATCATCACTTGCTTCGAATGTTCCCACATCATCAACTCGTTCTCACCCCACTGGAAATGGAAGCGGAGAGCAGGGATTCCGAAGATGTCTTTCTTGTGGGGATCGATGTCCACGTAATTGGTGGGACTCGGCAGAGAAGGCGCCTGAATCAGCGAGCCAATTGGGGACGGGTAGTAACGCTTGATGTTGCGCTTGAAATCGCTGCCAAAGCCCTCAAGCTGCCGATAGTGACCGGGGAATTCTCCACAGCCTCCGCCTGGGTAAATCGAATAACCGCGGATGAATTTCTCCTCACGCGGGTTTCTGAGATTCTGCCAGCGAGGCATCCACGCGACCGTGGAGTCTGCGATGTTATCCGGCGTGGGCGGCTGGCCCACAAGCTGAGGGAAATACCCATAGCCCGGACTGCCGTAAAGGTGGTCACATAAATTGCGGCCCAGTTGGCCGCTGGAATTTGCGATGCCCGTCGGCCAATGCCGGGAACGCGAATTCAGCATGATGTGCGCCGTCTCCACACAGGATGCGGCAAGCACAACAACCTTGGCGTAGACTTCCTCTTCCCGTCTGCTCTTCCGATCGACGTACGCAACACCCTTTGCCATTCCGTTTTCGTCAACGAGCACGCTTCGTACAAGCGCATCCGTCAACATCGTCAGCTTCCTTGTGCTCTCGGCGTCCGGGATGGTAAACCAAGTGGGGGAGAAGAACGAACCAACGTCGCAGCCCCGAGTGCAGTCGCCGCAATAGTGACAAGCGGGGTGCCCATTATGCGGCACGGTGAGTTGGGCACACCGGTCGGGCAAATACGGCACTCCAATTTTCTCGCCTGCCTTCTGAATGATGTAATCCAAACAGCGCCACGGCATGGGCGGCAGATACTCACCATCAGGATTACTCGGCCGATTCTGGACGGTGCTCGCAACCCCCATGTACCGCTCGGCTTTCGAAAACCAGGGAGCGATTTCTGCATAGTCCACCGGCCAGTCCTCGCCAAAACCATCGAGACTGGCGGCCTTGAAGTCAATATCCCCATAGCGGCATGACGAGCGCCCCCAGAAATTCGCTTTGCCGCCGGTTCCCTTACACCGCTTCCAGTACCAATCGGTGCCCGGAGCGTTCGAATACGTAACGTCGTGCTCCCACAGGTGCGGCCCTTCGTTGTACTCGCTCTCCTCGACCGAATAACGCTCATGGTGGGCACTGCCGGCCAGGACTATCGGATCGCCGAAGCCCCGATACTTCAGGTCGTAAACCTGACGGTGTTGGCGATAGTCTTTCTCGGGGTCTGTGCGCGGTCCGGAATTGAGGGCCAGTACACTCAGGCCCGCTTCGCAGAGCATCTTCATCGCCGTGCCGCCACCAGCGCCCGTACCAATCACAATGGCGTCGTACACCCTCGTTGTGGGCAAGATATGGGCCTCTCTATTTCACGAGATTGAACGCTGCAAGATTCGTGGAGCTGGATTCCTGAAGATGCGCGTGCTCCGGATCATCGGGATGAGCGCAACCTGGCGCTTTCGGCCAGGCCGTACGCAGGCCCGGGTAGCCCAGACTCTCCAACCCTATCTTGGTGGTGTAGTATCCGACAACCGTGTAATCGCGCATCAATTGGAAGAACTCGCGGCCGGTCTCAGTCGTAGGCTTGTACTTTTCCCTGTAGGCGATTTCCTGGAGCAAACTGTTTTGTTGCTCCGCGCTACAGTCCAGGAATTCGTGTTCAAATTCAGATTTGCTGTGCGCATCCATCCAGCTGAGTCCCGCAAGGAAATGTCCCTGGACTGCGGAACCGAGGGCAGTATTCTGGGACATTTCATCGCTGCCGTTGACTGGAACGCGATTCGCGACCATAAAGTCGATGAACTCGGCAACTCCTGCCTCCCGCGCACCGGGAGTGTCATCCGCTGGAATGATCATCTCGGTCAGATGCTCTACCAGTTTGAACTGCTTTGGCGAGAAAAAGAGAGGCTTGTAGGATGACTTCGCAGCCTGTGCAAGACCTGCGTCTGGCGCAGCGTGAGAGCATGCAAACGCCCATTGGCGGAAGCCCGGAAAGGTACCCGCTACGGAAGCGAGCCCAATGTAACGCAGGACCACCCGACGTTCAATCCCTTGTCCGCCCATACTTGAGACCCCAAGTGGAACCGGCTTTGGGGAGTGGTCCCATGAGGCCGGATTTTTATCACTACGACGTACCGGTGTCAAGCCGCCGAACCCGTAACATCTGACAACGCTGGAAAATCACATTTGCTTGACTGGAGATTCAATCATTTCTCCAGCCTTTGTTGAGTGATCCGGTCGGCCCTAGAATTCAATCCTCAACGCAAGCTGACCGACGCGGCTCCCTCCGGCGTCACCGGAGCGAGCGCTGGTAACTTGCCCGAAATGGCCGTCCGTCAGATTGTTGCCCGGATCATCGTAGTTTACGTGGTTGGGGAGATTGGTAAAGCTACTGTCGAACTTCAACATGAATCGCTCGGTGAGCCGGAAGGTCTTGCCAAGTCCCAGGGAGAAATTCACTGTCTTGGGGCCAATGAGCGTCCCGGTGTGTGCGTTGCCAAAGCGGCCAATCGGCCCCGTCGTGCAGTTAAGCTGTACTCCGGAAAGGTCTTGTCCTGCGGCCTCGCCGGGGCAGGCGAATACGCTCGGGTTAAACCAACGCTGGGGGGTGGGATTGGAGACGTTGGGCTGGCCGAACTGGTCGGGCCGATTAAAGCCATTATGGGAGTTCTCGGATGTGTCATATTGCAGGAAGGGAGTCAGGAACGGCCCAGTTTGAGCTAAGAAAATAGTGCTCAGCCGCCAACCTCCAACGATCCCGTTCGCTACGCCATTGGCGTTGCCCAAGAGGCGGCGCCCTTTCCCAATGGGAAGCTCATCCACCATGGTGGTGATCCAGCGATGTTTGCGGGTGCCACCGACATTCCCGTAATCCCCTCTTAGATTATAGGAGTTCATTTGAAAGCCCGTAACTTCCCCGGAGAAAACGGAACCAGGCCACGATTCGGTATCCGCCAGGTTGCGCGCCCAAGTCCATGTGGATTGAAAGGTGAGCCCGTGGGAATACTTATGGATTACCTCGGTCTGCATCGATTCATAGGTGCTGACTGCTCCGCCGTTCCGGCTAAAGATTCTACGAAAGGCTGGAAACGGTATCGGATTGGGATTGCCAGATTTGGAGTCAGAAGGAAGCTGCTGATTCAGATCCGGCCCCCAGGTGAGTTGATCCCCGCGGTTGGCAATATACGACACACGCAAGGCGGTGTTGCCGTGGAGTACGCGCTCGACGGTTAAGTTCCACTGGATGCTGTAAGGATCCTTCTTGTTGAGCTGATTCGCAGTTCTGTAGTTCTGGCTACCATACCCGCTCAGCAGGGTGCCACCACTCGCGACGGCGGGGAATTGAAAGAAGTTTGCGCTGCCAGAAGAAGCATTGAAATACGCGGCCAGGAAGCCATCGTGGACGCCGGCAACGGAGTAAAATACCTGCCCCAAAGTCGTAACATCGAAAATGCCGATGCCGCCGCGAATCACGGTCTTGTCGTCTGCAAATGGCCGCAATGCAAAACCGATGCGAGGAGCGAAGTCTGTGTAAGTCTCGCGCAACCCTTTCGGCCAATGGGCCTGTGTAGAGGTCAAGAAGGGAGTGCAGGGATGAGCCGGGTCGGGGCCGGGGTAGTTAGGGATTTGGTTTGGTGTATTGCAGGCATTGATGGCCACTGCGAACAGAGGCTGCGTCGCCGCCAGGGACCTGGGATCCGAGGAAAAAATCACGCGCCCTGTGCCGGGCACGCTGGGATCGAAGTTGGTGAGGTTAATCGGGTCGATGAACGGTGGCAGCCTGGAAATCCGTAACCCAAGGTCCACCGTCAGCTTCTTGGTAGCCCTGAAATTATCCGAGGCGTAACCGTAGTAGTGCGTGGTCCTGCCATCGATCAGCCCCGGCGTGTGGACAACGTAGGTATAGTACGGGACTCCCAGCAGAAAATCGGAAAAATCGTTACCTGTGTATCCGTAACCGCCATTGAAATAGAAATCGCCGTAGTCATCCGCGTTGGTGTCGCTCCAAACATTGGTCATGCGGAGCTTGCGGAAGTCAAAGCCGAACTTCATGGTGTGCTTTCCCTTGGTCCAAGTCAGGTTCTCACTGAACTGGAGGTTATTGGAGAGCAGCGGATTGATCTGGGAGTGGTAAATTCTGGTGATGCCCATACTCTCGAAGGCAAATTCGGGGAATCCGCCGGGACCGAAGTGGGGACCAAGGCCGTTGGGGGGACCCAGATTGAGACCCAGCGTTTGCATGAAGGCCGCTCCATTAAACCCAAACGTCCCGCCGTGATTCCCGCGGCTGAGTCCGCCGCGCAACTCATTGATCAGGTTCGGAGTAATGGCATAGTTGTGAGCGATGACGATCTGGTTGTCGTGTTCGAAGTCGTGTTCGGAGGGGAGGAGTTGGTCGGTCGCGTTCGGACTCACGTTCCTGATGTTCTTGTAGGTCCAGCGTCCGAACATGTTCTGCTTGGAATTAATGGTGTGGTCGATGCGAATATCGAACTGGTCGGAGAGGATGGGATTGGGAACGTTCTTGACGTAGTTGATCGCTCCCTCAACGAAAACATTCGGGTTGCCGGAATTGGGCAACGGATAAAACGGTTGAATCAAGTTGGCTACCGAATTGATCTGATTGGAAGGGATCATGTAGTTCGGGAAGGGCGTTCCGTTGAGCTGATTCACTGTGACATGAGTAACGCCGTCGTTCTGGAATACGTTGCTCAAATCGCCGTTCCACATGGCCTGAGTGGGGACTGTCTCATGCAGGACCGTCTGAGTTCGATACCGCATGCTCTCGTAATCGCCAAAGAAGAAGGTGTGGCCCTTAAAGATGGGTCCGCCCACGGAACCGCCGAAAGTGTTGGCACTTTTGGCCGGCTTACCCTTGGTGGCACCGAAAGGCACAGCATCGAGCGCCGCATTCTGGAAATACTCAAATGCCGATCCATGGAAAGCGTTGGTGCCCGACTTGCTGGTCGTGGTAATGTCCGCTGCGCCGCCATATTCCGCGCCGCCCCCTGCGCCTTGCACCTTCATTTCTGAAATACTTTCCGCCGAGGGGAACATGTCTACTTGAGCGCCGGAATAGCGCACACTGGATGTATCAATACCATCAATCGTATATTGGACTTGATTGATCCCTGTTCCCTGGACGGAGAAGTTGTTATATTTGTCGCCTGTGACGCCGGGGAGAAAAGCCAATAGGTTATACGGGCTGGTGCTGCCCGCCCCGCGGTAATTCGCAGGCAGCCCCAGCACCTCGATGCTGGTGACGCTGGTAGAAATGGCCTGGGACTCGGTGTTGACGAGCTCGGCATTCGCTACCACGGTGACGTTCTCGCTCGTGGTTCCGACTGCCAATTTCAGGTCGGTACGCACGATTTGCCGTGCCGTCAAGCGAACGTCCTTTACCGTCAGCTCGCGAAAACCCTGCGCTTGGACCGAGACAGTATAGATCCCTTCCTTCACGTTTTCCGCCAGGTAATTTCCCTGGGCGTCAGCGTGCACTTCGCGCGAAATGTTTTCGCCTTGGTTGATGATCGTGACGACCACGTTGGGCACAACCGCACCCGACGCATCCGTCACCGAGCCCAGAATCGTTCCGAAGATGGTTTGCCCGAGTCCGAGCGTGGCTAGACACACAGCAACCAACGCTATGCTGAATGCAATCACGAAAGGCTTGAATTTCATTGGAAATCCCCCGTCCCCCCACGCGGCGCCGTTCACCGCTACGCATGAAACCGGTTTCATAAGGAAAATCGGGCGAAGCATATGCCACAAATGCGTCGAGAGTCAAGATGAAAAAAACAGGTGAAAACAACGCGCTGCCCGTGTTCAGATGTAAACTGGCATTTCTTTATGGAACTGGCAAGGAGTGTGTTGCCGTCGATCATATTGCTGGCAGGATCTGCCACGATAGCCTCAGCGGCCCCTCGACCGGTCGCCTCGCCCCATCCCAACATCGTGCTCATTACCCTGGACACCACCCGCGCCGATCGCATGGGTTTCCTTGGGTCTGGACGTGGGCTTACGCCAAATCTGGACGCATTGGCCCTCCAGTCCGCGGTTTTTTCCCATGCCTACGCCCACGTGCCGCTGACTACGCCCTCGCACGCCACCATCCTCACCGGAACCTACCCGCAGTTCAATCACGTGAATTACATGGGAGAACCATTGGGCAAGGCGCTCCCGTTCCTGCCCGACATCCTGCACAAGAACGGATACAGGACCGCTGCATTTGTGGGAGCACTGGTGCTCGACCCCAAGAAACTTGCGCGAGGTTTCGACCGGGGCTTCGATATTTACGACGCGGGATTTCATCGGCGACGCCCAAGCGAGGACCATTACCATAGCCTTGAGCGCCGCGGCGAGGAAGTCGTGAGTCGCGCCCTGGCGTGGCTGAGCAAGAAGCCGGCTGGCCCGTTCTTTCTCTGGGTCCATCTCTACGATCCTCATGATCCCTATAGTCCGCCCGAACCATACAAAACGCGCTACCAGGCGGAGCCTTACGACGGCGAGATTGCGTACACGGACTCAGTAGTCTCAAATTTCCTCGCTGCGTTGCAGAAGCGGGGCCTGTTCGATTCCACCCTGATTGCCGTCATGGCCGACCACGGCGAGGCGTTTGGGGAACACGGGGAGAAACATCACGGCATCTTTCTCTACGATGAAACGATTCACGTGCCGTTGCTGATCAAAGTCCCTGGGCAACACTCCTCGAAGAAAGTTGTAACGCGGGTCAGGCTGGTCGATGTCGCGCCCACAATCCTGCAAGCGGCACATGTGCCAGTTCCCGCTGCCATGCAGGGGGAGTCGCTCTTGGACTTAATGAAATCGGACCAGGCCGGAACCACCGACGAACCCAACAATTCGAACTTGCTGCGTCCGGTTTATGCGGAAAGCGGCTACGGCCATCTTTCGTTTGGCTGGAGTAAGTTGCAGGCGTGGCGAACCGGCAAGTACTTGTATGTTGAAGCGCCGGAGCGCGAGCTGTACGACCAAACGGTGGACGCGCTGGCGGCTCATAACCTGGCCCCCGATTCCAAAGCGATCATGGACACTGCGGCCGCTCAGATCGCGGAATTTTATCGAAAAACAAAAGGGGGCGCCCCAGGAAAAAAACAGTTGGATCTGGACCAGACCGAAAGTCTTCACGCCCTTGGCTACATGGGTTCTAACTCGGGGACTTCCAGCGATGCAGGCAGCGAGGGCGGAGCCGATCCCAAAGGAAGAATCGGCATTGCAAACCTCCTTTATGATGCGCTGGTGGATGCGGAAAATGAGAAGTTTCGGGAGGCCGTGCCAATCCTGGAGCAGGTGTTGAAGCAGGAACCAAATACCCCCATAGCCCTTCTGCAACTGGGTCGGGCCTACATGGCTTTAAAGGAGTACCAGAAGGCGGTAACGCCATTGGGGGATTTGGTTGAGAGGAAACCGGATGATGCTTTCGCGCGCTACGAATTGGGATGCGCTCTAGTGAAAACGGGTCACTGGGACGAAGCAGCGCCGCACTTTGAAGCAGCCATATCCCAGATGGCTGGCTCGGCGATGATGCACTTTTACTTAGCTCTCGTCTACCAACGTACTTCGCGCGTTCCTGAGGCAGCGAAAGAGTTCCAGAGCGCGCTACGTCTGGACCATAACAACTTTCCCGCCAACCTCCTTCTCGGCCGGTTGTTTATTGTGCAAGAACGGGTAACGGAGGCCCTGCCGTATCTGCGCGAAGCAGCCAAGCTTCGCCCCGACTCGATTGACGCGCATGGTTTCCTTTCCGATGCTTATAGGAAACTGGGACAGGAGGAGAGCGCCCGTCGCGAGCTTGCGGAAGCTGAACGCATAAAGTCGCAAGGCGGTTCCAGACTCGGGACATCAGCAGAGGACGAACCCGGAGGCGTCGCGAAGCCGCACTGACGAGCATGGATGACTTCCCGGAGACGCGACTGGTCTCGACACCGGGTGCAGATCGAACGCTTTCATCAACGTTGACCACGAGTTCGACCTACAAGGGACAAATCCACATCTGACAATGCTCCGTGGTACTTGCGCTCCGTTGACGCGTACAACACGGACCGATCCGGTGACCTCCCGGATTCGACCACCGGCCAGACCTCCTGCTTGTTGCTGCCGAGTAATGCCATCGCGTGCAAGACAGCGGGAATGTAATTGCGTGTTTCTTCTGGCAGCGCACGGTCGATCCGCGAGAAATCGCCGTGTCCGGCCCTTGCCACTGCCCGCTCGACGGCCTGCTCACCAGCGTTGTAGGCGGCGAATGCCAACCGCCAGTCACCGAATCTCTGATGCAGGTCGCGCAAGTAGCGAGCAGCCGCACGCGTGGATTTCACGACTTCGATACGTTCATCACGCTCTGACGTCACTACCAGACCGTAGCGTCGCGCCGTGTCCGGCATAAACTGCCAGATGCCGCGTGCGCCCTTGGGAGAGAGAGCTAAGATTTGCCCGCCGCTCTCTACCAACACGAGGGCTACAGCCTCGTCGGGGACACCTTGTTCCTGCAAAATGGGAGCTAACACTGGCTTGAGTTGCGTCACCCTTGCGACTACGCGATGCACGGCCTCATCGTTGCCTTTCCAATATTGCTCGGCAAACTGGTGCAGTATCGTCGCATCTGGCGGTGCGGTAGTATCCTTTGGAGCTTCTGCAGTCCGACTGCGCATAACTGACTCCCGCTCGACGTTCGCCAAAGCCAAATCCGTCGCATTGTCTAGCGCCTGGTGGTAGGCCGCAAAATCATCTCCGACCGAAACCGCTGGAACGGTGTAACGCGCCGTCTGCGACCATGCGGACGCAACCAGTCCAACCAGCGCGACCACCATTCCGAGTTGCTGCGTCCACCTAAGCATGTACCGGCTCCGTTATATTCCCTGGTTCAAGGGGCTTGGGGCTTCGCTGCGTCAGTTTCGGCTTTACCTCGAAGTTCCACTTCCAGATTGCGAAGACCGGCGGATAAATAATGAGTTCCATCAGGAACGAAGTGATGATCCCGCCGATCATGGGAGCAGCAATGCGCTTCATCACGTCACCGCCAGATCCCACCGACCACATGATTGGCAGCAGTCCGAATAGCATGCAGGCCACCGTCATTACCTTCGGGCGCAGACGTTTGACGGCTCCTACCACGATGGCTTCCCGCAGATCATCCCAGGTGTTCATTTTCCCCTTCGTGATGGCATCGTGGTAGGCAAGATCGAGGTACAGCAGCATAAAGACTGCCGTTTCAGCGTCCACTCCGAGCAGCGCGATGAGCCCGACCCATACCGCAATACTCATGTTGTAGTTCAGGAGGTAAAGGAACCAGACCGCACCAATGGCTGAAAACGGGACAGCGAGGAGGATGATGAAAGTCTTCACCGTTGACTTTGTATTGAAGTACAGCAACAGGAACACGATGAAAACAGTGATCGGTACCACGATCTTCAAGCGCTCTTTGACTCGCTCCATCGATTCATATTGGCCGCTCCATACCAGTTGATACCCGGCGGGCACGCTGACCTTTTCCGCTACGACCTTTTTCGCGTCGGTGATATAGCTGCCGATGTCGCGTCCCGAGACATCGACGTAGACATACCCACAGAGCCGTCCGTTTTCATCGCGGATCATACCGGGCCCGGTCTTGAGCGAGATGTCGGCAACCTGCGCCAGCGGGATCTGTGCACCGGAAGGCGTGTTGACCAGTACGCGCTGCAGCGCGTCGATGTCGCTGCGGTAATCGCGCAAGTAGCGGACATTTACCGAGTACCGTTCCCGGCCCTCAATCGTAGTGGTCACCGGCTCACCGCCCACGGCCGACATCAGGACATCATTGGCATCGTCCACGGTTAGACCATATCGAGCGAGCTCATCGCGTTTAAGGTCGAAGTCGAGGAAGTATCCGCCTGTGGTGCGCTCGGCAAAGACGCTGGTCGTGCCGCGGATGTCCTTCAGTGCCATCTCGATTTGTCCGCCGACTTTCTCGATTTCCCTCAGGTCGGAACCGAGTACTTTGATCCCGAGCGGCGTGCGTACACCGGTAGTGAGCATGTCGATACGCGCCTTGATCGGCATGGTCCAGGCGTTCGCGATCCCCGGCATGGTTAGCGCATCGTTCAGACCTCCGGTGCCATAGATCAGTTCCTGAGTGGTCCCGTGTTCCGGCCAGAAGCGACCGAGTGTGCCGTGTGCCCAATTGGGAGCCCACTTCGAATACCAGCGCTCGCGCTTCGGCCAGTCCGTCTGGGGCTTTAGGATAATGACGGTCTCCATCATGGAGTAAGGTGCGGGATCAGTGGCACTCTCCACCCGCCCGGCCTTACCGAACACGCGGTAGACCTCAGGGAAGCTCTTGATGATCTTGTCTTGCACCTGAAGCAGCCGTGCGGCTTCCGTTACGGACAGGCCGGGCAAGGTCGAAGGCATGTACAGTAGAGTGCCTTCATCGAGCGGCGGCATGAACTCCGAGCCGAGCTTGAAGAACACCGGCACGGTCAGCGCCATGGCAATGACAGCGGCGGCAATCGTCTTCCACTTGTGTTCCAGCACGAATTCCACCACTGGGTGGTAGAGCTTCATCAGCGGACGGCTGATGGGGTGGTTGTCTTCGCTGTGGATCGTGCCAACTAGCACACTGTTTACGATTGCTGCCAGCCATCGCGGGCGGAACTTGAACCGATCCATGCGAGTGAACAGCAGCCGCATTGCCGGATCGAGCGTGATGGCCAGCACTCCCGCGATCGCCATGGCAAACGTTTTGGTGAAGGCCAGCGGCTTGAACAGGCGACCTTCCTGCGCTTCGAGCGTGAACACCGGCAGGAAGGCGACGGCGATAACAAGCAGCGCAAAGAAGCTGGGCCCGCCGACCTCCTTAACGGCCGAGATCACCACTTGGTGATAGTCGCCGGGCCGCCCTTCCGCATTCCAGTGCTCAAGCTTCTTGTGTGTCTGCTCGACGACAACGACTGCCGCATCAATCATGGCCCCGATAGCGATGGCGATTCCGCCGAGCGACATGATATTGGCCGACATGCCGCTCATCTGAATGGGAATAAACGCCAGGATCACGGTGACGGGGATCGTGACGATGGGAATGATGGCACTGGGGAAGTGCCACAAAAAAATCATGATCACCAGGCTGACGATGACCAGTTCTTCAATGAGCGTGTGCTTCAAGTTATCGACGGAGTGATCGATCAGGTCCGAACGGTCATACGTGTTGACGATCTTCAGACCCTTCGGCAGGGTGGGCTCGATGTCTTTGATTCGTTGCTTCACGCGCTCGATCACCTTCTGCGCGTCCTCGCCGAACCGCATGATGACAACACCGCCGACCGCCTCCCCTTGGCCATCCAGTTCACCGACGCCGCGCCGCATGTCGGGCCCGAAGGTCACTGTGGCCAGGTCCTTGACCAGCACGGGCGTTCCGGTCTGCGGGTTCGACATGACGACGATGTTGCCGATGTCATCGAGCGATTTGATGTAGCCGCGCCCGCGCACCATGTACTCGCGCCCTGACATCTCGACCAGCCGGGCTCCGACATCGTTGTTGCTCTTCCCAATGGCGTTCACGACCATATTGATCGGGATCTTGTAGCCAAGCAGTTTGTTGGGATCGATGTTGACCTGATACTGGCGAACGAAACCGCCCAAGGGCGCCACTTCGGCGACACCGGGCACGGACTGCAGCGCGTAGCGCAGATACCAATCCTGGTAGCTTCGTATCTTCTCAATGCTGTATTGCCCAGCGGTATCGACGAGAGCGTACTGATAGATCCAACCGACGGCGGTCGCATCCTTTGCCAACTCAACGCTGACGCCTTTCGGAAGGCGTGGGACGACGGAATTCAGATATTCAAGCGTACGCGAGCGGGCCCAGTAAATGTCGGTGCCTTCCTCAAAGATGATGTAGACGTAGGAGTACCCGAAATCTGAAAAGCCGCGGATGTCCTTCACCTTAGGCAACCCGAGTAACGCCGAGGTAATGGGATATGTGACCTGATCTTCCATGATGTCGGGGCTGCGGTCCCACTTGGAGTACACAATCACCTGCGTGTCCGACAGGTCGGGGATCGCGTCCAGCTTCGTGTTCTTCAGCGAATGCCAGCCAATCAGCACGGCCACGCCGGTGAAAAGGAGCACCAGGAATTTGTTCGTTGCACAAATGTCGATAATGCGATCGATCATTGCGACTGGGCCTCCGCCAACACCTCTGCCAGGTTCCGCAAAACGCCACCGTTCTGGGCGACGAACGCCTCTGCTGTTTTCCGGTCGCTGAAGGCGAATGTGCCAGGAGAGCAGCGGTCGAAGGCCAACGGTTCCATGTGTTTCGATTCATCCATCCTGGACATGTCGTGTTGGCAGGCGATCACGCGGCTATCGTCGACAAACCATGTCGCTTCAGGGCTCACCATCTTCCCGGAGGGATAGTCCGTCACCGCGATCAGCCGCAGCGGCTTCTTCTCCTGTCGTGCCTCCGTGACCGCACAGTGCGCGCAACAGACGTCACGTCGCTGCCCGCCGACTTCAGCCACAACATGTGCTTTTGGATTGATGTGGCGTTGGCAGAATCCGCATTCCGTTTGCGAGCGGCGGTTCATCAGCAGGTAGCCGCCGGCGAACAGGCCCGCGACTACGATCAGGACGATTGCCGAATACATGGAGCCTTTCTTTGCCATAACAGTCTCCTTAGTGCTGCATCCCGCTCATCGCGCTCTTCAGATGGCTCTCGGAATCAATTAGGAAGTTCCCAGAGGTCACGATGGTCTCTCCTGCATTCAGGCCAGACAGAACGACAACGTTGCCTTCGAGCTTCGCGCCCATCTTGATCACCCGCGGTTCGAATACGCCGCCGTCGTGGACGACAAACACGTACTGCTCCTCCCCGGAGTCCATAATTGCTTCCTGGGGTACCGCAATCTGCTTGCCATAGTCGATCTTTAACTGCACGTTGGCAAACATCTGTGGCTTCAGGTCGAAACGTGGGTTCGGAAACTCGATCCGTACTTTTACGGTGCGGGAGACGGCATCGACAGAAGGATAAATGTAAGTGATCTTCCCGGTGTAGGTCCTCCCGGCGTAGTAGCTGAGTTGCATGTCTGCCGTCTGGCCCACTTTCACAAACGGCACCTCATATTCGTAGACGTCCGCGTTTACCCAGATCGTGGAGAGATCGCTGATCGAATACAGATCCATATCCGGGGTGACTGCAGTTTGCGGAAACGCCTTACGGTCGGTTACGAAGCCACTGACAGGCGAGTAGAAGGTCAAAGTCTTCGTGACCTCGCCGGTCTCGTCGAGTTTCTTGATCTGCTCGTCGCTGATGTCCCACAGTTTGAGCCGTTCACGAGTGGAACGCAGTAGCGACTGCGAGCCCTGCGAAACATCGGGGAATTGCGAGGCGCCCATCTCCTTTGCGCCGCGCTTCGCAATCAGGTATTCCTCTTCGGTGGCCACAAGATCCGGGCTGTAGAGCGTGAAGAGCGATTGGCCCTTTTTGACGAGTTGCCCGATGTAGTCGACGTAACCTTTATCGATGTAGCCGTTGACCTTCACGTGGATATGCGCAAGCTTCGTCTCATCGCTTGTAAGCTGACCAGTGGTACGCACGGAGCGGACCAGAGACTGCCGTTCGACAGTCGCGGTTCTGACGCCGATCAGTTGCTGCTTGTCGGGCGCGATTCTGACGCTGCCGGCGGGCATCTTTGCCGTTTCATCGTCGGCGTATTTGGGAACCAGTTGCATGCCACAATCCGGAGCGATACCCGCCTTGTCAGACTTGTAGGCGGGATGCATCGGGTCATACCAGAAAAGGATCTTCCGTTCGCCGCCCGGCTCCAATGCGCTGGTCGCACCGGCACTCTGAGAACTGTTGCCCTCCGAGTATTGAGGCACCAGGTCCATTCCGTCCGGCGCTTTTCCGGGCTTGTCGTAATGGTGCTGCGGGCTCATCGCGTCATACCAATACAGAACCTTGCGCTCGCGCCCCGAAGCGGTCGTTTGCGAGGTTGATTGTTGGTGCTGAAAAATCGCTGACACCTTTCCGCGGAAAGTGATTCCAACCGCCAATGTGACTGCGGCCACGATTGCCAAAACTCTCAGAACTTTGCGAAGCATTGCTTTACTCTCCTCCCGCCGGGTGCTGGGTACCCGGTTGCGCGCCCGTCGAAGTCAGGTCCACGCCCACCATGCTCTCTATGCGTGCAATCGAAGATTGATAGTTCGCCAACTCACGGTAATAGTCGATTTCGTAGTTCAAGACTGTCGAAAAATTCCCTATAACGCTGAGGAAATCCACTGTGCCAACCTGGTAGCCAGACATCGAGGATTCCAGTGCCAACGATGACTGTGGCACAACCGCCTGAGAGAACAACCGAAGAAGTTCATCCGAGGCTTTGGCCGCCAGGTATTGCTGTTTGAGTTCGAAATTCAGCTCATTCTGCCGGTTCTCGCGGCTGCTCTCCGCGGAAAGTCTTTCCTCGGTTGCCTGCCGGACCGCCTCCCGCTGCTTGCTCTTGTAGAAGACCGGAACGTTTATGGTGAATGTGATCCCGTGCATATCGGGCAGCATCGGACGCTGCTGGTACATGTATGCAACGCTTAGATCCGGGTAATAATCTTTCTGAGCAAGGTTCACGGCGAGTTGGTTGCGCTCAACCATCTGCTCCTCGCGATGAAGGCCGGGATCATTCCGCCGCGCTAGTCTGTACAAATCCTCAAGCGAGTAGTTCAGAGGGGACCGCTCGATATTATCGGCTGGCAGGAGTGGCGCTTCAGGACTCCGTGCCAGCAAAGTGTTCAGGCGTGCCTGCGAAGTATTTCGTTGCTGTTGCAGCACGGTGAGCCGCTGCAGCAGCAGTGAAATCTCGACCTGCGACCTGAGAACATCTTGCTGAATGCCTTTGCCAACCCGATAGCGGGCTTCGGCGATCTGCGACAACTTGGTTAGCAGTTCCTTGTCCTTGAGAGTGGTCTGAATCGCTTTGTCGTAAAACCAATGTTCGAAATAGGCCGTCTTCACGTCCAGTGTTATGCGCCGGCGAACCGCCTCCAGGTCCGAAGACGCGGCATCGGCCTCCTTTGAGGCAATGTCTCCGCGCAGTTTCAGCTTGCCGGGGTAAGGCAGTTGCTGGCTGGCAGTGACGGCGCGATAGCTGGAAGGGTCGCCCGATTGCACACTGAAAGGCGTGATGTTTCCAGCCCAGCCGATTCCGACCATAGGGTCGGGCAGCGTCTTGGCTTGCGGCACACGTCGCCGCTGCGCTTCCACTGTATGCGAAGCACCCTGAATCGCCGGATTCTTTTGCAGAGCTTCGCGAAGCAGGTCTTCGAGGCCGACAGGTGACGGTCCTGCAGTTTGGGAACTGGTGTCGGTTGCAGGGGCCTGGAACAGTACCGGGACCTGAACTTGTTGTGCGACACCGAGGCCCGGCCACAAACAGCAGAACGTAAGCAGAGCAACTATGTTCCTAATCATAAGAGTGTTTTCTTTTGCTCAGACAACGCTAAAAATACGTAGTTAAACCTTAGGCAATTACGCCTAAGAGGGATGAGCAAGAAGGGAAAGCGCTAGATCAGGAAAGTGCAGAAAACGGATTGCAGGGAGGGACACGATGCTCGGGCGAGCGGAACACGCCATTCGGCCTTTGTCAGAACTACAGGAATATCCAGAGCCGAAGCGATGAATGTTGGAGCCACATAGCCACCGACGCTCGGAGCCTGCGCCAGCGAAGCGGGCGTCGGCCTGGCAGCAGAGACTCGGCAGCAGGAGTTATTTGTGGGCGCTTCTTGAATGGTAACCGAAGGCGCATGCCCGCTCATCATCGGGCAATGGGGTGTGCAATGCTCGACCCGCGCGATATGCAACCAACACGAGGCCACCGCCGACAATGGCGTCGCCAGCAAGATCAATACCAGCGCCGAGGCTACGAGTTTGAACCGCCATGTCATGT
>Ga0209890_10000217_pt1 | contig 26746 bp, 24 predicted proteins | sample OrgsoiDNA2013049_FD_185799 | JGI IMG/M metagenome (GOLD analysis project Ga0209890, IMG submission 185799) | Permafrost soil microbial communities from the Arctic, to analyse light accelerated degradation of dissolved organic matter (DOM) -... | ecosystem: Environmental > Terrestrial > Soil >... | reverse complement strand
CAGGCCGTTATCAAATTCGACGAAGGTGTTCCCTGGCCAGAGTCTTTGGCGGATCTCTTCGCGGGTGATGATCTCCCCGGCACGTTCCAGCAAGAGGGTAAGAATCTGAAAGGGCTGGTCGTGCAACTTAACGCGGACACCGCTCTTGCGTAGCTCCCCCTTTTCGAGATCTGCCTCAAAAAGCCCAAAGCTCACGATCCTGGACTGACCTGGCGTGGCCTCCATGTGTTTGGACCGTCCTCCCACGGTTCCCGACTTCAGTTTTCAAGTTTAGCACCCGTCTTGACGGGAACCCCCCAGTTTCACTTGGCTCTGTAACTAGCGCGAAATCATTTACTTGGACGTTAAGGTAGGAGTAAGGACCGATTAAGTTGACCTCGGATGGGAAATCGCCCATAGTGCGCGTGGTTCGAACCATGATCAGGATCGATCCCTAATGAGGAGAACAATATGTCGCGAATCGGTTTCGTCAAATTGCTGGCAGTGCTGCTCCTAACCATCGGGTCCAGTGAACTGTGGGCCAGCGTCAGTTTTGCATATGTGGGGACTTGCAGGCCGGGGTCCTTCCCAACGATTACGGCTGCACTCGCCTCCACACCACATCCAAATGTTGTGAAGATTTGCCCGGGCACCTACCCCGAGCAGGTCCACGTCACCTATGCTGTCACTTTGCAGGGTATGATCAGCGGCAACTCGGGCGAGGTGATCATTGCTTCCCCACCCAACGGCCTGGTGGTCAACGGGACAGATGATCTCGGGGACTCGATCTGCGCGGACGTATTTGTCGATGTCCTTCCAGCCCCCTTCACTATCAGCGATATCACGCTGGATGCTGCCAATAATCACGTCCTGGCTCCAAATTATGTTGCCGGTATTTTTGTCAAGAATAGCTCTGGAACCGTGAACCACGTGGCGACTCGGAATCAGATGGGCGGCGACGGTGGAGTGGGGATATGGATCGAGGGAGGCACGTCGAACCCGACGGTCACGGTCGAGAACAGCAGCATCAGCGCCTTCGACTTTATCGGTATTTGGACTCAGACCAACGCCGCCGCCTCCGAACTGACCGCGCTCCTAAAGAACAATGACGAGAACGGTGGCCTTAGCGGCGGCGTCATTGCTGGCTTTGACATCTTCAGGGGACAGGGAGCCACCACCACAGTGAGCGGCAACTACCTTGTTGGGGGCATGATAGGCGTTATCACCGAAGTCGATCCAGGTCCCATACAACACAACACATTGGTGAACAATGGAATCGGAATTGTCGTGAATTCGGATCAAGTGTCCGTGACTGCTAACAACATCTTCATGTGCAGCACGGAGGGGATTTCGGTGAACTCGGCCTTGCCTGTAGTCCAAGGCAACACGATCACCGGCTGCCCAATCGGAATTGAGTTCAACGGCTTCGCCGATGGCAGCGCGCATGGGAACACGATCATGGACGGGGCAGTTGGCCTCGATGGGGTTCCTGCCGGGTTCACAGTCAGTAACTCCTATTACAACGTGGGCACAATCATGGCTGGCGTTGGAGGCGGCGTAGTAAGAAAGTGAAATCACTCCGCTGCGCCCATAGTGCGCGTGGCTCAGGGCGCGGCAAGAAACAAGGTCGACGATCAACAAGTAAATATTATAAGGAGGGGTTATGGTTCACAGGTTCGATTTGCACAAGGCGGGTTGCAGGGTGACTGTCCTGTGCGCGATGGCATGCCTGCTGACGGCCGCTGCTTTTGCCGCCCCCGCGGTTAGCCTTTCCAAGGTGACCGGACCGCCAACCACCAGCTTCTTGGTTTCCGGAACCGGCTTCACTGCGAATCGGCTGGTCGACATCTATTTCGACACGACAGATGTGGCTTTAGTGGTGAGCAGTCCGAGCGGGACCTTCTCGAAGATTGCCCTGCAGGTTCCAGCAGCGGCCTTACCGGGTATGCACTGGGTGACGGCCGCGCTCCGGAATTCAGGGATCGCGGCGCAGACATCGTTTCTGGTGCAGACCAATTGGACGGAATACGGGTTCACTCCCGCTGGCAAGCGGTACAACCCTTATGAGAATGTGCTGAACCCTTCGACGGTTGGGTCGATCGATCTGGACTGGGGTTTCGCTGTCGGCGTGGGTAACTCCTCGCCGGCAGTGGCGAACGGCGTGCTGTATGTGGGTTCCCCCGACAGCAACGTGTATGCGCTGAACGCGAGCACGGGCGCGCAGGTGTGGAGTTTCCTGACCGGCGGTGGTGTGCTCTCCTCGCCCGCAGTGGCGAATGGGATCGTCTATGTAGGGTCCAACGACGACAACGTGTATGCGCTGAACGCGAGCACGGGGGCGAAGGTGTGGAGCTTCGCGACCGGCAGCAGTGTGGAATCCCCGCTTACGGTGGCGAATGGGGTTGTGTATGTGGGCTCCGATGACAACAACGTGTATGCGCTGAACGCGAGCACGGGGGCGAAGGTGTGGAGCTTCGCGACCGGCAACCCTGTGGACTCCTCACCCGCGGTGGCGAATGGGATCGTGTATGTGGACTCCTCCGACAACCACTTGTACGCGCTCGACGCCAACACAGGGGCAATGTTGTGGAGCCGTGGGATTAGCCTATACTTCTCCGTCTCGCCCGCAGTGGCGAATGGAGCGGTGTATGTGGGCTCAAGTGACGGCAACATCTACGCCTTCAATGCTCGTTATGGTCGCTTTTTGTGGGCCTTCGCGACCGGCGGCTCTGTGGACTCTTCGCCTGCGGTGGGGAATGGCGTGCTCTACGAGGAGGGCGTCGGTGGCATCCTCTATGCCGTCAACGCGGGCACCGGTGCGCTGCTGTGGAGCTTCCAGACCTACGCCACTTTGACCACCGCCCCTGCGGTGGCAAATGGCGTCGTATATGTGGGGGGCGACAACCGCTACATGTATGCCCTGAACGCGAGCACGGGTGCGCTGCTGTGGAGCTTCTCGACCGCAGGTGCTGTGAGCTCCTCACCCGCCATAGTCAACGGCACCCTATACGCCGGCTCGAATGATGGCACACTCTACGCATTCGACCAGGCCGGAGGAATGCTAGCCAAGCGGCACGGTTCGGCGAAGCGGCCGGATCCCCTCAAGCTCATCCCCGACCACAGTCTCACCATTTCGAGACCATCTAAGGCGGGTGCACCGATGGCCACTGACTAGCGTGAATTGGGCGATCTCTGGGCCTTTCGGTCGACCAGATATTCCGCGCCAAGTACAGGAAGAGAACTCCTTGCGGATTATTTCGCGCTTCGCGCAACAACACTTTTCAACTCTCAGGAGATCGTCATGAAAAACGGATTTGCAACGAGAGTCGCTCTAGCCATCTTCGCGCTCGCCCTGGCCGTCTCTGCCGCGACGCCGCTATGGGGACTGAATCCACCCAAGATCACCTTCAACGTAAAGTTCGCGCCACCAAAAACGGGAATCTGCTGTGGGCCTATCAGTTCTCCGGCCCCTGCAACGGCTTTTATCCGGCGGTGCCGTCGGCTGTCGTGGACGGGACGCTCTACGTGATGCACACGCCGGACGGATCCACTGGGGAACTCTGGGCCTTCCGGTGACCCAAACACTGCGTTCTTCTATCCCACGCAGGGTGGCGCCGATCGCGAAATCGATATGATCGCTGGGAGTGTCATAGGCGTCATTACGACCACCACTCTTCGCTATGCGGGGGGACCCCCAGTTTGTGGCGTTCCGAATCTTCCTCGACCGATCGGCGATCTAATGCCCAAGGAGAGATATTCATGCCAAAGACTGTTCGTTTTCATGAGTTGGGCGGACCGGAGGTTTTGAAGATTGAAGAAGAAACCTCCAAGCAGCCAGGCAAAGGCGAGGTGCGGTTACAAGTGCAGGCGGTAGGCTTGAACCGGGCGGAATTGATGTTCGTCCGTGGCCAGTACCTCGAACAGCCGAAGCTGCCTGCTGGACTTGGCTATGAGGCGGCAGGTGTGGTGGAAGCGGTTGGCCCGGATGTGGACAAAAACTGGGTGGGCAAATCGGTCGCCACGATTCCAGCCTTCTCCATGAACGACTACGCCATGCTGGGCGAAGAGGTAATTGCTCCGGTTGCGGTTCTGGGTGAGTATCCGGCGAAGCTGTCACCGGTGGAGGGCGCAGCGGTCTGGATGCAGTACCTGACGGCGTATGGGGCGTTGATCGCGATTGCGCGTCTGGCAAAAGGCGATTTCGTGGTGATTCCGGCCGCGTCGAGCAGTGTGGGCATTGCCGCGACGCAGATTGCGAAAGCTGAAGGTGCTGTTTCAATTGCAACGACGCGCAAGAGCAATAAGAAAGCTGAATTGCTTTCTCTGGGTGCGGACCACGTGATCGCCACTGAGGATGAAGACATCGTGGCGCATGTGCAGGAGATTACCGGCGGCAAGGGCGCGCGGGTGATCTTTGATCCGGTTGCTGGGCCGTTTCTGGAAAAGCTCGCCGAGGCGGCTGCCACCAGCGGAATTATCTTTCAGTATGGCGCGCTTTCGATGCAACCCACACTCTTTCCGCTGTTTATTGCGCTGGGTAAGGGCCTAAGCATTCGCGGCTATACGTTGATGGAGGTCACGCGCAATCCGGAGAAGCTCGCCGCGGCGAAGAAGTATGTCTACGACCGGTTGGCGGATGGACGGTTCTATCCGAAGATCGCGAAGATATTTCCGTTTGCGCAGACGGTGGATGCCTACAAATATCTCGAGTCGAATGCGCAGGTGGGCAAAGTTGTGATTACCGTGCCGTAATTCGCCGGGATTCATAACAGAAGAGCCCGCCGCCTGGCGGGCTTTCCTATACCTGTGACGAGACAGAAGAGGCCATCATTCGCCTTCGCTCGTGATCACCTGTCCCGCCGGTTTGTCTTGCTTCCTCACAATCTCGCCCACCAGAAACAAGTCGGTGAGCAGTGCTCGCAGATGGATGGAAGCGTTCAGATTGTCAACCAATTGGGAGCTGATGGCGGGTTGGGCCAGGACCAAATCAATGGCGGCAAGAGAATCGCGAGCGTCGCGATCGAGCACCGCCAAGAACGCCAGATATTTGTCGGCTGGCTCAAGACCTTCCTCTTTGACCGCCACAGCATAAGTTTCCGCCAGCCCGGTCAGGGCTTTCACGGCGCGCTGCAGGAACTCACGGACTTGTCCACCCGATTTACTGCCCTGGTCACTGGGGAGCCCCTGGGCTGCGTAGGCCAGCATGAACTCGTAGCACTCTTCCACAGCATTACAACGATCGCTGATCTCAGCCAGCATCGGTTAGCCCTCGACCTTCTACTCGGTTGGATGTCGATGGTAAAGAAGATGACGAAGGAGGTGTCTCGACCACCCATCGCTCGGGATCGTGCTCTTGCAGATAAAAATCGCGATCCATCCAGCCGAAGATCATCGATTTCGTGATCGCGAGCTTCTCTGGCCGAAGTCCGAAATAGACATGCATCATTACGAGCGCAATCAGTCCCACGCCCGCCAGTCCGTGCAGTACGTACATCAGGCCCCAGGTCATGTCGCTGAATAGATATGGATTCCTGGGGAAAAAGATCGTACGCACGCGAAACATCATGAAAACGCCGGTAAGGATCACCGACAGACCGCAAAGGATGATGACGCCGTGAAAGAGCTTATTCTCCAGCGGATACTTGGCAAACTTTCGCGGCGGCGGCGCGGACCTTCCGGCAAACCGGCGCACTCTTCTCCATGCATCTTCCAGATCGATTTTGTCCGGCCAGATCGACCAAAAATCCAGCCAGAAGGAGGCGTGGATGATGTGGAAAACGATGGAGACTGTCAACACAGCGCCAGCGATCCAATGATAGGTGACCCAGGAAAACTGGACGCCCTCCTTCGGAAGGAAAGCGGTAATCAGCAGTGTCAACATGGACGCTGCCATGATCCAGTGAAACATCCGCGCCACCAGCGAATGTCGCGGAACGCGCTTGGGTATCCGCGCAGAGACTTGGGGAGAAGCAGCGCCCGCAAACTCTTTTGGCTTGGCGAAATACCTCAACCAAATGGCATGGACGATCAGAAAGAGGAAGCCTGCGATCACCGCAACCCATATCAAGAACCATGCAATGTGGATCGGGACACTCTGCCCCCACGGGCTCGTCGCCCACTCTAAGAAGCCCATGTTGCCTCCTCGACTCCACCGATGGCGCGTTTCACCAGATTTCTCATCAGCGGGATCTTGTAGGCATTGAACTGCAACGGGAGCGCCCCTTGCACGGCCAGTTTCCCCGCCATCTCACCCGTCGCTGCGTTGCGCGGCTTGCCGCGAACTGCGTCTTCGACTGCCTTTAATCGTAATGGACGTGCGGCGGCGCCGTTCACAGCGATGCGGATGCGCTCAATCCTGTCTTCCGATGTCACTATGGCTGAGGCTATGTTCATGAGCGCGAAATCCCATACGTTCCGGTCTCGCACCTTCTCAAAATAGAATTGCGCGCCCGCCCACGTGGACGGAATACGAATCGCAGTAAGCAGATCTCCAGGCTGCAGGATGTGCAGCCGCGTAATGTCGATGTCAGGACCGATGAAATAATCCTCGGCATCCACCACGCGCTCACCTTTGGGCATGCGCACGACGAACTTGGCGTCCAGCGCAATCAGGGCCGGGGCTGAATCGGAGGGATTCACCGCAACGCAGCGGTCCGCGTGCAGGATCGCGTGCTCGCGATTGCGGCCCTCCGGTGTATCGGCATAGCAAATGTTGCCGCCGGCACGGTAGCACGGCCAACCGCCGCGGTAATACCAGCAGCGCGTGTCCTGCGAAACATTACCGCCGATGGTTCCCTGGTTGCGGATTTGCGGCGACGCCACTACCTCCCCCGCCTGTGCCAGCAGATCGTACTTCTGCTTAATGAGAGGATGACTCACTACTTCGGTGAGTGTGGTCATCGCGCCGATCTCGATACCGTCCGCCGTCGTGCGAACTCCGCGGAGCTCCTCGATTCCGCTCAGGTCGACCACTGCCTTAGGCTTCTTGATTCGATCCTTCAGCCAGTCGAAGCTGTCGAGCCCTCCGGCCAGCACCCAGGCATCCGATCCGTGCCGTGCGAGAAGCTTCTGCGCATCGGCAACGGAACTTGGCTGATACAGCTCGAAAGCGGGCATTACGTCTCGTATCACGGCCATGGCTTACCTCAAATCTCTATCAAATATGGGCCATCAGGGGATGCTGCATCGGGCGGCCCGCTTCGAGCGACGTCAGAATCGTGTCGGCGTTTACTGGTGCGCGCTGGAAAATCTCGTCCCCGAGGGCATCCGAAAGGGCGTTCAAGATCGAACCACAACCACCTGCAACCGGGGGCTCACCCACACCGCGAGCACCCACCGGCGTCTCCGGGTCCGGAATGTCCAACGCCGTCCATTGCATGCCGACGGGTACATCCAGAATCGTTGGCGGCTTGCTGTGATGGAATCGCTTGGAAAGCATCTGGCCATAGTGCGGATCGAACACCCATTTCTGACCGATCGCATGGCCGATGCCTAGTGTCGAACGGCCTAACATTTGGCCACCCAGTGCACGGGGATGAATCACGGTCCCGACATCGCCCGAGGCGAGGAAATCCACGATGTAGTACTTGCCGGTTTCGACATCGACTTCAATCTCGGCGAAGCTGGCGACGTAGGAAAATGTCGAACCGTCGCGGGGATAGTTGTCTTTCGCTGCAGCCACCAAGCCCTGCCCTGCCAGCGCCGCGACCGACGCCTTCGTCAATTTGTGGATATCGGCGGGCGCCTCGTGGCCATCGTAGACGCCACCTAATTGAATCGCATATTTTGCGGCCTGCGCCAAAGTCATACTGGCGCCGCCGCCTTTGCGGAAAACGCGTTCGTTTGCGACCTCGTATTGCTCTGGTTTACCGCCGAGCTTCTTCGCTGCGATTTCCTGAAGCTTCTTCTTGGCGTCCATCGCCGTCGCATACGCCGCCCGCGTCATCGCGTGAGTTGTCTGGCTCCCGCCGGACACGCAGGTGAAAGGAAGGTTCTTTGTCGTGTTCCCCCACACTACTTCGCATTTCTCCCACGGCACGCCGAGAACTTCCGCGCCCGCGCGATGAACGTCGATCACCGACTCCGTTCCCAAATTGCCGATTCCGGACTGGAAGGTGATCCGGCCATCCGGCTTGATGATTAGAAGCCCGTCGAATCCGATCGTGCCGCCGACGTAACAACTCAAAGACACGCCGACGCCGCGAACTTTCGTGCCCATCCTCTTCGGAGTGCGTGCTACCCGTTCGCTCCATTTGAATTGCTCAGCGCCGCGGTCGAGTGCCTCTTTGAGGAATGCACTGGTGGCATACTGCCGTTTCCCCTGCACCAGTGGTCCGAACGGCGCCTTGCCCTCGGGGCAGTTGATGCGGCGGATCGCCACCTGGTCAACTCCGAGCCTGCGCGCAGCCTTCGCGATGACCGGTTCCATAAGGACAATCCCCTGCAGCCCGCCCGGAGAACTCTGCGCACTGCGCGGTGGCGTATTCGTCATCACCGTCACCCCACGCCAGCGCATGGCTTGGGGCTGGTACAACAGAGACACGATGCGGCCCGACGACGGAGCATCACCCACCGCGTCGTAAGGACCGTTGTTGCAAATAACGAACATGTCGAGAGCCGTGATCCGCCCCTCTTTAGAGAAGCCGGCCTTCATACGTCCCTGAAACCCGGGGCGCGCGCGTCCGATAAAGATCTCCTCCTCGCGGCTGATGCGCATCATCACCGGAACGTTTGTTTTCTTGGACAGAAGCGCAGGGATGATCATCGACACCCCGCCGGTGATCTTGCTGCCGAACCCGCCTCCGGTGTATTCGCTGATGAACACAACTTTTTCCGCATCGATGTTCAACCAGCGCGCGATCGCGGGCAGCGTTTGCGCCGTACTTTGCGTGCCAGTGTGAATGTAGACCTTTCCGTTCTGCCAGTAAGCCATCGCGCTGCGCGTCTCAAGCGTCTGATGGCTGGTGTCGGGCGTGACGAACGTCTCGTCAAGAACGAGCGCCGCATTCTTGAAGCCGGAATCAAGGTCGCCATACGACCATTCGTCGGGAGCCTTGCCCAGCGGCAGCCGGCCATGCTTTAGCTCCTCGAAATCGGCCTTGGTCCACTTGAGTTCCGTGACTGCAGGCGCACCCGGACCTTGTGAAGCGGTTGCAGCGGGCCGGGTCCAGACGTTGCCATCCGTTCGTGGATTAGGACCACCCGGTCGTAGAGTGTCGAGCGGATCGACGACAAACGGCAGCGGCTCAAAATCGATTTGAATCTTCTCGATGGCTTCCGCGGCGGTGAGTTCGTCGACTGCGGCCACAGCAAGAATCGGTTCGCCCTGATAAAGCGGCTCCATGGTGAGACCGCGTTCGCCCCACTTGGCGGCCTTGATCACCGTACCATTGTCAGTAAGGGTATCGGCCGGAGCGGGGAGATCGTCCGCTGTAAGAATGGCCTTGACGCCGGGCATTGCGAGCGCTGCGTGCGCATGAATGCGCCTTACCCGCGCATGCGGCATGGGGCTGAGCAGCAGCTTGCAGAACAGCATGCCTTCCGCGCGAAAGTCTTCCGCGTACTTTGCGTTGCCCGTGACTTTTGCGTAGAGGTCGGGGGTTTGATAGTTCTTACCGATCAGCATGTACCCGGCCCCGTATTGGCGATCACTAGCTTTGGCAGCATCAACAACCTTTTTGTTATCCAAGCTTCGACCTCCGCATATTCTCGGCGCCGCGCATCAACGCGGTTAGAATCTTGTCGTAGTCCTGGCAGCGGCACAGGCATCCAGAGATGCCGTGCGCCAACTCCTGGCGGGTAGGATTGGAATTTGTTTTCAGGTATCCGACGGTAGTCATGATGAAGCCGGACATGCAGAACGCGCACTGAAATCCCTGCTCGTCGATGACGCCCTGCTGCACCGGGTGCAAGGTTCCGTCGGCGCTTGCCAAGCCCTCGATGGTTAGAACTTTCCGGCCGCGCACGTTGTGCGTGAGCACCGAACAGGCATAGTACGGAATATCGTCGATAAGGACGGTGCAAGATCCGCATTCCGCGCGGTCGCATCCGAGTTTGGTGCCAGTGAGGCCCAGCTTGTAACGAAGAGTTGACACCAGCGTCTCTTGCTTCATGACGTCGACGCGCCGCTGCTGACCGTTGACGTTGAGGGTAATCAGTCGCTCGCCCACGCCGGCAATGAACTGCTGGCCGTGCAGGACAGTGGAGGCGCGAAACAGATAGCTCGCGGAGGAGACTGCTACCCCGCTGGTGATGACCCCTTTAATGAAGTTGCGTCTTGAGACAGCCTTCGGCGCGTCCTCGCCTATCTTGGAATCTGCCTTCCCTGCCATACTGGGTCACCCCTTTTCTGGTGCAGCCGCTGTAAGAGTCTTGCGCGAAAAAATGCATCTCAGGTTTCACATGTTAGCAGTTGGATTCTCGGAAATAATGTCCAGATTCGGAAATTTCCATTCTTCGGCATCGCTTCTAGGCGCGCAGGAGAGCCGATGCAAACTCCCGCCATTCTGCTAACGGAAGCGACTGCGGGTTTGCTGTGAGTACCTGGATGCAAACGTGGTCCGCACCGGCGGATTGATGGGCGCGAATGCGGTTCCCTACTACGTTCAGATCACCCCAGGCGACGATACTATCGATCAGCCGATCACTGCCGCCATTCTTAAAACCCGATTCGTCGAAGCCAAACCGCACAAAGGTCCGTGCAAGGAAGATAATTTACTCCCCCCAAAGGCCTTCGCCTACTGATGGTCCGATTCATGCAACTCGTCAGTACTCCTCTGGCAAAAGCAGGGGTGGTTGCTGATCGATCAGCTTCGGTGATTATCCAGATCTTCTCGCCCGCCTCTGTCTTATAGCTAGTCAGCAATCGAAACCCAGGCGCCACGCTGTACTCTACTCTTTAGCCCCTGAGGGACACGCCTTCCGGCCAAGCAGAGCAGGATATCCTGTAAGAAAACTGAACATTTTCAATGTGGCGGCTGTCACAGGCAGACGCGCGTCGCAAAAAGTAGATTGCAGAGTGCACGGGGCAGAGCCCCGTCACTGCACGGACCATGCCGACCACAGCCGTCCAACACGTAAGAAGGATGCGGGGCGGCCTGTGTTCGCACGGTGTGGTACCGGCCTATGGCAGACCATCATGGTTAGCATAGACTCCGCTCAAGTGGCTATTGCCAACGAACGGGGCGTAGTCCAGTCTGGTGGCTATGTCTCGATGCGGCTTAGCGTCATCATTATTGTGCGCGGTTTTATTCTGTAGCCGGTCGTTTCTGCAAACGGCGCCCACCACGACCGACGGACGGAACCTGCAAGCCGCAAACGCACCTGCAGCTTCTGAGACATCGATCGCGGCTGCTCATCCCATCCTCGTCGAGTTGTTCACCTCCGAAGGCTGTTCCAGTTGTCCTCCAGCGGATGCTCTCCTGCAAAAGATGGACACTTCCCAACCCGTTGACGGTACGCAACTGATCGTCCTCAGTGAACATGTGAATTATTGGGACCATGACGGCTGGAAAGATCCGCACTCCTCCGCTGTACTGACCGAACGCCAGGCCACTTACGTCCGGTCTCTTGGATTAAAGACCCCCTACACTCCCCAAATGATCGTAGATGGAACCAGCGAAGTGCACATTAACAATCCGCAACAGTTGAACGAGATTCTCCAGAAAGCCGTCTCTGCGCCCAAGATTCCCGTGCGCATCGGCGAGGTGAACGTCGAGGCTGGAAACCCGGGTGTTCTTCGAACGCGGATTGAAACAGATGGCAATTCCGACAAACACAGCACCGATGTTTACGTGGCGTTAGCTCTCGATCGTGTAGAGTCGCAGGTCTTGCACGGCGAAAACGGTGGCCGACACTTGACCCACGTTGCTGTCGTACTGGAACTCAGGAAGATAGGAACACTGTCGAAGGGCAAAAACTTCGGCGAAACCGTCCAGTTGAAACTCAAACCCGGTACGGATTCAAAGAACGTCCGTATCGTCGCGTTTGTGCAAGAGCCTGGATTTGGCAGGGTGCTCGGAGCAGCCTTACGGAAACCTGCTAACTAACTTAAGGCCTTTGTGATTCAGAGTCGGGCAATGGTGATCCTAGAATGAATATGCTGAATTGCATTTTGCAATTTTTCCGCCACGCTCGTCTTGCTTTAGCATTTGCAGTCTTTTCAATCCGGACGACCGTGTTCTGGCCGTATTTTAGTGGCGCCATTTTCTTGGTGATCGGGCTAGCAAAGATTATCAAGGACGAGCTGCCGCAAAAACACGGGCTCGACAAGACCTTGCCATTCGGGCGGTTGTTCTTTGCCCTCCCGATGGGAGTATTCGCCACACAGCATTTTACCAATACTAAGGACGTCGCGCGTATCGTTCCGTCCTGGATGCCGCTGCACACATTTTGGGTCTATCTGGTGGGCATTGCGCTGATTGCCGCAGTGCTGAGCATCATCCTCGAGAAGCATGCACGGTTGGCGGCCACACTTTTGGGATGCATGTTTCTACTTTTCGTGGTTTTGATGCATATCCCTAACATAGTGGCCACACATGGCGCTCGTTTGTTTTGGGTCATCGGCCTGAGGGATATCGCCTTCAGCGGTGGAGCTTTTGCGTTGGCCGGAAGACAGTTGAAAAGAACGCCTTCGGACGGCGCGCCAGGGCTGTTAACTCTCTGGCGCTTTTTCGTGGGGATACCGGCGATAGTCTTCGGCGTGGAGGATTTTCTGCATCCCACGTTCGCGCCTGGCATTCCTATGGAAGCAATGACGCCTGCATGGATTCACGGGCGTCTTTTCTGGGCCTATCTCACGGGCGCGGCTCTCGTTGCTTGCGGCGCGTGTATTGTTGTGAATAAAAAGATACGCTTGGCAGCAACATGTCTGGGGATTGAGATTCTGCTTCTAGGAGTGTTTGTTTACCTCCTCATGATAGTCGCTAACCCTTCCGACATAGACAGTGGGCTGAACAATTTCGTTGATATTTTAGCCTTCAGCGGAACTGCGCTGGTTCTGGCTGATGCTATCAGCGAACGAACCAGCCTTGAGGTCAGCGCCTGATAGTCGAGGTCTTGCTTTCACATCGAGGCGCGCGACGACTTTAGATGGGTCGCCAGGTTTTCTGGTCGGCGGGCATCTTGGACCGTACGTACTCGCACTGGCCGTCTGCACTAAGGACGTTCATACATCGGCAGGATAACCCTTCTAACACTTGCAAAACTGCAAATTGCCGGTGGTCGCCACCCCCGGCGCCAATATGAGATCTCATCGCACATTCCATCGTACTTATTGAATTCCGTAGCAAATATTGGGTTGTAGTGATCGGTGGTATTGCCTCGCCATTTATCCGACCCAAGGTATCTGTTAACCCAACCTCGATAGTTGAAATGTCGCTCCGTTTTTCTGTACGTCCGTCACAAGCATGCGTTTTGGGGCCCTCTTTGGATCGCAGAGTGCCATCACTAGGAGTGGTTGGAGACCGCACAGGTCCCAAAAGGAGACATTGTTATGAGAAGTGAATCTAGTTTGAGGGTAGGGGTTCGTGCGATCGCGCTGGTTCTTGCGGTGCTCGGCTTGAGCGCGTTGATGTTCGGCCAGGCAGAAACCGGAACGATCAGCGGAAGAGTTACAGACGGTACGGGTGCGATCGTTACTGCGGCAAAAGTCACGATTAAGAATGTCAATACCGGCCTGACGAGAGAAGCCGCGACTTCGGGCATTGGCGAGTATACGGTTACAAATCTTCCGTCGGGTTCCTACGTGGTATTAGTGAACGCCCAGGGCTTTTCCCAGTACAAGAGGCCAGTAGACGTGACGGTCGGTTCTGCCGTTAGCGTCGACGCGCGCCTGGCGGTTGGCGCCAGCGGGACGGTCTTGGAAGTAACGGCGCAGGTGGCGGGCTCGGAAGTCGATACCGAGACGCAAACCATCGGGGCGACAATCACGCCAAACCAGATTATGAACCTGCCCAGTTTGACCCGTGACCCGTATGACTTTGTCGCAACTGCGGGCAACGTAAGCGATGGCGGAGGCGGCATGCGCGGCGTGGGCGTTTCCATCAACGGGCAGCGGTCTGCTTCCACCAATATTCTGCTCGATGGCGCGGAGAACGTCGATCTTTTCACGGCTGGCGTCGGCCAGGCCGTTCCTCTGGACTCGGTGCAGGAGTTTAAGCTCAGCACCAGCAATTTTACGGCGGACTACGGACGGGCGTCCGGCGGCGTTGTGAACGTTGCCACGAAGTCGGGAACCAACGCGTTCCACGGTTCGGCATACGAATACAACCGTATCTCGGCGCTGGCTTCCCAGACCTATAATACCGATGCGATTAATTATGCGAACCACCTGTCCGGACAGCCGAATCTTCCAAACTCGACTTTCGTGCGCAATCAGTTTGGCTACTCCATTGGCGGTCCCGTTGTTAAGGACAAGCTTTTCTTCTTCTCAAATACGGAGTGGACGCGCATCCGCAGCAGTGCAAACAGTGAAGCTTATGTCTTTACTCCGCAGTTCCTTGCGCTGACGGGAAGCGCTACGCAGACTTTTTTTAGTACCTACGGCAAACTGGCAAGCGGCGTAAGCAACATTGGAGTGCCGCTTACGGCGGGCGCGCTAGCCATCAATGAACTGCCTCCCTACGGTCCCCCGACCAATGTCGCACCTGCCCCTGTCCCGTGTCCTTTAACCCAACCCCCCCCCACAAATGGCTGTCCAAATACGATTGGGTGGGATGCAGGACTTAAATCGCCGAACTTCGATGCGATCGCCCTTGCTATCCCGACTCTGCCGGTGTTTCAGTTGGTGAACTTCACGGTGCCAACCGACGCCGGGGCGGGAACTCCGCAGAATGCGTACTCCAGCGTCAACCGCGTGGACTTCACCCTGAACAATAAAACCACGATCTGGGGACGGTACGCCATCCAGAATGAGATCGACTTTCCGGGTTCTGTCGCCGACAGTCCGTATGCCGGCTACAACACGGGCGAGAACATCCGCAACCAAAACGTTCTGATCAACGTGACGCACATCTTTACCCCCACGGTGGTAAACCAGACGAAACTTTCCTACAATCGGCTGAACCTTCTGCAGCCGCTCGGTTCGCAGCCAGTTTCGCCCTCGCTATACCTTTCCGGTACTGTGCCGTCGCCGAACAGTCAAACCGTCCTTCTGCCCGGCTATATTCCGCAATCTCAAGCCAATGCACTTCCTTTCGGTGGCCCGCAGAATCTCTACCAGTTCTCGGACCAGTTAAATGTTACGAAGGGAAAGCACAGCTTCAGTTTTGGGGGAGAGTTTATCCAGGCGCGCGACAATCGCGTATTTGGCGCGTATGAAGAAGGTATTGCGGACTTGGGCCGTAGCTCGACACAGTCGCTCGACGCAATGCTGGCGGGAACGATTTACAGCTATACCGTTGGCATCAATCCCAATGGTGTTTATCCGTGCCAGACCGATATTACGACCGATACGCCGATCAACCCGGCGAGTTGCACGATCAATCTGCCCGTGACTGCGCCCGCGTTCAACCGCAATAACCGGTTCAATGACGGTGCGGCTTACGGTACAGACACTTGGAAAATCAAGCCCCGTTTGACCTTGAACCTGGGCCTGCGCTGGGAGTATTTCGGAGTGCAGCACAACGCCAATCCGAATCTTGACTCCAACTTCTATTACTCGGGAGCGCTCAATCCGGCTAGCGTGCGTGCCGGCCTCGTAAGCCCCGCACCCAAGGGTCCGCTCGGTCAGTTGTGGAAGTCGTCGCCGCGCAATTTTGGTCCCCGAATCGGTTTTGCTTACGATGTCTTCGGCAACGGAAAGACGGTAGTACGTGGCGGGTATGGCATCAGCTATGAGCGCAATTTCGGCAACGTAACCTTCAACGTAATTCAGAACCCGCCCGCCTACGCGGTTACGTCGTTGTCGAGCCCCGCTGGATACCCGCTTCCGACGAACAATCTCGGCCCGTTTGCTGGCTCGGGGACAAAAGTACTTCCCGCAGTCACGCTGCGTGGCGTGGATCCCAACATTAAGACCGCTTACGCAGACACCTATTCGCTCGCGGTGGAGCACGAGATCGTACGGAATACGATTGGAGCCATAGAATACTCTGGGTCGCGCGGAATCCATCAGTATTCGATTACCAACGTCAACCGCTACTTCGGTGGATACACCTACAACGGCGACCCCATCATAGATGGCAGTAACATAATCCATGACTACCAGGCGACCCGTACCAACAACCAGTACGGAAACATCAACTTCCGTGCGTCGAACGGCGATAGCTGGTACAACGGAGTGAATTTCCGCCTGCAGTCCAGCAACTTTCAATCCCAGGGACTGCAGTTCACCTTCAATTACACCTGGTCGCATTCCGAAGACGATTTAAGTTCTACGTTCTCGGAGACAAATTCAGGCGGCGCGCAGGGCAGCTTGGGCTTCCTCGATTGGGAGCATCCTCGATTCGACAAGGGGTCCTCCGATTACGACATAAGGAATCGTGTAGCTCTTAGCGCCGTCTATGCGCCGAAGTATCTCGAGCACTTCCAGAGCAAAGCTGTGAATGCGATTGCTGGTGGCTGGTCGGTCGCTCCGATTTGGCAGTGGCATTCCGGTACCCCATTCACCATATACGATTGCTATTTCGCATATGGGATTTGCGCTCGGCAGTTGAATGCGGGTGGCTCGGCGAGCTACACCAAGATCGCTCCGGTCGATCCCGTTGGTCAGCCAAATACGTTCAGCTACTTTACACCGCTTCCCTTTAGCTGTACGAGTCAGGATCCCAACGATCCTACTTGCACTGCCTACTCGGGTGGTGCTCAGGGTACTTTAATCGGTGTAGCGGACGTTCCGCGCTGTACCAACGGAGCTTGTGCGTTCCCGAGGAACATGCTGGGCCGCAACACATATCGCGCGCCCAACTTCTACAGCCTCAATCTCGGCGTCTACAAAACCTTCAAGCTGACGGAGCGTATGAACCTGCAATTCCGCTCTGAGGCATACAACCTTTTCAACCATAGCAATTACTTCTTGAACTATGGTGGCACCGACGCGGAGTTCGGTTCGCCAGTGACCGTGCAAAAGGGCTTCAACCCTTCGACGCAGATCTATGAGCGCCGCAACCTGCAATTTGCGTTGCGCCTTACCTTCTAACTACCACTGCAAAGTGTAGACAACCAGGGGAGCCGAAAGGCTCCCGTCGTTTGGCGCGCGGCTGCGACTAGGAAGAACCGCCCATCATCGGATTCTTGCTGCCGTTCCGTAGGGAATAGTTCTCACTTCGCAGTAAGCATGCTCCTTAGCCTGCGAACAGCGTCTGGAATTTCCTCTACGTCAGTACTGCCAAAGCCAAGGGCAAAGCCAGAGCGCTTTACCTCACCGGCATAACAAGGAGAGAGCGGCCAGAGCCAAAACTGTTGGCGCGCCGCCCGCTCGGCAATCTCCACGTCGCGGTTCCCGTCCGGCACTGTCACTGTCAGATGCATCCCAGCCTCTCCCCCGAGCACCTCCACGTTGGGGCCGAGTTCCCTGCGAATGCAGTCTACCAGCGCGCTCCTTCGGTCGCGGTAGAGAATCCGCATCCTGCGAATGTGACGTGCAAAATGGCCTTCGCTCATAAAATCCGCGACTACTTCCTGATAAAAGTGAGGCGGACAAATATCCATAGCGCGGCGGACCGACATGAAACGATCCAGCAGATCAGGCGGAACGACTATGTAACCGAGGCGCAAGGAAGGAAATAGGACTTTACTGAAGGTCCCGATGTAGATCACGCGTGCGTTCGTGTCGAGCCCTTGCAAAGACGCAATCGGCAAGCTGTCGTACCGGTACTCGCTATCATAGTCATCTTCAATGATCCAAGAACTCTTGTCCTGGGCCCATTCCAGTAGTTGAAAACGCCGCGAAGCGCTCATGCTGACGCCGAGAGGAAATTGATGCGAAGGCGTAACAAAGGCGGCTCGCGCCTTGCGGCAGAGTTTCACGCCAGCGGCAACATCCAGACCTTCCCCGTCAACGGGAACGGGGACGAGACGACAGCCGGCTAGAGCGAAGACAGACCGTGCAAGCCGGTAACTCGGTTCTTCGATCCACACGCGATCACCCGGGTCGAGGAGCACGCGCACTGTAATCTCCACGGCCTGTTGAGAACCGCTGACGATCATGATCTGTTCTGCATCGCAGTGCAACGATCGCGCGGTTCTCAGGTAGCTTGCGATCGTTTCCCGGAAAGTTCCTGAACCCATCTGGTCGCCGTAGTGAAACGACTTCGCATTCATGCTTCGGCAGCGGCGCGCGACCAAGTTCGACCAAATCTGGAGTGGAAAGTGATCAAACGCCACTTGCCCCACGCCAAATGCTCCCCAGCCTCCCAGCCACGGGTCCCTCTTAAAACGGGGAAGGACTGAAGAGCAACGCGAAACCGTCCGAGGTTCGGAGCGGGTTGCCGAGAGTTGCGCCCTCGTCGGTGAACTCGACGTGAGCTGGTCCGGGAGGGATCTGGAAACGACGGTACCCGCACCGACGCGACTCTCGAAGTAGCCTTCCGCCAACAGTTGGGCGTATGCATTGACAACCGGGAAGCGCGATACACCGATTTCCAATGCCAGCATTCGGGTTGATGGGATTCGCTGCCCGGGGTATAGACCGCCATCGACAATTGCCGTGCGATACGCGTCATAAATCTGCCTGTGCAGGGCCTTCGGCGCCTTCCGGTCGACCGCGATCATTGGCAGAATCCCGGAGGCCACTCTCTTCATTCAGGGAATCATAATGGTCATGTCAAATTACGGTCAAGTGGGTATTGCTTCCAACCATTACCGCACCGAGAATGAGCACCATGGGTTCGCTGGTGCCGCACGCACAGTGTGGTTTCATGAATCGGGGTGGTGATTGTTGATGAATGCGCTTCCTTTGGAATCGTCAGATGCACCTGGTCTGCGAGGTACAGAAGCAGAACAAGCGGCAGTGTCAATGGAAGCTTTGCCAAGCTTGCGGGCACTTGCCAGGCCACAGTCTCCTCGGATTGCCATCAAGGTAAAGGGGGAAATTCTCTTTATCCATCCTTCCGATGTGGTTGCCGTTCAGGCTCAAGGTAATTACGTTTTGCTTCAACGAGACACGAATTCGTATTTGCTTCGCGACTCAATCTCGGTCGTGGCAGAAAAGCTCGAACCCTACGGATTCATTCGGATCCATCGCTCTGTGTTAGTGAATGCCTCGTTTGTGGAAGTGATCAAACCGTATTCGACGGGAGAATATGGACTGCAGGTGAAAGGCGGAAAGGAATACACCGTCACCCGCACTTACAAGAACAATCTCAGATTTCTCGCGAAGTTCTGGCTCGGTACTGGCGCGTTTTTTCCCGACTGACGCCAGTGATTGGAGCCGAACATAGCGTCGTCCCTTGTTATCTCATAATTCTCCTCATTGCATCCACAGCCATAACTCACGCGTCGGGATCGGGCGTCAGAGCGCGTTCGTGCACACGTTCCGGCAACAACTACAGCACGCTGCTACGGCGAACGGTACGGATGAGCAAACCCCGGAACCGCTGATTCGAATGGAAACGGGCGATGCCGGCGATTGCGCGTTACAAGTTCCTGGCAGGCCAACTGCAGCATCTGTCGTACGCCACACTCAGCATCGATCGCGTGCTTGCGTACCGCAACGGCAGTCTTTTCCTTGGCTCCGTGCTGCTCCAGCCATTGCGATACGAACTCCTTATATGGATAACTAATGGGATGGTCCGCCGCCTTTTCCCAGCCAGCAGCTGGGGTATAAGAGGTGAACGGAGGAGGCATCCCATGGAACTACACACGATCGGCATTGATCTCGGCAAGACAGTGTTTCATCTGGTTGGGCTCAACCTGCGCGGCGAAGTTGTGGTGCACAAGAAGTTTTCGCGGAAGCAACTGCTGCACTTCACGGCGAACTTGAAGGTCGAATTGATTGGCATGGAAGCCTGCGGAGGAGCCCATTTTCTAGGGCGGGCTCTGCGAGAACAGGGTCATGAGGTACGGCTAATGCCGGCACAGTACGTCAAGCCGTACGTGAAGACCAACAAGAGCGACTACATTGACGCCGAGGCGATCGCTGAAGCAGTCGGGCGGCCGAAGATGCGCTTCGTACCGATCAAGAGCGATGACCAACTGGATCTACAGTCCCTGCATCGGGTACGTGAGCGTTGGGTGATGCGTCGCACAGCAGTCATCAATCAGATTCGCGGCTTGCTGCTCGAACGTGGGATCACTTTGCGCAAGGGACGATGCCATGTCGATGCGGCATTGCCGGGGATCCTGGAAGACGCCAGCGCCAAGCTATCAGGTGCATTGCGCGTCCTGCTGGCGCAACTGAAGCTGGAACTCAATCACTTGCAAATGCGGATCGACGAAGCCGATGCGGTGATCAAGAAGACCGCTGGCGACAATGAAGCCTGCCGACGCCTTGTGGCGATCCCTGGCATCGGACCGATTACGGCGACCGCAATCATCGCTGCGATCGGCAACGGAGCAGCTTTCAAAAAGGGGCGAGAGTTCTCCGCGTGGCTCGGAATCGTCCCGGGCGAATATACCACCGGTGGCAAGCAAAAGCTGCTGGGGATTAGCAAACGCGGGAACTCGTACTTGCGAAGACTCTTCGTGCAAGGGGCTCGCGCTGTCCTGCAACAGAGCGCGAAGCAATCTTCCGGTCTGAGTGCGTGGCTGGCCCAACTCACAGCGCGCGCCCACCACAACGTCGTTGCCGTGGCGTTGGCGAATAAGCTGGCCCGCATGGCCTGGGCCGTGCTCGCGAAGAATGAATCCTATCGGCCTCCCGTGTTGGTCGATGTGGCTGCAGCCTGACTGGCCTGCAGATGACGCCTGGCTGAGGCCAGGCTTGGAAATCGCCTTCGCGATTCCCACATCTCCAGACCAGCGGCTACTACGGAGTTAATGATTTTCTGCCAGGTCTGCTGGCGAACCATGAGATGGCACAACGGTCGAACCCGACGCTCTCGAAACCTGTAACCGGAAGAAGTCTTCCAAGACTGCCTAACTAAATAGGAAGAGAGCGCAGCGCATTCCATCATGGCCAGGAGCCTTGGGCTCCAACAAAGGCCGAATACATTTGCGCAGACCAACCTGTTACCTCATTTTTCGCTTGCGACAAAGCGGCGGACCATACATTCCGGTTGGCCGAACCCTGGAGCTATCGCGTAATAGCTCGAATCGAAATGCCGAGTGCGGCCACTTCCAAGATTAATATCGCAAGCCCCGATCCAAGCTTTGGCTGCTAGAGAGAGCCCGGCCCTCTCCGCCTTTTGGGTCGGCTGGCAGCACAGGAAGCTGGACTTGTTTCCTTAATTTCAGCCACTTAGCAGAACAGAGAGAACACAGATGCAATCCAGACGCAGAACATTGTGCGCTCGGCTAGCCCAGCGCAATGTGTGACCTGTCAGCCGGATTCACCGGCACTTTGAAAAGGAGAAACTCTCATGAAAAACGCACGCATCTTGATCGCCACCGCTCTGCTGCTGGCCGCTGTCTCCGTCTATGTGCAGGCCCAAGAACGGCCACTCTTGACGGCAACCATTCCTTTTGCGTTCACCGTCAAAAACAGCAATCTGCCGGCGGGCGACTACACCATTTCCACTCTGCCTCCATACAACATGATTAAAGTGCAAAGCGTGGACGGCCGGAAAGTGGCGATGATCCCTGCAATCCCTTCCCCCACCTCAGCAGAGTCGATGCAGACGAAGCTGGTTTTCCATCGCTTCGGTAACCAGTACTTTCTGGCCCAGGTGTGGGAGCAGGGGAGCAACGTACATCGCGACCTGCGGAGCGGCAATCTTGCCCGCGAGTTGGCCAGGAGCGGTCAAACGTTCCAGTCCGCTACCATCCTCGCCAGCAACCGCCCACACTAGGATCCACCTCACGGTGATGTTGAAACGGGCGCCCGCGGGGCGCCCGTTTCGTTTTACAGACGATGGCGTACATTGATTGGTGTGGATTGCTCAGAAGTTCTCAACCATCCAGACATTGTTCTCGCCCGTGAACACAAGCAACGCTGCATAACGTCCGTCGGGAGATGGGATCACATACACAAACTGAGTATGGGGATCGCCCTCCAGGAGCACGCGCGCCTTCCCTTCCATGTCGACGTCCAGAATGACGGATGTACCTCTGGGCGTGACGCTCCCAATCAGCACGCTCCTCCCGTCGGCCGTCCAGTCGACTCCCCTCAGTACGGGCCACTCTTTGACGACCACGTCGCGTGTCGCTCCCGTTTCCAGGGAAATGAATTGGAGCCTGCCCTGATGGTCGTCAGTCACTGCCGTTAGCTGGGAACCATCGGGAGAGAGGCCCCAGTTGGGCCAGCCGTCGAACCTGGCAATCTCACGGCCCTTACCCCGCTCTGTATCAAAAGTGATGAAACTGCTGGTCGTTCCGAGAACTTTACTGAAAACACAGATCGTCGAGGGTGTCCTTGCGCAAAGAAAACTGGCGATCCCACGGTCCTGGAGCACCAGTCGAGGCACCCCTCCGGACAGAGGCATACTCATCAGACGAATCGGAACGGATGGGTCATCAGGCCTGGGCACATCCACAAACAATATCTGCGACCCGTCTGCGCTCAGGCGCGGCAGCACGGTCTGTACGTTCCGAGCCTCGACCAGGATTTCAGCGGTTGGCTGATCGATCTCCTGTTTGAACAGTTTCCAGGCGCCATTCCGGTCAGAGAGAAACAGAACGGAAGTGCTGTCCGGCATCCAAGCGGTGGGTTGATTTGTATTTTCGTCCATGGTCAGGCGACGAGGCGTTGTCAAGCGGTGTGTGGCTTTGTCAAACTCGCTGACAAAAGCCTGAGATTGCGTATTTCCTCGCCACAAGACAAGACGCTTTCCATCCTCCGTGACGCTGAGGCCTCCGATCCACCCCAATCCGTCGCTAACCGGTTCAGGATTCCCTTTTGCCTTCCCGGTACTCTGATCGACTCGGATCGCCCATACTCCATAGCCAATGCGCGCGTTATTCGGGTCTGTCCGTAGCGCGTAAAGGAGCCGTCCATCGGATGCCCAGCAGAGATCTGGCGGAGCAATCCGGTGATCGCTCAAGATCATTTGTGATTCCCCACCGTTTGAGTTACGAGTCTGCAGCGAATAAGTATCCCCGATTGGAGAGACAGCAGGAATGGAATGCCGTTCGATATATGCAATCCGTCGGCCGCCGGGAGCCCAACTCACCGCCGATATTTCGGCACCCAGAGACCCCGACTCTATTAGCTCTGTTGGCCCGACAAACTTATGTGGATTCTCTCCATTGGACGCCGTAAGCCACAACTCACGAACGGTGTTCGACGAGACTCTCCAATTCCATTCCCACCCGCTTTCTTGTCCCCCTGGGGTAGAGTTTCCCCCTTGACCTACCGCAGCTACTACGGTGCGACGGAAGAACGCGATCTGCGATCCGTCGGGGGAGACGGAGCCATCCTCCGCGTCATCGACAAGCATCTGCGGAGTGCCGCCAAGGATGGAAACTTTCCAGACCGAGGCTTTCTGTTCCGATCTGGCGCGCGATGTAACCAGAAGATGAGTACTGTCTGGAAACCAACTGCTGGGAGAAGCGTTGAAATCCTTTGGTAACGGCAACGGACGAGTTTCGCCACCGTCGATCTGGCGCAGATACACACCCGTCGGGTCAGCATAGGCCACGTATTTACCATCAGGAGAGACTACCGCCGCGCGGATGGGCGCTTCCGTAGAATTGGCTGTAATTCGCTTCTCGACGACCGGATGTGGGACACCCCACCTGGCACGCCACAGCGCTCCCGCAGCCAGAGCAACGACAGCGAGTGCGGTAAGTATGAGGTACCAACGGCGATACTTTTCTGATGCGGGTGCGCATTCGCTGCCTACGGTTTCCGGCTGCGTGCCCACAGGGTCGCTGACCGGCTCCGGTGGCGCCGCATTCTCGGAGACCAACCCCGGCGCGCTTGTAGTTTTGTTCACCGGTGCCAGGAACCGGTAACCGCGCTTGGCCGCGGTCTCGATATAGTGCGGATGGTCGGCGTCGTCGCCCAGCGCCTGGCGAATCTTCCGGATGGCAGTATTCAATCCCACATCGAAGTCAACAAAGGTGTCAGCTGGCCACAGCTTCTGCTGAAGATGTTCCCGTGTTACGACTTTGCCGGAGTTCGCCAGCAACTCGACAAGCACTTGAAAGGGCTGCTCTTGCAACTTAATCCGAACGCCGTTCTTGCGCAACTCACCCTCGCCCTCCGACAATTCAAACTGTCCGAAGCGAAAAATGCGATCCGCCGGCGATGCGGCTGAGCCCATCCAGAAGGGTCCTCTACCCGAGCAGGATCATACCCCGGCCAGCCGCCGGCGCATAGAGAGTCCTAATCGGAGTGCCCCAGAAGTGCAGCTTTGCATAGGTGACGTTTTCCTCCTGGATGACGTTAGAGCTGTATCGGAAGCGAACCGGCGCGACAGTTTCGGTTAGCTTGGACCTCAGGAGTTCGCTTTCGATACAGCCGTTTGAAGGAAGCCGCTTTGTTCGCGGCGGACGCTATGGGATTTCAATCGCCTTTGGTTTGGAAGTTGTTGAAAAACAGAGTGCTTGCGGCACGATCTTCGAATCGGAATTCATTGAACTAACCAAGAAGCTCAAGCTCACGATCGCCTCATCGTAACGCGAGGCAGACCATTCTGCAAGACTCCTAGTCTCGAATCTCCGATGTCCCTTCCTTCCGGGCACGCGATAGCGTCCGCCGCAAAGCGGCTTCGTTCAAACGGGCAACCCTCCCATAATCCGGTAAGGTAAGGGTTGACAATCCGGGAGTGATCGAATGATGGTTCCAACCGGAATCTGGATGCACCCCTACTACAGATAGAACCTTTAGAAGTCGAATAAGGAGGTTGGTGAGGGTTGAAAGTATCCAGGAATCCCGCTCGGAAGATCAGTTGCGATTCATCCGGTCATCGAGAAGCAAAACCACACGGTAAAGAACTTCGGCACCGTTAACTACGTCTTGCCAAGAAGTGAATTCCTTCGGGGAATGGCTGATGCCGTCGGTGCTGGGGACGAAGATCATAGCTATCGGCGCAATCTTAGCAATTTGCTGGGAGTCCTGCCCCGCTTCGCTGGGTAGATCCATGGTGGTGAGGCCGAGGGACTTCGCGGCGTCACGGATGACGGCCTGCAGGGCGGGATCCGTCGGAGCCGGCTCCGTATCGTCTACTGATGTGCAGAGCGTCACGACGTTCTCTTCCTTGTCGATCTGCTTGAATTTCACTTGGAGATTCTCCCACATGGGAAAGCTGCACGATTCTTTCGCTTGCGACAGAGGCAAGCAAAGGCTCTTGGGGACTGGATTGAAGTGGAAGACCTGAACTCGATCTTCAGGTAGTGGCGATAGGATCGAGTGGGAAGTACTTTTCTCTAAACAGTCGGAAATGTTCCCTCATTCGGATCGCATCGTCGGGAATGGTCTTTTCTAGTCTTGCGGTTAAGTCTTCGAGGTAAAAAACGCTCACCCGGTTTTGGTACTTCTCTGACAGACAGTTCTTGAGAAAACCGATCTCTTCGGTCAGGCAATTGTTCGCCTTCGGAACAATGCACACGAGCGTGTCGCATGTGCCAACGTCGAGATTCCAAACGTTTCGCATGAGTTGATAATGCTTCAAGAAGACGTCACACGAGCAATAACTCGGGTCGAACTTGCCATTCAAGGCTGCCGAGTAGATAGTTTGAAATTTTGATATGTGCGAGACATCAGTCTTGGCTTTCCCGAAGTCGGGTTCCGTCAGCTTAATTTCAAATAGCTTTCGAGCTTTCGTTGTCTGGCAGCAAAAGTCGAAGTTGGTGCCCTCGGACGGAACAAGTACAACTTCAAACCGCGCATCTTCTATCGCGTCGTCAAACGAAAATGTTTCACGCAAACTCTGCAAGTACTTATTGTGACTTATTGTCTTCGGCGATAAGAGGAAAGAACAGATTGAAACACATCGCATGCGACGACGAGAGGTGGTGGAAGTCCGAATGCAGCTTAATCGTGGTGCAACGGAAGTACTTCCAGAACTCCTCTCGATAAGGTTCCAGAATGTTCAAGTGCTGATAACCAAATGGGAGAATGTGGGCATATTCTCGATGGTTCTTCCGCCAAATGCCATTTGGGTTGACGCCGAGTGCTGACACCTTGTAATCGGCTAGATGTCGCCACATCTCTTGCTTGTAGGAGAGCGTCTGCGTGGCACGCTTCATTGTGTGGTCCTCCGGGGCGCAAATTGCTTTTAGCGAGAGTTATATCCCACCATTTCTGATTTGACGGCGAAGATGGGTTTTGTTTCCCACGGGTTCGGGAATATTCGCTCTTGACACAAAACACGTGACCTGCCCCCTCTCCCATTACACGTTGGGCGTAACCATTTGGGCATGAGCAGAAAATGTCCAGAACGCCCCGACTCAGCCCCTCTTGATCGGTTGCCTGCCGATGTCCTCCTTCGACAGGAGCCAGACGAGGAAGAAGACGAAGAGGAAGATGAAGGCGACGGCAAAGAAGACGACGATGACGAAGGCGACGACGGCTACTCGGAGTGAGCACGGCAAGCCGACCATTACATTTTCTAAGCTGGTCGATAAGCTTCAACAACATTACGGTGCTCCTGCGCCGCCGCCCTCGACTGACCCACTGGAGCTAGTCATCTGGGAAAACATCGCTTATCTGGCGAGTGACAAGCGTCGTGCGGAAGCATTCTCCACGCTAAAACAAACGATTGGAACGCGTCCCGAACGGATTCTC
>Ga0209890_10000216_pt1 | contig 26801 bp, 20 predicted proteins | sample OrgsoiDNA2013049_FD_185799 | JGI IMG/M metagenome (GOLD analysis project Ga0209890, IMG submission 185799) | Permafrost soil microbial communities from the Arctic, to analyse light accelerated degradation of dissolved organic matter (DOM) -... | ecosystem: Environmental > Terrestrial > Soil >... | reverse complement strand
GGAGCGGTCGCTTTGACTTGCGCAGAACATGTCAATGACTTTGAGACACAGGGCGTGAAGAGTTTAGCGAGCGGATAGCTCGACTCGTAATTATAAGAAAAATAAGGAGTGTTTTGGTGGCCAGGGAGGCTCTCGAATAGTCCGACTAGGATTTTGATTCGATTCGGTTTTTATTTTTTTTGGGAATCTGAGTCGCCCCCAAAGTGTCACCGGTTAAAGCAACGCTGGACTATGACGGACTGCGCTCTAATGCCAATCACGCGAATGATATCGCGAACATCCTTATGAGCAACCCCGACGTTACCCCCGTCCTGAGTAGCATTTCGGTTTAGAGTCTAACCCCGGCATAACAACGACCATGTTTTTAGACGGAATCACGCTAATGCGTTGACCTCCTCGGCCATTCGCTTCGTAGATCGGTGGCTGGCGCTTTGAATATACCCATAGGCCATAGCCGTACTCGTCACCCCACTGCGTCTATGCTCAATATCGTGGGAACTCCATCCACATAAAGTTTAGTCATCTCTATGCAGGCGCAAATGGCGTGATAGTCCGTGCGCCCCATGGCGATGGCATTGTCAACTGGCAGAGCATTGTCGCGCGTCAGATTGCGGTGCCAACATTTCAGCCGGTGATCGATCATCACGGCACTTACATATGACCAAAGCTGATCATGGATGCACCAGTAGAGATTGTTGCCGAGCTCGCTCGCCAGCATCGCCGCCGCAACAATGGTTTCGGCCTGCACCCAACTGTATTTGCCGTCTGCGCAGACGACTCCCAACGGCGAGACGCTATAATACAACCCGCCAAATTCGGGGTCGTAACCAACGCTCATGGCCAGATCGAACAGCGCCTGGGCCCGCTCCACGAGCCACGGTTGCGGTTGATATTTATGAATCAGAAGCAGAAGTTTGGACCATTCGGTGAAATGACCGGGCTGGTATCCCCAAGGGTGCAATTTGTCGTTGGGCTTGTCGATATTGTACTTGTAATCGGCGACCCAGGCGGAATCGTAATGCTCCCAGATGCGGCCATCGCCCTGCGCCGCAAGGTCAATCGTCACCCGCCTGGCAAGGATCAGAGCGCGGTCACGATAGCGAACTTCCCCCGTTGCTTCATAGGCCGCGATCATGGACTCGCAGCAATGCATGTTGGCGTTCTGGCCTCGATAGCTTGAGGGGCGAGCCAGTTCGACATCGCACTTATCGAGATAGAGTTGATCTTCCGCTCGCCAGAAATGGCGCTCCAGAAGCTCGAAGCTCTCAGCGATGTGCGCGTAGACCTCCGTTGCGCCGGCTTGATAGGCGCGTGCATAGGCCATCAGGACGAAGGCAATGCCATAGCAATAATTGTCGTCATCATGGATGGCTTGGTCGTGCAATATCCATGCATAGCCCCCGGTGTTCGGGTTTCGATGTCGATTGCGAAGAAAGGCAATGCCATGACGAGCGGCACCCAGCAATTCCGCTGAGCCAAAGTGACTGGCGGCATAGGCGAAATTGATAATCAGCCTGCTGATGCTAACCAGATGCGATTGCTGGTTGGTTTTGATCACCGCGCCATCGGCGTCAAAATACTGATAAAACCCGCCTTGATCGTGGTCTATGCATTGGGGATAGTAGAAGCCGATGATCGAAGCGATCTGGGTATTGAGAGCCTCGGCGCTTTTGAATGTTGCGAGCATGCGATTGCCGGCGGATTTAGTCATGTGTTCGCCGTCGACTGGGGCGTAACGCGGTGAAAAGAAGCGGGACTGAGAGCAGCCCCGCCCCTCTTTTTTCTGTCTACCGAGACAGTGCCTCGATGCACTATCGCAATCGTTTATTGCCTAAAACTTCACCCTTACACCGAAGCCATAGCGACGACCATAACCTTCGTAATCTTCGATGCGGTCCGACGTGCCCCAATATTTGACCGATACTTCATTGTTCAGGTTGAGCGCCTGAGCGTAGAGAAAGTAGTTCTTGGCGATCGTATATTGAATGCTGGCATCCAATTGCCCATACGCCGCTTGGAATTCGTCGTTCTGCACCGAATTGCCGTTTACGGTCACCGTGTTTCGGGTCAGATCCTGTGCATTGAGCCAGTTGTATGCGACCCGGACCTGAATCGGGCCCTTTTCGTAAAAGCCGATCAAATTATAGGTGATTGAATGGCTGTCCGGATTCGAAAATTGGGTATTGGAATAATTGGCCTGAATCCCCAGTCCATCGAATGGCGCAGGCAACGCACTGAACGCATATTGGCCCGAAAATTCGACGCCAGTGTAGGCTTGTGAATTGATATTGATTGGCTGATTAACCGTGAACTGCTGCCCAAGAAAGGTTACGTAGTTAACGCCGTTGCCAAGGAGGTTGGAAACCGATTTCTGGTAAAGCGCAATGCTTAGGAAATTCGAACCTCGATGCCATGTCAGCGCAGCATCAGTGTTCCATGCCGTCATCGGTTTCAGATTGGGGTTGCCCTGATTGATCGAATATGGCGGGCGCTGAATGCTATAACTCGCTTCGATAAGCAGCGCGGACAAGGTCGGCCGGGTCAGCGTTTCGGCGACGGCGAATTGCGCCATGAATTCGCTGGTCAGATCCATCTTGAGGTTGGCATTCGGCAGAACCTTAGAATACGAACCGCTCTGCTCGATCGGTGACGGCGGACCAAAGGTCAACTGATTGACATTGCCCGGCACCAGGATCGGCTGTGCGAACGAGCCGGTTGATTTCGTGCTGGTATGGGTCGCGCGCAGACCGATGTTGCCCGACCAGCCATGATCGCCGCCAAAACTGGCTTCGATAAAGCCGCCGGTCGTGCTTTCCTTGACTTCACCGCTGCTGCTGGGGATCAACTGCGCCGCAAAGCCGCCCCCGTTGGCTGTCAGCGCCGCCCTCTGAGCGGGAGTATAGGTGGCAAGGACCGCAGGCGATAGCAAATAGGCATCAAACGCCGCATCGCTGAAGCCGGGCAGGCCAGACGCAAACATTCCGGTGCCGAACAGGTTATTGATCCCTTTTACCAGCGAATAGAAGCTGGCGGGAAAGACCGTTCCATTGCCCACCGAGGTGAGGTCAATGCCATTGATCACGGGCGTTTTGACCGTCAACTGCTCTTTCGAACGATCCGAATAGTTCAATCCGGCCTGAATGTTTTTCAGGATGCCGGTGTCGACTTCATATTTCAGGCGATAGTCGAACTGGTAAATCTTGTCGGTAAAGTCCTGACCTTCAAAGTCATGGAAGGCCGCGGCCAGCGTGGGGGATGGCTGCAAACTGCCGAGATTGCTCATGACCGGCAGATTGTGCGGCCCAAGGTTGAATGTGGCATTCGGCAGGGCGCCGTAGTCCGCTTCGGACCAGGATTGGTTGCCACCGTTGTTGTTGGTCGCTTTGGACCAGGAGGCATCGAAGACCATCGACAAGCGCGATGTCGGATCGTATTTGGCGTTGAAGCCCAGTTCCTTCGTTTCCGACAATTCAGGGCGCACATAGTTGACGATCCCCGAATAGCCGGTGCCGCCGGTGTAGCTGGTGACGGTGCTGTCCGGTGCGACCGTAACCGTGCCCGATGGATTGTTGTTGCCGGTGAAAAAGCCTTGGGTGTTGTCATTGATGTTGAATTTGGAATACAGCCCATCAACCGTGATATTCAACTGATCCGAAGGTTTGAACTGACCAACCAGCACGGCAGATTTGCGTTCACGACTTGTCGGATTGACTTCCCATTCGGTATAGCAGGGAACAAATCCGGAAACGGTCTGACCGCCCACCTTCACATTGGACGGGCTGTTCATGCACGCCGAATAGATGCGTTGATTTTCAACTTTGCGGTTGATGTAGGAAGCTGCGGCCAGAATGCCGAAGCGGCCGTCCTCCGTCTTTGTGCTGAACAAGGCCGAGCCCTGCGGCGTGACATCACCGCGCTGCTGGTCATAATTGCCCTGCGCCGAAGCAGTAAAAGTGTTCCGCTTCAAGTCCAGTGGTCGGAAAGTCATCATATTGACCGTTGCCGCAATGCCGCCTTCAGGCTGGTCGGCAGACGATGACTTCGAAACATCGACGCGCGCAATCAAATCCGCCGGCAGAACGTCAAAGTCGAATTCGCGGCCGCCGGAATCGGTCGCCAGCACCCTACCGTTATACAGCGCCGCGGTGAATTGTGGTGAGAAGCCGCGCACTGTGATCTCGGTCGGCTCACCGGCGGATTGCCCGCTGCCGTTCACGGTGAAGGTGGAAACGCTGATTCCGGGGATGCGCTCGAGTGCTTCGGCGATATTCTGGTCGGGCAGTTTGCCGATGTCTTCAGCCACAATCGAATCAACAATGTGGTCCGCTGACAGCTTGATATCCAGCGCTTTTTTAAGGCTGCTACGAAAGCCCGTTACGGTGATCTCTTCCAGATCTTCCGCGCTCGCATTCGGGGACGTCGCGGCTGGAGCCGGTGGGTTCGCATTTTGAGCAGCAGCCCATGTCGGAAAAATCGCCATGGCCGCGATGACGGAACCCGCCAGCACCTTCAGTGACAGATTCAATTGTTTCCTCATCTCACTCCCCTCTTTCATTTTTAGTGCCAAGTGGTCGCCGCGATAGGTGCTCCCATCGACGGGCGTTGAACGTTAAACAACTATTCGTTGTTTACCGTTAAACCGTTTTATTTGCACTTTTGTCAAACCTATCGTTTTCCATACTCAATTGCAAGTACCAATTTTAACGATAAACCTTGTCTCCGGATCACGGTTCGATTGACTGCGGTTTTTGTACTAGGAACAGGTCTTTAGGGCCTTTCCGTGGTGGTCGAAAATCAATATATTCCGCCGCCTTACGTAAATTCTTACGTGGTCGGCCTTCCCCATATCATGATGGCCGTCAAGTTTGATGCGAAAATCCTGGCCGGTTTTGAGCGAAGCATAAATGAACGTTGAATGACCGAGCGCTTCGATTGCATTCAGCTCAAGGTCGAACGCAATGCATTGCGCGCACTCCGTCAATGACGCATGCTCAGGCCGGATGCCAAGGGTGATGGCATCGCCCACTTCCAGCCTATGTGATCCCGCGTCCAACACGATATCGGTGCTGCCCTCAAGACGCACCGACGTCCCGCAACCGTCGTGACTTTGTACCAGCCCCTGAAACATATTTATCTTCGGGCTACCAATAAACCCCGCGGTGAATCCATTTGCAGGACGATTATACAGCTCGAGTGGGGCACCAATCTGCTCGATCCGCCCATTATTCAGGACGACGATTTTGTCCGCCAGCGTCAATGCTTCGACCTGATCATGCGTCACATAAATCATCGTGCTTTTTAGCTGCCGGTGAAGCTTCGAGAGCTCATGACGCATCTGCACACGCAGCTCCGTATCCAGATTCGATAGGGGTTCGTCGAAGAGGAAGATTTTCGGATTTCGGACAATCGTGCGACCAATGGCCACACGCTGACGCTGACCGCCTGATAGTTGACTTGGCAACCGGTCAAGCAATGCACTCAATTGCAGGGTTTCGGCTGCACGACCGACTTGCTCCGAGATTACCGCCTTGGAGAATTTCATATTCTTCAGGCCGAAACTGAGATTCTCCCTGACCGTCATGTGCGGGTAAAGCGCGTAAGACTGGAACACCATCGCAACTCCACGCCTTGATGCCGCCTTCTGGGTCACATCCTCTTCATCGATAAATATGCTGCCGGAAGTCACCTTCTCAAGACCAGCAATCATTCTCAGAATGGTCGATTTTCCACATCCTGACGGCCCCACCAGTACAATGAATTCCCCCGATTCAACATCCAAGCTGACATTACTGATCATCTCCACGCCATTGAATATTTTCGTTATCTTTTGTATCGATAGTGCACTCATGTAACGCGGCGCCTCTCGAATTTGCCGGTACTCTCCCCAAGAACGAATTCCGCGTCGATATTGACCCGAAGACCACGCGCGCCATTGCTGTGCAAGAGCGCTTCGGCGGCCTTCCGACCTTTCTCAAAAGCATTCTGCCTGACCGTCGTCAGACGCGGTAAGCCAGCCTCCCGATCCATCGGCGGGAGGTCATTGAATCCGGTCACGGAAACGTGTTGCGGTATTTCCAACCTAAGCTCGCGACACCTGGACATTGCCCCATAGGCCAGGCGGTCAGAAAAGCAGATGAACGCCGTGACATTTGGATTTCTCGCGAAGATCCGGTCTACCGCCTCCTTGCCGCCTTCTGCATTGTTCCGGGCCTCGCATATCAGAACATTGCCAAGTTTAATTTTGCTGCATTTGAATGCCTGCCGACAACCAAGCAAGCGTTGCGATACGACATAGTTATCCGAGGAGATTTCGCGACCGAGATCGAACAACTCATGTCCTCTCTCATGGTGAGGAAAGGTAATGATCCCCACATTCTTGTGACCCAGAGACAAGATGTGCTGCGACATTTCAATCATTACTTTCAGGTCATTCGTAAGGACACTTGCATGACTCGGGGCATTGAAATCCACCACTACGGTCGGCAGGCCCCCTGCGAGCGCCCTTTGCGTCACCGGGTTGTTCTTGTAAGGAGCGTTCAAAATATACCCATCAACGATTGCAGTAATCGACTTCAGTCTGTTCGGCGCTCTCGTCGCGAGGGGTATGAGGACAATATTTGTGCCACCGGCCTCACATACTGCCGATACGCCATGAAGGAATGCGACGTCGTGCGGATCCGTGAACGCGTAACTAAGCTGATCGTTAAATATGATTCCTATCGCGCCGCAGCTTCCCGTTTTCAATGATCGGGCCGTTGGATTCGGGCCAAAATAATTGACGCTCGCGGCATACGCGAGAATCTTGTGGCGCAGCGCTACGGACACCTTTGCCGGGTTGTTGTACACGTTTGACACCGTGGTATGCGTAATTCCGAGTTTACTTGCGATCGACTTCAGCGTCGGCTCGTTTGCGCGCATGATTCAATTCTCCTCAGTCGTCTTTTTACTCTATGCGGCCGAACAGTTCTCGTCCAAGATGAGCCTTAATCAAGCTTCACCTTGACATATCACCGCAGAAAAATCTTGACGCCCACAATGTCACGGTTTATCGTTAAACCTCTGCTGCCGGCCACTGCCGAATATACGAGGGTGGATTAGAAAATTTATGAAACGTGAGGCGCCTCCCCTAGCCCCGCCGGCAACGGGCTGGAGAAATCGCTCTGCGTTATCGAAAACCTGCGCTTTAATCAGTTGCGCCGACGACGACCCGAGTCGTCCGGCCAGACCGGTTGCCCCTACCGGCGATCTTGCTCGAAAACTTACGAAACTGTGTCTTAATTTCATCGCAATATTGCCTTGTGCTGCAATCGCAGACGGCGGAACTGATGCCGCTTCCTTGCCTACAGCTGTTTTTCACCACTTCGATCACCTCGTCACCGAAACCTCGGTCGACGGTGTGCCAGTTGATGTCGTCAATATATACAGCCTTGCCCCTGACTACACATACGCTGCAGAACCGCAGGAAGGGTATGCGTGTGTGGATGACGCCGCGCGGGCCATCATACTGCTGTCCGTGTCGCTAGAGAGGGAAGCCGACGACAAGAAATTGCACCAACTGAAGTTGCTGATTGCATTCGTGCTTCGAATGCAAAACGAGAATGGTTATTTCAATAATTTTATCTGGCCAAATGGGTCGATTAATACTACCGACAAGACATCACTGGCGGAATTGAACTGGTGGTCACTGCGCGCGTTGTGGGGGCTGGAGGCTGGCCTTCGCATTCTACCGAAAGATTCTGACCTCTCGCGGCAAACGTTGTTGGCCACCGATAGATTGGTAGCCAATCTCAAAAGGGACCTTAAGGTAAAGCCCCGCGTAACGCAGCATAAAGAGGGGTTAGACGTTCCCAACTGGCTCCCGATGGGATCCGGCGCCGATCAAGCTGCAGTCGCGATAATCGCCTTGTTACGCTACTACGATCGCACTCACGACGACAAGGTGCTCAACATAATTACAGCGATGGCGGACGGCGTCATGCTGATGCAGGCCGGCGACGCCCGTCATTTCCCCTATGGCGCTCACTTGAGCTGGCGCAACGAATGGCATGCCTGGGGTTCCGACCAAGCCTACGCCCTGCTGCTTGCTGGCCAGAGACTCGGACGCCCAGACTATGTGCAAGGTGGCTTGCTCGAGGTGGACCACTTCTACCCCTACGTTATCCGCCGCGGGTATCTGAGCACGCTTAACGTTAGAAAAGTCGGAGATCAATATCTGGCGATTCGTCAGGAGAGATTTCCGCAGATTGCATATGGTATTCGGCCCATGGTTTATGCGGCGATCGAGGCTTATCGCATTACCGGGAAACAGCGGTATCTCGCGACCGCTCTGCATGTCGCGTCCTGGCTGACCGGCACAAATGACGCACATCAGGCGATGTATGATCCAGCCAGCGGGCGGATTTTCGACGGCATTGGGTCGGGTGCGAAAGTCAATCGGAACTCCGGCGCGGAATCAACCGTCGAAGGCCTGTTAGCGCTGCAAGATCTGGAAAGCGTGGCGCGCCGCTGATGATTCTTCGCGCTATCCAATTCCTCTGGATTGCGGGCAGCATGGTTCTTCTAACATCTTGCTCGGGCAGTCACAATCAGTCTCCGCCACAAGCGCAAATTATCAAGCTTTGGGTCGGGCCCAATGAAGCAGAAGAATCCTTCTGGAAGGTGGCGGTTGCCCAATGGAACGCGCGCGGGCAAGGGCTGCAGGTCAGCTTTACCACCATACCGACCAGCGGTAATTCTGAGGAAACCGTGCTCTCCGCACTGGTAGCGCAGACGGAACCGGATGTCTCGACCAATATCTTTTCAGGCTTTGCGCTGCAGCTGGCCGATCTCAAGCAGTTGGAGCCGCTGTCGTCAATGCCAGGATACAGTGATCTGATCGAGCGGCGGCATATGGCCAAGCTTATTGAGAGTTGGCAGATCAACGGCACGGTGTACGCCATCCCGTTCTACTCGAACCCCGCATTGATCTGGTGGCGAGCGGATATTCTGGCCAAATACGCCAATCATAAGGTCCCGAGAAGCTATGAAGATGTATACGAGCTGTCCCGGCGCTATGCCGCGGCCGAACATCGGTATGGTTTTCAGGTATTTGCAGGACGCAGTTGGGAAGACAGGTGGTTCGATTTCATCGCATTCTATTACGCCGCTTCGAACGGCCGCGCCTATATTGAGAAAGACAAGGCGACGTACGACAATGCGGATGGGCTGAAGGTCGCCGCCTTTATCGACCGGATGTACGAGCAAGGCTGGACGGCTGCGGATTTTGACGCCGGGGATCCATTGGTATCGGGCATGGCAGCTGGCGCGGTGCATGGCCCCTGGGATCTGGGGACATTTCAGCGCTTGTATCCGGAAACCATGAAGAACATCGTCGTCGGCCCAATCATTTCAGACGCCAAGCCCGAGGCACACACCGCGACATTCTCCGACAGCAAGGGCATCGTGATTTTCAGAAGCAGCAAAGTAAAGCGAGAGGCGTTTTCTTTCATTTCATGGGTCCTCGGTGATGAACATCTTAACCTGCTTTGGTTGCAGAAGACGGGGATGATGCCCGCGCGAGATGACCTATTGCGCAACCCCGTCTTTGCTGATTTTTTCGACACCCATCCGGCAGCCAAAGTTTATGCAAGCTATGTCGACGTGGCATTCCCGCCAGCGCTGAATGAAAACACCATCGATATCCAGAAGGTCATGACTCAAGAACTCGTCGGGCCGCTGGTGTTCAGAACCAAAGCCCCTCAGGCAGCACTGGATGATGCCGCGTCGCAGACCAACAGACTTTTGCGGATACGTCAATGAGAGCGTTCATCGGAAAAATATCCGAAACACACATTGGGGCATTGCTCGCATTATCGTATTTGTTGTTCAGCGCGATATTTTGGGCTTATCCGTTTATCTGGTTGATCATTTTGTCGTTTTCAGACTGGCGCTTCTTCGACGCACCGATCTTTTCTGGATTGCACAATCTTGTGGTAGTGCTTAGCGATCCTGAGTTCTGGGGCGGACTTTGGAACGTCGCGCGTTTTTTCTCCATCTACTTCCCAATCGCGTTCGTTGGATCGCTGGGATTCGCATTTGGCCTCAAGCATGTTGGTCGTGGCAAAACCATTATCGCCCTATGTTTTCTTCTTGCTAACATTTCATCAGGGGTTGCCTTCTCGCTCGTTTTCGCAAAACTGTTCAGCTCCACTGGACCCATTAACAATATGGTGTTCTCGTGGTTCGGATTTAGAATCCCTTGGATGAGCAACCCGACTCTGGCCATGCTGGCAATTGCGCTGGTCGTTGCCTGGAAATTCATCGGCTATTACGGGTTGATTCTCTACTCAGGGCTGCAGACGATTCCGAAGGAACTCTATGACGCGGCGCGGCTGGACAATACGCCACCAATAGTGCGCCTTGTTCGAATCACGCTCCCGCTGATCAATGCTCAACTGATCATGGTTCTGGTCTTTACAATTCTCGTATCTTTCGGAATTTTCACGGAACCGTATTTGATTACCGGAGGTGGACCGCTCGGGCGCACGAACACGCCAATGATGATTATTTATGAAACAGCCTTCCGGCGATTGCAGCCCAGCCATGCCGCGATGATGAGCGTGATTGTCGCCGCAGTGAGCTATTTGCTGATCCGCATCACGCGCAAACTCCTGGAAAAAGACGTGAAGCTCGCATGATAACAACATCATTGCGCAAGCTGGCCGGCACGAAGAGCGCTGGAAGCTGGCTGATCACTCTTGCCATGTACGGGCTGGCACTGAGCTGGCTGTATCCATTTGTCTGGATGGTGATGGCATCGTTGAAGCCAACGCCGGAAATTTACACTACCAGTCTGTTTGGCGGCGAGCTTTCGCTTGGGAATTACGATTTCCTGTTCAGCAGCGCCACCAAATTGAATCGCCCTTTTCTTGGCGCGCTCGGGATTTCCTTCGGCGTGACGATCGCGGTAACCATTTCGGTTCTAGTGACATCGGCATTTATCGCCTATGCCTTGGCACGAATCGATTTTCCGCTGCGCGAACGGTTCCGGGACTTCTTGCTATTGCAAATGGTCGTTCCAACCATGATGTTCACATTGCCGATGTTCGTTTTGATCAAACAGCTCGGTCTCATCAATTCATACGGTGCCCTGATTTTCCCCTCGATGATGTCGGGTTGGGGAATATTTATGATGTCGCAGTCTTTCAAAGGCATGCCGCAGGACTACATTGACGCAGCCAAGTTGGATCGTGCGCGCCTTTGGCACATTGTGCTGAATATCGTGGTCCCGCTCAACAAATCGATTATCGCAATTGTGGCGTTATTCACCTTTACGGGAACTTGGGACAATTTCCTGTGGCCACTCATCGTGATATCCGATGTCGACAAGATGCCGCTATCGGTGCTCCTTGCCACATTCAGTAAACATTACGGCGTCTACGTTGGCCCGGTCATGGCCGGTGCGGTACTTCAGACACTGCCTCTGGTTCTTCTTTTCATATTATTCCGGCGGCATTTTCTCCAGGGCATGTCCTTAACGCTGAAATGATGAACACACCTGAACTACCAGCCGCGGCGGCTACGCTACGGTCTGGACCAACATCGACGTCGTTCGTGGCAAAAACAATTCGTCCCCACGAGCGCCCTCGGATGCGCCCGTGGATCCCACTTCCAAACCTGGTTCCGAAAGTGAAAGTAACATTATGCTGAAGAGATCGCCCGCGAATCCAATCATCACGCCAGAAATGGTCAAGCCGAGCCGTTCGGATTTCAAGGTCGATGGCACCTTCAACGCGGGAGTGACCCGATACGGCAACGAGATTGTCATGCTGGTTCGAATTGCGGAGAGCGTTATCAGCGTGAATCAACAGGACATCGTCGTCCCAGCTCTTGGCCACAAGGACGGGACGTGGAACCTTGGTCTTACCGGCTTTCGACGGGATGATCCCGCATTTGATTTTTCCGATCCACGAGAAATCAAGCTGGTTGCGGATCCCCGCCAGGCCTTTCTGACCTCCATGTCGCATTTGCGTATTGCCCGCAGCCGCAATGGCGTCCGCTTCACAGTGGATGACCGGCCATTTCTGTTTCCTGCAAACCGCTATGAACGCTTTGGCTGCGAGGACCCGCGCATTACCCTAATCGAAGGCCGCCACTATATAAACTACACGTCGGTCTCGGATCTAGGAATATCCACGTCGCTGGCGGTCACGGATGATTTCGTTTCAATTGAACGACTGGGCATAATTTTCTCACCGGACAATCGGGATGTCTGCCTGTTTCCCCGTAAAATAAGCGGGCACTACTGGGCCCTTCATCGCCCGGCGCCCTTGCACTTCGGTGCGCCGGAGATCTGGCTGGCCAGGTCGCCGGACCTGATGCACTGGGGCGATCATCGCATTCTCGCCGAGCGCACGGGGAGCGGCTGGCAAAGCAACAAAATCGGCGGTGGCGCCCAGATGCTGGAGACCGACAGGGGCTGGCTTCAGGTTTACCATGGCGTCGACAAGCACCAGCGCTACTGCCTTGGCGCGCTGCTCCTCGACCTGCATGATCCTTCCATTATCATTAGACGGCTGGATACGCCGCTTGCTGAGCCGGCCGAACCCTACGAAATCACCGGGTTTTTCAAAAATGTAATGTTCGCGTGCGGTGCGCTCATTACCGACAACGAGTTGCAGGTCTATTACGGCGCCGCCGATCGCGTGATGGCGCTGGGTACCATTGCGCTTACAGATTTGTGGCGCGCCATGAGAATTTGAGTTGGACACCGACTTCAGCATGATCAGAGCGGACACTAGGGAATTTAACGTCATGACTACGGCAACTGCGAGACGCGTTTCAGAGTATTTCAAGGACTTTGAAAGCAGCGGCCCGTTCGACCGAGCGACCGGCAAGCTCAGCTTTGCTGGCGTGGACGGCCAGGACGTCTATAACATTACGGCACCTTTCTTGTCGGCTAATCGAACGGTAATCGCAGGACGAGTGGAGCCTAGAGACCAAGAGCACTCGACCGTCTATTTCTTCCAAGAGGAAGGAGGTGTATGGCATCCGATTCCCGGCGCACCGACTTTTCAGCTTCAGGACCCGTTTGTCACGTTCGTGAACGACAAACTGGTTTTTGGCGGCGTCAGGATTTACGAGACCCCACACGGACTTGGGTGGAAGACCCTCTTCTACAGAGGCGCGGATATATTCTCCCTGACGCAGTGTTTCGCCGGCCCGAACGGGATGAAGGACATTCGTCTGTGCGACATGAAAAATGGCAATATTTCGGTCTTCACCCGTCCACAGGGCGTCAAGGGCGGGCGCGGGACCATTGGCTATACCCAGTGTCGCGGACTCGATGCTCTTTCATGCGAACTGATTGAAGCTGCACCATTGATAGAACATATGTTCCACCCTTCCGATTGGGGTGGCGCGAATGAAGCCCACCTCCTTCCAAAGGGAGAGATTGGGGTTTTGGCCCACGCCGCTTGCTACGAGAACGATGACAAGCTTCAGGTGCGTCATTACTATTCTACCGCGTTCACGTTCAATCCAGACAACCTAGAATTTCGAGACTACAAGATCATCGCGTCGCGAGATCAATTTCTCGATGGTCCCGCAAAGCGGCGCGACCTGCTGGACGTGATTTATTCCTCCGGCCTAGTCAGACGCGACGGCGCAGCCAGGCTTTACGCCGGAGTGTCGGACGCTGAAGCGCATTGGATCGATATTCCTGACCCGTTTTCAAGCCCGACGCCCGTTCCCTTCGATCGCTAAATCTTCCTGACTTTAATGTCCTCGCCAGCCGTCATAGCGAAGTACCAACATGAGTGTTTCTGCATCTGAACTTCGGATTGGGATTGTTGGCTCCGGCGGATTTGCTGCCTTTGCCGCCCACGCGTTCCAAAAAGCTGAGGGCGTAAAGATTGTCGCTGTCGCAGACACTAACGAGCTATCTGCATCGACTTTGGCTGATGCATATGGGGCATGCGCCTATTCAACTTATGAATTGTTTTTGAAAGATGACAAAGTCGATGTCGTGTACATCGCCACGCCTCCGGCACTGCATTATGGGCAGTCTAAGGCTGCCCTTCTGGCGGGAAAGAACGTTATTTGTGAGAAACCGGCGGCGCTAAGAACTCATGAAGCAGAAGAGCTTGTCGAGTTGGCGCGAGATCGCAATCTGCTATACGTTGTTAATTTGATGCAGCGGTACAATCCTATGTGTCGATTGGTCGGAAAAATGGTGCGCGAAAATGCTCTTGGTAGTTTTACACACGGATATTTTGAAAATTACGCGAGCGACGAAACCTTATCGCCAGAGCATTGGTTTTGGGATGATTCTATAAGCGGAGGAATATTCATAGAGCACGGAGTTCATTTTTTTGATTTATTTGCCAGCTGGCTCGGGCCAGGTGAGCTCGCCTATTCCGCAAAATGGAAAAGACCTCTCGTTAAAGGTGACATATACGATCGCGTACTGGCGATCGTGAATTACGAAAAAGGGCCAGTTAGCTACTATCATGGGTTTGACCAGCCGAAAATTCTAGATCGCCAGGAAATAAGATTACAATTTGAACGCGGCGACATTACCCTTTACGGTTGGGTCCCAGTAAGAATCAAGGTTACTGGGCTGTTTAACAATACGGATCTCGAAACTCTCAACCAGGATTTTCCTGGTTGCCGCATCGCTACCGTTGATACTGGCCAAGCCGTTAGTGGTTCGTTACTTCCTGTGGATTCGCACAGCACATCCAAAACCGGTGTCCGATCTGCAACGGGTCGCTTCAAGAGCATCTCATTTGATCACCTAACCATTATGGAATATGGCAACGATTCCGACAAAATGCAGATATACGAGCAACTTCTTAGATATATGATCAAGGATCAATGGAATTGGCTCCAGGATAGCTCCGTCGAGCGCATAATTAATGGAGCAAATGCCGTTGAGTCCCTGCGAATAGCTGAACGCTCGACAACATTGGCGAGATGTTATTAGCCCTTTGGCGCCAAATGGTATCCAACTCCCCATGAAAGCCGCCAGAAGCGTTATTTTCGACCTCGGGGGAGTATTGTTGGATTGGCAGCCTGCCAATGTCTTCGCGAAATGCTTCCGGGACTTGGATTCCCAGGAAGCCGCTCGGAACGCTATCTTAACGCATGACGATTGGCGCTCCTTCGACAGGGGGGATGTATCCGAACCCGATCTGATTGCTCGTGTTTGCGGTCGAACGAGTCTCTCAGCGTTGGACGTTCAGCATGTATTGGATACAATTCGCGACTCGCTGGTGGAATTGCCCGAGACCGTAGACGTCCTACACGAGCTCTGTGCTCGCGGTGTTCGGCTCTACTGCCTCTCAAACATGCCAGTCTCCATATTCCAATGTGTCCGGGAACGTTGCTCCTTTTGGAACGTCTTTAGTGGAGTCGTGATCTCGGGAGAGGTTGGTTTGATTAAGCCTGAGCATGCTGTCTTTGAGCATCTGCTTGGCCGCTACAAATTGAATGCCATTGAGACCGTTTTTGTTGACGATCATCCGGAAAATATTGTCGGGGCGAAAGCTGTAGGCATAGAGGCTATATTGTTCCGAAGTGCGGATCAATGTCGTCGGGACCTCACCGCGTTTCTTGCGACCAAGGAATGAATCCTGTGTAGCCCACAGATACTTGCATCGTTTATTATCATTTTTTTTTGCGAGGGGATATGCCACCTGGCCCTGCCGACGTTACCCCTTTCTCAGTAGCATAGGGCTTTAGAGTTTTCCGGATTGCGCCGGTGACCACGTGCCTGCTGATCGAGGCAAGGAGCAAGGAGTTGCCCCCAAATTTATCCCTAAACCGAGCGGGATTGCCGTCGGCAGCTTCAATAAAATCCGGGACTTAGCCTCAAGAGCAACCGCAAGAATCCCTGTTCAGTTCCCTGTTTAACCTCAGAATCTTCTTGTAAATCAATAAGTTTGAATCAATGGTGGCCAGGGAGGCTCTGAAATTAATCGACTACGATTTTCTTTCGATTTGATTTTTATTTTTTTGAGAATTTGAGTTGCCCCCAAAACTTCACCCATTCGTGAAAGGTAGGAAATTATAGGGTATTTCCGCTTGAGGACGACCGACTACGCTGGTGCACGACGCGCTTGAATCGTACCGCGATTTCGATGCTCCGCAACTTTTCGCGAAGTTAAATTTGTCGGCGGCCTTCAGCCCGCTCTTGTCGCAATTGTGAAAGGATCAACATCGTTCGGCGGATGATTAATTTCGGCTCTACGTATGATGACGGTTGAATTTGATCTCAGAAATCCGACACTGTGGAAATCTCAATGAAGCCTTTGACTTTTATTCTCTGTGTTGTGGTAGCGATCGGCAGTGAAAGCGCGCAGGCGGATTCCTGGCAGCCGTCTCCGGGACATTCACAAGTGCCGATATGGCCACGGGCGGTTCCTGATCCGCACCCTGTGGCGGGGTCGGAGGTGAAGACAACCATGGAGGAGCGGGAGTTTGTTGCCGGCAAGCCATGGGTTTACGTTGAACGGGTCTCGCAGCCGACAATGACAGTCTACTCGCCACTGGGAAAGAACAAGGGTGTTGCGGTTGTCGTCTTTCCTGGAGGCGGCTACAGGGGTCTGGCCATCGACCTTGAAGGCACGGAGGCCTGTGACTGGCTCACCTCCGAGGGGATCACGTGCGTGTTACTGAAATACCGGGTGCCGTTCTCGGGGTCATATTGGGATGCTGGGTGTAAGTGCCACCTCCAACCAAAGGCACCGATGGCGTTGGAAGATGCGCAGAGAACGGTGGGACTAGTGCGCTTTCACGCAGCGGAATGGCATATCGACGCGCACAAAATTGGCGTGCTAGGATTTTCGGCGGGCGGGCATATAGTAGCGGCAATAAGCACTCATTTTGCAAAGCGTTCGTATCCGGCTGTAGATGCGGCCGACAAGGAAAGCTGCCGCCCTGATTTTGCGGTGGCTCTCTATCCCGGGCACCTTTCACTCGCCGAGAATACGATCGCGTTGAATCAGGATATTCGTACTCACATCACCCCTCAAACCTCGCCTACATTCTTGCTCCAAAATGAGGATGACCATGTAGATAGCGTAGAGGACTCGCTGAGCTACTATTTTGCGCTGAAGGAAGCCGGGGTCCCTGTGGAAATGCATTTGTATGCCCAGGGCGGGCATGGGTTTGGACTACGGCGCTCGAAGTTCCCGGTGACCGAATGGCCTCAGTTGGAACGAGCTCCTACCTGAGATCCAACTACTTTTCCGCCAGTGGAAATGCCGAGCAAGCATGATCTGCGATTTCATGTGGATGGCTGTTTGCAGTGCGACTACATTTCCCAGTATCTGGTTGAACATCGCGGTGGGACAATAGATATGGACTGCGACAGCTGCGTCGAATAGCCGCCCCTTACAAATAATGTGGCAGTTCTACTTTGATCGGTTGCTTTCGCGCCAAGTCCAAGATCTCTGCAAACGTCATTCCATCAACGTCCGTGCGGATATTCTGTGGACCGACTCCCGCCAAAATAGACGGTGGAACGTCCTTGAGGCTCTTGTACTTGCCGAACGCGATGGGAAGGATCGCCACGTCGAGTTGGGATTGCTGCTGCGGCGTCAAGCTCCGGTGCAATCGGTCCTTTGCACAACAGCGGCTTCAATCACGTCTACCGTATCGAGCAAATCGCCGCTGCGGTGCCCGGCCATCAAGCGCCCAAGATCCCACACGCGCCAGGCGGCGAACGGATGCCACGAGCCTGCGTAGAAGTCCCCCGTATCCTTGCAGAACTTGGCTATCGGCTCGTCTGAAACGTAACCAGTAAATCGTGCTCCGAGTCCTTGCGTTTGACGTCCTTCCCTGCAAGACGAGTGGGCCGAAACCAAACGAAGCACATAGGCGTTCGGCAAACTATCGAATTACGATCCATCCGCGACCGGATGAAGCGCGATCTGGATCGGTTTTTCGACGACGCCACTGCTCGTCATTGAATTCGGATGCGTATGGCGTCTCGCCCTTGCATTCTCTGGCTGGGATCATCCTTCAGGCCGTGATCAGTATAGCTTGCGATGAGCACGAGCATCCCCTTGTCCTTGGCTTTTGAATCCGGCGGGATTGCTACGCGGAATGTCCCTTCCGTTCCCGAGTAGTAGTTCGTCTCCAGATCCGCCGCCGTTTTCAGTATCCACGTCACGCACGCCGCGGCCTGTTCCACTGTCAATTCAGGATGACTGGGCATCTTGATGCTCCCCCAGGCCCCCGATGTGCCTTGGAGGATGTGCCGGCTCATGCTGTCGACACTGGCTTGCGAATACGGATAGCGTTTGCGGATATCGGCAAACGAGGGGCCTATCAAACGTGCGTCGAATGCGTGGCAGTTGAGGCAATCGGATGTCCTTAGGGTGGCGAGACCGGGCGGATCGTCGGCGATTGTGCGGCTCATGGCGGCCTCGGCGGCTTCGGGGCTCGAAAAATGCCGCACGATGAGCAATACCTCGGCGGAGTTGATCTCCTGGAACTTCGACTCCCCGTCTTCCTGGTCAGAAACGTCGATTTCGTACCGCACCTGGGCGTTTTCCTTATAGGTGCCGGCCTTCGGGCTGACGATTCTCACCGTGGGCGGATGATTCGTCGGCTTTGCGCCGAGACTTCCGGGTTCTTCTTGGACCCGCACGGCAGCCATCGACACCAATGACAGTGCGGCCGCAATGAAAAAGCCGATGTTCGTCGCAAAGCTGCACCCTTGCCGATGCCCCGGCACGGCCCGGATGACTTTTTTCGAGAACATCAAAGTTCGTCGATTTCGATGGCGACTCTGCGCGCCGCACGAAGACAGGATTCCATTCCGCGGCTCAAGGGGTCGGCGTAGGTTCCCGCAAAGTAGATCCGCCCATCAGGACGCATCAGCCGTGGCCAGAACCTGTTCATCTCCCCGATCGGGAAGGCCAGCATTTCACAAGCCGGGGCAAACCTGTCGCGGGTCCAGTCGACCGTCAAGGACTGGACGATCGTGTCATGTTTGCCCGGATAGGCTTCGCGGAAGGACGCCAAGCCGCGCTGCGCAGAGACACCACCGAGACCAAAGGCCTTCAATATCACCCTGCCGGTATCCACTTCGCTTGGCATCTGCCATATGGAGGATATATCGGGGTGCTCAAATTCCATGTTGATGCTCGCAAATCCATCGTCGAGCCAGAACTGCGAGCTGGCCTCGAACACGTAGAAGGGATGGGATGTGAAGCCCAGCTTGTCGACGATGTATTGCATGCTGGGCGATAGTGCAGGAGTTACGGGAATATTCCTGAAGATAGACAAGGGTATGCAATTGACGAGCACATCCGCGGCGATTTCTTGCTCGTCCTCGTATCCATAGGCTTTGTAGCGGATACTGACGCCGGAATCGCTGCGCGTGACGGCCACGATGGGATGCTTGAGCTTTATGCGGTCATCCAGGCGCGTTGCGAACGCTGTGGGAAGCTCCTGATTGCCTCCTTTCAGGCGGTACGTGTCACCTTCCGACCATGGAATGCCGCGAAGCCCCATCACGGCAAAGCGCCACAAAGTAAAGAGCGCCGACTCATCCTGCCCGCCCAAGAAGCGCAGTGCCGTCGGTGAGGCCCCCAGCTTTTTATAAAAGGCGGCAACAGAAATTTTGTCCAGCTCGTCATGGCCCGCGCCAAGCGGGTGCGATTCGTCCGTGAATTTTCCGAGGTGGGATTGCAAGAACAACCGGGGCAGATCGTTCCACGAATTTGCAGCCAAAAATCGGGCCTCTCCCTCGTTGAAACCCAGCGTCTTGAGCACGGTACGGTCCGCCAGCATGTCCTCTGAGTAGAACTTGCCGTCGATCATTCTGAGCACGTGTCCGCCGGATGCGGCCGTGGAGCCTTCCGCGTGAGGATAGGGAATCACGCTGAGACTGAACTCGGCTATGTAGTCGAAAAAAGTCTCGTAACCCGGTCGGGTGATGTGATCCGCACCGAAGTCGGCATACAGTCCGTCCGACAGGCCGTCGCGCCCGGTGAACACATGTCCGCCATGCCTGCCGCTGGCTTCGAGCACGACGACTTCATGGCCTCTGCGCATCAGTTCGTATGCGCAGCACAGGCCGGAGATTCCGGCGCCGGCCACGACGACCTTCTTGCGTCTCGAGGGGCCGGTCGGCGGTGGATTCGCCGACTCCTTCACCACCGTCGACGTTGCGTCCGCGAGCACCGATCCCGCCAGGGACAGTTCGACGCCTGCCGCCGCAACGGTCTTTAGAAATTCCCTCCTGTTCACTCTATTCATTTGATCGCGGGAGTATTTCGGCGGAGGGCATCCTTCCTAGTGGAGCGGCAGGGGGCGCTGCTTGGCTTCCTGCTCAAACCTTGTGGAAACATCGCCGGTAATCGAGATCCGGGAAGTCTTGCGATTTGCGATACCGCCCAAGCCCGTTACGGTTACGTGCACGTCGTATTCACCCGCGTGAGTAAAGGCGTGCTGAACCTTAAGGCCGTCCGCGCTCGATCCATCCCCGAAGTCCCAGTGACAGGCGAGCACGGGCGCCTCCCCGGACGAGGGAACCGCGCTCAAGGCCAGGGGCTCTCCTGCCTTTGCGCCGTTGGCCGACTGGATCTCAAACGGAGGCTGCAGAGCCGGCACCGAATTGTCGATCAGCTTGAGTACCCGGACCGAGTGAGCTTTTTGGACTACCGTGAGGGCGTCCGAAGAGCTGCTGCAGCACTCGGGGTCTCCGAAGGCGTCTACTATTTGATACTTGGCCGGGTCCTTGAGTCCCATGCTCGCGAGATTGATGGCGCGAGTACGCTCCGCATCCGTCCAGTTGAAAACCGTGAGAACGGATTGGCGCCCATTTTCTTTCAGCAGAAAGATGCTCGGCTGTCGGTCGCCGGGTGCATAGGTCATCAAATCGACGGGAGTGGACGCCCGCCCGAGACGGGCCATATCGATGAGATCCGTGTTCTTTGCCAGGGCCAGCCGTTCCGCGGAAGAGCCTAGGGTAGGAAGATCGTCTCCCAGCTCGAACATGCCCCCTGAAACGGCGGCCAGCGCGATGGACACCTTGGCCTCATCGAGCGTGAGCGGGCGCTTGCCTCCATGCCAGGACTGATCATCGACGGTCTGGGTGGAGACGGTGAATGCGTCGGGATCGGCAATGAAGAAATTACGATTCATGTAGTAGCGAGCGGCAATGCCCGAAGCGGCGTCTCGGCTGGCATCGAAGCTATGTCCCGTGTCCTGAGAGATACGGCCCGCATCCACGATCCCGACAGGGTTCAGCATGGGGCTGCCGTCCTTGTCGAGCACCACGCCCTCGCCGACCGCGTCGCGTATGATTTTCAAGCCTACCCGTTGGGCTTCCAGTGCGCTCGTATTGGGACGAAAGTAGGAACCTTCGACGGCCGTGTCGTCCATGAAATCCATTTTGACAAAGCGCAATCCCCAGTTGCGAAGCGTGGTGTAAGTTTCCCTCAAGTAGTTCTGCGCACCGGGGTTGGTCGTGTCCAGAACATACAGGGAATCTTGCTTGTCGGTGACGTACCCGATGTGAATGAGCTGGCCGGCAGCGTTATGGAGCAGCCACTCCTTGTGGTTCTGAAACACCCAGGCACGCTCCGATACTTCAAAAGGAGCGGTCCACAATCCGAATGTAAGGCCACTGTGACGCACCAAATCCGCGATGTAGCCAATCCCGAGAGGAAAGAGTTTTGCGTCGGCGGTGGTGTATTCGCCGCGCGCGTATTGGTATCCCTCGTCGATCTGATAGTAGGTGTACCCCATCTGCTTCAGGTTTTCGGAGAGCCAGTACGCGTTCGTGGCGGCGGTTCCCTGATTGAGCCCAAAGTAGTAAGCGGTCCAACTCCACCAGCCGATCGGTGTCGCGGCGTTTACCCGAGCCTTGTGCAGCAGCCCCACCACCCGCCCGTACTGCTCGAGCTGCGCATGGTAGTCGGAGCCCACGGCGAACATGAGACGCTCGGACGACAAGCTTTCACCGGAATTGACGGAAAGGCTCAAATTCACCTGTTCGGAAGGCGGCGACTCCTTGAGCGACTCGCCCTTCATGATTTCCGTAGTGCCGGTTGCCACGGCTTCGTAAGACAGGATGGACGTGTGAGCGCCTGCAGTTTGCTCTTTCAGATGAAAAATAGTCAGCAGCCGATCCGAGGTCAGCGCCCCGAGGAATAGGCTTTCGCCGCTCTGGCGGTTATAAATGAGCTGGCTTCCCACGGCGCGGTGCATGCCTTTCGGTGCATCGCCCAGCTCGCGGATCGCGAGCTGCGGTCTGTCCTCGCTATAACTGTCGGACAAGATGCGGTCGGCGGAAACCGGCCCGTTCAGGCTGATGAATGGAGCGTCGGTTGCATGAACAGCGCGAATCGCCTGCACAGAGATCGCCTGTTCCGTGCTGTTGAGCACCTTGACTTCAATCTCCCCCCAAGATTGATCCCGGAACAGCCGCACGATACATATGAGATCCGGCGTGCTCGGGAGGCCGGTATGAGTGACCGTCAGAGTCGATCCTGCGCCGAATTCATCTTGAAACTCAGATTGCGCGATGCGGTGTTGTGGATAGGCCGAAGATCGTAGTACACGAGCGCCGACTTCCGCCTCTACGTCCGAACGAACCACCGCGCCGGTAACTACGGGTGACGCGATGGAATAGGCCCCGTCGGAGTACATGGCCACCGACAGAGTCTTCCCCTGCACCGAACCGATCACCTGGGCCCTATCGTGCGGCGTCGAGTGTGCCTGTTCGTCCGCCCGCAGCGTGCTACTTCCGACTGCGACCCCTGCCGCGATCACCATCCCTACGCACGATTTCAACCACCGATTCATTTCGACTCCTGTGACGAGGGTGCCCCCGAGTGCGGTTCCGCGGTATGCCATGGGTTGCCGAACCACCGCTCGGCATTGGCGCTGTATATCTTGCGAATGACGTCCCGGGGCAACCCCAAGCCATGCACCGATGCATCGAGTTCAGGAACTTTGAAAGTCTGCTCGGTGTTCAGATACCGCCAGTCGCGCAGCCAGTTCGCGTGGGCCTCGCGACGCAGTTCCCGGCTTTTGTCGCCGGCGTTCTGGGCTGTATCGGTGCCATAGAGCAGGCGATCCTGGTAGCGAATGAAGAAGCGGCGAACCTTGTCCCGATCTTGATTGGATTGAAACTCCACCTGGCCCATGCGCGCCGCCAGATCGACCACGGTGTTGGTATAGCGATCGAGAAAGGCCGCCAATCTCTCGACGCTCCATTCGAGGCTGGCCATGTGCGCGCCCATGAACTTGATCCGAGGGTTGCGGTCCAGCATGCGATCACGAGCCGCCATCTGCTCCTCGTAGCTGGGCATATCCGGATGCAGATACATGTGGTACTGCGGATGTTCGCGGAAATATTCCTTGTCGTTGTTCACGGTCATGGCCGCGATGGGAAGCCAGCAATTACGCGGCTCCCCCTGATGTCCGATCAATACCTTGTTGCGCTGGCGGATGAATTCGAACACGGCATCGAACTTCGGATCGTCGATCATGACCATGTGCCCGTGGGCATCGCGAATGGCCATACCGATGTTTTTCCATACCTTCACGGCGACCGCACCCTGCGCAAATGCAGAGTCGAGTTGCTGGATGGCGCCCTGCTGCCAACCCGGCTCGTCCCAGCCTTTCATGGAGAACGCCGCCGCAAAGGCCACCCGTTCCGGATGGCTTGCGACCAGCGCTTCGGCAATCCGTTGCTGATCGGCCAGCGGCGGAAAATCGGGATAGTCGACGTTGATGGTCAGCAGACGGACGTGATCGGCGGCAGCCTGATCGATCAGCGCCGTATCGGATGTATTGATGTGGACGTGGATATCGACCTTTTCCACCGAGGCGAAATCCGCCATCGTGAAGGACCCGGTTCCCGTGGAACCCCATGCCGATGCGAACGCCACGCAGCCGCATCCCAAAACCGCGCCTATGATTTTGCTTTTCATGATTCGAGTTCCTGGCGTACTGCGCTGCTCTGCGCGCGCAGTCGCTCAATTGCCGCATTCGATAGCGGGTTGCCGTGCCGCTTCGCGGCGTATAGAGCAGCGCCGATCCCCGGCGGCAATACGGGTTCGCTGACCCGGTATCCGGCCCGAAATACCCGCAGGGCCGCCGTAAAGTGTTCCAGTAACAGTGCACCGACGTTGTCAAAGACGCCGCCGGAATAGGAGACTGCAACCGGTTCCGCAATGCCGAATGCAAGTTGGCGGCGTGTTGCATCGACCATGAGCGCCAATTCCTCCGCGGCCTCGCGGACGATGGTCATTGCCGCCGCGTCCCCGGTCGTCGCGGCCTGGGTCACCCACTTGCTCAATTGCGCGATTTGCGCGCGATCGCCTCCCAGCCGCGAGAATACATGGCCGCAGAGATCTAGATCTTCGGTGAGCCCCAAGCGTTGCCTGACGATGTCATACAGCGGCCCCCGCACCGCCCTGCCGTCACTCATTCGCGAGAACAAGTTCAGGCCTCGGCATGCAATCCAGTACGCGGAACCCTCGTCGCTGAACAACTCACCCCAGCCACCGCATCGGGCAATGGCACCGTTGCGCTCGCCGTAGCAAATGGAGCCGGTGCCCGCGACGATGCTGATTCCATCGCGGCATAGCAGGGAGCCGGCCCAACCGCAAATCATGTCGTTGCCGCACAAGTACTGACCGGCCGGCAGAAGCCGCCGCGGCAGCTCACTCAACGGACCGACCAACACGGTGTCCTCGCCGTAGGCGGGAATACCGAAGAACGCAAAATCCAACTCTTCGATGCGAACGGCCGCCTTGGCCAAAACCGCGTTGACGCCGTCGACGAGTAGTGTGCCGAGGGCATCCAAGCCAATGGTCAGATAGTAAGCGCCCGGCGCCAGATGCGTAGCCCTGATGATTCCCTCTGAGTCGATGAGCACCAGGGCTGTCTTGGTGCCGCCTCCGTCGACTCCCAGATACAAGCGAGTGCCCATCACAGAGTATGGATGGTGACGCCGCTGACTACGCGGCTCACCGTGCCGGAATTGCTGGGCTGATCGGGCGTGTTGCCCACGGACAGCGATCGGTGAAACGCATAGAGCTGGCCGCATACGATGTACGGGAAATACACGTCCCCATCGGTGGCGTCGGCCAGATGGGGCACGTGCAGGTGCTCACCCTGAGTGACTGCGTCATGAACCTGCGCCGCGACGGCGATCACTCGTCCCGCGAGCGCGTCCGAGCGCAGTTCGCGCAGCAGATCGAGATCATAGCCTCGCGTATACGGATCGTTGGACATGAACACGAACAGCAAAGTGTCACCGGTCACGATGGTCTTCGGTCCGTGCCGAAAACCCAACGGCGAGTCGAAGGCAGCGACGACCTTGCCGTCCGTCAATTCCAATAGTTTCAGTGCGGCTTCGCGTGCCAGCCCCTTGAAACCGTTGCTTCCCAGATAAACCACGCGCGAGTAACTCTCGGCGGCCAGTTTCTGCAGCGTCGCATTGTGTCGCTCGAGTACTTCTCGCGCGCCTCGAGCGATGCGCGCCACGCCGGCGGCGGCGTTCTCGAGGGGGTGGAACACCAGAGAGGCTGCGAGCATCATGGCCGTGAAGCTGGAGGTCATGGCGAAACCCTGATCGTGAGTTTCGGGCGGCAGCAAAATGGCGAGGCTGTTGCGCCGCTCGCGGCAACGTTGGTAGAGCGTTCCCTGTCCGTTGCAGGTGAACACCAGCTGGTGACACTCGCGCAGCAGACGTTCCGCCAGGTCAACTACCGCGACGCTTTCCGGACTGCTGCCGGAGCGGCCGAAGGACACCAGAAGGGTGGGCACATCGCGCTGGAAATACTGATGCGGCCCCGACAGCAAGTCCGTGGTGGCGATCGCTTCCACTCGTCGGCCCAGCTTCTGCATCAGCAGCGGCGCTAGACATTCACCGATGAAGGCCGAACTTCCTGCCCCCGTGAGAATGATTCGCAGATCAGGCTGCGCCAGCAAGGGGGCGAGAAAGCCCGCAATCGGCGCGGCGTGCTGGCGTAGAAGTTCCTGCGTGCGAATCCAGCTCTCCGGCTGCTGCGCGATCTCGCGCGCCGTCCACAGGGCGCCATCGCGATTCAGGGCGGTTTCGTCCAATTGCAGGTAGTTCATCATGAGCTCGGGTTGTCGGCGCAGGCGGCTGAATATTGCTGCAGCACCTGTTCAATGGAGTGCAGCACCAGCTCGCGTGCGCGAAGGCCGATCCTGCCTGCGCGTATGGCTTCGTATTGCAAGGGTAAGTACTGGCTCAACAGAGTGAGCGGCGGCGGGTTCGAGTCCAGATTCGCGAGCAGACGGTTCAGGGCCGTTTCGACTTCAGGCGCCGGCCAGTAATAACGGATCCGATCGCTCAAGCTGTACTGTTGATCCAAGGTCAACTGGCGGCCGTTGGACAGATAGTATTTGCTCCAATACCGCGGGGCAGCCGTCATGGCCTGCTGAACCGTCTCCCGCAACCGCGAAGACCGGTCGGCTCCCAGCCATTCGCGCTCAACTTCATCCAATCCCCAGAGCGCCTCACGCATGGCGAAAGTCAGCCCAGGTCCCACTTTCAAGATCGCGAAGTGCCGCTGCACCAGCGCACGTAGATTGGCCGGAGTCTGATAGTCGGTGGAGTGCGCCTCGTAGACCATGTAAGGCTGCGCCTCGATGACAGCGGCCAAATCGGCGGCTCGGGGCGCTTGAAAGTCGATGACTTTATAATGATCGAACTCGACGCCCGGTTGCACCACGAGTCCGATCACTCGCGGCCAGACATGGTTCAATCTCGCGGATTGAAAAGCTTCCCAATGCGCATCGATCGTGGCGGTCGCGGC
>Ga0209890_10000215_pt1 | contig 26841 bp, 27 predicted proteins | sample OrgsoiDNA2013049_FD_185799 | JGI IMG/M metagenome (GOLD analysis project Ga0209890, IMG submission 185799) | Permafrost soil microbial communities from the Arctic, to analyse light accelerated degradation of dissolved organic matter (DOM) -... | ecosystem: Environmental > Terrestrial > Soil >... | reverse complement strand
CGATCATCACGATCATCACGATCAACCAGTGATCCGCGAGCGATCGAGTTCGGACCACTTACCCGCTTTTCTATTGTCTAAGTAGGAGAAACCAGCCAAATGCCTCCGAAGAGCCGTACGGCTGCGGGCGCCAAGAAGGTGCGCCGCAAGGAGAAGAAGAACATCGCTCATGGGCATGCTCACATCAAGAGCACGTTCAACAACACCATCGTTTCCATCACCGACCCCGGCGGTGCCGTGATCGCCTGGGCGTCGGCCGGACAGGTCGGCTTCAAGGGTTCGCGCAAGTCAACCCCGTTCGCAGCGCAGATGGCAGCTGAGGCCGCTGCGCGTCGTGCCATGGAGCACGGCATGCGCAAGGTCGACGTCTTCGTCAAGGGCCCGGGTTCTGGTCGTGAGACCGCAATCCGCTCGCTGACAGCAACCGGCCTTGAGGTCGGTGCGATCAGTGACGTGACCCCAACGCCGCACAACGGCGTCCGCCCGTCCAAGCGTCGCCGCGTCTGATCACGCGCAGCAAGAGGAGATAGAGACTTATGGCGCGTTACACCGGTGCCGACTGCAGGCGCTGCCGTCGCGAGAAGACCAAGCTGTACCTCAAGGGAGCAAAGTGCGACTCCCCGAAGTGCCCGATCGAGCTTCGCCCGTACCCCCCGGGCGTGCACGGCCGAGCCCGGACCAAGGACAGCGAGTACCTGCTGCAGATGCGTGAGAAGCAGAAGGCTGCGCGCATCTACGGCGTCCTGGAGAAGCAGTTCCGCGGTTACTACCAGGAGGCGCACCGCCGCCCCGGCAAGACCGGCGAGAACCTGCTGCGGATCCTGGAGACCCGTCTGGACAACGTCGTATACCGGGCCGGCTTCGCCGCGTCCCGTGACATGGCCCGCCAGCTGGTCCGTCACGGACACTTCGTGGTCAACGGACACAAGGTGGACATCCCCAGTTTCCGGGTGTCCGAGCACGACATCATCGAGGTTCGTGGCAAGTCCGTGGAGATGACACCCTTCGTCGTCGCCCGCGCACAGGCCGGCGAGCGTTCCGTGCCGGCCTGGATTGAGTCCATCCCGACGCAGATGCGCATCCTCGTTCACTCCCTGCCGGCCCGTCAGGTCATCGACACGCAGATCCAGGAGCAGCTGATCGTCGAGCTCTACTCGAAGAACTGAATACCGCCATGGCGGGTGGTTGGGCAACGAGCCGCCCGTCATGCGGAGTGTGACAGGGACTCTGGCACGGACAGAGGTGGCAGGGTCGCGGGAGTCATGTCCCGCGCCATCACGAGGCGTCATATAGCGGTCGCCCGTGGGAAGGAAAGAAACAGTGCTGATTGCGCAACGCCCCACCCTGAGCGAGGACGTCGTCTCCGACGCGCGCTCGCGGTTCGTCATCGAGCCGCTGGAACCTGGCTTCGGCTACACCCTCGGCAACTCCCTACGTCGCACCCTGCTCTCGAGCATCCCGGGTGCGGCCGTGACGAGCCTGCGCGTCGACGGCGTGCTGCACGAGTTCTCCACGATCCCCGGCGTCAAGGAAGACATCACCGAGATCATCCTTAATGTCAAGGCTCTGGTCGTCTCCAGTGAGCACGACGAACCCGTCGTGATGTACCTGCGCAAGCAGGGCCCTGGTGCGGTCACCGCCGCTGACATCGCGCCCCCGGCTGGGGTCGAGGTGCACAACTCGGACCTGCACATCGCCACCCTCAATGCCAAAGGCAAGGTCGAGATGGAGCTCACCGTCGAGCGCGGTCGCGGCTACGTCTCTGCTCAGCAGAACAAGTCCGGTGACGCCGAGATCGGTCGAATTCCGATTGACTCGATCTACTCGCCCGTGCTGTCCGTGACCTACAAGGTCGAGGCCACCCGCGTCGAGCAGCGCACCGACTTCGACAAGCTCATCGTCGACGTCGAGACCAAGAACTCGATGGCTCCCCGTGATGCCATGGCGTCCGCAGGCAAGTCCTTGGTCGAGCTCTTCGGCCTGGCCCGCGAGCTCAACGTCGAGGCCGAAGGTATCGACATGGGCCCCTCGCCCACCGACGCCGCACTCGCCGCTGACCTTGCTCTGCCGATCGAGGACCTAGACCTGACCGTTCGGTCCTACAACTGCCTCAAGCGCGAGGGCATCCACACCGTGGGTGAGCTTCTCGGACGCAGCGAGGCGGACTTGCTTGACATCCGCAACTTCGGTGCGAAGTCGATCGATGAGGTCAAGGCCAAGCTCGTCGGCATGGGCCTGCAGCTGAAGGACAGCCCGCCCGGGTTCGACCCGAGCGCAATCGTCGACCGCTACGACGACGAGGTGGAAGACGACTCGGCGTTCGCCGAAGACGAGCAGTACTGACCGATTCATTTGCTGTGTGACTGAACCGCTGAACGCGGAACGGTCAGAGACCAACAGGAGAACCACACATGCCCACGCCCACCAAGGGTCCCCGTCTCGGCGGCGGTCCAGCCCACGAGCGGCTGATCCTGGCCAACCTGGCCACGTCGCTTTTCGAGCACGACCAGATCACGACCACCGCGGCAAAGGCCAAGCGCCTGCGCCCCCTGGCCGAGCGTCTGGTCACCTTCGCCAAGCGCGGCGACCTGCACGCCCGTCGCCGCGTTCTCACGGTCGTTCGTGACAAGGGTGTCGTGCACCGTCTTTTCACCGAGATTGCGCCCGACATGGCCCAGCGTGCCGGCGGCTATACCCGCATCACCAAGATCGGTAACCGCAAGGGCGATAACGCTCCCATGGCCGTGATCGAGCTGGTGCGCGAGCCGCTCTCCGCCAAGAAGGCCACAGTGGCCGAGGCCGAGGCCGCGATGAAGCGCTCAGCCAAGGACGCGAAGGCCGCCAAGGCTCCAGCGGTTGAGGAGTCCGCGACTGCGGTTGAGGTTGATACGACCGAGCCTGAGGTTGACACGACCGAGGCTGACGCCGTGGTTGCCGACGTTGTTGAGGCTGACGCCGTTGACGCCGCTGGCGCTGACAAGGTCGTCGACAACCCCTGAGCCTGGTGGTCGCACCGACGGGCAGTTCGCTAGCCTGCCGTTATGAACGACAACGCGCCCGCCGCCCCTCTTGGGGGTGGCGGGCTCGCGTCCTCCCTGCGCATTCGCCTCGACTTCGGGTATGACGGGACCGCATTCTCGGGATGGGCGATGCAGCCCGGCAAGCGGACCGTAGAGGACGAGCTCTCGGTCGCGCTGACCTTGGTCCTGCGAGCCGCCAAGCCAGTGCGTCTTGTGGTGGCAGGTCGCACTGACGCGGGGGTTCATGCCCGGGGCGCGGTGGCACATGCCGACGTCGACCCCACCGCGTGGGCACTGTTGTCCGGACGTCCCGATCGCACTTCCGCCCAGGCCGCATGCGCCCGGCTCAACGGCGTGTTGCCCCATGACATCGTCGTGCACACTGTCTCGCCCGCACCCGAAGGTTTCCAAGCGCGTTACTCTGCGATCCGGCGTCGATACCTGTACCGTCTCTGCGATCGCCCGCAGGCCCTGGACCCGCTGCGCCGCGGTGACACCGTCGTACACAAACGGCGGCTCGATGTCCGGGCCATGCATGAAGCCAGCCAGCGGTTGCTTGGGCTGGCCGACTTCGCCGCCTTCTGCAAGAAGCGCGAGGGCGCCACCACCATTCGCACACTTCTGGACTACTCGTGGACGAGATCGTCCGACGGCACGATCTGCGCGACCATTGTGGCCGATGCGTTCTGTCGCTCAATGGTCCGCGCACTGGTGGGGGCGGTGATTCCGGTCGGTGAGGGACGCCAGTCGGTGGAGTGGCCCGCACAGGTCCTCGCGGGCGGACGACGTGCTCCCGGTGTGGTTGTCATGCCGGCACATGGGTTGAGTCTGGAGGAGGTCTGCTATCCGCCAGATGCGGATCTGGGTAGGCGCACCAAACAGGCGCGCGCCATACGGACCGGTCGGGCGGGCTGACTCCAGGCCGCCAGCACATCCGCGCCCGCAGCGCGCCGGCGATCGGGCTCAGTGTCGGGGCTCGGTCAGGAATAGCACGACACAGGTCCGGCGCGACGTTCCGGCAGGCGGTGGCGGGCGTCACGGCGGTCTTTCGGACGAGGCCGCGTGATCCTGGCGTGCGTCACCGAAGGTGGGCCGGGAAGCGTGGCGTTCACCTCCGCACGGATCGGTTTGCCCCATGAGCGTTCCTGTAGTTGGATTCTTGGGTGAGGACGGGATACCAGGTCCGGGCCTTCCCGGACCTTCAGCAGGCGGTGGGGCTCTTGGGCACGTTCGGGTGTGCCGCGTCCTGCGGAACCGCACGTGGGTGGCACTGCCCGCCCGCTACGCACTGGACAAGACCTCGACCTCCCACCGTGACAGCGAGCCCCCGTCGATGAGTCTGCGGACGCGGCGGTGGACGCGTCGGTGGACGCGTCGGTGGACGCCTCAGGGTTGCGGCACCGCCCACGGACGGGACATCAAAGCCATGAAGAACATCAGGAGTGCCGCTGGGTTGGCGGTGTCTGCCTTTGGAGGCGATGCCGGTCGGCAAGGTTTTGCCCTTGCCCTGGTGCCGGTGAACCGGAAGGGACCGGACTCGAGTCGGGTCGGCGTTCTGGTCCTTCGAGGCCGGCAGTAGTCAGTTGTGGGCCACCTCGATGTCAACGCCATCAGCTATTCCCTGCCCGATGGGCGGCCGCTGCTCGACGGGGTCAGCCTGCGGGTGGGCGAGGGGGCCAAGGTCGCCCTCATCGGCCCCAACGGCGCCGGTAAGACCTCGTTGGCCCGGATCGTCAGCGCGGACCTGACCGCTGCCGAGGGGGCGGTGACCCGTAGTGGCGGGCTGGGCGTCATGCGCCAGTTCATCGGGTCCTTACGCGACGACTCCAGCGTTCGCGACCTGTTGGTTGGCGTCGCACCGCGAGCCATCCGCGCGGCGGCTGGGGCGCTCGACAAGGCGGAGACGGGGATGCTTGAGGTCGACGACGAGCCCGCTCAGATGGCGTATGCGCAGTCCCTGTCCGACTGGGCCGACGCTGGTGGATACGAGCAGGAGACGCTCTGGGACATCTGCACGGTGGCGGCGATCGGCACACCGTTCGAGCAGGCGCAGTGGCGCACGGTGGCCACCTTGTCCCCAGGAGAGCAGAAGCGGCTCGTGCTCGAGGCCCTGCTACGCGGGCCCGAAGAAGTGCTCATCCTCGACGAACCGGATAACTACCTGGACGTGCCGACCAAGCGCTGGCTCGAAGAGCAGCTCATAGCCTCTCCCAAGACTGTGCTGTTCATCAGCCATGACCGCGAGCTGCTCGACCGGGTCGCCACCCGGATCGCCACCCTGGAGCCAGGCGCCGCCGGCTCGTGCCTGTGGGTGCACTCTGGCCGTTTCTCGACCTACCACCAGGCCCGGATCGACCGGAACAGCAAGCTGGAAGAGCTGCGCCGACGTTGGGACGAGGAGCACGCCAAGCTCAGGGCGCTGGTGATCATGTACCGCCAGAAGGCGTCGTACAACTCCGACATGGCGCCCAAGCTCCAAGCCGCCGAGACGCGCCTTGGCCGGTTCGAGCAGGCCGGACCGCCCGAGCTGGTCCCGTTGAGGCAGAACGTCCGGATGCGGCTCAAGGGCGGGCGGACGGCCAAGCGGGCGGTGGTCGCCGAGCGGCTCGAGCTGACCGGGATGCAGGCACCTGCTGCATGGGCAGGAATGAAACCATTCGATCTGGAGATCTGGTATGGCGAGCGGGTCGCGGTCCTGGGCAGCAACGGCTCGGGCAAGTCGCACTTCCTGCGGCTGCTCGCGGCGGGTGGAAGTGACCCGGCGGCCGAGCACCGACCTGTTGGCGACATCCAGCCGCTGGCCGTTGCGCACTCTGGCACTGTGCGGCTCGGCTCACGGGTCCGTCCCGGCTGGTTCGCCCAGACCCACGAGCATCCGGCGCTCATGGGCCGCACGTTGCTGGAGATCCTGCACCGCGGAGACGAGCACCGGGCGGGCAAGGCGCGCGAGGAAGCAGCCAGGGCGCTGGACCGTTATGAGCTTGCTCGTGCTTCGGAACAGACCTTCGAGTCCCTCTCCGGTGGCCAGCAGGCGCGCTTCCAGATCCTGCTGCTCGAGCTCAGCGGTGCCACCCTCCTGCTGCTCGACGAGCCCACCGACAACCTGGACCTGCACTCGGCAGAAGCGCTGGAGGAGGGACTGGAGGCCTTCGACGGTACGGTCGTCGCCGTGACGCACGACCGCTGGTTTGCCAAGGGGTTCGACCGCTTCGTGGTCTTCGGCCAGGATGGCTCGGTCTATCAGTGCGACGAACCGGTGTGGGACGAGGGCCGGATCCGGCGGCGACCTCAGTCGGGCGGGCGATCGACCGGTAGGGGGCAGAGGTAGACCGAGACCCGTTTGGCGCTGGGATTGCCGGCTCCGATACGGCGGTACCGCTCCAGGACGCCGGCCAGGTCCACACGCAGTGCCGCCAGCTGTCCGGCTGTGACCTGCACCAGGTGGTCGGACAGGCCGACCTGATCGCACCAGTCAGCTGGCCACCGGTCCTGGGTGTCCAGCCACTGCTCGGCCCGGTCGGTGAAGTGCTGCAGGTAGTCGTGGGCGAGCCAGGCCACCGCAGCCTGCCCGTCCGGGTCCTGCGGATCGTCGCCGGGCCCCTCATCCCGTGGTCGGGGCTCGGTGCTTGCCCTCCAGAGCCGTCGCCGCCCTCTTCCGTTGCCGGAGTCGACGACCAGAGTCACCTGCGCAAGCTTGCGCAGGTGGTAGCTCGTGGCCCCGCTGTTGGTCTGCAGGACGGCCGCCAGCATGGTTGCGGTGGCAGGGCCACCGACTCGCAGCTCATCTAGCAGGCGCGCGCGCAACGGGTGAGCGAGCATGGCCAGGGCTGCGCGGTCGAGGTGGACTGCGGGAGCCCTGGAGGTGGCCATGTATGCACACTAATCATGCATACTTCTTTTGCACAAGTGCGCTGCGAACACCCGCACTGGCCCGGTTAGTGCTCAGTTACGCCTGTGGGAGCTGATTTTGCGGTGTGTGTGGACGCCGGTATCGTTATACCTCGTTGTGCGAACTGCGGCCTCATGGTCGCGAACCCCGATCCGTGGGGGGAACGCACCACCACAGTCGCTGACAAATCACGAGAGAACGAGGCTTATCCGTGCGTACGTACACCCCCAAGCCCGGCGAGGTTGAGCGCCAGTGGCTCGTCATCGACGCCACTGACGTCGTCCTTGGCCGTCTGGCCAGCCAGGCCGCGATCCTCCTGCGGGGCAAGCACAAGCCGACCTTCGCACCCCATGTTGACGGTGGTGACTTCGTCATCATCATCAACGCCGACAAGGTTGCCCTGACCGGTAGCAAGCTGGTCCAGAAGAAGGCCTACCATCACTCGGGTTTCCCAGGTGGGCTCAAGGCGACCTCCTATCAGGATCTGCTTGCCAAGCAGCCCGCGAAGGCTGTCGAGAAGGCCATCCGCGGCATGCTTCCCAAGGGCTCCCTGGCCCGCCAGCAACTGACCAAGCTGAAGGTCTACGCCGGAGATGTGCACCCGCACCTGTCGCAGAAGCCGGTGCCGTTCGAGATCTCACAGGTCGCGCAGTAATACCCCGGCCCGCCAGGGCGAACCATCAAACTTCAGAACAGACAGAGCAACGAGGAGAACCGTGGCTGACACCACTTCCGCCGTCGAGACAGATGTCCAGGGCGAAGAGCAAGAGCTCACCGAATACACCAGCGAGTCCGAGGCTCCCGTGCTCGAGGCCCGCAAGCCGGCGGCCTCTGGCCCCGGTGCCGCGACCGGCCGGCGCAAGCAGGCCATCGCCCGCGTGCGCATCGTGCCTGGCAGCGGTCAGTGGAAGATCAACAACCGCACCCTGGACGAGTACTTCCCCAACAAGGTGCACCAGCAGATCGTCAACGAGCCCTTCAAGGTGCTCGCGCTCGATGGCTCCTACGACGTGCTCGTGCGTGTGCACGGCGGTGGCCCCTCCGGCCAGGCCGGCGCGGTGCGCCTGGGCGTGGCCCGCTCGCTCAATGGTGTTGACGAGGAACTGAACCGTCCCGCACTGAAGAAGGCAGGCTTCCTGACCCGGGACGCTCGCGTCCCCGAGCGCAAGAAGGCTGGCCTGAAGAAGGCCCGCAAGGCGCCTCAGTACAGCAAGCGCTGAGCGATCATCGTTGGCCAGTGGCGGCTTCGAATCCGGCTATGCCCGCGCTTGGAGGCCGCTACTGCCGTGTCACGTGAAAGGCTCACTACTGATGGCTGCTCGACTCTTTGGCACCGATGGCGTTCGCGGTCTTGCCAACAAGGATCTGACCGCTGAGCTTGCCCTTGACCTGTCAGTGGCCGCTGCCCACGTGCTGGGTGAGGTCGGTGCCTTCCAGGGGCATCGACCGCGGGCGATCGTGGGCCGCGACCCCCGGGCTTCCGGGGAGTTCCTGGCTGCGGCGACCATCGCGGGATTGGCATCGGCAGGGGTCGATGTTCTGGACGCAGGGGTGCTGCCAACTCCGGCCATCGCGTTCCTGATCGCCGACAGCGGCGCCGACCTGGGTGTCATGCTCTCGGCATCTCACAACGCGATGCCCGACAACGGCATCAAGATCTTCGCACGCGGTGGCCACAAGCTGGCCGACGAGCTCGAGGATGCGATCGAGATGCGTCTGAACGAGCCCTGGGAGCGGCCCACCGGATCCGACGTGGGCCGGGTACGCCCGCTGGAGGATGGCCCTGCCCGTTACATCGCTCACCTGCTATCGGCTCTTCCGTACCGTCTGGATGGCCTGCATGTGGTCCTGGATGCTGCCCACGGGGCTGCCAGCGAGGTTGCGCCGGAAGCCTTCCGTCAGGCGGGTGCAAAGGTGAGTGTCATCGGCTGCGAGCCTGACGGTCTGAACATCAACGATGGCTACGGTTCCACGCACCTGGAGAAGCTCCAGCTGGCGGTGGTCGAGGCTGGAGCAGACCTCGGCATCGCCCTGGATGGTGACGCCGACCGTTGTCTTTCGGTGGACGCCCGGGGAGCCGATGTCGACGGGGACCAGATCATGGCGATCCTGTCGTTGGGCATGCGCGAGCGAGGTGTGCTCGCCCACGACACACTGGTCGCTACCGTGATGAGCAATCTGGGCATGCTTCAGGCGCTGGAGCGTGAGGGCGTTGCGGTTCTTCAGACGGCGGTTGGGGACCGCTACGTACTGGAGGAGATGAAGGCCGGTGCTTTCTCCCTAGGTGGTGAGCAGTCCGGGCACGTCATCTTCCTCGACCACGGAACCACCGGTGATGGCACGATGACCGGGCTCATGCTCGCCTCGCGCCTTGCCCAGACTGGCCGTTCGCTGCAGGACCTGGCCGCCGTCATGAAGCGACTGCCGCAGGTGCTGATCAACGTCAAGGACGTGGACAAGAGCCGGGTTGATGACAACGAGGCGGTGCAGGCCGAGGTTCGTGGGGCCCAAGCCGAGCTCAACGGGTTTGGCCGGGTGCTCCTGCGCAAGTCCGGTACCGAGCCCTTGGTCCGGGTCATGGTCGAGGCCGACGACGTTGCACGCGCCCAGGCCGTGGCGCAGCGGCTGGCCGACGTCGTGGCAAGGAACCTGGCCCTGTGAGGCCCGAGCACGCTCAGGCCAGGTTCGACCCGTGCTGGACCCCGCGCCCCAGGGGCTGTCTGCAGCCCGACCAGCGGCGCAGCGCCGGCAGCGCTGGGTTGACACACGAACCCGAGCTTGGCGGTTCCTGAGGAGCTCTGCGCGTCTTGCCCGGCCGGGCGCAAGCTCCTGTGCCCGGGTGGCAGCTCGGCCGCGGACAGCTCGGTCAATCCCGCCCGCTTGGCCGGGCTCCTGCCGTTCGGTGGGCACCGTGCGCAGCCACGAACCGTCCCTCGCACTGGAACCTCACCGGCATCACCAGCCACAGGACCGTTCACCGGCCACGCGGACAAATCACCCGTTCAGTCGCTAAGGCGCTCGAATAATCGCTAAAGCATTCAACAGATGCAAATATGGTCAGTTCAGTGTATATAGGGACCTAAGTCCCGAATGGTGCCCCCGCTAATTCAGGATAATGTACCAAGGCGAATCCGCAAGGTTTCACCCTCTGGTGCCGACCGGCCTCAGATACTTCAGGAGCGCGGCTATGGCCCCGCCTGAAGAACGTGCCTAACGGGCACGGATGAGGAGGTCCTCAAGGATGAGGGAGACTTCTTTCGGTGCGTGACGCACGGAGGAAGCGCACAGCAGGAAGTGCTATGCCTCGCCCGCGGGACGCCATGTCTAAGTCTGCAGAGCGGGCCGGACCAATTCTGATGCTTTCACCCAAACATACCTCACCTATTTGCAAGCACTAGGAGAAATTGTGCGATTAAGAACTCTGTCCATCATTCCAGTTGCCATCATCTCGATGCTGGCCGCCGGCACCACGGTCGCCTCAGCTGCGACCGATCCAGGTCAGGGCGGGAACGCCATCGAGGCAGCCGTCCCTTCCATTGCTCAGACGCCCGTCAACCTTGGATCAGCCGGCACGTTCGCGATTCTGTCGAAATCGGGTATCACCAACGTCTATAGGTCCACTATTACTGGAGATGTTGGGGCTAGTCCCATCACCGGGGCAGCGATCGGTCTGACGTGTGGAGAGGTGAATGGGTACCTCTACACCGTGGATGCTGCCGGTCCTCTTCCGTGCAGGGTGACGGACCCCTCACGGCTGACGACGGCTGTAGGCGACATGCAAACTGCGTACAACGACGCCGCCGGGCGCACGTTGCCCGATGCTCTTAACCTGGGCGCCGGAGAAATTGGCGGCCTGACCCTTGCTCCCGGCCTTTACAAGTGGACGAGCAACGTTTCCATATCAAATGACGTCACCCTTGCGGGTGGCCCGAACGACGTATGGGTCCTGCAGGTTGCCGGAACTCTGAACGAGGCTTCCGCCAAGAATGTGACCCTGACCGGCGGCGCACAGGCCAAGAATGTGTTCTGGCAGTCAGCCGGCGGCGTCGCCATTGGAACTCACGCACACTTCGAGGGAACAATACTGGCCAGGACGCTGATCGCCATGAAGACCGGCGCATCGATCAATGGCAGACTGTTGGCACAGACGGCAGTAACGCTTCAGATGAACACCGTCACGATACCCGCCCTGTAAGTTTGCGGGAGCAATTAGGCCGGGACCAAGAAGACGCAGTCTTCTTGGTCCCGGCCTCTTCTATTGGCGTTCTTTTCTGTCGGCGTTCTTGTGCGCTAGGAGGTGAGGTCGAGGCCGACCGAGCCCACGATGCGTGCGCGGCCGTCCGCGAGGTGGTAGACGGCGCCCACGACGGCGAGCTGGCCGCTTGCCACACGGTCCCCGACCAGGCGGGAGCGCTCGGTGAGCAGACGCAACGTATGGCGCACGTGCTCGGCCTCGATCTCGTCGGCCGTCGTCATGCCGGCTTGACGCGCGGCCAGGACACTGGGGGTGACGCGTTCGACGATGTCGCGGATGTACCCCCCCGGCAGCACACCGTTGTGGACCGCGTCCACGGTCGCGGAGACTGCGCCGCACGAGTCGTGCCCGAGGATGACGATGAGCGGGATGTTCAGCATGGCGACACCGAACTCGATGGAGCCAAGAACGCCGAAGTCAATGACGTGGCCTGCGGTACGGACCACGAAGAGGTCGCCGAGGCCTCGGTCGAAGATGATCTCGGCGGCTACGCGCGAGTCCGCACAGCCGAAGAAGACGGCGAACGGCGTCTGACCTTCGGTAAGGCTGTCACGGCGGGCGGCGTCCTGGTTGGGGTGCCGGTGGTCGCCGGCGACGAACCGGTCGTTGCCCCGGGCCAGCTTGGCCCAGGCTTCGGCCGGGGTCCAGGGACCCGAGGGCGTTCCGTGCCCGACCTCGGTCACAGACCCGGTCGCTTGGTGATGCTCATCGCCAGGGGTTTGACCGTCTCGGCGTAGAAGTCGTTGCCCTTGTCGTCCACGACGATGAAGGCCGGGAAGTCCTCGACCTCGATCTTCCAGATCGCCTCCATGCCGAGCTCCGGATACTCAAGGACCGCAACGGACTTGATGCAGTCCTGGGCGAGCCGGGCGGCTGGGCCACCGATGGAGCCGAGATAGAACCCTCCGTTTGCCTCGCACGCTGAGGTCACCTGGCTGGATCGGTTGCCCTTGGCGAGCATGATCATCGAGCCGCCGGCGGCCTGGAACTGCTGGACGTAGGAGTCCATCCGTCCCGCCGTCGTGGGGCCGAATGAGCCACTCGCGTAGCCCGCGGGTGTCTTGGCCGGGCCGGCGTAGTAGACCGCGTGGTCCTTGAGGTACTGCGGCATGGGCTCACCTGCGTCGAGCAGGTCCTTGATCTTGGCGTGGGCCAGGTCGCGGGCCACGACAAGTGGCCCGTTCAGCGAAAGGCGTGTCATCACGGGGTACTTCGCCAGCTCGGCGCGAATCTGGTCCATCGGCCGGGTGAGGTCGATCTTCACGACGTCGTCCACTGCCGTCGAGGCGTCCGAGGTGAGGTGTGCTTCGGTGGTCTCCGGCAGGAAGCGTGCCGGGTCGGTCTCGAGCGCCTCGATGAATACGCCCTCCGACGTGATCTTGGCGAGTGCCTGGCGGTCGGCCGAGCAGGAGACGGCGATCGCGATCGGTAGCGAGGCACCGTGGCGGGGGAGTCGGATCACCCGGACGTCGTGACAGAAGTACTTGCCGCCGAACTGTGCGCCAATACCGAAGTTGCGGGTCAGCTCAAGCACCCGTGACTCGAGCTCGACGTCCCTGAATCCTCGAGCCGTGGTCGCCGACCCTTTGCGAGGTAGATCGTCGAGGTACTTCGCGCTGGCGTACTTCGCTGTCTTCAGGGCGAATTCGGCGCTGGTGCCACCGATGACAATGGCCAGGTGGTAGGGCGGGCAGGCCGCTGTGCCAAGGGAGCGCAGCTTCTCGTCCAGGAAGGCGAGCATGGCGGCGGGGTTCAGGACGGCCTTGGTCTCCTGGTACAGGTAGGACTTGTTCGCCGAGCCTCCACCCTTGGCCATAAAGAGGAACTTGTACGTCGTCTCGTGGCCGGGCGCGGTGTCGGCATATAGCTCGATCTGTGCGGGCAGGTTGGACCCGGTGTTCGTCTCCTCCCACGTCGTGATCGGTGCCATCTGGGAGTAGCGCAGGTTGAGGTGTGTGTACGCGTCATAGACCCCGCGTGCGATGGACGACTCGTCTGAGCCCTGATCAGTATCGGTGAGCACCCGCTGGCCACGCTTGCCCATGACGATCGCGGTGCCTGTGTCCTGGCACATGGGCAGCACGCCAGCGGCGGCGATGTTGGCGTTCTTGAGCAGGTCGAGCGCGACGAACTTGTCATTGTTGCTGGCCTGCGGGTCGTCGATGATCTTGCGGACCTGGGCCAGGTGCGCTGGGCGCAGGTAGTGCGCGATGTCATGCATCGCCGTCTCGGTCAACAGCCGAAGCGCCTCGGGGGCCACCTGGAGGAACTCTGTCCCGTCGGGGCCTTTGACGGTCCGTACGCCCTCGGTGGTCAAGAGCCGGTATGTCGTGTTGTCGGCTCCCACGGGAAGCAGGTCTTCGTATTCGAACTCGGGCACCGTCGCTCCTTCGGAAAGCCGCATCCTGCCAGGGTCAGCCCGGGCCTGCGGACCGTTCGAGCGTACGACCTGGCCAGATGTGGCGTGCATCACACTCGGGGTGGGGACGCTGGGCCGAACAGGCTGCGGATCGCTGAGCCTACACAAAGTCCGCGGACAACCCTTGGGCGGGACCTTCAGTGAACCTTCATTGAAAACCGTCCAAGACCCTCGTGTGCCTGCAGGTCAGTTGTCGCATGACCCGACGCTGGACCCTGATCCCCTTCACGGTCCTGATCGGGGTCCTTGGAGCCCTGAACGTGGTCATGTTCATCTGCCCCATGGCGCACCGGATGTGATCGCCGTGAAGGACCGTCGGCCATCGCGGTCACCAGCGGGCAAGAAGGCCGAATCCTGAGCCCGCCGTGCAGGGCGTGTTCACGGTTGCTCCGCCTCAGCGGTCCCTGCAGGTCGCGGCCCTGCGGCCTGGGTCGGCGCCGCGGTCGCCACCGCAGCGGTCCGTACCTGATCGGCTGCGCGGTCGAAGAAGCGCAGCAACTCGACGGGGAACGGCATCACCAGGGTGCTGTTCTTCTCTGAGGCTACGTCCACCACGGTCTGCAGCAGCCGCAGCTGCAGTGCTCCCGGGGTGGCGGCCATCGCCGCGGCCGCCTGGGACAGCTTCTGCGACGCCTGGAACTCGCCATCTGCGGCGATGACGCGCGCTCGGCGTTCACGTTCGGCCTCGGCCTGTCGGGACATCGATCGTTTCATCGTCTCGGGCAAGGCGATGTCCTTGACCTCGACCCGTTCGATCCTCAGGCCCCAGGGTCCCTCGGTGGGGCCGTCGATGACCGACTTGAGCTGCTCGTTGATCTGCTCACGGTCCGACAGCAGCGTATCCAGGTCGGCGCGTCCGATCACCGCCCGCAACGAGGTCTGGGACACCTGAGACACGGCGTTGGGGTAGTCACGGACGTTGACCAACGCCTTGACTGGATCGATCACCCGGAAGTAGACGACGGCGTCCACGGTCACTGTCACGTTGTCACGGGTGATGGCACCTTGGGCCGGGACGCCGAGCACGACCGTTTGCATGGTGACCTTCACCATCTTGTCGGCTATCGGGACGATGAAGCGCAGACCCGGACCTCGGATCTCGGGCAGCACCCGACCGAACCGGAAGACCACCCCTCGCTGGTACTGCTCCACCTGGCGGACGGCGGACCCGACGAACCAGACGGCGAGCGCTACAACCAGGACCAGGATGATCCACAACGTGAGCACGACGGCCCCGCTTCATCGCCGGAAGGGCGGGCATCTCCTGGGCAGTGAAGACGTCGTCATCTCCGGATCGAATCAGGCTACGCCAGCGCCCTTAGGACATCGCCAGCTCGGCCAGGTGCGGTGGGTTGGCGCCGGCGCGCGAGACCGTTATCGCCGCACAGGCCAGGGCGCGGTTGACCGCGGGTCGGACGTCTGCCAGCGAGGCGGATTGCAACCGCTTACGCGCCTGGAGGCCGCCCAGCAGTGAGGCATCAAGGAGCCCGCACAGCAGCCCTGCCATGAAGGAGTCTCCGGCGCCGACGGTGTCCACGACATCGACCACAGGCGCGTCAACGCTGCTGAGCTCACCGGTGATACTGAGCCCGATCACCGCGCCCTTGTCCCCGCGCGTCACGACCATCAGTGCGGGCCCAAGCTGGCCCCACAGCCGCAGAACATCTGAAAGAGATGCTGAGTCGTACAGCCAGGCGATGTCCTCGTCGCTGGCCTTCACGACGTCGCTGAGCCCGATGAGCTGTTCGATCTTGGCGCGGACCTCATGGGGGTCACCCATCATGGAAGGGCGCGTGTTCGGGTCGTAGGAGATGGTGGCGCTCGGGCGTGCGCCCTGGAGCGTGGTCAGGACGGCGGAGGCGCCCGGCTCGAGCGTCGCGGCGATAGAGCCGGTGTGGACGTGTGTCAGACCCTCGAGCCGCTGGATCTCGATCAGCTCCCAGGCCAGGTCAAAGTCGTAGGACGCAGCGCCGGTCGCGTCCAGTCTCGATGTGGCCACGGACGTCGGCTGGCCTCCGACGCTGTCGTCGGTCAGCCAGATCCCTTCACCCTCCAGGTGCCTGGCGATCCTGGCGCCTGGCTCGTCGTGGCCGAGCCGGGTGGCGAATGTGACGTCGTGGCCGAGGCGGGCAAGACCGACGGCTACGTTGGCCGGGCTGCCACCGACATGTTCCTGCCTGAAGCCGTCGGTGCCTTCAACGACGTCGATCAGCGACTCGCCGATGACCAGCGTGCGCGCGTCCATCTGCGATCAGGCCTTAGCCGGGGCGTTGTCGAAATCGGTCGCGACCGTGCTCTCAGCGGCGAGGTTCTGCTCGGACATGTGTGTCTCCTCTGGCTTAGGGAACGGCCAGAGGATTCTATCGGTGAGATGGACTGATACTGGCAGTCGTGACGGACACGGGTCAGGGGCCGCTCGTCAAACTCCCTTGTCGTCAGCGACGATGGGGAGCGTGACTTCGACAAGTGCCCCCGACACCGTGCCAGCCCCGGCCAGGCAGCCGCCCGCGACTCGGCGCGGCTTTGGCAACCTGCGAAGCATGGTGATCTCGATGGTCGCGATCATGGTGGCGGTGCTGGCCTGGGTGGCGATGGTGCCAAGGGTTCGTGAGATCAGCCAGCCGGCCGTCGATGTCACCTCGGTGGCCAGGCAGGTGCGTCAGGAGACCGCCTGGGCGATCTCCCAGCCGGCGCTGCCAGTGGGTTGGAAGGCCACCAACGTGCGCTTCGCTGCGGCCGCTGGCGGGCCCAGAACCTGGCACGCCGGCTACCTCTCGCCCGATGGGAACTACCTCTCGATCGACCAGACCGACCTGGCCGGCGCCACTGACAACTGGGTCTCCGCCCTGACTTCCAACGGTCAGGGCGAGGGCACCGTGTCCGCAGCCGGACGGACCTGGCTCAAGCTCAGCTCCCGGGACACTGTCCAGCGCAGCCTGGTGTCCCGGGGTCCGGGTGGGCATGACCTGGCCACCGTCCTGAGCGGGACGGCACCCTACACCGAGCTCGTGCAGTTCGCCGAGGCACTGCAGCCCGTGCCTGCCAGCTGAAGCCAGGCCCCCCTTACGATGTGTGTGAGATGGGCGTGGGTGCCATGTCGGCGGCGCGGGGCACAGTAGTGCCCGTGAGCAGCTCAGCTTCGGCTCCTAGCCCGGGAAGTGTGCGGCTGGCGCCTGAAGCCGACCAACGTGCAGGCGGCCGCTCTGCTGCGGGCGGCCGGCGCGCGCCGGTTCGCGTTCAACTGGGCACTGGCCCAGGTCAAGGCGAACCAGGACCAGTGGGCCGCGGAGGCCAGCTACGACATCCCCAAGGGCGACCGGACCCGGCCGTTCTCGTACTTCGACCTGGTCCGGGCCTGGGACGCGGCCAAGCACACGCTCGCGCCGTGGCGTACCGAGCATTCGGTGCGGACGTTCCGGTACGGCATCCGCCCCGCGCACACGGCACACTCCCGCTTCCTGAAGGGCCAGGCCCGGTTCCCCAGGTTCAAGGCCCGGCGCCGGGACCGGCCACGGTTCACGGTCACCGACGGTCTGCACCTGCAGCCTGGTCGCCTGCGGATAGCCAAATACGGGTGGGTCGCCCTGGGCGCGCCGTGCCGGGCGCAGGCCAAGCTTCGGCGGCTGCTGGCCCGCGGCCGGGCTCGGATACTGAACATCACCGTAAGCAGGGACCCGGGCGGTTGCTGGTACGCGTCGGTGTGCTTCGAACCCACCATGACAGCTTCGCCACAGACGTACAACCGACCAGTGGGTGCCGCGGTCGGGGTGGACGTCGGGGTCAAGACCGCAGCGGTCGTCGCCATCGCTGACGGCACCGTTGTCGCGACCCTGAAAGTCTCCCGCGCCCGGCGCGGCGCCCTGGCCCACCTCAAACACCTGCAACGCGGGCTGTCGCGAACCCAGAAAGGGTCGGCGAACCGCGCCAAGGCCCGCCGGCGCCTGGGCCGGGCACACGCCCGGGTGGACGCGGTGCGCACCAGCAGGCTCCACCAGTTCACCGCGTGGCTGGCCAAGTCCCACTGGCTCGTCGTGGTGGAGGACATCGCCACCGCGAACCTGATGCGCAACCACCACCTGGCCCAGGCCATCGGCGACCAGGGCTGGGGCGAGCTGGCCCGCCAGCTCGGCTACAAGACCATCCGGCACGGCGGCACCCTGGTGGTCGCCGACCGGTGGTTCCCCTCAAGCAAGACGTGCTCGGCCTGTGGTGCAGTGAAACTCAAGCTGCCCCTGGCCGTGCGCACCTACCGCAGCGACGTGTGCGCCATGGTCGTCGACCGGGACACCAACGCCGCTGCAAACCTCGCCGCCTGAGGCGAGCAGCAACGGATTGATCGCACCAGCGACACTCCGGCTGCTGGTACCCAGGCCGGGGACCGCCACCCGGGCGGCCCGTCAGCTCAGCTTGCTGAGCATGCCTGTGCAGGGAGCAACGAGCCGGTCACCACGACGGCGGGAGCCCCCGCTGAAGCAGGAACCAGCCGGCCACGCTCGCGCGTGGCGTAAGCACTGGACTGTCTCCCGGACAGGGACGGCTACGAGACGTGGGAGACGCCAGCCATCTCACACGTATCGTGACGGGGGAGCCAGGCTCAGTCCAGCGTGGTCAGCTTGGCCTCGGCTCCGTCGAGCCATGCGCTGCAGTGGGCTGCCAGAGCCTCCCCCCGCTGCCAGAGGGTCATGCTGTCCTCGAGCCCGATCTGGCCGCCTTCGAGCTGGGCGACGATCGAGATCAGCTCGTCGCGAGCCTGCTCGTAGGTCAGGTTGGTGATATCGGGGAAGTCTGCTGGCTGGGAGATCGAAGTCCCGTTGTCCTTGGCTGCCACCTGTTCACCCTATGGCCGATCGGCGACCGGGCGGACTGCGAAAGCGCCCCGGGCGACCCGCACCCGCAGGAGCTCGTCGGTCGCGACGTCCTCGCGGTCCATCACGATCCGGCCGTTGGCATGCTGGACGACCGCGTATCCCCGTTCGAGGGTTGCCAGCGGCGACAGCGCGCGTACCTGCGCGCGCAGGTGGTCGATCTGGTCACCAGCGCGGTACACGTTGGCGCGGACGCACTGGCGGGCCCGGTCGGTGAGGGCGTCCAGCTCGTGCCTTCGGGCGGCGATCATGGCCCGCGGATCGGCCATGACGGGCCGCGACCTCAATGAGACCAGGAGGCGACGTTCGGTGTGCACCCGCGAGGTGAGGGCACGCCATACCCGCTGGCGCCTCTGATCGATCGCGACCCGCTGCTCGGTCACGTCGGGGACAATCCGTTTGGCCGCGTCGGTCGGGGTCGAAGCGCGCAGGTCGGCGACGAAGTCCAGCAGGGGCGTGTCGACGTCGTGGCCGATGGCACTGACCACCGGTGTGAGCGCTTTGGCCACCGATCTGACCAGCGCCTCGTTGCTGAAGGGGAGCAGGTCCTCGAAGGAGCCGCCGCCCCGGGTGATCACGATGACATCCACACGGGGGTCGTTATCGAGCTCACGCAGGGCAGCACTGACCTCGGGTACCGTATTGGGTCCTTGGACCGAGACCGTCCGGATCTCGAACTGGACTGCGGGCCAACGCCGTCGGGCGTTCTCGACGACGTCCTTCTCGGCCGCGCTGGCCCGACCGCAGATCAGCCCGACCTTGCCGGGAAGGAAGGGTAACGGGCGTTTGCGATCCTGGTCGAACAACCCCTCGGACGCCAGGATGCCCTTGAGGTGCTCGAGTCTGGCGAGTAGCTCGCCGACCCCGACGGGTCGCAGCTGGCGGGCAAAGAGCTGCAGGGTACCGCGTTTCGTCCAGAAAGTGGGCTTGGCCTGGACGACGACGCGCGCGCCCTCGGCCAGCGGCGCGGACAGGGCGTCCAACGTGGTGGTGCGGACCGTGACGTTGAGCGACATGTCGACGTCCGGGTCCCGCAGGGTGAGGTATGCGGTGGCCTGTCCCGGACGGCGGCTTACCTGAATCACCTGACCTTCGACCCACAGGGCTGACATCTTGTCGACGTAGTCCGCGATCTTCAGACTGAGCAGCCGTACCGGCCACGGATCCTCCGCGGTCGTGTCCGAGGCGCGCTCGGGAAGGGGCTTGGTGCTGCTCACCACGTCACTGTAGGAGGCGACCTACCATGGATGGGTGACTGTTACTGCAAAACGAGTTTTGCTGGCTGCTCCGCGTGGGTACTGCGCCGGTGTCGACCGGGCGGTGGTGACCGTTGAGAGGGCACTGGAGATCTACGGGCCGCCGGTCTACGTCCGCAAGGAGATCGTTCACAACAAGCACGTGGTCACCACGTTGGAGCACCGTGGCGTGATCTTCGTCGACCAGACCCAGGAGGTGCCCGAGGGGGCGACGGTCATATTCTCCGCGCACGGCGTCGCACCGGTCGTGCACGACGAGGCACGGGCGCTGTCGCTGAAGACGATCGACGCAACCTGCCCGTTGGTGACAAAGGTCCACCGCGAGGCCGTGCGTTTCGCCGACCAGGACTACGACATCCTGCTGATCGGTCACGAGGGTCATGAGGAGGTCGTCGGCCTGGCCGGGGAAGCCCCGGACAGCGTCACGCTGGTGGAATCCCCTGATGACGTCGCCAACGTCGAGGTCCGCGACCCGTCCAAGGTCATCTGGCTGTCGCAGACCACGTTGTCCGTGGACGAGACCATGGAGACGGTGAGCAGGCTGCGCGAGAAGTTCCCCCTGTTGCAGGACCCCCCCAGTGACGACATCTGCTATGCCACCCAGAACCGCCAGCTGGCAGTCAAGCAGATGGCACCGGACACCGAATTGATGATTGTGGTTGGATCACGAAACTCCTCGAACTCCGTGCGGTTGGTCGAGGTTGCCCTCGAGCACGGCGCGGCGGCGGGTCACCTGGTGGACTATGCCGAGGAGATCGACCCCGCCTGGCTCGAGGGGGTTAGCACGGTCGGGGTCACCAGTGGCGCGAGCGTGCCCGAGGTGCTGGTGCGCGACGTTCTGGCCTTCCTGGCCGAGCGTGGCTATGACGACGTGCAGCCGGTTGTTGCCGCCGAGGAGAGCGTGTTGTTCTCGCTACCGCATGAGCTGCGCGGGGATCTCAAGGCCAAGTCCGGGATCGAGGCCACGACGCTGCGCCATGACGCGGGCTCACTGCACTAAGCGGTATGTCGCCCGGTCGCCCTTGGTCCCAGTTTACGCAGCTGGTCCAGGTCCAGCTCGGGTCGGGCCACGTCGGAATCCAGGACGGCTGAGTCCAGAGCAGCGATCAGCTCGGCGGCAGTCAGGGGCCGGGGCGCGGTCTCTACTGGTTCGGCTACGGGCAGCCCAGTCTCGGCCAGACCGAGCTCATGCATCTTGCGGGCCGTTACCATCACCCGAGACTCCAGGGCGCCCACCAGTGCGTTGTAGCTCTCGACGGACTTCTGCAGCGAGGCTCCCATCCTGGTGGCGTGCGAGCCCAAAGTGCCCAGCCGAGAATACAGCTCGCTGCCGAGCTTGAGCAGCAACTGCGCGTTGGCGGTCAGGGCGTCCTGCTGCCAGGTGAAGGCGACGGTGCGCAAAAGGGCCAGCAGTGTCCCGGGCGAGGCCAGGATCACCTTCCGGGCCTGGGCGTACTCGAAAAGGGCAGGATCGGCTGCCAGCGCCGCAGCGAGGATGGCTTCACCTGGTATGAAACACACCACCATCTCGGGAGTGTTGGTGAAGGCCGACCAATACTCTTTGGCCGCGAGGGAATCCACATGTCCGCGCAGCGAGGTCGCGTGAGATGCCAACAGTCGTGAGCGCTCTGCTGGGTCGATGCCATCAGCCTGGGCACTGAGGAAGGCGGTCATCGGAGCCTTGGCATCGACGACCAGGCACTTGTCACCGGGGAGGCGGACCACCACGTCGGGTCGCACTCCCCGGTCGTGGCTGCTCACCGCGCTGACTTGTTCCTCGAAGTCGCACCGCGCCAACATGCCCGCGTGCTCCAGGACCCGACGGAGCTGGACCTCGCCCCAGTTGCCCCGGATCGAGGAGGCGTTCAGCGAACCGACCAGCGATGCTGTCTGGCAGCGCAGTGCGTCGGTGGAGGTCGTGACGTCAGCAAGCTGCACGCTGACCTGGGAGAACTGCTCGACGCGATCGCGCTCCAGCGTCCCAACCTGGCGCTCGACGCGCACCAGTGCATCGCGCAGAGGTGCCAGCATGGTGGCGGTCTGCGCGTCGTCGCTGATTGCTGCCTCAAGGTTGAACACGCGCTCACGCAGCAGGTCGCGCTCAGTGGACAGGGCCGCGGAGCGTCCGGCGAACAGGACTCGGGCTACGAGCCACGCCACGAGTACACCGATGAGCACGCCGACCACTGCAGCAATGATGATCTCCATGCCTCACACCGTGACAGACAGCACTGACAGTGGCCCTTCGACACGGCGAAGAACAGCACCTGCGGCGCCGGGGCTGCCATGGTCGACGGGGTCGTCCTGGAGCTGCTGGTCTGGCCCATGAGGCGCCTCGGCGGCACATGGCCTGGATAGCCACTAAACTCCTGTCATTGTGGCACTCACTATCGGCATCGTCGGCCTGCCCAACGTCGGCAAGAGCACGCTATTCAACGTACTCACCAAGAACAACGTGCTCGCAGCGAACTACCCGTTCGCCACGATCGATCCCAACGTCGGTGTGGTGGCCCTGCCTGACCCCCGCCTCGAGGAATTGGTCAAGCTCTTCAGCAGCAAGCGGGCGCAGGCGGCAACGGTGTCGTTTGTGGACATCGCCGGCATCGTTCGTGGTGCATCCGAGGGTGAGGGCCTGGGAAACAAGTTCCTGGCCCACATCCGGGAGGCCGATGCGATCTGCCAGGTTATCCGGGTTTTCGACGACGACGACGTCGTGCACGTGGAGGGCAAGGTCAGCCCCAAGGACGACATCGAGACGATCAATACCGAGCTGATCATCGCCGACCTGCAGACCCTTGAGAAGGCCCTGCCGAGAATGGAGAAGGACGCGCGGATCAACAAGGACAGGAAGCCGGCTCTGGACAACGCGGTTGCCGCCCAGAAGGTGCTTGAGGCGGGACAGACCCTCTATGCCGCTGGCGCGTCCGCCGGCGTGGACCTCGTGGCGATTGGCGAGCTGTCCCTGCTGACCACCAAGCCGTTCCTCTATGTCTTCAACCTTGACGAGGACCAGCTGACTGACGACTCGCTGAAGCTGACCCTGTCCGCTTTGGTCGCACCTGCCGACGCGATCTACCTCGACGCCAAGCTCGAGATGGAAGTGGCTGAGCTAGAGCCCGAAGATGCCGCTGAGCTCCTTGCCTCGGTCGGCGTTGACGAGGCGGGCATGAATCAGCTTGCGCGAGTGGGTTTTTCGACCCTCGGCCTGCAGACCTATTTGACCGCCGGACCAAAGGAGGCGAGAGCCTGGACAATCCACCGGGGCTGGACGGCCCCCCAGGCGGCCGGTGTGATCCACACCGACTTCCAGCGGGGGTTCATCAAGGCGGAGATCGTCTCCTTTGGTGATCTCATCGCCGCGGGGTCCATGGCGGCGGCGAAGGCCGCCGGCAAGGTCCGCATCGAAGGCAAGGACTACGTGATGGCTGACGGCGACGTGGTGGAGTTCCGCTTCCAAGTAACATCAGGGTCGGGGAAGGCATAGGGCGGTTCGACGCCCGGATTGCGGCATGTTGAGTTGTTCCGTCGTGGCGATTTCTGGTGGGCGCGAGGTCATGGCATTGATCGCATGAGCACGGAGCATGTCATCGCGCTCGGCATGACCCCATCTCGGTATCCGAGAGCTATTCCGCCGCACCTCTGCCTCTGACACGATGTCGAGGTCCGGGCTTCCAGGCCCCGAGGGAAAGGTTTTGTTATGGCAGTCCTAAAACGGCATCACGCTCCTGGCATGCCTGCCGAGGTGTACGACCAGGTCGTGGGAGGCGTCAAAGCTTCGCAGAGTGCGGCTGATGGCTTTGTTGCTCACTACGGCGTCGTGGAAGACGGCGGCATCACGGTTGTAGAAATCTGGGACTCGATCGGTCAGCACGACGCTTGGTTCAACGAGGCCGTGAGGCCGCTCCTGCCACCCGGCACGCCAGAGCCCACATTCGTGGAGCTGCGCTTCAGCAACACAAAGTAGCCGAGCCGATGCTGACCCGGCGGCTTGGGCTTTTGACCCCGAGCCGCCGGTCAGACTCCGCGCCTGACCGCCGTACTCTGCATGTCTTCAGGTTTCTCGCCATCATGTGCGCTCACGCACATCGCCATGGGCCGCTGCTCGGCAGAGAGGCTCTGGTTGATAGGCGACGTGGTCGAGTTTCGCTTCAACGTCTGAATCCGCGGCGTTTGCGCATCAGAGGGTATTTGGGGCTCCGCGGTCCGCAAATAGTCCGCAAGAATCCGAGGACAGGTTTGCTGCATGACCTTGATGAGGAGGCCCGAACGAGAGTCGGAACTGCGTCGGAGCCTTGCCTCCCAATGAGTCTTAGGCGGAGGTATGACGCAGGGTCACTGCCGTAGGTCGTGTTGTTCACCGGACGGTCCCCCGTCGAGTGCTGCGGCGGAGTAGGCCGCCTGTAGTCGCTCGCTGGGAAGGGGCTGGTCGTCGTGAGGGCGGGGCTGGTCGAGGTGACGCGTCCGCAGCTCGTCCATGAGCTCCTCGACGAACGCGGGGCCCTGTTGACGCATCAGCTCCTGCCGAGCCCGCAGCTGCGGCGTGCCCGTGCGCCAGTCGAGGCCCCAGCAGCCGAGCGCGTAGATGATCGGCAGGGTCTCGATGCCGGCCTCGGTGAGGCTGTACCGGACCCGTTGTCCTCGTGCTGCATCGTCGCGGACGAGGATGCCTGCGGCGACGAGTCGCTTCAACCGGTCGGCGAGGATGTTCGAGGCGATCCCCTCGAGGGACCCGGTGAGCAGCTCACGGAAGTAGCGGCGGTCCCCGAAGATGATGTCGCGCAGCACGAGCACCGACCAGTGGTCGCCGAGGGCCTCGACCGCGGCGTTGATGGCACATCCGGAGCGGGGCTGCATGGGGTCCTCCGACGGGGTTGACGACACTTCACCGTAGTGCTTGCATAGTGCAACCACAATCCTGGAGGAGCTCCCATGGCGACCCGCGCTGACCTCAACATCTCCCTCGACGGCGTCGCCACGACGACGGATCCGACACCCGAGAAGCCGATGGGCGCCGACTGGGAGCGTCTGACGGCGACCTACGCCGCGACCCGCACCTTCCGCGAGCGGGTGCTGGGCGAAACCAGCGGTGAGGGGACGACGGGCCTGGACGACGCGTATGCCGCGGCCTACTTCGAGGGGGTCGGCGCCGAGATCATGGGGGCAGGGATGTTCGGCCTGCACGCCTTCCCCGACGACCCGAGCTGGACGGGCTGGTGGGGCGACGAACCCCCGTTCCGGGTGCCCGTGTTCGTGCTGACCCACGCCCCTCGTCCGGCGGTGACGATGGCCAACGGTACCTCGTTCGAGTTCCTCTCGGTGACTCCGGCCGAGGCCCTGGAGCGGGCCCGGGCAGCGGCGGGCGGTCACGAGGTGCGCATCGGCGGCGGCACGGGGGTCGTGCGTGACTTCCTGCGCGCCGGCCTCGTGGACCACCTCCACGTCAGCATCACGCCGATCGTGCTGGGGCGGGGCGCGCGGCTCTGGGACGACCTGAGGATGCTCGAGAGAGAATTCACCGTCACCAGCGAGACGGCCGAGAGCGGCACCATCCACGTGACCTTCCGGCGCTGACCCCCGGCCGTGGCCCATGGACCCGCCTCGTGGGCCTGGTGGCCCTCTGGTTAGATACGGGACGCCCGTCTTGCGGCGGAATGACGCATTACCCCGTTCGCCGAGATTCCGAGTTGACGGTTCGCTCGTCGCCATGCGCCAGACGTTTCCATGCAGGTCAGGCCGGTCGTCGTTCGGTTCGCTCCTGGCCCTTCACCAACGACGTCTGTTCAATGCCTGCATTCACCCGGGGACTGCCGGGTCACGTCACAAATCGGACGCGGTCTGGAACACTCGGACCATGCCTCGCAGCTGCACCAAAGCCTTCTTCGCCAACCAGGCAGCAGCCCGCTCCGCCCTCGACCACGTACGCAACAAGCTCGCCTACGAAGGCTCCAAGCGGCTCCCGGTGCGTGTTTACCCGTGCGACGTATGCGAGGGGCGGCATCTGACCGCCAAGCCCGTACAGGGCCGCACACCGGCCTTGGGATAAGGGGATCCGAACTGGGTCAGGCCGAACGGTACGGCACACCGTCAGCAGCGGCCAGCGGTCCAGCCTGTGAAGAAGAGCCGGCAGGCCCGCTACGGGCCCGTCAGGCCCTGAACATCGAAACACCCCGGCGGTCGAAACCAGCCGGGGTGTTTCTGAGACCCCTCCTAGAAAGGAGCGGCCCGAAGCCTAACCCAGGGGGAGGCTCACCATCCGAGTTTCTTCCCAATCGTCCGCCAGGCGCCCTTCACCTCGTCGGCCGAAGGTGGCGGACCGTCAGCAGACTCCAGTTCCCCGTCCATCCACCGCGCGTCAGCGTCCTCCGAGGCACAGTCCGCACACATGTGCATCGGGACGACGACGTCGTACTTCCAGTCGGAACTCCCGGCGTACTGATGGTCGAAGCTCGCTTTGGCTTCGTCTAGGTCGTAGCTCTGGAAACACCTTGGACACGGCAGCGGCATGCGCCACGTGCTGGGCCCGCGGAGAGGCTCGCGGCCGTCGTCGATCATTTCGGCTGCCTCGTCCTCGTCCACGAGGAGTTCGCCATCTCCGTGGCAGTCGGGGCAGGTCACCCACTCATGGTCCGGGTGGTCGACCGGGCCAATCTCGATGTTCCCGTCTCCGTTGCACTCGGAGCACTCAAACTCATACTCGCCGGGTACCAGGGCCATGCCACTCGCCTCCTCGTCCCAGATGACGGCAGCAGCCTACGTTTACTGGTGAAGACCGTTATCCGTTTTCACACTAAGGCCGGCTCGGTAGTGGTCGCCGCGCTGAGCCTAAGCCGGTAGGCTTCTCGGCGAACGTGACACGATTCGAGGAGGTGAGCCCGATGCACACACTGTCCTCTCTGGGCGCTCCTTTGAGTTCACGATCGCGCGACTGACGTAGCTGTCGCGGGGAGCGCTGCACGCACTCTCAGAAAGCTACGACTATGAATTCACTTCAGCACAACTCGGAGACGACCTCTAACGACCTCTCGGAACACCTCTCCCGTACAGCGTTGGTCCTTGGTGGTGGCGGATCGGCAGGCAATGCGTGGCTGATCGGCGTCATCGCCGGCCTGTTTGAGGCCGGGTTGGATGTGACCGAGG
>Ga0209890_10000214_pt1 | contig 26919 bp, 21 predicted proteins | sample OrgsoiDNA2013049_FD_185799 | JGI IMG/M metagenome (GOLD analysis project Ga0209890, IMG submission 185799) | Permafrost soil microbial communities from the Arctic, to analyse light accelerated degradation of dissolved organic matter (DOM) -... | ecosystem: Environmental > Terrestrial > Soil >... | reverse complement strand
GCCGGCGAGGGCCTGCAAAAGCGCATGAAGGCGGTTGCCAGTGAGCGCGAGCGGATCCGGCAGCGCGAGCGCGATCGTCTGCAGAAGAGCGAAAAGGTATCGCTGCGCCAGACCCCGAAGCAACTCGTCTCCAAGGTGGTGGAGGACTTCAATCTCGGAAAATGGCTCGCCCAGGAAGCCGCGCGCGACAAGCTGACCCAGGCCGGCTATCGCGGCCAGGCGCCTTACATCACCTATCTGTTCTTCCGCATGGTGACGCCGGCGGCGAGCGCGTTGTTCGCCGCGGTCTACCTGTTCGTCGTACTCGATTTCCAACAGCCGGCGATGGTCAAGCTCGGCATGTGCATTGCCGCCGCCTATCTCGGCATGCATGCGCCGCTGATGTTCCTCAAGAACCGGATCGCGCGCCGACAATTGTCGATCAGGCGCGCCTTTCCCGACACGCTCGATCTGCTGCTGATCTGCGTGGAATCCGGCATGTCGATCGAGATTGCGTTCAAAAAGGTGAGCTATGAAGTCGGCTCGCAATCGGTGGCGCTGGCCGAGGAACTCACGCTCACCACCGCCGAACTGTCCTATCTGCCGGACCGCCGCCAGGCCTACGAGAATCTCGCCAAGCGCACGGATCTCGATGGCGTGAAATCGGTTTGCATGGCGTTGCAGCAAGCAGAGCGTTACGGCACGCCGCTGGCGAACATGCTGCGCGTGATGGCGCAGGAAAACCGCGACATGCGCATGTCGGAAGCCGAGAAGAAGGCCGCCGGCCTGCCGCCGAAGCTGACGGTACCGATGATCCTGTTCTTCCTGCCGGTGCTGTTCATCGTCATTCTCGGCCCGGCCGCGATTAAGGTCATGGCCTTGCCCTGACGGGCGCGGCGGTGCGATCAAATCGTCAAGACGGTAGGCTTTTGCAGTTCGCGGTCAGGTCCCGGCGTCGGGCGAGGGCACGAACTGCCGCCCGCCTTTTTTCGGCCAATCGCCGCGCTGCGCGAGCATCTGCCGCAGGTAGGTGACATTGGCGGCGGCTTCGTCCGGCGGCAGATCGGCGCTGGCGATCTTCTCGGCTTCCGCGAAGCGGCCCTGCAGGCCGACCACCAGCGCGAGATTCTGCCGCGCCTTCGGCGCCGGATCGGGTCGCGCCACGGCCTGCCGCAGCGTAGCCTCGGCGCGTTTCAAGTCCTTCGTCAGCGCGTAGGACAGACCGAGATTGGACAAAACTGATGAGTCGTTCGGCACGATCTTGAGGGCGGCCGAATAGTGCCCCTGCGCCTCGGCGTGGCGGCCCAGCTGATCGAGCACCGCGCCCTGCGCATTGAGGATACGCCAGTCCGGATTGTCCGGCGTGTGCGCCCGGCTCAGGACGTCGAGCGCCTGGTTGTAGTCGCCGGCCTCGGCCAGCGCGCGGCCATAGGCGCCGAGCAGCGGCATGTTGTGCGGATTGCGGATCGCGGCCTGCTCCAGGACGGCGACCGCCTGGGCGCGCTGGTCGGTGGCGCGCAGGGCCCGGGCGTAGCCCATGGCCACATCGGCGTCGTTGGGCTTTTCGCGATAGCGGGCACCCCAGACCTCGAGCGAGGCCCGCCATTCGGTATCGCTGCGCGGGGCATTGCCGGCGCCAATCGAGCCGGTGATGTCGTCGCTGCTTTTGCTCGCGCACCCAGCCACTGCCATAGTCAGCACGGCCGCGACAGCGGCCGAGGCAAGCAGGCGGGCGGCGCGGGCCGTTTTAGGACGCATGGGATTCCGGAGGCTGGCGTTCCAGCGGCATTTCCCGAGCAATAAAACGTTAACCCTAACGAGTGGTTAACTTGTAAACTGGCGGTCCCTGCAGGTTTAAGATGATCCCCATGGATATCGGCCTCTCCCAGGACGAAATCGCGCTCCAGCAGCGCGCCCGCGCCTTCTCGCATGATGTCGTGCGCCCGCGCGCCGCGGCGATCGACCGCGACGAACAATACCCGTGGGACATCGTGAAGGCGCTGGCCGAGGCCGGGTTCCTCGGCATGACCATGCCGAAAGCGCTCGGCGGAAAGGACGCGAGCTTCCTCGACGCCGTGCTGGTGATCGAGGAGTTGGCGAAATCCTGCACGGTCACCGCGCGTATCGTGGTCGAGACCAATATGGGCGCGATCTCGACGGTGATGGCCTATGGCAGCGAGGCGCAGAAAAAGCTCGCGGCGCGGCTGGTGCTGGAGGGCGACAAGCCGGCCATCTGCATCACCGAGCCGGATGCCGGCAGCGACGCGCTCGCCATGACCACGCGCGCCGACAAGCGCGGCGACACCTACGTGATCAACGGCAAGAAGCACTGGATCACCGGCGCCGGCGTCTCCCGCCTACATCTGATCTTTGCGCGCGTGTTCGACGAGCGCGGACAAGCGCTCGGCATCGGCGGCTTCCTGGCCGTGCGCCAAGATAACGAAAAAGCGGCGAACGGCCTGCGCCTGGCGCGGCGCGAGCAGACCATGGGGCTGCGCGGCATGCCGGAAGGCGAATTGGTGTTCGAAAATCTCGAGGTGCCGGCCAGCATGGCAGTGCTGCCGCCGTCCGGTTTCGCCCGCGGCTTCGCCGACCTGATGAACGCCTATAACAGCCAACGCGTCGGCGCCGGCACCGTGGCGATGGGCATCGCCGCCGGCGCACTCGATCATGCGATTGCATGGGCGAAGACGCGTGAGCAGTTCGGCCGCCCGATCGGCGAATTCCAGGGCCTGCAATGGATGCTGGCCGACATGGGGACCCAACTCACCGCGGCGCGGCTTATGCTGTACGCGGCGGCGCGCTCGCGCGGGCCCGCCGGCAGCGCCTTCCCCGATCCGATGCTGGCGGCGCAGGCGAAAATCTTCGCCTCCGAGAGCGCGATCAAAATCGTCAACGACGCGCTGCAATTTTTCGGCGCGCGCGGCTATTCGCGCGAGCTGCCGTTGGAGCGCATGGCGCGCGACGTGCGCATGTTCACCATCGGCGGCGGCACCGCGCAGGTGCTGCGCACGCTGGTGGCCGGGAAAATGCTGGGCTGGAGGCTGCCGCAGAGGCGCGACGGCTACGCGCCGAAACCATCCACTATGCCTTCCTTGCGCGACGCCGCGGAGTGACCATGCATCCGATTTTCGCAAGCCCCGGCGATTCATCGGTGCCGATCCGGTTCGTCACCGCCGCTACGTTCGACAAAGCAACCGAGATAGTCGACGACCGCGAGCGCATATTCTTGCACGCCGCCGGATTTGAGCCCAAACCCGGGCGCTATCTCGCGGTGCCGGCGGCTGACGGAAAACTGGCCGGCGTGCTGTTCGGCCTGGAAAACGCCGACGAGCCGGTGAAAGACCTGTTCCGGCCCGGGCAATTGTCCACCCTGCTGCCGCCGGGCACCTACCGTTTCGCCAACGCGCCGCATGACGCGCGGCTGGCGGCGCTGGCCTTCGCGCTCGGCGCCTATCGATTCACCTGCTACCGCAAGGCGGAGGTGCGCAACATACGGCTGGTGCTCCCTGAGGGAGTGGACGGCGAGGATCTCAGTCGCATCATCGAGGGCGTGACGCTGGCACGCGATCTCATCAACACGCCGTCCAACGACATGGGCCCGGCCGAACTGGAAGATGCCGCCCGCGCGCTCGCCAAGCAGCATGGCGCAACCGTGCAAGCCACCACGGGCGATGCGCTCGCCAAGCAATTCCCGCTGGTCGCCGCGGTCGGCGCCGGCTCGGCGCGCAGCGCCCGCCTGATCGACATCGCCTGGGGCAAGGACGGCGACCCGAAGATCACCCTGGTCGGCAAGGGCGTGTGCTTCGACACCGGCGGGCTCGATATCAAGAACGACACCGGCATGCTCAATATGAAGAAGGACATGGCCGGCGGCGCCACCGCCTTGGCGCTGGCGCACATGATCATGGCGCGCAAGCTCAAGGTGCGGCTGCGCGTGATCATCCCGGCGGTGGAGAATTCCATCTCGGGCAACAGCTTCCGCCCGCGCGACATCTACACATCGCGCAAAGGCATCAGCGTCGAGATCGGCAATACCGACGCCGAGGGCCGGCTGGTGCTGGCCGACGCCCTCACGCTCGCCGACGAGGACCAGCCGGCGCTGGTCGTCGATTTCGCCACGCTCACAGGTGCCGCGCGCGTCGCACTCGGGCCTGAGGTGCCGCCGTTCTTCACCGACGACGACGCGCTCGCCGGCGAAGTCGCGCGCTATGCGGCGTCCGAGAACGATCCGCTCTGGCGCATGCCGCTGTGGCGGCCCTATGAGCCGATGCTCGATTCCAAGATAGCCGATACCAACAATGTCAGCAGCGGCGGTCAGGGCGGCGCCATCACCGCGGCGCTGTTCCTGCGCAAGTTCGTCGCCGCCAAATCCTGGCTGCATCTCGACATCTTCGCCTGGACGCCGGCGGCCAAACCCGGGCGCCCGGAAGGCGCCGAACTGCAATCGGCGCGCGCGCTTTATGCGCTGTTAGCCGCCCGATACTCCTAAAATGGTCGCGCTCGACCCCCGCATCAATCCGTTCCGCCCCGAACTGGCGGCGAAATATCTGCAAGGTAAGGTCGAGGCCGCACGCTTCGTCGAAGGCGCGCGCCATGAAGTGGTCGAGCCGATCGTGGCCTTGTGCCGCACGCCGTCGCACGAGGCACGGCTCGACACCCAGGCGCTCATGGGCGAGCGCGTGATCGTCTACGAGACGACCGACGAAGGCTGGGCCTGGGGCCAGCTCGAGACCGACGGTTATGTCGGCTGGCTATCGGCCAATGCGCTCGCTAAAACGGGCCGGGCGCCGACCCACAGAGTGTCGGTGCCGCGCGCGCTCGGCTTTCCCGGGCCGGACATCAAGCTGCCGCCGGCGGTCGCGTTGCCGATGGGGGCGCGGCTCGCCATCGTAGGGCAGGACGAGCGTTTCGCCGTCACGGCTCATGGCTGGCATCTGCCGGCCGTGCATTTGGCGCCGATCAAAGCGCGGCTGCCGGATTTCGTCGCCGTCGCCGAAGAATTTCTCCACGCGCCTTATCTGTGGGGCGGCAAGACATCGCTGGGGCTAGACTGCTCGGGGCTGGTGCAGGTCGCGCTGCAAGCCGCCGGCCACGCCTGCCCGCGCGATAGCGACATGCAGGAAATGGCGCTCGGCAAATTGTCCTCGCTCGGCGATCTGCGGCGCGGCGATCTGGTGTACTGGAAGGGCCATGTCGCCATGGCACGCGACGGCAAAACCCTGCTGCACGCCAATGCGTATGCCATGGCGGTGGCGATCGAGAACGCCACCGAGGCGATCGCGCGCATCAAGGCGGCGGGCAGCGAAGTGACCAGCGTCAAACGAATCTGACTTTTACTGCGCCACCACGCCCTCGGGCACAGCTTCAAGTTTGAAAGCGGCGGCAAACAGCGCGCGCGTGTACTCGCTCTTCGGAGCCTTGAACAAATCCGCCGCGGCGCCCTCTTCCACCACCTTGCCGTAGCGCAGCACCAAAAGCCGGCTTGCCAGCGCTGCGACCACGCGCAGATCGTGCGAGATGAACATGTAGGTCAAGTCGCGCTTCCTTTGCAGATTGCGCAACAGATCGACCATCTGCGCCTGAATGATCATGTCGAGCGCGCTGGTCGGCTCATCCAGCAAGATAAAGGTCGGCTCCAGCACCAGGGCGCGGGCGAGCGCGATGCGCTGGCGCTGCCCGCCGGAGAATTCGTGCGGATAGCGGAAGCGCGTTTGCGTATCGAGCCCGACTTCGGTAAGCGCCGCCATCACGCGGCGCTCGCGTTCAGCCCTCGAAAGATGCGAGTGATGCACCTTCAGGCCCTCCTCGATAATGTCGGACACCGACATGCGAGGACTGAGCGAGCCGTACGGATCCTGGAACACGATCTGCATGTTGCGGCGGTAGGGCCGCATCTGCTTGAACTTGAGGCCCTGGATGGTGTTCCCCATGAACACCACCGGGCCATCGGACGAGATCAGCCGCAGGATGGCGAGGCCGAGCGTGGTTTTGCCCGAGCCGGATTCGCCGACCACGCCGAGCGTCTCGCCTTTACGCACCTCGACGCTGATGCCGTCCACCGCCTTGATGTGGCCGACCACTTTGCGCAGCACGCCGCGTTTGATCGGGAACCAAACTTTGAGATCCGTGGTCGAGACCACCACCGGCGCGGTGGGCCGCGGCGGCGCCGGATCGGGCTTCGGCTCGGCGGCGAGCAACGCGCGCGTGTAAGGATGTTCGGGCGCGGTGAAAACGCGCTCGACCGGGCCGTGCTCGACGATCTTGCCGGTGTTCATCACGCAGACCCGATCGGCGAGCTTGCGCACGATGCCGAGATCGTGGGTGATGAACAGCATCGACATGCCGAGCCGCTTCTGGATGTCCTTGAGCAGCTTCAGGATTTGCGCCTGCACCGTGACGTCGAGCGCGGTGGTCGGCTCGTCGGCGATCAGCAGATCGGGCTCGTTCGCGAGCGCCATGGCGATCATCACGCGCTGGCGCTGGCCGCCCGAGAGTTGATGCGGATAGCTCGCTAGCCGCCCCTTTGGATCGGGGATACCAACCTGATCGAGCAATTCGAGGATGCGGGCACGCGCCTTCTCGCCCGTAAGCCCCTGGTGGATCAGAAGAATCTCTCTAATCTGCTTCTCGATGGTGTGCAGCGGATTAAGCGAGGTCATCGGCTCCTGAAAGATGATGGTGATGTCGTTGCCGCGCACGTGGCGGATCTCGTTCTCCGGCATGGTCAGCAACTCGCGCCCCTTGAAGCTGATCGAGCCCGAGGGGTGATGCGCGGCCGGATAGGGCAGCAGCTTCATCACCGACAGCGCGGTGGCCGATTTGCCCGAGCCGGATTCGCCGACCAGCGCCAGCGTCTCGCCTTTGGCGATGTCAAACGATACCCGGTCGACCGCCAGCACCTCGCGCGCGCCGGTGCCGAACGCGACCGAAAGATCGCGGATGGAGAGAAGTTTTTCAGCCGAAGCGTTCATCGGAACGTCTTTCTCGGATCGAAGGCATCGCGCACCGCCTCGCCGATGAAGATCAAAAGCGAGAGCATGATGGCGATCGAGAAGAACCCGGTGAGGCCGAGCCACGGCGCCTGCACGTTGGCTTTCCCTTGCGACAATAATTCTCCGAGCGAGGCCGAGCCGGGCGGCAGGCCGAAGCCGAGGAAGTCGAGCGCGGTCAGCGTCATCACCGACGACGATAGGATGAACGGCAGGAACGTCATGGTCGCCACCATGGCGTTCGGCAGCAGATGGCGGAAGATGATCACCGCGTTCGATACGCCGAGCGCGCGCGCCGCCTGGATATATTCGAAATTACGGCCGCGCAGGAATTCCGCGCGCACCAGCCCGACCAGCGACACCCAGGAGAACAGCAGCAGGATGCCGAGCAACACGAAAAATCCCGGCGCCAGCACCGAGGAGATGATCAGCAGCAGATAGAGCGAGGGGATCGAGGTCCAGATTTCGATGAAACGCTGGAACAGGAGATCGATCCAGCCGCCGAAATAGCCCTGCACCGCGCCGGCGGCGACGCCGATGATCGACGACACGATGGTCAGCGCCAGTCCGAACAACACCGAAATGCGGAAGCCGTAGATCAGCCGCGCCACCACGTCGCGGCCGCCATCGTCGGTGCCGAGCCAGTTCGCTTCGAGATCGTCGCATTTGGCGAAGCCGTGGGTGGCGGCGAATTCGCAATCCTTTTGATTCAACAGCCAGGTCGGCTTGGACGGGAACGGCGACGGTGGCTTGCTCACCTGCGTGTTGTAGGAAAAACGGATCAGCGGCCAGACCACGATGCCGCCTTCCTTATTGATCAGACCCATCAGATAGTCGTCGCGATAATCGGCGGCGGTGTCGAACAGGTTCGGGTCGGGTTGCTTGGCGAAGGCCGTGTCCGGATAGGTCACGACCGCCGGGAAATATGGATGGCCGTTGACGTAAATGAAGACCGGCTTGTCGTTGGCGATGAATTCCGCGAACAGCGAGATCAGGAACAACGCCAGGAAAACCCATAACGACCAATAGCCGCGCCGGTTGACCTTGAAATTCTCCCAGCGCCGCCGGTTGAGCGGCGACAGCGTGAAGCGGAATATCCACGGTTGCAGGCTACCCGCGGGCGTCTCGACCGCAACTTCCGAAAAATCCTCGCGGTTCGGCGCGTCCACCTCAGACCTCCCGCGACTCGAAGTCGATGCGCGGATCGATCCAAGTGTAGGTCAGATCGGAAATCAAATTCACCACCACGCCGATGAGCGCGAAGATGTAGAGCGTGGCGAACACCACCGGATAGTCGCGGTTGAGCACGCTCTCGAAGCCGAGCAGGCCGAGGCCGTCGAGCGAGAAGATAGTCTCGATCAGCAGCGAGCCGGTGAAGAACGCGTGCACGAAGGCGCTGGGAAATCCGGCGATCACGATCAGCATGGCGTTGCGGAAGATGTGCCCGTACAGCACCTGGTTTTGGGTGCACCCTTTAGCGCGCGCGGTGAGCACGTATTGCTTGCGGATCTCCTCCAGGAACGAGTTCTTGGTCAGCAGCGTCATGGTAGCGAAGGCCGACAACGCCATCGAGATGATCGGCAGCGTGAGGTGCCAGAAATAATCACCAATCTTGGCGTACCACGGCAGTTGCCAGAAATTCTCCGACACCAGTCCGCGCAGCGGGAAAATGTCGAAGAACGAGCCGCCGGCGAACAGGATGATCAGCAATATCGCGAACAGGAAGCCGGGAATGGCGTAGCCGACGATGACCACGCTCGATGTCCACACGTCGAAACGCGAGCCGGCATCGACCGCCTTGCGGATACCGAGCGGAATCGAAATCAGGTAGGTGAGCAGCGTCATCCAGATGCCGAGCGAGATCGAGACCGGCAGCTTCTCCTTAATTAGCTGCAACACCCTGATGTCGCGGAAATAGCTGTTGCCGAAATCGAAGCGGATGTAGTTCCACAGCATCAGGCCGAAGCGCTCATAGGCCGGCTTGTCGAAGCCGAATTGCTTTTCAAGCTTTTTGATGAATTCGGGATCGAGCCCCTGCGCGCCGCGGTATTTCGACGTCACGGCGTCGACGCCCGATCCACCCTGCGCCAGACCGCGGCTGCCGAAGTCGCCACCGGGCGAGCCGGAAATGCGCGAGGTCGCGCCGGTGTCGGCGCCGGTGAGCTTGGCAATCACCTGCTCGACCGGGCCGCCAGGCGCGAATTGCACCACGACGAACGCTACCAGCATGATGCCGAACATGGTCGGCACCATGAACAGCAGGCGGCGGATGATGTAGGAGGCCATGAGACTGTTATGGATGCCTGTGCTTATCTCGTCATGCCCAGCCGCGCGCCGGGCATCCACGTCTTATGACATATCGGCAGCATAAACACATGGATGGCACGCGCAACTCAGGCCTGCACGAGTTGTACAAAATGTAATGAAGTCCCTTAAGTTGGGCATACCCGGCTTGCGGTGACAGGTCCGGCCTTGACGCCCAACTAGCCCTTCTGTTCCAGCTTCGCCGCCTTGTCGCGGTCATACCACCAGGTTTCCGGGATGCCCCGGAAATAGCGCGGTTTGGCGGCCGGGTGGCCGAACACGTCCCAAAAAGCGATCCAATGCGACGCTTTGTACCAGTGCGGTATCCAGAAGCGCCCGGCACGGATAACGCGGTCGAGCACCTGGCAGGCGGTGGTGAGTTCGGGGCGCGCCTTGGCCGCGATGATGATATCGACCAGCGCGTCCACCGCCGGATCGGCGATGCCGGCGAGATTCTGCGACCCCTTGGTCGCCGCCGCCTGGGAAGAAAAATACGTACGCAGCGAATCGCCCGGCGTTGCCGAAAAGCTGAACCGCTCCACCGTGATGTCGAAGTCGAAGCTGTCGACGCGGGCGCGGTACTGCACCGGATCGACCACGCGCAAGGTGGCGTCGATGCCGAGCGTGGCGAGATTCTTGATGTAGGGCAGATGGTGCGGCGTGAATGTCGGCTCGTCGAGCAGAAACTCGATGGTGATCGGCTTTCCACCGGGCATGACGCGCTTGCGACCCTTGAGCACAAAGCCTGCGTCGTCTAGCAGTTGCGCGCCGTGCCGCAGCCAGCGGCGGTCCTGCCCCGAGCCGTCGGTCGCCGGCGGAACATAGGGCTCGCCGAACACTTCGTCCGGCAATTTGCCGCGGAACGGCTCGAGCAGCGCGAGTTGCGCCGCATCCGGCTTGCCCTGCGCCATCATCGGCGAGTTCTGGAACACCGACTCGGTGCGGTCGTAGGAGCCGTACATGATGTTCTTGTTGGTCCATTCGAAATCGAAGGCGTCGATCAGCGCCTCGCGCAAGCGGCGGTCCTTGAACTGCGGACGCCGCATGTTCATGAACCAGCCCTGCGCGCCGGACGGCGTATCGTCGGGCAGCACGGTGCGCTTGACGCGGCCGCTCTTGAAAGCGGGAAAATCGTAGCGCGTCGCCCAGGTGCGCGAGGTGAACTCCTCGCGGAACAGATAGTTCTTGGCGGTGAAGCCTTCGAAGCCGACCTCGCGGTCGCGGTAGTATTCGAAACGCACCACGTCAAAATTGTTCTGCCCGCGCGACACCGGTAGTTCAACGCCCCACCAATCCTTGACGCGCTCGAATTCGATGAAATGCCCGGCCTCGAAGCGGCCGACCTTGTAGGCGCCGCTGCCGAGCGGAATTTCCAGCGTCGACTGGTCGAACGCCTGCTTGGAATAATAGGCACGCGAGAAGATTGGCAGCCCGGCGACGAACAGCGGCACGTCGCGGCCGCGCTTGTCGGCGAAACGCACCACCACGGTGCGGTCGTCCGGCGCCTCGGCGCCATTGAAGTCGCGTAGCAACTGCGTGATGATCGGATGGCCCTTGTCCTTCAGCGTCGCCAGCGACCAGACCACGTCATGCGCGGTGAGCGGCGTGCCGTCGTGGAATTTCGCTTCCGATCGCAGCGTGAAGCGATAGGTCAGCCCGTCGTCGGAAATGCGCAACGACCGCGCGGCCTGCCCATACATGGCGTCGGGCTCGTCGCCCGAGCGCACCATCAAGGTCGCGAATGTGAGCTCCATACCCTGCGCGGCGTCGCCCTTGAGAATAAAGCTGTTGAGCGAATTGAAGGTCTGGAACGACTGGTTGTATTGCCGGTTCGGTCCGATCTGCGAGAACACGCCGCCCTTGGGCGCCTCCGGATTGACGTATTTGAAGAACGGAAAATCCGCCGGGTAAGCGAGATCGCCGAAGGCCGACATGCCGTGCCGCTCGGCGTCTTGCGCGGCGGCCGGCGACATGAATTTCGCCGCGGCAATCGCTCCCGCCGACAACGCAAGGGCATGCCGACGGGTGATCACGACCGCTGCGGCACCTTGGCCGCCTTGTCCGCGTCCCACCACCAGATGGTCGGGAACGCCGACAGTCCGTATTTCGGCAGCGTGGCCGGGCGGCCGAAACGGTCCCAGCGCGCCGAGCGCTGCTTGCCGTAGGTCCATTGCGGCACGACATAGAAATTCCACAACAGCACGCGGTCGAGCGCCTTGGTGGCGGCGACCAGATCGTCGCGGTTCTTGGCGAAGATGACGCGGTCGATCAGCGCATCGACCGCCGGATTCTTGATGCCGATCAGGTTGCGCGAGCCGGGCATATCGGCGGCCTGCGAACTCCAGAAATCGCGCTGCTCGTTGCCGGGCGACAGCGACTCGCCCCAGGACGCGACGATGATGTCGTAATCCCATTGCCGCAGCCGGTTCTCGTATTGCGCGGAATCGACCACGCGCACGTTCACCGTCATGCCCATGCGTTGCAGCGAGGGCTTGTAGAACAGCACGAAACGCTCGGTGGACGGGTCCTCGGCCAGGAACTCGACGCTGTAGGGCTCGCCGGTCTTGGCGTGGACCAGCTTGGTATCCTTGATCTCGTAGCCAGCCTCGCGAAAAGCGCTAAGCGCCTCGCGCATGTTGTTGCGGTCCGCCTGCTGACTGCCGCCGACCGGATTCGTGTAGGGCTTGCTGAACAGGTCCGCCGGCACCTTGTCCTTCACACTTTGCAGAATTGCCAGCTCCTTGCCTTCCGGAATTCCGGACGAAGCGAGTTCGGTGCCTTCGAAATAGCTGGAAATGCGCTTGTACTGGCCGAAGAAAATCGTCCGGTTCATTTCCTCGAAATCGAACGCGAAATTGAAGGCGCGGCGCACGCGCGCATCCTTGAACTTGTCGCGCCGGATATTGAAGGCGAAAGCCTGCATGACGCCGACATTACTGATCGGAAATTCCTCCAACACCACGCGCTTGTCGCGCACGGCCGGGAAATCGTAGGAGGTCGCCCAGTTCTTGGCGCTGTTCTCGGTGCGCCAGTCGACCTGGTCTCCCTTGAACGCCTCCAGGGCGACCGTGGAGTCGCGAAAATATTCGTAGCGCAGCTGCTGGAAATTCCTGGTGCCGATGGTGACGTTGACGTCCTTGCCCCAGTAGTCAGCAACCTTCTCGTAAACGATCGAGTGGCCGGCCACGAAATCCTTGAGCCAGTAGGGACCGGAGCCAAGCGGCGGCTCCAGCGTGGTTTGCGTCACATCGCGCTTCTTGCCCGACTTATCGGTGCCTTCCCACCAATGCTTGGGCAGCACTGACAGCTGGCCGACGATATGCGGCAATTCGCGATTGCCCGGCCCGTCGAAGGTGAAGGTGATCTCGCGCTCGCCGGATTTTTCCGCCTTCACCACGTGCCGGTAATAGGCGCCATGGTACGGGCTATTTTTTTTGAACGCATCGAACGAAAAAATGACGTCGTCCGGCGTCACCGGCTTGCCGTCATGCCAGCGCGCATTGGCGCGCAGACGATAAGTGACGGAGGAAAAATCGTCCGGGTGACTGGCCGCTTCAGCCAGCAACCCGTATTCGGTGGACACCTCGTCGAGCGCGGCGGTCATCAACGTTTCATTGAACAGCTCGGTTCCCATGGCCAAGCTGCCCTTCACGCCCGCCACCACGCTGTTGAAATTATCAAAGGTGCCGAAGGCTATCTGGCGCACAACGCCGCCCTGGGGTGCTGCGGGATTAACGTAGTCGAAATGCTTGAAGTCGGCCGGATAGCGCGGCTCGCCGAACAGCGAGAGGCCGTGTTTCCATTGCCGCGTCTGCGCCGCGGCCTTATCCGGCAACGATCCGGCGCCGAGTGCGCCACCAAGCGCGCTCATGGCCGGCGCGGCCAGCGTGGCGGCGGTGGCGCGGATGACGGACCGTCTGGTCAATTTCATGGAACAATGCTCCAGCGCTCAGCGAAGCGCTCATCATGATGCAATCGCGGGCGATTATGTCGGTTTTTCGGTCCGCCACCAGCGGCCATCCATAACAAAACGGCCGGGCTAGGCCCGGCCGCGTGAGAACTACGCTATTGCCGCGATTACTTCGGCGGTGCCGCAGGCGCCGGCGCTGGAGCCGCAGCTTTGGGCGTATCGGCCGGCTTTGCGGCCGGAGCCGCGCCCGCCGGAGCCGGCGCGTTCTCCGCCGCCTTCGGCAGCGGCAGCGGGCTGTCCGACAAGGTGTGCAGAAAATCGATCACGTCGGCGCGCTGCTGGCCGCGCGCCAGGCCGGCGAAGGTCATGTTGGTGCCGGGGATAACGCCGCGCGGATTGGCCAGGAACGCATAGAGCTCGCCGAAGGTCCAGGTGCCGCCCTTGCCCTTCATGGCGGCGGAATAGTTGAAGCCCGCCTCGGAGGCGCGCGCCCGGCCGACGATGCCCCACAGATTGGGACCGACCCGGTTCGGCCCGCCCTTCTCGAAGGTGTGGCAGGCTTGGCACTGTTTGGCGGTGGCCTGGCCTTTTTCCACCGAGGCGCTGGCCATCATCGCCTCGATCGGCTGCTCGGTCTCCTTGGCCGCGCTCGGCCCCACCGCGCCCGGCTCCTTGGCCGCGATCGCGTAGCCGGGCTTGGCCGGCTTCTCGGGCGCGAAAATGGCGCCGGCGCCGATATTGAGCGCGAGCGTAACCAGGCAGGTGCCGAGGATGGCGCCCAGGATCTTGTTGAGTTCGAAGGAATTCATCGAAATGAGGCTCTTGAGAGGGACGCAAAGCCGGCAGGGAACGGAATCGCCGCCAAGGGCTCGGCGGCGGCGGACAGATACCGTTTTGCCCCAGGTCTGGCAACCCGTATAAGCGCCGCGGCCCTATCGACATTCGTTCAGGTCCGGCCCGCTGACGCCGGTAGCCCAACCGATGCCCGACACCATCATCCTCATCCCGGCCCGCATGGCTTCCAGCCGCCTGCCCGGCAAGCCATTGGCGGATATCGCCGGACTGCCGATGATCGTGCACGTGCTGCGCCGCGCGCAGGCCGCCAAGATCGGCGAAGCGGTGGTGGCGACCGATTCCGAAGCGGTCGCGGCGGCGGTGGAAAAGTCGGGCGGCCGCGCGATCATGACACGGGCCGATCACGTCTCCGGTTCCGACCGCATCTACGAAGCGCTGGAGGCGCTCGATCCAGAGCACCGCATGAGCGTCGTGGTCAACGTGCAGGGCGACCTGCCGACCATCGAGCCCGCCGACATCCGCGCGGCAGTTGGGCCGCTGTCCGATCCCGCCGTGGATATCGCGACGCTCGCGGCGGTCATTACCAATCCGGCCGAGCTCAGCAATCCGAATGTGGTCAAGGTCTCCGGCACACCGGTTTCACCCGGCCGCTTGCGCGCCGTCACCTTTACCCGCGCCAATGCCGCCGGTGCCGGCCCGCACTACCACCACATCGGGCTTTACGCTTACCGGCGCGCGGCGCTCGAGCGCTTCGTCAAGCTGCCGCCCTCAGCCAACGAGCAGCGCGAGAAGCTCGAGCAATTGCGTGCGCTCGATGCCGGCATGCACATCGATGTGGTGGTGGTGGACAGCGTCCCGCTCGGCGTCGATTCGCCGGAGGAGTTGAAAAAGGCGCGCAAATTGCTCGCCGGTTGACTCGAACCTGAAGGTCTGCGTACGGATCGCCATTAAGGTAGTCAGTCATGGCCAAGAAAAAGATCATCTTCCAGGGGGAACCGGGGGCGAATTCGCATCTCGCCTGCCGCGAAGCCTATCCGGATCACGAGCCGGTGCCCTGCCCGACTTTCGAGGATTGCTTCGCCGCGCTCACCGGCGGCGATGTCGATCTCGGCATGATCCCGATCGAAAATTCGATCGCCGGCCGCGTCGCCGACATCCACCACCTGATGCCTGACTCCGGCTTGCATATCATTGCCGAGTGGTTCCTGCCGATCCGCAATCAATTGCTGGCGCCGAAGGGCGCGTCCTTGAAAACAATCAAGTCTGTGGAAAGCCACGTGATGGCGCTCGGCCAGTGCCGCAAGATCATCCGCGAGCTGAAATTAAAGCCGGTGGTCGCCGCCGACACAGCGGGTTCCGCGCGCGAAGTGGCCGAGAGCAAGGATGTCACGCGCGCGGCCATCGCCTCGCGGCTGGCCGCAGAAATCTACGGCCTCAACATACTCAAGGAGAACGTCGAGGACGAATCCAATTCGACCACGCGCTTCATCGTGCTCTCGCGCGAGAAGAAATGGGCGACGCCCGGCAAGGGCAAGGTCGTCACCACCTTCGTGTTCCGCGTGCGCAACGTGCCGGCCGCGCTCTACAAGGCGATGGGCGGCTTCGCCACCAATGGCGTCAACATGACCAAGCTCGAGAGCTACATGGTCGGCGGCAATTTCTTCGCCACCCAGTTCTATGCCGACGTCGAGGGGCACCCGGACGATCGCGCGCTGGTGTTCGCGCTCGAGGAGCTCGCCTTCTTCTCCAAGGAGCTGACGGTGCTCGGCGTCTATCCCGCGCATCCGTATCGCGATACGTTCAAGGAAGAGAAGGACTAGGGCGCTACGTCACAATCTCAAGTGGGGGACGTCATGAAAACCATGGTGCGCTTGCTTGCTTTCTGCGCGGGACTGCTCATCGCCGGGGGCGCCGTCGCCCAGAAGACAGCGACCGGCGCCGCGGCCCATTACCCGGATCGTCCGGTGCGCATGCTGGTCGGCTTCGGCGCGGGCGGACCAACCGATGTGATCGCCCGCATCGTCGCGCAGAAATTGTCGGCTTCCCTTGGTCAGCAGTTCTATGTCGATGACAAGCCCGGCGCCGGCGGCAACATAGCCAATGCCGAAGTGGCGAAGGCGACGCCGGACGGCTACACCATCGCCGTGGTGAGCACAGGCTTCATGGTCAATATGAGCCTGTACGCCAAGGTCCCTTACGACGCGGTCAAGGATTTCGCGCCGGTCACCATGGTCGCCTATTCGCCCAACGTGATCGTGGTCAATCCGTCGGTGCCGGCCAAGAGCGTCAAAGAACTGATCGAGCTGATCAAGACCAATCCGAACAAATACAGTTTCGCCGGGCCCGGCATCGGCTCGACGCCGCATTTGTCGGGCGAATTGTTCAAGCAGAAATTCGACCTCGACCTCGTGCACGTCCCGTTCCCGGGCGCTGCGCAGGCGATCAATTCGACCATCGCCGGCGATACGCAGATCGCCTTTACCGCCCTGCCGCCGGCGCTGGCCAATATCAAGGCCGGAAAACTGCGCGGGCTCGCCGTGCTCGCGCTCAAGCGCGCGGCGGAACTTCCCGACATCCCGACCATGCAAGAAGCCGGCTACTCCGGCCAGGAAGCCGATACCCTCACCGGCGTGCTGGCGCCGGCGGGCACGCCGAAGGAAATCATCGACTTGCTGAACCGTGAGATCGCCAAGGCGGTAGCCGACCCGGACGTCACCGCGAATCTGCTCAAGCTCGGATTCGTGCCGGTGGCGAACAAGCCGGAGGAATTTGGCGACCGCATCAAGAGTGAGATCACCAAGTGGGGCAAGGTGGTGCATGACGCGCATCTGCGCATCGAGTGACACATTCGGCGGCTCACTCGGGAGGCGGATAATGCAACGTAAGGTGATGATCGCTTGCGCGGTGACCGGGTCGGCGGACACGCCGGGGCGCAATCCCGCCGTCCCGGTGACGCCGGCTCAGATCGCCGCCTCGGCGATTGACGCCGCCAAGGCGGGCGCGGCCATCGTCCACATCCACGTGCGCGATTCGCAGACGACGCGGCCGAGCATGGACGGAGCGCTCTATCGCGAGGTGGTGGAGCGCATCCGCGCGAGCGGCATCGACGTCCTCATCAATCTCACCACCGGCCCCGGCGCGCGGTTTATCCCCGGCGTCGACGATCCGCTCAAGCCTGCCCCCGGCAGCACGCTGTCGTTGCCGGCCGAGCGCGTGCGCCATGTGGTCGAACTCGCGCCCGAAATCTGCAGCCTCGACATGGGCAGCATGAACATGGGCGGCCAGGTCTTCATCAACACGCCGGCCCATCTCGAGGCCATGGCGGTGGCGATCCGCGACGCCGGCGTCACGCCCGAACTCGAAGTGTTCGAGGCCGGCCACCTTATGCTCGCCAGGCGGCTGATCGAGACCGGCCACGTCAAGCCGCCCGGCCTGTTCCAGATCTGCCTGGGGATTTCCTGGGGACAACCTGCCACTTCGGAGGCGGTCGCTTATATGCGCGGCCTGCTGCCGCCCGACTGCGTCTGGTTCGCCTTCGGCATCTCGTTGTACCAGTTTCCCATGGCCGCGCAGACCGTGCTGCTCGGCGGCCATGTGCGGGTCGGACTGGAGGACAATCTCTATCTGGAGAAGGGCAAGCTCACGCCGAGCAACGCCGCGTTGGTTGAGAAGGCGGTAAAGATCATCGAGATTCTGGGCGATCACGTTGCCACGCCCGCCGACGCACGTCAGATGCTGGGACTGCGAGCCCGCCCGTAGTCTCTGTTACTCCGCCGCCTGCCGTGATGGCGGGCGCATGCTCTCGAGGCCGTCCACCGCGGTCGCGGAGATCGTCGTGCGCACCATGAAGCGCGCCTCGTGCGCGGGCCAGGGCCGCCCACGATGCATGGTGGCGCGGTTGTCCCACATCACGACATCCCCTGCCCGCCACTCATGCACGTAGCTGGTGCCTGGCGCCGTCGCGGCCGCCATCAGCTCGTCGATCAACTTCTTACCCGCCGCCGGCTCCATGCCTTCGACCGCATAGGCGTGCGAGGCGAGATAGAGCGCGCTGCGGCCGTTCGCCGGATTCTTCCACACCATGCGCCAGCACTGCGGCGGCAATGCCGCGCGCTCCTCGGGACTAGCGAGATCGGCCGCGATCTGGCCGCGCGAATGCGCGTAGTCGTGCCAGGCAAAGGAATTCGCGAGCTTCTTGCGTGAGCCCGGATCGAGCCGCTCGAAGGCCAACCGCGTCGATACGAATTCGGTTTCGCCGTCGCGCGCCGGGATGATGCGCGCCGACAGCACCGAGGTGAGCGCCGGCACGCGCTTGAACGACGAGTCGGTATGCCAAAGCTGGTTCGCCTTGTTGCGCATGGCCAGCCGATGATCGGGCGGCACCACTTTGCCGTCCGGGCCGATGGTGCTGAGGATCACGAAATGGCTGCCGGTACCGAGCGAGCCGACCTTGGTCACCTCCGGCGGACCGAAGCAGCGCGAGAATGCGAGCTGGCCCTCGTCGGTCACCTGGTGATCGCGAAAGACCAGAACCGAATGCTGCTCGAACGCCGCGCGCGCGGCAGCGTACACGGCATCGTCGGCCGCGATGTCGGCAAGCGTCACACCGCGCAACTCGGCGGCGAAGCCTGGACCCAGCGGGACGATGTCCATCGGCAAGCCCTCCCCGGTTTTATTGTTTGTCCCGTCTCCTACCGCCCGATGTTCGGATTGATCTTGCGCGCCGCCGCCAGGTCGGCCTCGGCGCCGGCTTGGTCGCCCTTTTGTTTTTTGGCGAGACTCCGATTGTAGTAAGCGCCGGCATGGTTCGGATTGAGTTTGATCGCCTGGTCATAGTTCTGGATGGCGCGGTCGTATTGGCCTTTGACCTGGTAGGTGTTGCCACGATTGAAGAGGGCATCGGCGTATTTCGGATCGAACTTGATGGCCTGGTTATAGTCCTGGATGGCGCGGTCGTATTGGCTTTTGCCTTGGAAGGAGAGGCCGCGATTGAAGAAGGCATCGGCGTATTTCGCATTGAGCTTGAGCGCCTGGTTGCAGTCCTGGATGGCGCGGTCATATTCGCCTTTGTCATGGTAGGCGGCGCAACGATTGTTGAAGGCAAGGGCGTATTTCGGATTGAGCGCGATCGCCTGTTCGAAGTCCTGGATGGCGCGGTCGTATTCGCCTCTCTCGTAATAGGCGACGCCGCGATTGCTAAAGGTGAAAACGAGGCGTTTTCCCTTTAACTTGCCTGCCTGGATGACAGCCGTGCACCCGGTGATCTTTTGGGCCGGCGTCGGGTTGTCCTCACCAATGCACCAATTGAATTCTTGTTTGGTTTGCGCGTGTGCAGCCGAGCCGGCGACGCCTGTGATAGCCGCGAGCACGATGGCACCCGCGAAAGCGCGTGCTGTGACCGACATGGGTTCTCCCAATCTCGCGTTGCTTTCGCGAGTGTGTCAATTATAACCGAAGGCCGATCGTATGGTAGCCCTCGTTCTTTCAGTTGCCGGCTCCGCGGCAGGCAGCGCCCCTATCGGACCAGCCGGCTATCACGCGCTAGCCGCGCTCCCGCTCATAACGCTCGACAAAGTGCGGCGACAGCTTGCGCAGACGCTCGATATCGACGCGGCCGGAGCGCGTGATGTAGCTCATGGCGAATTCGGCCGGCGCCAGCGCCATGTGCTCGGCGAAGCGCTCATACCAGGCCGCGCTCGCATTCGCGCCGGTGACGAGCTTTTCCACGATCGGCCGGCGCGCCGCCTCGAACGCCGGCAACGCAGCCGCCACGTCGTCGCCATGCTCGGCCAGCGCGCGATCGAGCGCGATGGCATCCTCCATGGCGAGCCGCGTGCCGGAGCCGATGGAAAAATGCGCGGTGTGCAGTGCATCGCCAATCAGCACGTATTTGCCGTGGTGCCAGCGGCCGTTCCAAACGAGCGGGAACCGCCGCCAGATCGAATTATTGGAGATCAGCGCCTTGCCGCCGAGCGCGTCGGCGAAGATTTTCTGGCACAGACTGCGTGACTCCGAATCTTCCATGCGCGCGAAGCCGGCGCGGGCGAAGGTTGCCTCGTCGGTTTCCACGATGAACGTGCTGCGCCCCGGCGCGTAGCGGTAGTGATGCGCGTTGAAATCGCCGACCGGCGTGTGGCGAAAGGTCTGCGTCAGGGTGTCGTAGTGCTTGCTGGTGCCGAACCAGGCGAAATGGTTAGCGAGGTAAGTGACGCTGGCGCCGAACGCGTCGGTAAAGCTGCGCCGCACCATCGAATTGACGCCATCGGCGCCGACCACCAGATCGGCGTCGCCTAATTCATCGAGCGAGGTCACCGTGCGGGAGAAGTCCGGCGCGATGCCGACCGAGCGCACGCGCTGTTGCAGCAATTGCAGCAGCTTGAGCCGGCCGATGGCGGCAAAGCCGATGCCGTCGATGACGACGCGCTCGTTGCGGTGAACGAGCGTCATGTCGTCCCAGGCTTCCATCTGCGGCGTGATCGCGGCGAAGGTTTCCGCATCGTCCTCGCGCAGAAAGTCGAGCGCGCGGTCGGAGAACACCACACCGAAGCCGAAGGTGGCATCGGCCGGATTCTGCTCGACGATTGTTATGTCGGCGTCCGGCCGCCGGCGCTTGAGCAGATATCCGAGATAAAGCCCCGCCGGCCCGGCGCCGAGAATGACAATGCGCATAGTTCCGTCTTCATCCGACCAGCCGGCAACGTCAAGGCTAGTGCCTAAACGTCCAGGTTGTATTATAATCATCCACTAGGAATCACTGAGGGGCTACAAAATGTTTTTAATTAGTCCGAGCGTTCGGCGGTTTATGGCCGCGCGCAGCACAATCAATTATGTCATCGCCGCGATCGTAATTATCGGCATTCTTTGTATCGTGGGCGGCGTCGTTCTCGTCTATTTGGGCGCGAAGGGCGATAGCACCATTGTCGCGTTCGGCTTCGATGTTAAAACCCAAAGCGTCGGCATCGGCGGCATCGTGCTGGGCGCAATTGTGACGGTCACCGGATTGCGCCAAGTCTTGAACATCATCGGCGATTTTTTCAATTCCGGCCGATCTCAAAAAGGGGGAAACAAAGGAAAGAACACGAAAAAGTCCACGGCTAAAAAAACCGGGACGACCAGCAAAAAGAAACGGCTCTAAATCGTCTGGTTATATTCGCCCACTTCCGGATGCTGGCGCAACACGCCATCGACCGCCTTGAACATGTCGCGCATGCGCGCCTCCGACACCGGGCTTTCCACCACCACTGCCAGTTCCGGCTTGTTCGATGAGGCGCGCACCAGACCCCAGGTGCCGTCCTCGACAGTGACGCGCACGCCATTGACGGTGACCAACCCTTGAATCATCTGGCCGGCGACCGGCTCGCCCTTGGCCATGGCGCTCTGGAAATGCGCCAGCACCGCGTCGACCACGCCGTATTTCTTCTCGTCGTCGCAATGCGGCGACATGGTGGGCGAACCCCAGGTCTTCGGCAGTGCCTTGCGCAGGTCCGCCATGCTCTTTCCCGGATTGCGGTCGAGCATGTCGCATACGGCAAGCGCGAAGATCATGCCGTCGTCATAGCCGCGCCCGTAAGGCTTGTTGAAGAAGAAATGGCCGGACTTCTCGAAGCCGGCGAGCGCGCCCAATTCGTTGACGCGCCGCTTGATGTAGGAATGGCCGGTCTTCCAGTAGTCCGCCTTGACGCCGTTGGCCTTGAGCACGGGGTCGGTAAGGAACAGGCCGGTCGACTTCACGTCCACCACGAAGATCGCGCCCTTGTGCAGGGTCGACATGTCGCGCGCCAGCATCACGCCCACCTTGTCGGCGAAGATCTCCTCGCCCTCGTTGTCAACCACGCCGCAACGGTCGCCGTCGCCGTCGAAGCCGAGCGCCACGTCGGCCTTGCTCGCCAGCACCGCGTCGCGCATGGCGTGCAGCATCTTCATATCTTCGGTGTTCGGATTGTAGCGCGGAAAAGTGTGATCGAGCTCGCAATCGAGCGGCACCACCTCGCAGCCGATCGCTTCAAGGATCCTTGGCGCAAAGGCGCCGGCGGTGCCGTTGCCGCAGGCCGCGACCACTTTCAGCTTGCGCTTGATTTTCGGCCGCTTGGTGAGGTCGGCGATGTAGCGGTCGGGAAAATTCTCCACGAAGACGTAAGAGCCGCCGCCCTTGAGATCGAACTTGGCGCCGAGCACGATCTCCTTGAGCCGCGTCATCTCGACCGGCCCAAAGGTGAGCGGCCGATTGGCGCCCATCTTCACTCCGGTCCAGCCGTTGTCGTTGTGCGAGGCGGTGACCATGGCCACGCAGGGCACGTCCAACTCGAACTGCGCGAAATAGGCCATCGGCGTGATCGCCAGCCCGATATCGTGCACCTTGCAGCCCGCCGCCAGCAGGCCGGTGACCAGCGCCAGTTTCACCGAGGCGGAATAGCTGCGGAAATCGTGGCCGGTGACGATTTCCGGCTTGACGCCCATTTCGCGGATCAGCGTGCCCAGCCCCATGCCGAGCGCCTGCACGCCCATCAGATTGATTTCTTTTTCCAACAGCCAGCGCGCGTCGTATTCGCGGAAGCCGGTCGGCTTCACCAGCGGCGAGGACTCATAGGCGTAGGTATTGGGCGTGAGCGCGGATTTTGGCGTCGGAAACATCAGGTCCTCGAAATCAAGCGCGGGCAGTTGAATTCAATACTCCAATGCCGGAACCGCGCAAAGCGGTCCATTCGCCGGCCCGTGGGAGAGGGGAATTGCGACGGAAGCCTACTGCTCCAGCATCATGCGGCCGTCGGCGTATTCGTAGCGACGCAGCCGCGACAGAAATGACACGCCGAGCAGGTTCTGCGACAGCACCTCGTCGGGCAGCACCAGCGCCGGCACGTCAAAGACCGTGATGTCGCCGACCTCGATGCGCTCGAGCTTGGCGGGCGCCGCCTTGATCCGGCCGTTGGCGGTGGACACGGTCGCGGTGTAATCGCGCGGCATCGGATGCAGGCCGGCATTGGCGGCGTCGGTCTCGCGCAGGATCACCAGCGAGGCGCCGGTGTCGACCATGAAGTCGATGTGGCGGCCGTTCACCCGGGCATCGGCATGGAAATGGCCGTCGCGGCCGCTCGCCAGCTCCATCTTGTGCTGACCGGCCGAGGACTGCCGCGGCTGTTCGGTGACCTGCACCGTCGCCGCCTGCGGCGACGATTGCACCGTCACCGTCTGATCGGCGTAGCGCGCGAGATAGCTGCCGGCAGCCAGCGCCGCAATAGCAAGGATGAGGATCTGACGCATAAGATCGACCGTCGCATGCGGCTGCCAAATACCGCCTTAACGCCATCGCGGGCTTTTGGGGATGGTGAGCGGCCGGTTAAGGCAACAATGAGAATTTTACATTGCGCATGATCTTGTCCGAAAACCGGTTCCCACTTTTCGGGATCATGCGCTATTTTATTCGCCGCGCCGCTTGGCGCGCCGCGTCGCGGGCGCCGACAGCGGATCGTCCGGCCAGGGATGCTTGGGATAACGTCCGCGCATCTCGGTTTTTACATCTTTGTAGCTGCCGCGCCAAAAGCCGGGCAGGTCGCGCGTCACCTGCACCGGCCGGTGCGCCGGCGACAGTAATTCGATCACCAGCGCCACGCGCCCGCCGGCAATCGCCGGATGCCGGGCCAGCCCGAACAATTCCTGCACACGGATCGACAGCTTCGGCCCCTCCTCCGCTTCGTAGTCGATCGGCACATGGGAGCCGGACGGCGCGGTGAAATGGGTCGGCGCTTCGGCGTCGAGCCGCTTGCGCAGCGCCCACGGCAGCAGCGCCGTGATGGCGTCCGACAATTGATCGGCGGAAATGTCGTTGCGCGCGGTTTTGTCGAGCAGCAAAGGGTCCAGCCAGTCGGCGGCGTTGCGTGCCAAGCCTTCATTGGAGAGATCCGGCCATTCGTCGCCTTCCGCGCGGCGCAGGAACAGCACACGATTGCGCCATTGCAGCGCGGGTTTGCTCCAGGCCAGCTTATCGAGGCCAAGGCCGACAAGACCCTGCGTGAGAATGCGCGCAGTGTCGGAGTCGGGCGTTACCTGCTTGATCTGTTCAGCGAGCACGACTGAGCCGAGCCGGCGGCTGCGCCGCGCACGCAAGGATGCTGAGGCGGCATCGAAACTCACCGCCTCGCGATCCTCAATTTTGCCGGCGAAGCGCGCCTCGATCTCGGCGAGCGTGACCGGCGCTGCCAAGATGATGCGGCTCGCCGCCGCCGCGCCGGTCAGTTCGGCCACGACCAGGAACGGCTCGCGCGCCAGCGCCGACGCCGGATCGACCATGCCGCCGCGGCCATTGGCGAGCAGGAATGCCCCGGCCCCGCCACCGCGGCTCTTGGCGATGCGCTCGGGATAGGCGAGCGCCAACAGCGAGCCGGGGGAATGATCGCCGCCGCGCGCTTTGCCGCCAACCGCATCAGCCCACCTCTTCACCATCGCCCGCGCATCTTCCGCCCGGCGCGAGCGGTCGCGGCGGAATTGATCGAGCCGGTAGCGCAGATCGACATCGTCGCCGCCGAGCCCGCGCTCGGTGAGCAGCGCGGCAATCGCCGCGGCTTGCGCGCCGGCGCCTTCCTCCGCTGCATCGACAACCATGCGGGCGAGCCGCGGCGGCAGCGGCAAGGCGCGCAACTTGCGCCCTTCCTCAGTGATGCGGCCTTGCCCGTCGATGGCGCCAAGTTCGGTCAGCAGCGCCTTGGCCTCGCTGAGCGCAGGCACCGGCGGGGCATCGAGGAACCAAAGCTTGCCCGGATCGCTTACGCCCCATTGCGCGAGGTCAAGCATGAACGACGACAAATCGGCCGACAGGATTTCCGGCCGCGTGTAGGGCTCTAATGATCCTGTCTGCGGCTCGTCCCACAGCCGGTAGCAGACGCCCGGCTCGGTGCGCCCGGCACGGCCGCGGCGTTGGTCGGCGGCCGCGCGCGACACCCGCACGGTTTCCAGCCGCGTCAGCCCCACATCCGGCTCATAGCGCGGCACGCGCGACAGGCCGCTATCGATGACAACGCGCACGCCTTCGATGGTGAGCGAGGTTTCCGCGATCGAGGTTGCCAGCACCACTTTGCGCCGCCCGGCCGGCGCCGGTGAAATGGCGCGATCCTGCTCGCGCGCGTCGAGCGCGCCGAACAGCGCGACGATATCGACGTTCTTGTCCGCGACGCGCTCCTTGAGTTGCGTCTCGGCACGCCGGATTTCGGCGGCGCCCGGCAGAAACACCAGCAGCGAGCCTTGCTCGGCGCGCAATGCGCGCTGCACCGCATCGGCCACCTGGCGCTCAATCGGCGCCCGTTGATCGCGGCCGAGATAGCGCGTCTCGACCGCAAAAGCGCGGCCCTCGCTCGCGACCACCGGCGCATTGCCGAGTAAAGCGGCCACGCGCGCGCCGTCGAGCGTCGCCGACATCACCAGAATTTTCAGATCCTCGCGCAAGCCCTGCTGCACGTCGCGCGCCAGGGCGAGTCCGAGATCGGCATCCAACGACCGCTCGTGGAATTCATCGAACAGCACGGCGGCAATTCCGTCGAGCGAGGGATCGTCGAGCACCAGCCGCGTGAACACACCCTCGGTGATCACCTCGATGCGGGTGCGTTTGGAGATTTTCGAGCCGAAGCGCACGCGCAAGCCAACCGTGTCGCCCACCTGCTCGCCCAGCGTCGACGCCATGCGCGCGGCGGCGGCGCGGGCGGCCAGCCTTCGCGGCTCCAGCACCAGGATTTTCTTATCCTTTGCCCACGGCTCGTCGAGCAGCACCAGCGGCACGCGCGTGGTCTTGCCGGCGCCGGGCGGCGCCACCAGCACGGCGGCATTGTTCGCCGCCAGCGCGGCGGTGAGACGCGTAAGCGCGTCGTCGATCGGAAGGGCTGAGTCGAATGTGCGCATTGTTGTCATCACCCGCTCAAGCGGGTGGTCCAGTAAACGGACGGCGTGAAATACGACGCTATGTCGGTGTTTACTGCTTGCCCCGCCGCCTGAGCGGGGCATGACAACGTCTGCTGAACATCATTTGCGCGCCCGACCGACGCTCTCATAGACGAAGCCGTGGCGCGCCACTTCTTCCGGCCGATAGACATTGCGCAGGTCGACCAGTACCGGCCGCTCCATCACCTTCTTGAGCCGCGCGAAATCGAGCGCGCGGAACTGCTCCCATTCGGTCACGATCACCAGCGCGGAGGCGCCCTCGGCGCAAGCATAGGCGTTCTTGCAGAAGGCGACATTGGCGAGCACGCTCTTCGCCTGCTCCATGCCGTTCGGATCGTAGGCGCGCACCTTGGCGCCCATGTCCTGCAGCGCGGTGATCAGCGGGATCGACGGCGCCTCGCGCATGTCGTCGGTGTTCGGCTTGAACGTCAGTCCGAGCACCGCCACCGTCTTGCCGCGCAATTCGCCGCCCAGCGCGGCCGCCACCTTGCGCGCCATCGCGCGCTTGCGCGCATCGTTGACCGCCACTACCGCCTCGATGATGCGCAGCGGCGCATCGTGATCCTGGCCGGTCTTGAGCAGCGCCACCGCATCCTTGGGGAAGCACGAGCCGCCGAAGCCGGGGCCCGCATGCAGAAATTTCGCGCCGATTCGGTTGTCGAGCCCGATGCCGCGCGCGATCTCCTGCACGTCGGCGCCGACTTTTTCGGCGAGATCGGCGATCTCGTTGATGAAGGTGATCTTGGTGGCGAGGAAGGCATTGGCGGCGTATTTGATCAGTTCGGCGGTGCGCCGGTCGGTGAACATGATCGGCGAGCGATTGAGATAGAGCGGGCGATAAAGCTCGGTCATCACCTCGCGCGCGCGCGGGTCCTCGCTGCCGACCACGATGCGGTCGGGCAGCTTGAAGTCGCGGATGGCGGCGCCTTCGCGCAGGAATTCCGGGTTAGACACCACCGTGAACTCCGCCTTTGGGCGCGTTTCGCGGATGATGCGCTCGACCTCGTCGCCGGTGCC
>Ga0209890_10000213_pt1 | contig 26957 bp, 25 predicted proteins | sample OrgsoiDNA2013049_FD_185799 | JGI IMG/M metagenome (GOLD analysis project Ga0209890, IMG submission 185799) | Permafrost soil microbial communities from the Arctic, to analyse light accelerated degradation of dissolved organic matter (DOM) -... | ecosystem: Environmental > Terrestrial > Soil >... | reverse complement strand
GGTCGACGTTGACGAGGCAGCCAGAGAGAGCGTAAGTACCGAAGCTCGTTAGTTCCGGAGGAGTGGCCGAGTGGTCGAAGGCGACAGTCTTGAAAACTGTAGCGCGAAAGCGCCGTGGGTTCGAATCCTACCTCCTCCTCCAGTTACGCGACGGTCTGTGGAGACCGCGTCGCGCCGCGGCCTCTAGTAGGTCGCGGACCAGGTCAGGTTGAAGGTGCAGTCCACATCGGGGTTGCCGCAGGTGATGACGAAGTCGTAAGCGTCCGCGACGACCCCGATCCGGGTTTGGCTACTGGAGCCGACGAAGCTGACGTCGAGCGGGAGCTCGCCGGGCGGGACGGGGTGCGTCGCCAGGTCGCATTGGTAGAGGGAATAGAACGAGTCGGAGATGATCAACGCTCGGATGGAGTCGCTCCCGGAAGCGTTCTCGATCGCGTAGTCTGTCCAGCCGTTGCCGACGGTGATGGGGCCCCGCACCGAGATGCAGGTCTGGGCGGCCACCGTGACCTGGCGGGCGGACTCGTAGACGTACGTGACCGAGCCGCTCGTGTCGTTCCCCCCGCACCCGGCGGCTCCCAGGAGCGCCGCCGCGAACAGCAGCGTCCTCTTCACTTTAGTCTTCACAGAAAACCGCGCCGCGGAGAGGGAGGGATTCGAACCCTCGATACAGCTTTTGGGCCGTATAACGGTTTAGCAAACCGCCGCCTTCGGCCTCTCGGCCACCTCTCCAGTGCCGTTTTTGACACGGCACCGGGGAAGATAGAGGAACGGGTCCGCGGGCGCAAGAGACCAGAACAGACCCGACCGACGTCCCACAGGATGCCAGGAGGGATAGGTGAACGACCGGCGTCTCTTCTACTTGACGTCCGCACGCCCGCACGGCATACGTGTCCCTCCGCAGGCACAGAGTGCAGGTCTGCGGCTGTAGCTCATCTGGATAGAGCACCGGCCTACGAAGCCGGGGGTAGCAAGTTCGAATCTTGCCAGCCGCACATTTCGGCTCCGCGGCCCGCTCAGGCCGCTCTTTTTCTGGGAGCCGCCGGGACGGCGTCGGGCACCTCGTAGAGGTGAAGCACGCAGACGTTCTTGACCTCGATCAAGTCGATCACGGAGCGAAACAGCCGGTGTAAGGGCACTCGGAGAGTCTGCGGCGCACCTGCGAGGTGACCCGAGGTCTCCTTCCAGAGCTTGTCGATCTTCACTTTGCAGGCGCTGTGCTTCATGGGGGTGGTCTCCTTCGTGTGGCAGTGAGATCACACCGTGCACCATCGAACGTGACATTGCGTCGGGAAACTACCTGCTGTCGACACGGCGGCGCGACACGCGCCAGAGCGTCGCCGCCATCACCGCGAAGCAGCCGAGCCCCAAGATCTGGTAACCCCCGGCACCCAGCATGCGCGTGAGGCCGTTCTCGAGCGACAGCGCGTTGACGACGCGCGCGCCGCTGTCGGTCACCGTCGCCAGCGCGATGGCCACGCCGGCGACCGCGCCGCCCGCGACCAGGCCGGTGGCGAACAGATTGCCGGGGCCGAGCTCGGCCTCGGTCGCAGCCACGGCCTCCCCCCGTTTGCGCGCGGCCCGATCCGCCAGCGCGCGCACCAGCCCGCCGACGAAGATCGGCGAGGTGGTGGAGAGCGGCAGATAGGCGCCGACCGCGAACGACAGCGAGCCGACGCCGCAGAGCTCGACGGTCGCGGCCAGCGCGACGCCGACCATCACGAACTGCCAGTCGAGGTTGAAGGAGAGGAGCCCCTTGATGAGCGTCGCCATCAGCGTCGCCTGCGGGGCGGGGTAGAGGTCGGAGCCGATCAGGTGGTGCGGCGGACGGTCGAGCACCCGGATGGTGAAGCCGACGACCAGCGTCGCGGTCACCACCCCGATGAGGAGGCCAATCTGCTGCGCGCGCGGCGTGGCGCCGACCAGGAACCCGGTCTTGAGGTCCTGCGAGGTCCCGCCGGCGTTCGCGGCGGCGATGCAGACGATCGCCCCCACGCACAGCGCCATCGGCTGGTAGACGTCGGCCGTCCAGCGGAGGCCCACGAACACCAGGCAGGTCCCCATCAGCGTCGCGATGGTCATCCCCGAGATCGGGTTCGACGACGAGCCGATGAGGCCGACGATACGGCTGGCGACGGTGACGAAGAAGAACCCGAACACGACGATCAGGAGGCCGAGCAGCAGCTTGCTGCCGATCCCCGCGCCTGGAACAAACGGCAGGACCGCCATCACCAGCACCAGGATCACCGAGCCGACCAGCACGACCGTGATCGGCAGATCGCGCTCGGTCCGGGCATCGACGCGTTCGTGACGATGCCGCAGCGACGCCACGCTCTCCTTGAACGACGAGACGATCGTCGGCAGCGTCTTCAGGAGCGTGATGAAGCCGCCCGCCGCGACCGCCCCGGCGCCGATCTGACGGACGTAGGCGCGGTAGACGGCAGCGGCTGTGTCGGCGAAAGCGTGCGTGGCGGGATTCCAGCCGCCGGGTCCCCCGGACGTCGACAAGCTCCCCAGATAGCCGAGCTTCACGAGCTGCGCGGCGATCGTGTCGGTCGGTGTCACCACAGTGAGGAGCGGGATGAGCCCCAGCCAGGCGAGCACGCCGCCCGCCACCAGCACGCCGGAGATCTGAGGCCCGATGATGTAGCCGACGCCCAGGTACTCGGGCGTGATGTCGCCGCTCAGGACCGCCGCCGGCAGGTAGCGGTTGGTGGCGCGGATCGCCAGCGTCGGCGTCTCGGCGACGAAGCGAAAGACCTTCTGTAAGAACGCGTAGACGACCGCGAAGCCGAGCCCCTGGAAGGCGGTGCGGGCCAGATCACCCCCCCGTTCGCCGGCGATCAGCACGGAGGCGCAGGCGGTTCCTTCGGGGTAGGGGAGGGTGGCGTGCTCCTTGACGATGAGCGAGCGGCGCAGCGGGATCATCATCAAGACGCCGAGCACGCCGCCGATCATCGCCAGAGTCAGGATCGTCCAGTACGAGAAGAAAGGCTCGCCGACGCTGACGCCGGTGGCGGGGTCGCGGCTGAGGAAGAGAAAACCGGGCAGCGTGAACACCACCCCGGCGGCGATCGACTCGCCGGCCGAGCCGATGGTCTGGACGATGTTGTTCTCCAGGATCGTCGACGAGCCGAACCGCTTGAACACCGAGATCGCCAGCACCGCGATCGGGATCGAGGCCGAGACGGTGAGCCCGGCCTTGAGCGCGAGGTAGACCGTGGCGGCGCCAAAGATCACGCCGAACACCATGCCGAGCGCGATGGCGCGCGCCGACAGCTCCGCCAGGTTCGCCTCGGCGGGGACGTAGGGGGCGGGGAGGGCGTCGTCGCCCGCAGGGGGCGGGGCGGGGCGTGCGGGAGTCGATCCCTCGCTCAAACCAGGTCGCCCCAGCGGCAGAGGCTGACGTCGCGCTGCTCGAGCGCGCGCCGGACCTTCGCGGAGGTCAGAGACGCCAGCTCGGCCGTGCGCTGGTAGCGCGGCGATTCCCCGCGCGTATCGCCCTCGCCGGCCGCCTCGCCGGGATGGCAGATGAGCTCGTGGGGCCCGGGCCCGAGCCTCCCGATGATCTCCAGGATCCGGATCTCGTCGAGGTGACCCGCCTCCACATACCCCCAGCTCTGCGGCCCGTGGCGGCGCGCGCCGAGCTGTCGCCGCGTCAACCAGGCCGACAGGGTGATCATGCCGGCCTCCAGCCCGCGCCGCGGATCGGTCACCCAGGCGAGCGTCGGACGCTCGACCGCGCTGCGGAGCCCGTCGATGCCGTGCCGCCGGGCTACCGCCTCCATCGCGCGTCCAACCACGGGCAGAAAGCCAAGGTGGTGGTGGGTGTCGAGGTGGTCAATGGCGATCCCGGCGTCGCGGACCCGCGCCACCTGGGCATCGAGCTCCCGCTCGACCTCGGCCGGAAGGACCCGCCCCTTCACCCAGGCGGCGATGAAGTCCTGACCCCGCGGCCAGAAGGCGCCGTCGGGGGCCAACAACGATCGAACGCCGTCGGCCTCCGCCACCGGCCCGCCACCGCAGAGCGCCAGGTGGACGCCGACGCCCAGGTTGGGCGCCTCGCTCAACATCGCCCTGGCGGCCGGCAGATCGGCGGCGTTCCCGAGCAAAGAGGTGCTGGTGACGATCCCGTCGCGGTGCGCCCGGAGAATTCCGCGTGAAATCGCTGCCGACATGCCGAAATCGTCGGCGTTGACGACCAGACGGATCTCCCCGGCGCTCACGATCGGCGCATCATGCCTCATTCGGGCGCCTGCGCCCCATATTGCGCGTCTTGCGCCGGCATTGAATGACCCGCGCCCACATTGACCACCTATGGCGTTGATGATATTTCCTTGTGAACATGGCGAAACGTATTCTGATCGCCGACGACAGCGTGACGATCCAGAAGGCCTTCGCCTTGACGTTCGCGGGCGAGGACGTCTCGATCGCTTCGGCTAGGTCGGCGGACGAGGGGTTGGCGCTGGCGCGGCAGGCCCGCCCCGATCTGATTATCGCGGATGGGGCGATGCCGGGGCGGAACGGGTACGACCTCTGCGCCCAGGTGCGCGCCGACGCGACCCTGAGTAGGGTCCCTGTCTACATCCTCGCCTCATCGCAGCAGCCCTACGACGAGGCGCGCGGGACGAGCGCCGGCGCAGACGGCCACCTGCTCAAGCCCTGGGACACTTCGGCATTCATGGAAAGAGTTTACGCGGCAGCTGGTGGGGTCTCGGCCCAGCCTGCGGCACCCGCTGCGCCCCCTGGGCGCACCACCGCGGCCTCGCTCCCCGCCTCGGCGATGGAGGACGACGACTACGGCGAGATCAGCATCGATTCGTCCGGGCCCGCGACGCCGCTGCCGATCGTCACCGGCGCCCCGGCTGTGGCTGCCGCCCCCCGCGCGCCGACGTCCGCGACGCCGACCGTCGGGGGCCCGCTCGGTGCGCCCAGCGCACCGACGATGCGTCCCTCCCTGATTCCCGGCATGCGCCCCGGCACCATGGCGCCCGGGCGCCCCGGCACCGTGCCGGTGCGCCCGCTCGGCGGTCCGGCCATGCCGACGCACAGCATGCCTCCAAGGCCAGCCGCGCCCCCGGTCGGGCGAACGATGATCGGCCTTCCGGCGGCCGGGTTCCCGATCCCGGGGGCCCAGCGCCCGGCCGCTCCGACGGCGCCGCCGATGGCTCCGCTGGCGCCGGCCATGCGGTCGCCAACCGCGCCGATGGCGCCGCTGGCGGCGCCGGCCATGCCGTTCGGCCAGCCGCGCCCGCGCGCGATGACCCCCATGCCACCGCCCGACCGGACGCCGCCTCCGCGTCCCCGGGCGATGACCCCCGCGCCGCTGGCGCGCACACGCGAAATCACGCCGCCACCGCCGGTGCGCGCGCGCGAAGAGACGCCCGCGCCGCCGGTGCGCGCGCGCGAGGCGACGCCGACGCCGCCCCCCGCCATGGTGACCGCGACCGTCGATCAGACGCTGGCGGCCATCAGCGCCAAGGGCCCCGAGTACGCGGCGATCGCCAAGCTGTCGCGGGAGATCATCGAGCAGATCGTCTGGGAGGTGGTGCCCGAGCTCGCCGAGGCCATCATCCGCGAGCGGCTCGACAAGCAGCGCCTGGCCTGAGCCCGACCCGCTCCGATCGGGTGGGCCTCGCTCAGGGGGTGGTGGCGGAAGCGAGCTCGTTGCCGGCGTAGACCACCAGGCAGGTGACGTTGTCGTCCCCGCCGCGCTGGTTGGCGAGGTCGACGAAGACGTTGGCGACGTCGCGGTAGAAGTGGCCCGTCAGCACCTGGCCGAGCTCGTCGATCGTCAGGTAGTTCGAGAGGCCGTCGGAGCAGAGGACGAAACAGTCGCCGGCCTGGACGGCAATGCCGGCGAGGTCGGGCTCGACGCTCGGCTCGAAGCCAACCGAGCGGGTGATGATGTTGCGGAAGCGCGACTCCTTGGCCTCCTCGGGGGAGATGAGCCCGGCGCGCACCTGCTCTTGAATCCAGGAGTGGTCCTCGGTCAGCTGGCGGGCGCGGCCGTCGCGGTAGAGGTAGGCGCGCGAGTCGCCGACGTGGCTGAGGTGCACGTACCCGTCGGAGAAGAGCAGCGCGGTCAGGGTCGTCCCCATCCCCGAGAGCTCGGGGTTGGCCATCGCGGCCTCGTAGATGTGGCGATCGGCCTCGACCACCGCGCGGCGCAGGAGCGCGTTCACCGGGTGCGAGGCGCCGGTGGTGACGGCATCGGGGCGAAGCGACAGCAGGCCGGCCCGACGAACCTCTTCGATCTCGCGTTCCAGGATCTCGACGGCCATGCTGCTGGCCCGCTCACCGCCGAGGTGCCCCCCCATTCCGTCCGCCACGGCGTAGAGGCGCAGATCGTTGTTGCAGAGGAGACTGTCCTCGTTGTGGGAGCGCTTGCGCCCCACGTCCGACGCGCCCCAGCCGACGATTCGCATCAGATTTGCCGCATCAGGACTTGCCGGGAACCATCGTTCCGGGCGCAGGGGCGGCGGGGGCCGGGATTGCTGCCGGCGCGGGAGCCGCCGGCGTGGTGGGCGCCGGCGTGGCGGCCCCGGGCTTGGGCGGCTCACCGATCTTGATGTTGAAGTCGATGCGGGTCGCGCCGGCCCCTTGTCCGACCGCCTCGATCCGGCCGCCGTCGACCCCCTTGCCGATCAGGAAGTCGCCGAGGGCGTCGGCGCGTTTTTGTGTCTCGGCCTTCGGGACACCGGGTGCGTAGACCTCGATCCGCAGCTTGACGATCTCGGGGTGCCCCTTCATCACCAGTGCGACGTCGTTCACCACCTTCGCGGACGACTCGCGCAGCGTGACCCTGCTGGCGTGGCTGACGAAGCCGAGCTTCTCGTCGACCTCGATCTTCCCCTCGCCGAGCCGGACCCACTCGGGGCCGGGATCGGGGCAGCCGTCGTCGTCCTTGATCCCGTTCAGGGTCTCGGGCTGCAGCGGGCACTTGTCGACGGCGTCGGGGATGCCGTCCTTGTCGTTGTCGGGATCGGGGCAGCCGTCCTCATCCTGGAACCCGTCGGTGTCCTCGGGCGCGTTCGGGCAGTTGTCGAAGTTGTCGGGGATGCCGTCGCCGTCGTTGTCGGGATCGGGGCAGCCGTCGGCGTCCTCGAACCCGTCCTTGTCCTCGGGTTCGTCAGGGCACTTGTCGACGCCGTCGGGGATACCGTCGCCGTCGCTGTCCTCGGTGGTCGACGGGCAACCGTCGTTCGGGCGCTTCCCCTTGTGGTCTTCGGGGGCGTTCGGGCAGGCGTCGTTGATGTCGGGGATGCCGTCGCCGTCGTTGTCGGGATCGGGGCAGCCGTCCTCGTCCTGGAACTCGTCGATGTCCTCGGCCTGGTTGGGGCACTTGTCCTTGACGTCGGGGATGCCGTCGCCGTCGTTGTCGGGATCGGGGCAGCCGTCCTCGTCCTGGAAGCCGTCGCGATCCTCCGGCTGATCGGGACACCTGTCCTCGGTGTCGTAGATGCCGTCGTGGTCGCGGTCGCGGAAGTCGGGGTTGAAGGCGACCATCGCGAACAGGCGCAGGTCGGGCGCTCCGACGCCGTTGCCGAGCCCGCGCCCCACGCCGCCGGTCAGCGACCACATACCGTTGATGGCTCGTCGTCCCGCCAGGTCAACCTCGAACGGGTTCACGTCGTTGTAGAACTGGGCGAACTGGTTGAGGCCGCTGCGGCCGGCCAGCTCCAGGATCAGGTTGGTCTTCTTATCGATCGCGTAATCTGCGGCGGCGCCGTACAGCAGCTGCGGGCCGAGGTCGGTGGCGAAGCTGTTGGAGGTCTCGCGGATCAGGATCCCCAGGTTGCCGCCGGCGCGCACCGGGCCGAAGTCGATGGTGCCGATGGCGACAATACGGCCGGTCACCGTCTTGTCGCCGAGGTAGGCGCGGCCGCCCGTGTGCCCCGTCGGCAGCGTCAGCCCGGCGGAGAGTCCGAGGTCGTACTGGTCCTCGCTCCCCAGGGTCGCGAGGTGGGCTTTCCCCTGCAGCCGGATGTCGCCGATGCCGGTCTCGACGAGGTGCAGGTTGGCCGGCATCCCCATCGCGTTCACCTCGTCGCCATCGAGGTAGAGCGTGAACGGAATGCCGATGCCGACCTGATAGCGGCCGAAGAGGCCGATGGCGGCGTCGAGCTCGCTGGTGAGCTGGTTGGCGATGACGTGCGTCTCGCCAGAGCCGTTCGGGGTTTGGGTGAAGATCGTATACGGACGCTGCTGGTAGTTGAGCGTCAGCCCGAAGCTGAGCCGCTTGTGCTCGGGGACGTCGGCCCCCTCGACAGTCAGGAAGTTCTGCGGGCCGATCGCCGGCTGGAACAGCTGCGCATCGATGCTGTTGTCCTGCGGCGCCACGCTGGTCTGCGCGCGCGCGGTCCGCGCCGGCGCAAGCAGGACCAAAAGGAGGTAAGGAAAGATGGCCGCCGCGAGGCGCGCTTGCGACCTAGTCGGGCGTGTCATTCAGAGGAGGTCCCGCGCATGAGCATATCGCCGAACGCCTCTCAAAGTCCAAGTCTGAGATTCTGGATCGTGGACTAGGGCGTGCGGGCGTTGCCCGGGTCGACGTTGAGGGCGAAGCGGTGGACGCCGGCCCGCTTGACGATGTCGATCAGATGCACGACGTCGCCGTGCGGGACGGCCCGATCGGCGGAGATCAGGGCCTGGAGATCCGGACTGTGCGGCAGCTCGCCGCCGATGTAGCGGAGGACGGCGTCGTCGCTGCTGGGCGCGCCGTTCAGGTAGAGGGCGCCGTCCCGGGTCAGGGTCAACCCCAGGGAGGTCCGCTGCTGCTCCGTCCCCGACCCCGCCTTCGGGAGGTCGACGCGGATCGCCGGGCTGACGATGTACGACGCCGTCACCATGAAGATGATCAGCAACACCAGGGTGATGTCGACCAGCGGCGTGACGTTGATGTTGACGATCATCGGCCCGGGGTCGTCGTCGCCGCTGCCGAAGTTGTTGGCGCGCGCCATGTTAACTGTCAGCTCCCGATTCGCTGCGGATTGCCCGACGGGATGGTCGAGAGCACCAGGTGCGCGATGGCGTCGATCTCGGCCATCGTCTTCCTGACCCGCCCCTGGAAAATGTTGAACGCGATGACGGCCGGGATGGCCACCAACAACCCGACGGCGGTTGCCACCAGCGCCTCGGAGATGCCGGACATCACCGCGCCGGCTCCGCTCGCCTGGTTGCGCGAGAGATCGGAGAACGCCTTGATGATGCCGAGGACGGTGCCGAAGAGACCGATGAAGGGGGCGTTGTTGCCGAGCGTGCCGAGGATGCCGAGGTGACGTTCGAGCTCGACGCGCAGGCGGGCCTTCGCGCCGGCCATCGTTTCGGAGACGGCGTCGGCACCACGATGGAGCTCGGCGATCCCGGCGGCGGCGACGGTGGCGGCGGGGGCACGGTCCCCTTCCAATAGAAGCGTCGCGCCGGCCGGATCGGAGGCCAGGAGCCGCTCGAGCATCTGGCGTCCGAGCGCGGTGCTGTTGCCGCCGGTCCCGGCGAAGCAGATCGTGCGTTCGACCATCACGGTGACGGAGAGGATCGAGAGGGCGATGAGCACCCAGAGGACCCACTCCGATCCGAGCAGAGTGAAGCCGAGGATCCGTTGGGTCAGGTGCATTCGCTCTCCACGTCGCCCGTGAAAAACGCTACCACAATCAGCTGTTGAGGATCGCGTCGACGAAGACGGTGGCGTAGCCGCCGGACGGGAGCGAGAACCGAACCCGGATGGGGCCGTCGGGTGCGGTCGGGAGCTCGAGGGCCGGATCGCCTGCTTTGAGCAACACCGCGCGGCGCGCGCCGGGGAGCTCCCGCCCGACTCGGGAGAAATCCTCGCGCGTGGCGCCGACGGAGGCGATCGCTTCGTCGTCGATGGCGCGTGAGGGCGTGTCGGGGGGCGGCTCGATCTCGCGACCGCCGGGGAGCGGCCCGGTCGGGATCACCTCGCCGCGATCGACGCGCGGCTGATCGACCGTCGGATCGGTCGTCACGAAGAGGCCTCCGCTGTCGGTTTTCTGTAGGACGTCGCCTCCGCGCACCTCCGCCAGGGCCCCCGAAGCGGCGCGCAGCTCGAGCGCGCGGTTGAAGACCGCAGATTGCAACGCCGACAACAAGAGACGCCGCCGCCGCTTATCGCGCTCGCGCCGCTCGCCACGCAGGAGCGCCAGCCCGACCGCCGCGTTGTCGCCGCCGGCACCGAAGCGCTGCGCGCCGAAACGGTTGGGAACGCCTGACGCCGCCAGCGCCTCGAAGCGCGCGCGCAGCGCCTCCAGCTCACCCTTGGCCGCGTCGCCCGTCAACGTCACCTCGAACCGATTGCCGCGGAGGTGGCCGAGGCGCAGCTTGTGGGGGTGAGGCACCGCCTGCAAGACCTTGAGGTCGGCGCCCACAATCTCCAGCGCGCGCTCCGCCGCGATGCCCGGGAGGCTCAACCACTGCCGCGTCAGCGCGTGGCGATCCTTGAGGCCGGCGTAGCCGATGTCGCGCGGCGCGAGGTCGAGAGCGCGCGCGATCCGGGCGATGGCGTCGAACGTCGTCAAGCCACGCTTTTCGATCCAGAGGAAGAGATGGGTCCCTTCGCCGCTCGGGGCGTAGGCCGGAATCTCCTCGACGGTGAACGTATCGGGCGTGGAGGTGAAGGTCAGCACGGAGATCGTGGTGCCAGCTCTATTTGGTCGGCTCGGTCGGCGTGGGCGACGAGCCCGGAGGAGCTCCGGCCGCGGGCGGATTCCCGTCGAGCATGGCGAGATACATTCGCGCCGAGGCATTGGTGGGGTCGGCCTCGAGGACCGCCCGCCACTGCGCCGACGCGTCCTCGTGACGGCCGGCAGCGTGGTAGCTGAGCCCGAGGTGGACGCCGCCCGGCGCGTAGCGCGGCTGCTCGGCGCGCACCAGCTCGAGCTCGCGGATGGAGGTCGGCAGCTCGCCCATCTCGCGCAACGTCTTGCCGAGCTCGGTGCGGATGTCGGCGAACGTCGGGCAGAGCGCCAGCGCCCGCTCGTATTCGCGAACGGCCTCGTCGAAAACCCCTACCGCGCGGTAGGTGGCGCCGATCTCGGCGTGCATGTTGGCGATCTTGCCTTTGACGAAGGGATCGAGCTCGCGCGGGGCGCGCTGGACGGTCGCCATCGCCTGTTCGTAGATCGTCTTGGCCTCGCCGTACTTGCCGAGGTCGTTGCAGGTCACCACCAGGTTCAGCGCCGCTTCGGTGTAGGCCGGGTTGAGTCGCAGCGCGGTGCGGAACATCTCCTCCGCCTCGGCCAACCGCCCTTCGTGATGGTAGATGACCCCCAGCATGTCGTAGACGTCCGCGTACGCCGCTTTACCGCGCAGGACCTCGGTCAGGCAGGTGACCGCCTCGCCGTACTCGCCCGCGGCGTAGTGGGCCCGCCCGCGCGCGACCAGCGCGCGGAGGGTGGCGCCTTCCGTCTCAGCCATGCTCAGCCATGGGCGGTCGCAGACGCATCGGCGGTCGGCTTGGGCTGCGGGTTGGGGCCGAACCGTCGGGCGATGTACTCGAGGTAGAGCTCCGACCGGCGGGCCTGCGGGGCCGAGCCGTAGTCGGTGACCACGCGGGTGAAGGTCTCCTTGGCGCGCTGGGGATCGTCCATGTGCAGGTAGGTCTCGCCGAGCGAGTAGAGCAGCTCTGGCTCGCGGCCCGAGCCCGGGTAGCGCTTGATCGCCCCCTCGATGCGGATCGCCGCCGCCTTCGGGTGATCATTCTTGAGGTAGAAGCGCGCCACGTAGACCTCATGGTCGACGAGACGCTTCATGACCTCCTTGCGCATCCCGTCCACCTTCTTGCCGTAGGGCGAGTCGGGGAACTTCTTGCTGAACTCGGAGAGCTCACGTCCGGCGTCGTTCACCGCCGACTGGTCCTTCTCGTAAGACGGCGGCATGATCCAGATGTCGTCGGGCATGTCCTTGTAGTAGCCCTCGCAGATCCGGAACGCGACGTAGCCGTCCTCCACCTTCTCGTGCGTCGGGTGCAGCCGCGAGAAGCTCTTGTAGCTCTCGATCGACTCGGTGTAGTTGCCCTGCGCGAACTGCGTGTCGGCCAGGGCCAGCTCGGCCATGACGGCGTACTTGGAAAACGGGAACTTCTGCTTGACGAACTGGAAGTACTTCTTCGCCTCGCCGTAGCTTTCGTCCTTCAGCTCGGCCATCCCTTTCTCGTAATTTTGCTTGGCAGTGAGAGAGTAGGTGACCGGGCGCGTGTCGTCGTCCGACTCGGCGCAGCCAAAGCCGATCGGGACGGCCAGCAAACAGATGGTGATCAGGGCGAAGAGGTGTCGAAAGCGAGGTGACATGAACGATCTATGGTACGTAAGCGAGGTGTCGGCGTCCACCACCGTCACTGCGCTCAGTCGCTGCCGTTGGACTCCGCACTTCGCTGCGGCGTTGCTCTCGCTTGCCTGTGGTCTCGGCTGCGTGGGCCTCGGCTGCGCCGACTCATCGGCCTCGGCTGGCTCGGGCGGCGCGACGTCTGGGCCGGGCGCAAAGCTCGAGGCGCCCGGCGCGCGCGACGCGAACCTGGCCGGCGCGCGTTGCAGCGGTGGACCTGGCGCCCCCTGCGCTTGCCGCCAGAAGAACGGCGACGTGGCCGAGACCCGTCCGCCGGACGCCGACCACAAGCGGTTCGAGATCCGCCTCGGCGCGATTGGCGGTGGCGCCACGCTCGACTCGCCGACGCTCGGGCATTTCGCCGCCGACTCCGACGAGACCTGCTACTACATCGACGTTTTGCCGGGGACGACGCAGCAGGTGACCTTCACGGCCCGCGCGTCCACCAAGGAGGGGGGCGTCGCGCCCAGGCTGGAGCTCGCCGAGTACGGGCCAAAGGGGCCCTGGTGGTACGACATCCTCTCGGTGCGCTGCAGCGGTCCCGGCGATCGGTGCAACCGCGAAGCGGCCGACAGCTGGAGCGCCGAAGCCAAGACGCGCAGGCGCGGGCGGATCGATCCCTGTGGCTCGACGGTGATCTCGCACCTGCACTGGGACACCTCGGGAGGGACCGGCGACCGCGAGCTGGGAATGTTCCGCGACTTCACCGTCGACTTCACGATGGAGGTGAAGGCGTTCGCGACCGCCTTCCACCCCGGCGCCACGGAGTGCGTGCCCAAGTGAAAGTTCATCTGATCGGGATCTGTGGGACGGGGATGGGTTCGCTGGCCGGGCTGCTCAAGGCGGCCGGTCACGACGTGCGGGGCTCGGACGAGCACGTCTACCCGCCGATGTCGACGCAGCTCGCGGAGCAGAAGATTCCGGTGTTCGAGGGATTCGGCCCGGCCAACCTGGCGTGGGCGCCCGACGCGATCGTCGTCGGCAACGTCTGCCGCAAGGACCACGTCGAGGTTCTGGCCGCGCAGGAGCGCAAGATCCCGCTCGAGTCGTTCCCTTCGCTCTTCGGGAAGCTGTTCCTCGACGGTGTGGGGTCGGAGGCGAGGCGCTCTCTGGTGGTGGCCGGCACGCATGGCAAGACGACCACCTCGTCGCTGCTGGCGCACGTGCTGCAGGACGCCGGGCGCGACCCGTCGTTCTTGATAGGAGGGGTTCCGCTGAACTTCCGCCAATCCTGGCGGCTCGGCGCGGGCGGCGAGTTCGTCGTCGAAGGCGACGAGTACGACACCGCCTTCTTCGACAAGGGGTCGAAGTTCCTGCACTACCGCCCGCGGATCGTTCTGCTCACCTCGGTCGAGTTCGACCACGCCGACATCTTCCGCGACGAAGAGGCGGTGCGCGCCGCGTTCCGCAAGTTCGTGGCGCTGATTCCGGAGGACGGCCTGCTGGTCGCCTGCGCGGCCTCGCCCGGCGCGATGGAGGTGGCGCGCGTCGCCCGCTGCCAGGTCGTCACGTATGGGCGTCCCGGCTCGGGCGCCGACTGGACGTTCGAGGTCGTTGCGCGCGCCCTCGGTGGAAGAACCACTCTGGCCCTGGCGCGGCGGGGCGAGCGGGTAGGGGTCGTCGAGACGAACCTTCCCGGCATCTACAACCACGAGAACTTGATCGGTGTGGTGGCGGTGGCCTCCAGCCTGGGGATCGAGCAGCCGGTGCTTGCCCGCGGCGTGCGGCGGTTTCTCGGCGTGCGGAGGCGGCAGGAGGTGCGCGGCGTCGCCCGCGGCGTGACGGTGGTCGACGACTTCGCGCACCACCCGACGGCGATCCGGGAGACCATCCTGGCGCTCAAAGGACGCTTCGGGCCTGGCAAGCTGATCGCCGCCTTCGAGCCGCGCTCGGCCACCAGCCGACGCAGCATTTTCCAGAACGAGTTCGCCGACGCGCTGTCGGTCGCCGATGAGGTGGTGCTGGCGCCGCTCTACGCGCCCGAGAAGGTCCCCGAGGGGGAGCGGCTCGACGTCGAGCGGGTGGCCGCCGATCTTCGGCGCGAGGACGTCCCTGCGCGGGTCATTGCAACTGTCAAGGAAACGGTCGCCCATCTCGCCGAGCGGGCCTCTCCGGGCGACACGGTGCTGATCATGTCGTCGGGAGACTACGGCGGGCTGCATGATCGGCTGCTCCAGGCGCTCGGCGATCCGGTGATGCCGGCGCGCCTCGAGCACAAGGTCCGGATCGGCAACCTGCTCGATCGCGTCGGGATCGCGCATCCGGTGCTGGAGCAGTTCTGGCCCGCCTACCTGGTGATCCCGGGGGAGGAGACCGCCGGGCCGCTGGTCGGCTGCGTGGCGATCGAGCTCGCCGGCGACGTCGCGCTCTTGCGCATGCTGGCGGTCGCGCCCGAGCGCCGCGGCGAGGGGCTCGGCTTCGTGCTGGTCGAGGCGGCGACCGCGCGCGCCCACCTGTTCGGCGTGCGGCAGCTCTACCTCGTCACCGACGGCGCGCAGGGCTATTTCGGCGAGAAGCTCGGGTTCAACGTGGTCGATCGCAAGGATGTCGCCGCGGAGATCGCCGCCACTGCCGAGTACGCGCTGGCCCGCTCGAAGAACGCCACCTGGATGCGAAAGGACCTGTAACGACGATGGCCGCACCCGCCGCTGCCGAATCACCCCCGCGCGACCCGCTCGACGGGGCGCGGAAGATCGCCGCCGAGATCGCGCGCGACGCCGGGAAGATCTTGATGCAGGGGCTCGGCACCCGGCCAGCCGTCGGTTTCAAGTCCGAGGACATCAATCTGGTCACGGAGTACGACAAGCGCTCGGAGGCCTTGATCGTCGAACGGCTGCAGAAGGCGTTTCCGGCCGATCGCATCGTCGCCGAAGAGGGGACCAACGCCGCCGGAGAGGCGGGCGCGACGCGCGTCTGGTACGTCGATCCGCTCGACGGGACCACGAACTTCGCGCACGGGATGCCGATCTTCTCGGTGTCGATCGGTCTCTGCATCAATCGACGGCCGGTGCTGGGGATCGTCGAGGCGCCGGCGCTCGGCTGGTCGTTCGCCGGCACCATCAGCGGCGGCGGCTCGACGTTGAATGGAAGGCCAATCGCCCCTTCGCGCACCGATCGCCTGGGGGCCGCCCTGTTGGTGACCGGGTTTCCGTACACGCGCAATCCCGTGCAGACGAACCTCCCCGAGTGGACGGCGTTCACGGCGGCGGCGCAGGGGACGCGGCGCTTCGGATCGGCGGCGCTCGATCTCTGCTTCGTCGCTGCCGGCTGGCTCGACGGCTACTGGGAGCGGGCGCTTCATCCCTGGGACCTCGTCGCGGGCGCGGCGATCGTCCACGGCGCTGGCGGACGGGCGACCGATCTCGATGGGACGCCGTTCGACGGCGAGACGGGGCGGGTCCTGGCCAGCAACGGGCCGCTGCACGAACAGATGATTCGGGTCCTGCAGGGCGTCTCCCGCCGGGCCAACGCCCCCTGGCCATAGCGATGCGAAGCGTGGCGGCCGCGATCATCGCCGGCGGCCCGGCCCGCCGGCTGGGCGGCGCGACCAAACCCCTGCTCGAGATCGCCGGCCAAGCCGTTGCCGATCGCCAGCTGGCGGTCTTGCGTCCGATCTTCCCGCGCCTGCTGGTGGTGGCCAACGATCCCGACCCGTGGCGCGCGCGCGGCGTCGAGGTCGTCGCGGATCGCGTCGCCGGCGCCGGGCCGCTGGCGGGGATCTCCGCGGCGCTCGCGGCAGTGGGTGATGCGGAGGCGGTGGTCTGTCTGGCGGGTGATCTGCCGTTCCTGTCGCCGGCGCTGCTGACGGCGCTCCGTGATCGGGAACCCGAGGCCGACGCCCTCGCTCCGCGCCCTGCCGGGCGGCCCGAGCCGCTCTGCGCTCGCTACGCCGTTCGTGCGCGCGCCCTCGTCGACGCGCGCCTCGCCACTGGACGCCTCGCGTTGCACGAGCTGCTGGCAGAGCTCGGGACCGTCTGGCTCGACGACGCGGCGCTGTCAGCGCTGGATCCCGACGGGCTGAGCTTCGTCAACCTCAACACCCCGGACGACCTTCGCCGCGCCGAAGAGATCGCCCGCCGCGTGCCGTGACGCGCGACCGCACGGTTGCGCTGCTCGGCCTGGCGGCGGTCGGGCTGGTCGCGGCGATGCCATTCTTCGTCTCGACGACCTTCTTCGGCGACGATCACCTCTTCCTGGCCTTCGCCCGCCACGTCGGCAATCCGTTCCTGCCTTTCGTCAGGGACATGCACGGCGGCGAGTACTACCGGCCGGTCTGGATGCTCGTCTGGTGGCTGCTCGCCCGGCCCTGGCTTGGCGGCCTCTGGCCGTTTGCGCTGGCTGCGCTGGCGTTGCATACGGCTGCGTCCCTCCTGGTCGCCGCGCTGCTGAGGTCGCTCGGGAGGCCGTTCTCCGTCGCGGCGAGCGCAGGCGGTCTGATGTTCCTGGCGCCTCAAAATGTGGCGGCCGCTCTCTGGTTTTCGGCGACGACCGATCTGCTGGCCACCGTCTTCGTCCTGGGCTCGCTGATTGCGCTCCTGCGCGGCCGTCGCCTCATCGCCGCGCTGGCGGCGCTGGCGGCGTTTCTCTGCAAGGAATCGGCGTTCGTCCTGCCGCTGCTGTCGATGATGACGCTCGGGTTCCGCGAGCGCACCCTTTCGGACGGTTCCAGCGAAAGGCGTCGCTCGCTCGGACGGGAGATAGCGCCCCAGTTGGTCCTCCTGGCCGCTGTCTGCTTCGCCCGCAGGGCCGTCCTGCATGGGTGGGGGGGGAGCGGCGATCCACATGCCGGCCTCGCCGGGACGAGCCTGCAGATCTTCGCTGGCTTTGCCCAGACCTTCACCGGCGAGGCTGCTCTTCCGCGGCCGCTCGCCTTCGCGGTCGGCACGATGATCTTGGCGCTGACTGTCTTCGGGATCGCGCGGGGGGGCAGGGGGACGGGGAGGCCGGCCGCCCCCAGGACGCCGTTGGCGTTCGCCGTCGCCGCGGCGGCGCCGCTGTTCGCGGCCGGCTGGGCGGTCGGCGCGCGGTATTACTATCTACCGGCGGTCGGGCTCTGCTGGGCGGTCGCCGAGGCGCTGGCCGCCATCGACGTCGGACAGGCTGCACGGATCACCCTGGCCGGGGCGCTCCTCGTCGTTGGGGGCCTGCAGGCCGCGGAGCGACGGCAAGAGGTCATTTCTTACGACCGGCGCGTGGCGGCCGCACGTCGCGCGGTGGCCGCCGGTCTTGCCGCTGGGCACCAGGTCTTTCATGTCGACGGCGGGATCAAGGATCTCGATCTCGCCGTCAAAGAGGAGCCCGCCATCGAGGCAGGCGGCGTGCTCGTGCTTGGCGACGTACCGGCGTCGTTCGCGCTCGTGCCCCCCAAGCTCGAGGTCGCGGCGGCCACGCTGGCAGCTGTCCCGCCGCTGCCGCCGAGCGGCGCCTACCATTTCGGCAACGTGCGGGTCGTCGGGCTGGCCCGCCGGGGCGACGAGCCGAACCTCGACGAGACGTTGGCCCGGTTCCCTGATCTGCGCTTCATCAGGCTGAGATCGATCCAGGGCGGCCAGGTGATCGCGCGTGACATGACCGAAGAGATCAAGCGACGACTCGACGGCGCCAGCGACGACGGGCAAGATTGACCGGCGCCGTGGAACCACCCGTCCTGCAATGCCCCTGTCGCGCGCGCCCCGCCTGGTCGCGCGTCGAGGACGACAGCGTGATGCAGTGGCCGGTCGTCGAACTCGCCGAGTGGGAAGAGCTGCGCCAGTGCCCCGGCTGCAGCCGGTTCTGGCTGGCGGCCTGGCCCGAGGAGGTGGAGGGGGGAATGATCCTTTGTAGCCTCGAGCCATCCTCGGCGCGCCGCCTCAAGGAGATCGATCGGGCTGCCACGCTTCGCGCCTACTGCCTGGCGCGCCTCGAGGAGCACCTCGGCCCGCTGCGCGAGCGGAAGATGGAATGTCGCAAGGTGGGCTGCGGACGAAAGCGGCTGGAGCGATCCAACTATTGCATCGAGCACCTGATCGCCGACCGGTTTGGTCGCCACCTCGCCAGGCTCGAGCCCGTCCGCTCGGATCCCTGAGGAGGTTGCGCGCCGTCTCCTCGGCGATTAGAGGACGTTGGAGGCGAGCTCGGCGAGTGGCGAGCGCTCCCCCTTGGAGAGCGTCACGTGGCCGGCCATCGGCTCGCCCTTGAACTTCTCGACGACGGTGGTGAGGCCATTGGACGTCGCATCGACGTAGGGGTTGTCGATCTGGTACGGGTCGCCGGTCAGCACCACCTTGGTCGCCTCGCCCACGCGGGTGATGATCGTCTTCACCTCGTGCGGCGTCAGGTTCTGAGCCTCGTCGACGATGATGTACTGATTGGGGATCGACCGGCCGCGGATGTAGGTGAGCGGCTCGATCTCGATGTAACCGAGATCGATCAGCTCTTGATAGGAGCGTCCGTTCTTGCGCTCGGTCTTGGAGAGTCCCATCAGGAACTCTACGTTGTCGTAGATCGGCTGCATCCAGGGATTCAGCTTCTGCTCGATGTCGCCAGGGAGATACCCGACGTCGCGGCCCAGCGGGAAGATCGGACGCGAGACGAGGAGCTTCGAATAGACCTGCTCCTCGACCACCTTCTGCAGCCCCGTGGCCAGCGCCAGCATCGTCTTGCCCGTGCCGGCTTTACCGATGAGCGTGACCAGCTTGATGTCGTCGCAGAGGAGGAGGTCCAGCGCGCAGTGCTGTTCCTTGTTGCGCGGCCGAATTCCCCAGATCCCTTCCCGCAGCTTGCGCAGCGCCACCAGCTGCTTGCCGACGGCCTCGAAGCGGCCGAGCGCGCTGTGCGAGGGGTTGTCGCGATCGCGCAAAAGGACGTACTGATTGGACTTGAAGGTGGCGTCCGGCATCGCCAGCGTGTTCTGCGCGTAGAACGTATCGACGTCGGCGGCGCTGGTCACGAACTCGGTCATCCCCGAGTAGAGCTCGTCGATGTCGATCCGCTCCCCCTCGAAGTCCATCGAGGTGAGGCCGAGCGAGTCGGCGCGGATCCGGAGGTTGACGTCCTTGGTGACGAAGATCGTCGGCTCGCCCTTGTTGTAGTCGCGGACGTCGAGCGCCACCATCAGGATCAGGTGGTCGGCGATCTGGCTCTCGCGCAGCGTGGTCGGCACGGCGCGCGCCGCCGAGGCGACCCGCAGCCGGCCTCCCGACGGCAGCGGCGCCCCGTCCGACAGACGCGCCCCCTCGGCGCGCAGCCCGTCGAGCATGCGCGCCACCTCACGGGCGTTGCGCCCGCGCTCGGAGGCCTCCTTCTTGAACTGGTCAATCTCCTCGATGACGAAGATCGGGACGACGACCTCGTTGTCGGCGAACGAGAGGATGGCGCGCGGATCGTGAATGAGAACGTTCGTGTCGAGAACGAAGTGTTTCATTCGCTTACTTCTTCGCCTTCTTGCCTCTCGAAATGGTGACCTTCTTGATCACGACGTCGGTGACCGGCTTGTCGCGCGGGCCGCGCTCGACGCCGGTGATCTTGGTGACCAGCGAGAGCGGATCGCACTGGCCGAAGATGGTGTGCCGGCCGGTGAGGTGCTCGGGCGTCCCCTCGGTGATGAAGAACTGCGAGCCGTTGGTGGCGGGGCCGGCGTTGGCCATGGCGAGGAGAGCCGGCTTGTCGAACTTGAGGTCAGGCGAGAACTCGTCCTCGAAGCGGTAGCCCGGGTTGCCGGTCCCCGTCCCCAGCGGATCGCCGCCCTGGATCATGAAACCCGGGATGACGCGGTGGAAGATGAGACCATCGTAGAACGGCTTCTTCAGCCACTTGCCGCTCTTGGGGTCCTTCCAGGGGCGGAGGCCCCGCGCCAGGCCGACGAAGTTCGCCACGGTGACCGGCACCTGCTTGTCGTAGAGCTCGCAGGTGAAGGCCCCCTGCGTGGTGTCGATCTTGGCGGTCAGCGGACCGGAGCCGGAGAGGCCCTTGGTTGCTTCCTCGAGCGTGAAATGCCCCTTGGCCGGATCGTCGTCGTCCGCGCGCGCGGCAGCGATTCCAACCAACGAGAGAGCGAGCAGCACCGACAATGAGATTTTCGAACGCATGAACGGTCTCCTAGGTGGGTTTGACGGCGCTACTCTTACCACAAGGCGATCGAGAATTTCGTCAACGATTGCGCCCCTGGGCGCGTTCAAGCGCGGCCTCCAGATCGATCCCCGGTGCCTGGCGCAGGCCGGCCCAGAGATCACCCACCTCAGCCAGCCGCGCAGGCAGCGTCTGAATCGTAAAGGCGCGCGGATCGAGCCGACCTTTGGGCCCGTCTTCGAGCTCGTCCCAGGCGAGCGGCGTCGACGCCCCGGCGTAATCGCTGGCGCGCGCGCTGTAGGCGCAAGCCAGCGTCTTGCCACCGATGTTCTGGAGGCAGTCGATGTAGACGGTCTTCGGATCCCGCTTGTTGACGGTCCGCTCGACCGTGGCCGCCTCGGGGTGCTGGTGGACCACGAACGAAGCAACGATCTGGCAAAAAAGCATCCCCGACTCGTACGAGGTGCCGGGGCGGAGAGGCAGGAAGATATGCAGCCCGCGCGAGCCAGAGGTCTTCAGCCAGCCAGGGATCCCCAGGGCGTCGAGCTCATCGTGCACCCATCGTGCGACGTCGCGGACGCGTGAGAACGGCGCCTCGGCCATCGGATCGAGATCGATCGCCGCGAAGTCCATCTCCTCGGGCGATTGCGCGCGAGAAAACCAGGGATCCTGGGAGATCGCCGCCAGCTGAACCATGTGCAGCAGCGTCGCCAGCTCGCCGCCCACCAGCCGCTTGGGCACGTCGTCGTCGACGCTGATCCGCTCGCTGCGCACGCCCTGCGGCACCTCGTCGGGCGCGCGCTGCTGATAGAAGGCAGAGCCGGCGATCCCGTCGGGGAAGCGGCGCATGACGAGCGGCCGGTCTCGGACCACCGGGAGTAAGAACGGCGAGACCGCCAGGTAGTAGCGGAAGAGATCGCCCTTGGTGAGGCCGAGCGCTGGCCAGAGCGGCTTCCCGAGATTGCCGAGCTCGAGCACAGCGCCACCGGGCAGCTCGAGCTTACCGCTGCCGCGGGTTGCGAGCGTCTCGAACGCAGCGGCGATCTTGGACAGCTCACGGGCGCTGGGTGGCGCCTTGGCCTTCGGAGAGGCCTTCGGCGACGCCTTCGGGGCGGGGGGCGGTTCTGGCGGGTTTACCTCGATGTTCAGCGATGCGGGGGCCAGATCGTCGCGCAGGCCGAGGTAGACCGGCTGTCGCAGGTAGCCTTCCGTCGTCCACTCCGCGAACTTCACCTCTGCGACCAGCTCCGGACGAACCCAGTGCGGCTTCTCGTTGGCGGGAAGCGGACCGTCGAACGGCGACGTCGACGCCTCGCGGGCCGCCAGCTGGCGCGCCAGATGCGCCAGCTCCTTGTCGGTGAAGCCGGTGCCGACATGCCCCGCGTAGCGCAGGCGGCCGCCCGCCGTCGGCAGCCCGAGCAACAACGCGCCGAAATGGGCCCGCGCGCCGCGCGGCTCGGTGAAGCCGCCGATCACCAGCTCCTGCCGTTTGACCAGCTTCAGCTTCCGCCAGTCGAGCGTGCGCCGCCCAGGCTTGTAGGTCGAGCGCGCGTCCTTGGCGACGATCCCCTCCCAGCTCTGTCTGCGCGCCTCCTCCATCAGCGCGGTCCCGTCGCCGCGCACCTGACGCGCCATCCGCAGCGTGCTGTCGGTACCGTTTGCGAGCGCGGCCTCCAGCCTCTCGCGCCGCTCGGCGAGCGGCAGACCGACCAGATCGTCGCCGCCGTCATGCAGCAGATCGAAGGCGACGAAGGCAACCGGCCGCTCGCTTGCCAGGCGCGCGACCTCGGGTCCGGAGGTCTGATGGATCCGCTCCTGAAGCCGCTCGAATCCGATCGCCTCCCCCTGGTCATCCAGCGCCACGATCTCGCCGTCGAACAGGGCGGCGGTCTTGCGCTTCTTCCCCCAGCGCCTGAGCGCCTCGACCACCTCGGGAAACTGCTTGGTCTTGTCGTTCCCCTGCCGCGAGGCGATGGTCACCTCGACGGAGCGACCGCGCGGCACCACCGAGACGATCGCGCGAATGCCGTCGTACTTCGGCTCGTAGACCAGGTTCGGATCGACGAGCGGCGCTTCGGCCAGGGTCGCCAGCATCGGCTCCATCCGCTGCTCACAGCGCAGGCGAGGGCGAGGGGACGTTCTGAAAGTCGACCGGCTCGCCGCGGCGAATTCCGAGCTTGGCCGACAATCCCCCGCCGATCTCCAGCACGTATTGCGACGGCGCCCCGACCATCCGCTCTGTCTCCGTCTCCGGCGCGGCGTTCTCCACCACGCCCACGATCTTTCGGTCCTTCCCTATAAAAATCATGTCCAACGGGATGAGGGTGTTCTTCATCCAAAACCGCTGCACCGACGGCTCTTCGAACACGAACACCATCCCAGCGTCGTCGGCCAGTTGCGACCGGTACATGAGCCCCCGCGCGTGCTCCTCTGGGGTGACCGCCACCTCGACGCGAAACAGCACCTTGCGCCCTCCGGTGTCGATGGCGACGCTGGAGACCGAAGCCGGAGCCGAGGTGGTGCCTGCCTTCTGGCCCCCGCTCTTGCACGCGGGGAGAGCGGCCAGCGCCGCCGTGAGGAGCAGAGCTCGAAGGGTCCCGCGCACCACGTCGTCACGGTATCATCGAACCGTGCCAGGAACTGGGCGAGGAACCGGGCGAGGAACCGTGTCAGGAACCGAGCAAGCGGGCGCACTCCCGCTCGCAGGCTGGCGCGTGCTGGTCACCCGACCGGCTGAGCAGGCCGGGCCGCTCATGGCCGCGCTCCGCGAGGCGGGTGCCGTTCCGCACGCCTACCCGACGGTCGAGGTGACGGCCCCCCCCGACTGGTCGCCGTTCGACCGCGCATTCGCGGCGGGGGCCGCTGGCGCCTGGGTGGTGTTCACCAGCCCCTCGGCCGTGCGCCTGGCGCTGGCGCGGCTGCGTGAAACCGGAGGGGCCGAGACGCTCGCCGCGGCGACGATCGCGGCCGTCGGCCCCGGCACAGCCCGCGCTCTCGCCGCAGAAGGGCTGCGCGCCGCGGTCGTCCCGCCCGAGCAAGAGCAGCGTCAGGAGGGGCTGGTAGCAGCTCTCGCCGACCTGCCGGCGACGGCACGGGTGCTCTTCCCGCGCGCGCTCGACGGGCGCGACCATCTCCGCGAGGCGCTCGCCGCCCGCGGAATCGCGGTAGAGGTTCTACCGGTCTCGCAGACGGTCGCCCGCGCCGCTCTACCGGAGCTGCCCGCGTTCGACGCCGCGCTGTTCGCCAGTCCGTCGGCGCTGCGCGCCTTCGTCGCCCGCTGGACCGCTGCACCCCTTGCTCAGGTGACGGTCGCGGTGATCGGACCGACCACCGCTCGCCAGGCGGCCGAATCCGGCGTCGCCGTCGATGCGATCGCCGACAGCCCGACGGCCGAGGCGCTCGTTGCGGCGCTCACGCGCGTGCGGCGCGACGGTCGTCAACGCCCGCGCGGGTGATCCGAAGCCGCGTCCGACGGCGCGTCCGACCCTTCCGGAGCTGCGTCCGATGGTGCACCGCCGGCCCCAGCCGGCAACGTCACGGACGCCGCCGCGAGCGCTCGCCTGCTCGACCGGTCATAAAGCTGGCTCATCTCGCTTACCAGCCCGAGCAGCGCCGGTTCCCGCGCGGCCGTCGAGGTCAGCATGTCTGACTCCGCCGACTGGGCCTCGGCCACGGTCACCCAAAAGTCTCTATCGAACGGCGCGCCCCGCTCGTTGGCCAACCGCCCGAAATCGTCCGATTCCTTCTTCAGCGCGACCACGTTCTCTCCGGCCTCGACCGCGGAGAGACGGGCGTCGTCGATCCCGACCGACGCAGCCGTCGCCACGATCCGTTGGTCGACCTGGCGGAAGTCGGCCGAAAGCTCTGCGCCGTACCGTCGGCTTGCGGCCGACGAGCCGCCCGCCTCGGCCAGCTCGCCCAGCTGGACCTCCCGCTCGGCTGCGTGGTGCAGCCGACTCAACAGCGCGACAGGCGCGCTGACCTCTGCCCCGAAGGGGGCCGCCTCCCGGGCTTCAACGCCGGGGTCTGCCGCGCGCGCCGCCGCGATGCCGACACCGACAGCGGACGCCACGAACAGCACGGCCGTTCCGAGTCTCCCCAGCCGCCGCATGTTCCCTCCTTCGCGCCGCCCCAAGATTCGCCGCGACGCACTCCCAGGAGAAAAATAGCTACGCCGGAACAACTGACAAGGAGCCCTCCCGATGGACGCGAGGCTGAGCTGGGCCGCCTCCGGGCGGCACGTTGTCGGGCATGGTTCGCTTCGCTCGCCGTTGCCTTTACGGCAACGCCCTCCTAGTCTTCGCTCGATGTCGTTCCCCGAGACGCGCCCCCGCCGCCTCCGGCGCACGCCCGCCCTCCGCCGGCTCGTCCGCGAGACGACGCTGACAGCGGACAATTTCATCTACCCGCTGTTCGTCTGCCCGGGTAAGGGGATCAAGCGGGAGATCGCCTCTCTCCCCGGGCAGTTTCACCTCTCGGTCGACGAGCTCGCGCGCGAAGCGGAGGAGATCGCGCGCCTCGGTATCCCCGGCGTCATCCTGTTCGGTTTGCCCGAAAGGAAGGACGAGGTCGGCAGCGAGGCGTGGCAGGCAGAGGGGGGCGTCCAGCGCGCCATCCGCGCCATCAAAAAAGCGACGCCCGAGCTGATGGTCTCCGTCGACGCATGCTTCTGCGAGTACACCACGCATGGCCACTGCGGCGTCGTGATGAACGGCCAGATTGACAACGACGCGACGTTGGAGAATCTCGGCCGAGCGGCCATTTCGTACGCGCGCGCCGGCGCCGATCTGATCGCTCCGTCGGGGATGATGGACGGCTACGTCGGGTTCTTGCGGGAGTCGCTGGACGAAGAGGGGTTCGAGCAGGTCGGCCTCTTGGCCTACGCAGCGAAGTACGCCTCCGCCTACTACGGTCCGTTTCGCGAGGCGGTCGATTCGGCCCCTTCGTTCGGTGATCGGGCTGGATACCAAATCGATCCTGCCAATGTGAGGGAAGCGATCCGTGAGGTGGCGCTGGACGTGGAGGAGGGGGCCGACATCGTGATGGTGAAGCCGGCCTTGGCCTACCTGGACGTCATCGCCGAGGTCCGGAGCGAGTTCGACGTCCCGGTGGCCGCCTATAACGTCTCTGGAGAGTACGCGATGCTCAAGGCCGCGGCCGACAAGGGCTGGATCGACTACGAAAGGACGATGCTCGAGACCCTGCTCTCCATCCGCCGGGCGGGCGCCGACATAATCCTCAGCTACCATGCGAAAGAGGTAGCCAGGCTGCTCGGGAAGCGATAGAAGGCGCCCCTCGAAACGGTTTCAAAACAGCATCAAGTTACGGACTCTCGTTTTTTTAGAAAAAAGTGTTGACCCAGAAGCTGTTCTGAATAAACTCTGCCCTCCCTGAAGCGCGGTGTGACTCAAAGCCGCCTCGCCCCAGGGATTTTTTCGCGTCGGTCTCTGAAAGCTGAATAGCAAATCGAGTTCGAAAGGTAAGCGAAGGCTTCGGCCTTCGATACCCCAACAATTGTGATTTCCGAGCAGGCATTGATGCTCGATAGTTGTCAAAAGCGCCGACCTCGGTCGACGTTGTAGATTTAACTGGAGAGTTTGATCCTGGCTCAGAGCGAACGTTAGCGGCGGGCCTAACACATGCAAGTCGAACGAGAATGTAGACTTCGGTCTACTAGTAAAGTGGCGGACGGGTGCGTAACACGTGGGTAATCTACCTTCCGGCGGGGGACAACAGTCCGAAAGGATTGCTAATACCGCATACGTCAGCGGCGCCTACGGGCGCTGTTGGGAAAGATGGCCTCTCCTTGGAAGCTGTCACCGGAAGATGAGCCCGCGTCCCATCAGCTAGTTGGTGAGGTAACGGCTCACCAAGGCTTAGACGGGTAGCTGGTCTGAGAGGATGATCAGCCACACTGGGACTGCGACACGGCCCAGACTCCTACGGGAGGCAGCAGTGGGGAATATTGGGCAATGGGCGGAAGCCTGACCCAGCCACGCCGCGTGAGTGATGAAGGCCTTCGGGTCGTAAAGCTCTGTGGGGAGGGACGAATAAGCTCGGTGTTAATAACACCGGGCCCTGACGGTACCTCCTTAGCAAGCACCGGCTAACCCTGTGCCAGCAGCCGCGGTAATACAGGGGGTGCAAACGTTGCTCGGAATCATTGGGCGTAAAGCGCACGTAGGCGGTTCGTTATGTCGGATGTGAAAGCCCTTGGCTTAACCGAGGAAGTGCATCCGAAACTGGCGAGCTAGAGTACTAAAGAGGATCGCGGAATTCCCGGTGTAGAGGTGAAATTCGTAGATATCGGGAGGAACACCGGTGGCGAAGGCGGCGATCTGGGTAGATACTGACGCTGAGGTGCGAAAGCGTGGGGAGCAAACAGGATTAGATACCCTGGTAGTCCACGCCGTAAACGATGAGTGCTAGATGTTTCTGGTATTGACCCCGGAGGCGTCGTAGCTAACGCGTTAAGCACTCCGCCTGGGGAGTACGGCCGCAAGGCTAAAACTCAAAGGAATTGACGGGGGCCCGCACAAGCGGTGGAGCATGTGGTTCAATTCGACGCAACGCGAAGA
>Ga0209890_10000212_pt1 | contig 26968 bp, 25 predicted proteins | sample OrgsoiDNA2013049_FD_185799 | JGI IMG/M metagenome (GOLD analysis project Ga0209890, IMG submission 185799) | Permafrost soil microbial communities from the Arctic, to analyse light accelerated degradation of dissolved organic matter (DOM) -... | ecosystem: Environmental > Terrestrial > Soil >... | reverse complement strand
CCGCAGGCGCATAATCCGCAATGATAATCGTCGTGACGCAGCGATTTCAGGGTTGAGTGGGCGTCGAGCACGCCGCCGCAGCCGGGACACAGCACGTTCCAGGTCAAATCGAACAGGCCCAGCCGCGACGCATGGAGGAAGCCGGAAATTACCCGCTCCTCGTCGAGACCTGTTCGCGCCGAAAAATCCAGGACATTGACCCGGTTGAGCTCGTGATCCTCACCCTCTTCGACCAAAAGCTGGATCGCATCGGCGACTGCGGGATCGGCAGTCTGTTTCAGCACCGAAAACTGGGCCTGGGCCTCGCTCATGACGCGAGTTTAAGGCAGATTACGCGTGCGTCCAAGCAATGCATTCTCACCGAGGCGTGATACGGAACATCGGCGAGCGATCGGGCTGCGTCGTTACCACGCCGACGGGAATCACCGGCGCCTTGTCGAGCAGTTCGACCCGGAACGCGCCGATCATCCTGGCCAGCGCCAATGTGGCCTCTACCAGCGCGAAATGCGCGCCGATACAGACCCGCGCGCCGACGCCGAACGGCAAATAGGCAAAACGATCGGGCGGCGGCGTGCCCGACATGAATCGAGACGGAATGAACGCGTTCGGATCGCGCCAGAGCTTTTCATGCCGATGCAACAGCCACGGCGCGATCAGGATGACATCCCTCTTCTTCACCGGCCTGCCCGCGATCGTATCCGCGCCGGCCGCGGCACGCGCAATCAGGAAAACCGGCGGATACAGCCGCATGGTCTCATCGATCACCGCGCGGGTAAATTTCAGCCGCTCGATATCGAGCGTGCCGTTCACGGTTACGCCCTGCACCTCGGCGGCCAATTGGTCCTGGCTTACCGGGTCGAGCGCGAGCAGATAGAGCGACCAGAACAGCGCGGCCGCGGTGGTCTCATGACCCGCCAGAATCATGGTCGCGACCTGATCGCCGAGCTGTTCGTCGGTGAAGGCGTCTCCGGTCTCGGGATCGCGTGCCGCGCCCATCAGATCGAACAGATCGCTCGGCGGCGCGCCTTCGTTCTTGCCGGCGGCCCGGCTGTCGGCCATCAGCATGGCCACGAAGCGCGTCCATCGCTTGCGGAAGCGGGCGCGGAAGAAATCCTGCGGGCTCGGCCAGCCCTGCGGCAGCATCAGGTCGAGAACATGCGGACGCGCCAGCCGCGCGCCATACTCCATGACGAAATCGCGCAACGCCGGACCGTGGCGGCTCATCTCGAGTGAAAACATCGTGCGTCCGGCAATCTCGAGCGTCATCCGCTGCATCGCCTCGCGCAGATCGACCGGCGCGCCGCAAGCCGCCCTAAGCTTCGCGATCGTCTCGTCGGTCGCAGCTGACATGTGCGGAATCAGCGTTGCGACGGCGCGCGGCGTGAAGGCCGGCGCCAGCGTCCGTCGCTGATGCTTCCAGGCGCGGCCCTCGGCGATCAGCAGGCCTTCGCCAAGTATCGGACGCAGTACCCGTAAGCCCGTCGGAGTCCGCGTGTAGTTCTCGTAATTGTCGACCAGCACATGCTTGATCGAATCCGGTGTATTGAGAATGAAACTGCTGTGCCCGAAGAAGCGGCCCTGGATGATATCCTCTTCGTAGGCGCGCTGCCCCCAGCTGCCGAGCACGCTCTCGCGCATCGCCGCCACCCGCCCGAAGAAGGTCATGGTTTCGGGCGCGCGCGGCGGGCTCGGAGGCACCAGCGGCTGACGCGTGGCGGGCATGTCCAGAATTTCGGCTATGCTCATGGTCGGCCTCGCGATCTCAGACGAAGACAGAACGGGCGGCGCCTGGCCGTCATATCAGGCCCGAAATCCGGGCGTCATGAAGGCGCGTGGCTCCGAAAATGACTGGAAAGCGATAGCTAGTAAGTCAGCTCGGCGACCGCAATTCTGTTTTCCGATACCGGCTGCGCCCGCACCACGATCCGTTCCTGATTGAACAGCGCCACCACGGGACGCCCGGCGTCCGCGACCGGAAGCTGCAGCGTACTGACCGAGTCGGTCGGCACGCCTGATTTGACATCCGTGGGCTCCTTGCCGTCGAGTAGCACCACATCGCGCGGAAGACCAAAATAGCCCCGCGGCCGCGACATCAGCACCACCGCGCCGGCTCCGGCATCGGCAGGCCCCAGCGGGCGCGCTGCGCGAAGATGCACGATGTCGGAAGAACGCGGAAACGGCGAGCGGTAGAAATGCGTGGTGGTCGAGCCGGCGGATGCGAGCACGATCTCCAGATACCAGGATGGATCCACATCGGCCGGACCCCAGCGTCCGTCTTCGGCGGATTGCGAGCCATGGATCGCGCCACCGATGCGCTCGCCGGTGTCGGGCGATACGCGATAAATCTCGACCGACGCACCCGCGACCGGACGATTGGTTTGAACGCCACCCGGCGTTCCCGTCACGAGGCCGCTGAGTTTGACCTGCGGTTCCGGTGTAATTGCAATCCGGTCCGGTTCGCGGCCGGCGATGAATTTATAGATCTCGCGGAATGCGCGTGGAGAAAACGCCGTCTTGCGATGGTCGACGGCGCCGAGCACGAGATTGGTTGCGCCCTTTAGCGCAGGCCCCTCCGCGGTGATCCCGGTTGGCGTGCCCGGCTTGCCGACGAAGCGGCCATCGCTTTGCGCATATTTGTCGAGACCGTCGCTGCGCAATGTCAGGAACGAGGTGCCCGGCGTCACTTCGCTCTCGCCTGCGTTGAGCCCGCGCAGAAACGGCCCACGGCCGTTGAACTCGTTACCGAGACCATCGTCCCAATCATAGACGCCGTGGTTGGGAACGCCGCACAGCACGGCGTGGCTGACATCCCCGGCCCCGCCGCCTTTGATATAGCTGCGAATCGGATTGCCGCCGCGCGAATTGCCGACCAGCGCCACGCGCAACGCCCCGGTGTGGCGTTTCAGTTCCTTGATGGCCTCGCCGAGTTCGCGGAGCGCGTCCTCCGTCGAGGACCGGTTCGGCTGCGGCGCGGCATCGTCGGTTCGCGCGACCGGATCGGTGAAATTGATCGCAAACATCCGGTCGCGCGCAACCCCGTTCGATTCCATCCGCCACAATGTGGTGATCCACAGCGCCGCATGGTCGCCATTGCCATGCACGAACAGAATTGGCGGAATTTCCGTTGTTCCGGCGCTAACGGAGCCGATCTGCGCAGAAGCACGGAACCCAAAGCTGCTGGCCACCATGGGAAGTATCGTGGCACCTTTCAGGATCGTCCGTCGCGATATGCTCATTTGGTGACCTCCCGGGATTTTCGGCATTTCAGCCGCCCTGTATGACCGCAGATAGCGGCCTAACGACTGGACAGCCAAGGACTTTCGCGGGCATCACTTGAGTTCGCCGGGAATCAAAGGCCAGCCACGACCGGCTCATACGGAATGCACTATGACTGACCAGCCGAAACGCAAGACGTTTGCCGCCGACAGTGTCACTGCGCCGCTGCGGCATTCGGTATTTCGGCGTATTTGGCTGGCGAGCCTGCTCTCCAATTTCGGGCTGTTGATCCAGGGCGTCGGAGCCGCCTGGGCTATGACCCAGATGACGTCATCGGCCGACAAGGTCGCGCTGGTGCAGACCGCCTTGATGCTGCCGATCATGCTGATCTCGATGCCGGCCGGCGCCATCGCCGACATGTACGACCGCCGCATCGTGGCACTGGTCTCGTTGACGATCGCGCTTTCGGGCGCGACGTCCCTGTCGGTGATGGCGTGGCTCGGCCTCATCACCCCGCAGACCCTGCTGGCGTTCTGCTTTGTGGTCGGCTGCGGCATGGCGCTGTTCGGCCCCGCATGGCAATCCTCGGTCAGCGAGCAGGTGCCTGCCGAAACTTTGCCGTCCGCGGTCGCGCTGAACGGCATCAGCTACAACATCGCGCGGAGTTTCGGTCCCGCAATCGGCGGCATTGTCGTCGCTACCGCCGGCGCGGTCGCGGCCTTCGCCACCAATGCGGTGCTTTATATCCCGCTGTTGATCGTGCTGTTTCTCTGGCGCCGCAGCAACGAGCCTTCACGCCTTCCGCGCGAACGGCTCAACCGCGCCATCGTGTCGGGCGTGCGCTATATCGCCAATTCGCCGTCGATCCGCGTCGTCTTGGCGCGCACGCTGGTGACCGGCTTGATCGGCGGTTCGGTATCGGCGCTGATGCCGCTGGTCGCGCGCGACCTGTTGCACGGCGGCGCGCAAACCTACGGCATCATGCTCGGCGCGTTCGGGGTGGGCGCGGTGATCGGCGCACTGAACATCGCCGAAGTGCGCAAGCGGATGAGCGGCGAGGCCGCGGTGCGCGCCTGCGCGCTGTGCATGGGCGGCGCCATCGCGGCGGTGGCGCTGAGCCGGGAGCCGGTGCTGACCGCAGCAGCGCTTGTGGTTGCGGGAGCCGTCTGGATGCTGGCGGTCGCGCTGTTCAACATCGGCGTGCAGCTCTCGGCGCCGCGCTGGGTGGCCGGCCGATCGCTGGCGGCATTCCAGGCCTCGATTGCCGGCGGCATCGCGATGGGCAGCTGGGGCTGGGGACGCCTGACCGACGCGACCGGCGTCGAAACCGCGCTCTTGATTTCCGCCGGACTGATGTTCGCCTCGCCGCTGCTCGGCCTGTGGTTGCGGATGCCGCGGGTCGGCGCCCGCAACGAGGACGCGGAGGTTTTGGCCGATCCCGAAGTGCGGCTGTTGCTGACCGGGCGCAGCGGGCCGCTGGTCGTCGAGATCGAATATCGCGTCGATCAGGAAAACGCCCGCGCCTTCCATAGCGTGATGCAGGAAGTGCAGCTCAGCCGCCAGCGCAACGGTGCCTATGGCTGGTCGATCGCGCGCGACATCGCCGATCCCGAACTGTGGACCGAGCGCTATCACTGCCCGACCTGGTTCGATTATCTGCGCCAGCGCAATCGCTCGACGCAATCCGAGCGCGCGCTGCATCAGCGCGCGATAGATTTTCATCTCGGCCCCGATCCGGTGCGCGTTCGCCGCATGCTGGAACGGCCGTTCGGGTCGGTGCGCTGGAAGGAAGACACGCCCGACCGCGCCGCCACCGAGGTGTTGCCGGTCGCTGCGGCGGCGGGCAGCGGAACGTGACGCTGGTCACTCCGGGCGCGCATCAGCGCAAACGCGGAATAACGCAAGGAGAAGTCACTGCCCGTGATCGGCCAAAACCTTCGCGCAGGGCTTGCTGAGCCTGGCGCGGTTTTGCTGGAGACACGCCAGCACGACCTGGTCACCTTCATTCATGTGAGCGCGGCAGAACCGCGAGACATCCCGCGCGCAGGCGTCGTGTCCCGGCTGCTGCTGCGCCGACGCACCTGACGCGATCAGAAAAAACTGAATGATGAAAAAAATCCAGGCCATGGTGCTACGCCTACCCAGTCATGATCTGAAGGCGTTCTAATGCTCACAGACGAGCGCCGCAACGGCTTTTAAGCGACGTTGCGGCGTGTCGGAAGGCTCGGGATCAAGTTCGAAAATTACTTCGAGGCGACCTTGCCCGCCTGCGCCGCCGCTTCCTTGTCCATGACGGCGCGGCATCCGGTGCTCAGATTGGCCTTGTTCTTCCTCATGCAGGCGGTGATGGCCGGAATGTTGGGGATCTCGGAGCTGCACAGGCGGAACGCATCGCCGGTGCACATCTGCTGCTGCTCGACGGTGTAGGCAAAGCTCGAGGTCGACGACAGCGCGGAAACAGAGCCCGCGAAAGCCAGCACGAAAGCAGCCTGGCGAATGGTCCTGGTGATGAATGCAGTCATGGTCGGCTCCTGTTGGCGTGGCCCGGCGGGCCGTTTCTGATGCCCACACCTTGCCCCTAACCGCCGGCGCGGACTGTGACGCCCCTCACTCGGGAAAAGTTGACCACCATGTTCCGCCGCCCCTCGGAACCCGGATCGGGCCCAGGAACAAAACCCGCCGCCGGTTCGTCGGGCCCGGGACGCCCGGCGCGACGACACCCCTGGCAGTTTTTTCCCTGCCATCACGGAAAGCGAATCGTTTTCGGCTTGTTGGTGGATTTTCGGCCAGTCGCGGCCGGCAAAATTTAAATTTATTGGATCAACAAGGCCGCGTTGTCCCGGCGTTAAGACCTCATTCGCATTAATGCCGCGGGGCCTAACGACATCTGATTTTTTGGAGAAGTGTACGATGCGACATGCGGCAGGTCTGATATTGGCGAGCGTTACCTCGGTTGTTGTCATCGCTGCCGTGTGGTTTTGGACATATTCCCCGCGCGCGGTTCTGGCGGCGCCCGACACCGTCAGCGCCCGCCAAGCCGAGCGGCTTCCCGCGACCGCATCCGCCAAGCCGGCCTCCGAGGATGTCGGGATCACCGCGGCTATTGGCGCCCAATCTGCCGCTGCTCTCAAGCCTGCAGCCATTGCGCAGGCGAAAATCGCGTGCGCGAACCCGGACGCGCTTGGCGTCAGCCGCGTGGTGGAAATCGACACCACGGGCGGCCCGGGTTTCGGCTTCGAGCATTTCAAGCAGTTCGACTTTCTCGCCGACAAGGAGGTCGTGTTGACCTTTGACGACGGTCCATGGCCTGCGAATACGCCCGCGGTACTCAAGGCGCTGGCGGATCAATGCACCAAGGCGCTGTTTTTTCCGATCGGCAAGCACGCCACCTACCATCCGGAGATTCTGCGGCAGGTGGCCGCGGCAGGGCATACCGTCGGCGCCCACACCTGGTCGCATGCCAACCTGAACAGCAAGAAGATGACCGAGCAGCTGGCCAAGGACGAGATCGAAAAGGGTTTTAGCGCGGTGAAGCTGGCCCTGGGTGCTGCGCCCTCGCCGTTCTTTCGTTTTCCCGAGCTGCAGCATGGTCCCGCGGCGATGGCCTATCTCGGGACCCGCAACGTCGCGATCTTTTCATGCGACCTTGATTCCTTTGACTTCCGGGCAAAGGACGCCGCGCAGATCGTCAATACCGTCATGACCAAGCTGGACAAACAGGGCAAAGGCATCATCCTGATGCATGATTTCCAGAAGCACACCGCGGAAGCCTTGCCGACGCTGCTCGGCCGGCTGAAGGCCGGCGGCTACAAGGTCGTGCAGATGAAAGCCAAGGCGCCGTTGGAGACGCTGGCCGAATATGACGAGGCGCTGGTCAAGGACATGAAGGTGCCGGTCGCGAGCACGCGCGCGCTCGGCAGCGTGGTGCAGACGATTTCACAATAGAAATTCGCGAGTCCAACATTGGAATGACTTGCGCGGTGGACTTTCCTTCATCATAGCTGGACAGAGCCGTCCGAAGGACGGCGTCGCTTCCGCTCGCCTATGCCCGGCCATCCACGTCTCCTCGCTGCCCTGCTCCAGTCTCGCCGCTTTACTCAAAAACTCGGATGCAAGGCACCGCGGAAAAAGTTCAAGCAGTCTGCGCAAGGCAGACTGCTTTGGTCGGGAACGACGCACGCGTTACCAAGCGCCGCCTCACCAATAGATGCCGTGTTGATGCAGGGCGTATCTGACGTGCGCCAGTGTCGATGCACCCTGGCGCTTTAGCTGTGCGACCTTCACGGCCACAGCGTATTTCGCCGCGGCGATGGGGCCCGGCCGGTGCTGCCTTTGGCCACTCTGCTGCATGCTTTGGTTTTGCGGGCTTTGCTGCAGTCCCTGGTTTTGCTGCATCCCTTGGCTCTGCTGCAGTCTTTGGCTATTCCGTTGTCGTAGCGACGGCCTTGCGACAGATTTCAGCGCCTCGGCGGCGTTGGGCTGCTGAGCGGTCGCCGGTTGTTGATCGCTCGATGCCAGCGTCAGGCTTCTGGTCCGCCCAGCCTGGGCTGACGCTGAGACCAGAACCAACGCTGCGACCAAGATGAGTTTACGCATGTGAAGTCTCCGTTGTTCGATGAGGGAGACTAGGCCGACCAAGTTTGCCGTTATGTGCGAAAGATCACGCTGGCTCGGAGGGCACTGAAGCGCTCACCGCCGCTGCTCGCGACGGCAGCAGTTCGCCGCGTTCCACATCGCGTATTTCTTGGCGATCCAATGGACATCACCGTAATAGACGTGCCGGAAATCGCGGCATTCGGGGTAGCGGTGGCGGGCGGGTATCCTGCCGCATTGAAGCGCGGTCTGAACTGCGGCGCACTCATTTCAGGCGCCGTCGTATACCGGGGTGCAGGGCCTGCGGATTTTCTTGTGTGATCAAGCGCACGGTCGCTTTCGAACCGTCCGCTAACTTCGTCATGACGGGCGATCACCGCTCGTCCTCAGATCAAACGGAGCAGTGCATGACCAGGCTTAGCAACGAAATTGGCGAATTAAGCGCGGACGAACTCGAAACCGTCAGCGGCGGAAGGATCAACCTCGCGAACTTCCCGGGCTATCATGGGCCAACCCTCAGCAAGGGTGGCACGGTCGGTGGTGGCGATACTATCGACGGAATCCCGTGGGGTGGTGCTCCTGGAGATGGTTCGTGGGGTATCGTGAATAACAATCTCCCCGGTGGAGGACCCTGGGGCAACTAAGTTCAGATTACTTGCATGAAGCCGCCGGTTTGCGCCCGGCGGCATTTTTTTGCCGCAAGGCTTTTCCGACCCAGCTCTTCGATCGTCATGGCGTTCAGCATCAGGCATAGCATCACGGGTTGTTAGCGCGCGGGCGGCGGTTTACGACATGTTGTCGTCACCGAGTTCATAAATCAGTAGACCAACCAAAACACTCCGAGCAAGGCCAGCGCCGCAACCGTGAGCCACCAGATCGCGTGCGCCCTGTTTACCGCGTGCGCGGCAATAATATCCTGCTGGCCGTCTATCATCACTCGCACTCCACAACGCCAGCCCAGCCCACAAGAATAAATTCAGGAACCCGAACCGCCGTCAAGGGGGCGCCCGGCCGCCGCGCGGCTTCCTTGACTGGTCATCGCGCCATGGTCAGGGCCACAGGATCCATGCGCACCGATCAGCAGCATCGGGCCGAGTTGAGCGTCACATGATGAGATCAGTTACTTCTGCCCTCGGGATTCTCAGCGGGCGCGCCAATAAGCAGGGCATTGTCGATACTGTTTCTGAGATTGATGGCGCTCTGCGTAGTCATGCGCAGGGAGCGACCGCAACAACTCTTGTTGCAACGCGATTATTGGGTCGGGGTTCGACGATCGCGCTCGCGAGCATGACGTTGATCAGACCGTTGCTGTTGCCGATCGTCGGGCAGAATTCGAAATAGATAATGGGGGCGTGAACCATTCCCTCGACTGGAATAAATTGCTCGGGCGCGGGCGCTGGGGGCTTCTTAACCATGACGGCTCCTACAGGCTATTCAAATGGGACACCCGTAGGGTTGCATGGCGCCGCTTGAATTGTCGATGCCCGCAGTCGTGGATTTCGGGATAGCGGCGGCGGGTGAGCTCAGGCATGCCGTATGAAGCGCGGCCTGAGCTGCAGCGCACTAATTTCAGGCCCCGTAGTATTCCGAGGGCGGTCGAAATGCTCAAGGCCGGACAGCATTGCCTTGACCGCCTGTCTGGAGAAGTAAGCTCAGATTATTTGGCAGAGCAGGTCTTTCGGGCAATGTGGTGCGTGCGTGAAGCTCGGTGTCCATCAACTGACCGTTGCGCGTGAGCGCGCAAGATCCGCCGAACTCCTGGTCAGGCGGCTCGATAGCCTCGGGGAATATTGGCCTGCTTCGTTGAGAATGGAGCACGCGATTTCGGGCGTTCAACGTCACAACCTGCCAGAAGGCCATATGACCCCGATGATGAGAAGACGGTCAATTGGTCGCTAATTGCAAAATATCGCGCAGCGATCGTGCACCAACTGCTCACGCCCGCGTCGACCGTCGCGGAAATCGCATGGAAGCGTGCCGCATTCAAAGCCGGCGATCATAAATATACCGACGTGAAGCCGGAAAGGATCGAACGCGCCATTGCGGATGACGTTGAATTTTTGAAAGCGCACCCCGTGCGCCAATCGCGGGAGAGCAAGGTATGAACAACGTCGTCAAATTTCCCTACGACATCAGCCGGCGCGTTCATTCCAAAAAGCCGCGCCGATCGAAGAACGGCACTCCAGAGGAACGGGCAGCGAAGGAGGCCGCAGAAGCCGCGGCAATGCCAGGGCCGGCAAACGTCGTCCGCACGGCTGCAAGCCGGTTGAACCTCACACTCCGCCGGGCCCGGAAGAAACGGCGCATTTTATGAGCCTGTACGACAGGCTCGACCCGAACGGGCAAGCCGTGATTGCCGAAATGCTTCGGGACGTAACGGGCAAAAGTCGGAAATAAGGACAATCTGTCCTAAATTTAAGACCGGGCGCCAGCGTTCACACGTTCGGCGCCCGGACCCCCAGTGTGTGAGCTGAGTTACAGTCGCTGTTCCGGTATCGCGCCAATCTCTTAAGCAGACGATGTGAACGATCCCATCGTCGAGCAACAGGAGATAGGCATGGAACACGATATGGAACATACCGCTCTGCTCTCGGACAGCGAACTTGACTTCGTTGCCGGCGGGGCGGGATTTTTTCACACTGATGCTGGTCGGGCGGTCTTGGGGGGCATTTTGGACAACTGCGGCCCAGGAGGAGCAGAAATATTACGAAACAGCTTCATAAAAAATGGCTCGTGATAATATAGCCTCAAGAGGTCGCCAACTAAGGCGGCCTCTTTTTGCTGCCCATGGTGGCTATCGAAGCCATCCCTTTCCCGTCACTTCGTGCAAGCTCCCTGCAGGAGGCCGATCCCCTGGCCATAGAAGCCAGCTTGTCCTATCGGGTTGCCCAACGCGCCCAAGATGTCGCCGGTTAATTCATCTAGCTTGGCAATAAGCACTGCGGTTTTACAATCCATTCGTCCGCCGGCGACTGCTTCGAGTTCGGCAACTGAGAGAAAATTGAACTCGCGTTCCATTTCCATCTCCTGTTGTTCGACGAAGGGACCAATCCCATCGTTTAGTTTAGAAGGTAGGCGCGGCGCGAATCCGCCGCCGTGAGGCAGATCACAGACAGTTCCGCCACCTGCCATCTGCCTCAAGCCACGCTGGCGGGCCCTGCGATGGCGCGGACTGACACGGAAGCGGAATCGCAACGATTGGCCGCTCACGCAAAGCGGCTAAGGCACTATCAGCACAACGCCGCCTGAGCGGAATATGATCGCTCAGGCGGCATTCGCATTTCCGTGGCCGGGTCTTTAAATCCCGGCAACTTCAGTTCTGCATCGCGCTTGCCAACGTTAGGTGAAGACGATCTTCGTAGTTCTACCCGTAGCGCATCGTTTCCGGGCCGCCTCGCTTCAATGCCGGGCGGCCCGATTCGTTTAAACCGCGGCACCGGCATATGACAGCCTGCAAAAGCCGGACTCACCGGCGGGGCTTCCAAGACTCAGAAAACGACACCCAGAGGCTCCGGCCCCCCGCGTTGGTTATTTGTGTTGAATGGGCCCGGTTGGACCGGTGATTACGTTCAGCGTCGGGGTTACCGTCGTCGACGTCTCGAAACGCAACATCTGCGGAGCGGCCGTACAGGCGGAAAAGGTGCTCGACACAAATACGCGATTGGGATCAATCGTCTCACGTCCTGTCGTACGGGCATCCCAAACCTTGCGAGCATTTGGCCGCAGGTTTTCTTCAAATTTTTTCAACGCTCGCACCAGCGCGCCAGCGGTTAGATACATCTCGTTCGCTTGGAGTTTTTCCTCCGTCTTGGTCGTTCGCGCATAATTCATGTGAGCGATCTGATCGTTCCGCATCTGCCGAAGCTCTGCGGCCTTCGGAAAGTCGTATTGAACGAAGCCCCCCGTAAAATGGATTGCCGCAGCGGTTGTCGAACTGGCGAGCGCGCCGTGAAAAATTCCACGAGGAGTCTGGCTGGGCTCCAAAACGTTTCAATAGTGCTCATTCTGCGGAACCATTCACGGTCGACATCTTCATGCGGCGGCTCTGTGATCTCGCACAACGAACGAGCTATCAGGTCACAGGCGTAGCCGAGATGTTCGCGAAGGGTATTGTCACCGGGCGGAAGTACAGGGTTTGCTTCAACGGACATGCGAAAATCTTTCAAGAGTAGGTGCGGCAATCGATTTGCCAACACAGTGCCAACACGGCGGTTTTTCGCAGATCCTGCGGATTGGGCTAACTGCTTGATGTGTTTGGTGCCGCAAACAGGATTCGAACCTGTGACCCCGTCATTACGAATGACGTGCTCTACCAGCTGAGCTATTGCGGCGAACCAACGCCTGCGTTCGGCCAACGGGGCTGAAAACGCTCGCATTTGATATCGGGCACCGGCCCGCTTGGCAAGAAAAACGCGCCCAGCGAGAGGTTAATCAGCTCCCCAGCGGGACAGAAAACCGCGCCAGCCGCCGGCCTGGCCTGGCGTGGGACCGGCTTGTTCCGCGAATTCATCGCGTCCCGGTTCGTCGTCGATGCCGGGATCATCCGGCGCCCGAACAATGGGAATCACCGGCAGAATGCTGGTCGGGCTCCTGGCAGGACCGCTGGGGATATCCTGGCGCGCCCGGAACAGTGGCGCAGCCATCACAGACGGGGGTTCGGCTGGCGGCGCCGCAATCGTCGCGGGCGGAGATTCGGGTTGCGACGGGGGTGGGGGCGGCGCGGGCACAGCGACCGGGGCCGGCGTGAGGGCCGGCTCGGCGGCGGCGTCCAACAGCGGTGAATTGTCCTGTGCTGCCGTGGGGGCCAGATCGATCGGGGCGTCGCGCGGCGGCTCGACGGGGCGCGGCGCCGCTATCGCTTTATTGAATTCCTTGTTGAATTCTTTCGCTTCGATCGCGGCATTTTTGTCGGACGGCAGCGCTGCCAGCGGCCGCTGCCATTGAAAGGCATCGAGCCGGCCGGTCACCGGCGACACCGGCCGCCAGCGGTCACTGACATATCCATCAGCGGTCCACACCGGATCGTGCAACGCCCGTACCGCGCGCAAGGTCCAGGCCCGCGCCCGGCCGCTGTCGCCGTGTTCGGTTCGCTCGATTTCCGCCATCAGCATCGCCACCCGCTGGGTCGGCGCATCCGTGAACGGCGCCAGCGCCTCGCGCGCGCGGGTAAATTCGGTGGCGTCGATAGCGGCCCGCGCGATCGCCAGTGCGCTTTCCAGATGACCGGGCGCCTTGGCGGCGAGCGTCTCGATCCGCACCAGCCGCTGCCGCGCGGAATCGCCGAGCTTGACGTGCGCATAGGCGTCGGCAAGATCGGGATGCGGATGCGCCAGCCACGCGGTCTCCACGATCCGCATCGAGCGCCGCACCTGATGCGCCTCGCTCTGGTATTTGCCGGCCAGCACCGCGGCCGGCACCAAAGTCGGCGCCAGTTTTATCGCTTCCATCACGCTTTCGCGCGACAGGTCGCGGTCGACAGTTTCCAGTTCCAGCGCGCGCGCCGTCAGCAGCACGCCGCGCTGACGCCGATAGGCCGCCTTGTCGATCAGGCCTGAAGCGAGATTGTTGTCGAGGATCGAAAGCGCGCCGCTCCAGTCGCCCTTGGCGCAGCGGAATCCCAGCACCGCATGCGACGCCCAGGTCGATGACGGCGCAAGCTTCAGCGCCTCTTCCGCGATCATGACGGCGGCGACCGGATCGTCGGCGCGCTGCGCCTCGATGAACAGCCCGCGCAGGCCCAATAGCCTGGTGTCCTCGCGTTCGGCCATCGCGCGAAACGCGCGTTGCGCGCCCTCGCGGTCGCCGTCGAGTTGCGCCGACTGCGCGTGCAGTAACAGCGCCAGTGGATCGTTCGCGGCGTGGCGGCGCGCGACATCGGCATGCAGGCGGGCCGCGGTGGAATCGCCGTGGCCAATCGCGAGCAGCCCGTGGGTGATGGCATGGCGGCCACGGGCGTGACGACGTTCGCGACGGGCGTGCCTGATCCGCTGCGGCGTACGCCAGAGCGCGCGCAGGGAGCCCCACGCCAGGACGGCCGCGACGATGATGACGCCGAGCGCCAGCGCGAACACCGGCAGCGAGGTTTCGATGCGCCAGCCGCCCGACGACAGCACGACGGCGCCGGTTTGATCGGCGACCCACGCGGCGCCCGCCGCGGCGAGCGCAATCAGCACCAGAAACAGAATGATCCGGATCATCGGATTCCTATGGCGCCGGTTTGGCGAGCGCCGCCATGGCTTCGGCCGCGAATTGACGCGATGCCGCCAGCGCCGCGTCGCGCGCATCGCATTTGTCGAGCCAGGCTTGCGCGGCGGCACGATCGGCAGGCGTCAACGTATTCAGCTCGTGCCTGGCCTCGGCCAATTCATTGCGCATCGCCGCCCCGGTGGCCCGCGCGACCACGGCGCCGCGATCGTTGCCTACCGTATCGGTGCGCTCGATACGGACCAGTTTTGCCGCACCTGCCTGCAGGCGCTCGACGAGACCCGAACCGGTGGTGGCATTCTCCGGCGCTGGCGGCGACAATTTTGGCACCAGCGTAAGCAATTCACGGCTGAGACCCGCCGGGTTCGGCACGCCCGAGACCGCGAAGCCGTCGAGCGGCTTCAACGCATCGGCATTCGGCGCCAGCGATTTCGCCGCCGCCAGCGCCGCCGGATAGGGATCGCCGATCCGAACCAACACATCGAGCAAGGCTGCCGCCACGATCCGGCGCAGCGGCACGTCGTCCGCCGGTTTTGCGCTCTCTCGCGCGGTCTCGACGCTCTGCGCGCGGGTGGCGCGTTCCAGTCCGGCAATGCGCTCGTTGATGTCAGTGAGATCCAGCGGCGCAGAGGAATCGCGCGGCGCTGCTTTGACGTCATTGAACGCGGCCGCCAGTTTTTCGGACTGCGCGCGAGCGCCCGCGACTTCGCCGCGTAGCGATGCAACGGATTTCTCCAGCACCTCGAGGCGCGCGGCAGATGCCGGGTCGGGCGCCGATGGTGCAGGCTTGTTGGTTTTGGATTCGACGGCGGCGATGCGCGCGCCCAGGTCGTCGATCACGGCGGAATTGATTTGAGTTGCGGCTGGCGTGGCCGGAACCGCAGGCCATCCCAGCATCCAGCCTACGCCGATCACCAGCGCGGCCGCGACGGCGCCGGAAACAGCCGCAATGAGCCAAGCCGAAATAGCTGCGGCCGCGGGCTCCCGGGACGAAGATTCCTGGGAGGAATGCTCCTCGGCAATGCGTTCAGCCTGCGCGTCATCGCGATGCTTCCGGGTCTCACCGGATACCTCCGATGCTTCGAGATCGATAGTGGGCGGCGCGCGTTTAGCGCGGCCCGATTCCGGCGCGGGTCCTTCGTCTTCAGGCATATCCTCGACCATCGCGACGGTTCCTTAAATTCCTGTGACCGAACCTACCAGATTCGGCACGTCCCCTTGGAGTATCGCCTCTGACTGGAACAGACACGATACTCTAATCTCTTGTTTCGACACGTTTTCCCGGCGCGAACCGGTGTCCACCCCCCCGGACCAAAGTCCGAGGGCGTGCTTCGCTCGAAAACGCTTTCTAGCGCGGTACCGACCGCAACGCACGGTCCAGCACCTCAAACAACGCATTTTCATCGGGCGATGCCGCCACCGTGACCTGCGCGGCCCCGGCATCGCGGACCACAGAGGCCACCGGGCTGGAGATGCAACATTGCGGGATCGCCAACGCCGATATTTCGACGCCGCCGGCCCGCGCCGCCTCCAGGAATGCGCGGGCACTGCGCCGCGAATAATGCAGCACCGCCTCGATCCGGCTGGCCGCGAAAGCGTCGCAGGCTTCGCGCGGCAGGTTGGGGATCGGAATCATCCGATAGGTCGTGTGGGTGACGATGGTAAAACCGCGTTCGCCGAGTTCGCCGGCCAGATCGCGCGCCAGGTCGGCGCCCGCCAGATAAAGCAGCGGGCTGGCCTTCTTCAACTCCTTCGTCTTGACGCTGGCGAGCACGAAATCGCGCAAGCCTGCCGCGTCTCCGCTCGCGGGAATCACGTTGTCAAATCCGGCGCGCTGCGCGGCCGATGCGGTGTGCTTTCCCACCGCGAACAGCGGCAGCTTGAGCAACCGGCTGCCGGCGAGGTGCGGCTCGATACTGCGCAACGCGTTGGCGCTGGTGGCGATGACCGCGCCATAGCGCGCGTCCTCGTCGTCGTGGAACGCGACCGGTTCAAACCGCAGCATCGGCGCCAGCAGAACCTCAAGACCTTTGGCGCGCAGCGCGGCGGCTGTAGCCTCACCGTCGGGATCGGGGCGGGTGACGAGAACAGCCATGCGTCAAGCCCTTGGCAAAAGGATTTCTGCAGCAACGGACGATTGCACTTTGAGACCTCGCAATGCTAGAGCCTGATCGGTTCTGGCTGGATCGGAACCGAGGCGCTGATCTTTTTTCGTTTTGACGCGTTTACGTTACGTGAACCGGTATCCACCCCGGATCAAGTCCAGGGGCATATTTGGGGGGTATATTTGGCTCGAAGATGCGCCGGGCGGATACGAAAACGCCGCTTTAGCCGATCGCGCAAGGGCTCAAATTGGATAACGACACGCCGATGATGCAAAGTCTGGTTCTCGGGATCGAAACCACTTGCGACGAAACCGCTGCAGCCGTGGTCGAGCGCCACAGCGTCGGGACCGGACGGATTTTGTCCAACATTGTCCACTCGCAAACCGAAGAGCATGCCGCTTTTGGCGGCGTGGTGCCGGAGATCGCGGCGCGCGCCCATGTCGATCGGCTCGACGGCATCGTCGCCCGCGCGATGAAGGAATCCGGAATTGGCTTTGCGCAGCTTGCGGCGGTGGCCGCCGCCGCCGGCCCCGGGCTGATCGGCGGCGTGATCGTCGGCCTGACCACCGCGAAGGCGATCGCGATGGTGCACGATACGCCGCTGATCGCGGTGAACCATCTCGAGGCCCACGCGCTGACACCGCGGCTGACCGATGCGCTCGAGTTTCCGTATTGCCTGTTTCTCGCCTCCGGCGGTCACACCCAGATTGTCGCCGTTATCGGCGTTGGGAACTATGTGCGGCTCGGCACCACCGTCGACGACGCCATGGGCGAGGCTTTTGACAAGGTGGCAAAAATGCTGGGGCTGCCCTACCCGGGCGGACCGGAGGTCGAACGGTCAGCGGCCACCGGCGATCCACAGCGGTTCGCATTTCCGCGGCCGATGCTGGGGCGCCCCGACGCCAATTTCTCGTTGTCGGGCTTGAAGACCGCGGTGCGCAACGAGGCCAGTCAGCGGACGCCGCTGCAGCCGCAGGACGTCAGTGACCTCTGCGCCAGTTTTCAGGCCGCGGTGCTGGAATCGACGGCGGATCGTCTCAGTGTCGGCTTGAGACTGTTTCACGAACAATTCGGTCCGCCGCGCGCACTGGTCGCCGCCGGCGGCGTTGCCGCCAATCAGGCGATCCGCAGCGCGTTGCAGGATGTCGCCGAGAAAGCGCAAACCAAGCTGATCATTCCGCCGCCCGCGCTGTGCACCGACAATGGCGCCATGATTGCCTGGGCCGGCGCGGAACGGCTGGCGATCGGCCTGATCGATACGATGGACGCCCCGCCCCGCGCGCGCTGGCCGCTCGATGAAAAGGCGCTAGCGCCGGCCGGATTCGCCAATACGCGCGCAGGCTTTTAGCGGGAGACCGACCGCGATGCCGCCTTTCAAATCTGTTGCTGTGATCGGCGCCGGCGCATGGGGAACCGCGCTGGCCGGCGTCGCCGCGCGCGCTGGGCGCGATGTCATTCTTTATGCGCGCAACGCGGAGAGTGCGGCGCAGATTGCGGCAACGCGCGCCAATCCGAAATTGTCCGGCGCGCGGCTAGGTACAGGCGTCCGCGTGACGGACAAGATCGCGCTTGCCGCGGCCGCGGAAATTGTCCTGATCGCGACGCCCGCGCAGAATTTGCGCGAAGCCGTCACGGCGATCGCGCCTCATCTCGCCAAGGCAACACCCGTCATCGCCTGCGCCAAAGGCATCGAGCGCGGCACCCACAAATTCATGACCGATGTGATCGCGGAAACAGCGCCCGATGCGCGCCCGGCTATCCTCTCGGGGCCGAGTTTTGCCGAAGACGTCGCGTGCGGCCTTCCCACGGCCGTGACGCTGGCGGCGACTGACGAAGAGCTCTCAATCTCCCTGGTGCAGACGCTGGGTTCGTCGACCTTCCGGCCTTATCACACGACGGATGTCCGTGGCGTCGAGATCGGCGGTGCGGCAAAAAACGTGCTGGCGATCGCGGCCGGAATCGTGGTCGGCAGGAAATTCGGCGCGTCGGCGCAAGCCGCGCTGACCACGCGCGGCTTCAGCGAATTGGTGCGGCTCGGGCGAGCGTGCGGTGCGCGCAGCGAAACCATGTCGGGGCTTTCTGGGTTGGGCGATCTGATCCTGACCTGCTCCAGCCCGCAGTCACGCAATTTTGCGCTCGGCGTCGCGCTCGGGCGAGGCGAACGGCCGCCTCGGGACAAATTGGCCGAAGGCGAATTCACCGCGCCCGTGCTGGTCGAACTGGCGGCTTCGCAAGATGTCGATATGCCGGTATCAAGTGCGGTCGCGGCGATCCTGAGCGGCGCCACGACGATCGACGAAGCGATTGAAAGTCTGCTGACACGGCCATTCAAGGCGGAGGGATAGTTCCGCTTCGTCATGCCCGCGCAAAAGCGCGAAGCGCGTCTTCATACATATTGTCGCGGGCATCCACGTCTTGATAAGACGGCAATGAGCAAGGACGCGGATGGCTGGAACAAGTCCGGCCATGATGGATAGATGGTGGGCGGCATGAACTACTGGCTGGTGAAATCTGAACCTTCGAGCTGGTCGTGGGACCAGCAGGTGGCAAAAGGCGCCAAGGGCGAAGCCTGGACCGGCGTGCGCAATTTCACGGCCCGACAGAACCTCGTCAAGATGAAGAAGGGCGACCGCGCCTTCTTCTATCATTCCAACGAGGGCAAGGAGATCGTCGGCATCGCCGAGATTATTAAGGAGGCCTACCCCGATCCCACCGACAAGACCGGCAAATTCGTCTGCGTCGACATTAAAGCCGACGAACCCCTGAAGACGCCGGTGACGATGGCCGCCATCAAGGCCGACAAGCGACTGACCGGCATGGCGCTGGTGAAATTTTCACGGCTGTCGGTGCAGTCGGTGACGGCGGAAGAATGGAAGATCGTCTGCAAGATGGGCGGGATGTAGCGCTTCATTCCCCTCGCTGAGGTATCATAATGCCGTAAATTCCCGGGCTAAGCATATCCGCCCTCCACCTCATGGAAATTTAGCAATTCAAGGCTCAAACTGCGGTCCGTGCGGCGCGCAGGGAGCGAGGGACAAATCTTGAAATCGGGTAACGGCAGCAGGAACCCGACAACGCTCGGCGACACGACGAGCGTGTCCCTGACGCCCGTTCTCGAAGCCGAGACCGAGCGGCTGCTGTCACACCGCACGCGCGACATCCGGTTTTCTCCCGGGATGGACCGGGCCTACCGCAAGAAGACCTGGCCGCAGCGCAGCAAGATTGCACGCGCCTGGATGATCTGGGTGGCGGCGATCAGCATGGCCTTCGTGCCGATCAGCTACCTGCTCGCGCCGGACTCCCTGTGGCTCGTCGGCCTCATCAGCGGGCTGCTGCTTCCGGCGCTGCACGGTTGTGCCTACCTGGTTTGGCGAAAGCCCCGCGGCGCCGTTGTGGAAGGCCTGTCGCTGATCCTGCTGATGTGCAGCGTCATGATCGCTTACGGCGCCCTCGGCATCGCTGCGGGCGGCAGCAATTATGAGCGCTATCTCACCTGGATCGTGTTCGTGAACACCATCGCGATGGTGGTGTTCAATGTCGAATACGTCTGGTCGCTGTCCCTGATGGTCTGTTCCACGGCGATCTTCTTTGGTTTCGAAATCTTCAATCCCGCGACAGGTTACAAGGAAGCGATCGGGACGTCGGTTTATTTTGCGATCGGCTTCTATGGGTCCTCCATCGCGCGGAAGACCCAGACGCTGCTCGACAAGAAGTCCTTCCTGATGTCCCTGCGCGACGGGTATCGCAGCGCCGCGCTGAAAGAAGCCAATCGTCAGCTGGAAATACTTGCGACGCGCGACCCGCTCACCGGGCTCGCCAACCGCCGTTCGGCCGCCCGGTACATCGAGATGCTTTGGCGCAATCGCACAATCCCGAAAGCCTGCGTTGCGTTCATCATGGCGGATCTCGACTCGTTCAAGCGACTGAACGACTCCGCCGGCCACGCCGCTGGCGACATATGCATTCAACAGGTCGCCAAGGCGATCGAGCAATCGGTGCGGCCGGACGATGACGCCGTCTTTCGCTACGGCGGCGAGGAATTCCTGATCGTTCTCACCGATGCCACGGCCGATCTCGCCTGGACACTGGCGGAACGCATCCGCCGCGCGGTCGAAGCGCTCGTTATCGTCAATCCCGGCATCCACCCGGTGGCCGGTTCCGCCGGCGTGGTGACGATCAGTCTGGGCGTCGCGTTCGCGCACGAAGATGCGGCGCCAGAGACTGTCGCCAAATGGGCTGACGATGCCCTCTACGACGCCAAGCGTTCCGGCCGCAACGTGGTGTTTTTGTCGAACGCTCACGCTGCCGATGACACGCGATCCGCGGAGCCCGTTGCATCATCGCCGCATGACGTGGGCAATCCGGAAGAGAATTTTGCAAGCGCGATACCTTAGAGGCAGAACTAAGCCGCCGCCGCCGACACCACCTGCGCCAAGAGCTGCTCGCGCTTCGACTGCGAGCGATAGCCTTTCATGGTCGCGGCAAAACGCTCGAGGATGCCGTCTTCGAACGCGGTGACGATGGTGTCGTGGACGTAGCTCTTGCGGCAGATCGCCGGCGTGTTCGACAGCTCATCTGCCGCGGCGCGAACCGCTTCCAACACCTGTTTGCGGCGGCCGCGGGCGCTGGCGGCCGGCGAAATCCGCGACAGCGATTCCAGCACCACCGCGGACGCCATCAAGGTGCGAAAATCCTTCAGCGAAATCTTGATGCCGGCGATCTCGCGCAGGAACACATTGACCTGCGTGGTGGAGACCGCGCGGACATTGCCGGAATTGTCCCGGTACTGAAACATCCGCTTGCCCGGCACGCTCCGAAGAATGCCAATTGCGCGTACCAGCTTGGCGGCGTCGCATTCCTTACGCACGGCCTTGCCGCCCTTCGCCTTGAACGTCAGCACGACGCTGTCGTCTTCCAGCACGACATTGGACTTCAGCAGCGTGGTGGCGCCGCGGGTGCCATTGAGGCGGGCATAGGATTCGTTGCCGGGACGGATCGCGGTGCGCGCGATCAGTTCGATCACCGACGACAGCGCGAACTCGCGGGTCGGGGCGTCGCCCTTGAGATGCGCCGAGACGTTGCGGCGAATTTTCGGCAAGGCTGCGACCAGACGCGCCAGCCGGTGCGCCTTGCGGTGCTCACGGACCTTTTCCCAATCGGAATGGTAGCGGTATTGCAGCCGGCCCGCGGCATCGCGGCCGACGGCCTGCAGGTGCGAGGTCGGGTCGGGCGCATAGCGCACTTCGGCATAGGCCGGGGGCACCGCCATCGAGTGGAGACGCTTGATGGTGCCGCTATGGCGGATCGGCGTTCCGTTGGCGCGAACGAATGAATAGCTCTTGCCGCGCTTGATGCGGCGGATGGTCAATTGGTTCTGGTCGCCGAGCTTCAAACCCAGTTCCCGGGCCAGTGATTCGACGCTTGCCGGATGCCCCGGCCTCACAGCCACATGCGGATCGGCGGAAACGGGCCGCGCAGCCACGAAATTCTGCTGATCCATCATGACTTTAGATGCCTTGCTCCTGATACGCTCACGGTAATGCCAGTTCTTGATCTTTGGTTCCGGCAGACTGCTTGACCTAGGGCAGGCCATTTAGGGGGTAATTGAAGCGAGCGCCAGCCCAAGATGCGAAGACGACGGTTTCCAGGTACCTTCGATCGGGAAAGCCGGCCGGTTTGGGGATTTTTGGTTATCGGAAAACGCGATCGTGATGGCGCTGATGCTGCCCGGATGCCGGGCAACCCTCGCCGTCCGGCCAACAGTTTGATCCTGCGCATGGCGAGGAGCCTCGCCAAAGGTACAATTTGTTCTGCTTGTCGGCGCCATCGGGCCCGACGCATAATCGTTGTAACAATGAAGACGGCTTGCAGTGTCGGCGTTCACTGGCCGCATGGGTGGAGGGTCAAAGATGTCCGAGAAAATTTACGATGTATCCGCGGAGTGGGCCAAGCGTGCGTGGGTCGACCAGGCCAAGTACCGCGAGATGTATGCACGCTCGATCAGCGACCCGAACGGCTTCTGGGCCGAGCAGGGCAAGCGCATCGGCTGGATCAAGCCTTTCACCAAGGTCGAGAACACCTCGTTCGCTCCCGGCCACATTTCGATCAAATGGTTCGAGGACGGCGTCCTGAATGTCGCCTGGAATTGCATCGACCGCCACCTCGACAAGCGCGGCGACCAGACCGCCATCATCTGGGAGGGCGACGACCCCTCGGACTCGAAGCACATAACCTATCGGCAGCTGCACGACGAGGTCTGCAAATTCGCCAACATCCTGCGCACCCGTAACGTCAAGAAGGGCGACCGCGTCACGATCTATCTTCCGATGATTCCCGAAGCCGCCTACGCGATGCTGGCCTGCGCGCGGATCGGCGCCGTTCATTCGGTGGTGTTTGCCGGCTTTTCGCCCGACAGCCTCGCCCAGCGCATCACCGACTGCCAGTCAAAAATCGTGATCACCGCCGACGAGGGACTGCGAGGCGGCAAGAAAGTGCCGCTGAAAACCAATGTCGATGCCGCCATCGCCAAGAGCGGCGGCGTCGACTGGGTCGTCGTGGTCAAGCGCACCGGCGCTGCGGTCGACATGAATCCGTCGCGCGATTTCTGGTACCACGAGGCGGCCGAGATGGTGACGACGGAATGTCCGGTTGAACATATGCACGCCGAGGATCCGCTGTTCATCCTCTATACGTCGGGCTCGACCGGCCAGCCCAAGGGCGTGCTGCACACCTCAGGCGGCTATCTGGTGTTCGCGTCGATGACGCATCAATATGTGTTCGACTATCACGACGGCGATATCTACTGGTGCACCGCCGACGTCGGCTGGGTCACCGGCCACAGCTATATTCTCTACGGGCCGCTGGCGAACGGCGCGACCACGCTGATGTTCGAAGGCGTGCCGAATTACCCCGATAATTCGCGGTTCTGGAACGTGGTCGACAAGCACAAGGTCAACATCTTCTACACCGCGCCGACCGCGATCCGCGCGCTGATGCAGGGCGGCGACGACCCGGTCAAGAAGACCTCGCGCAAGAGCCTTCGCTTGCTCGGCAGCGTCGGCGAGCCGATCAATCCGGAAGCGTGGGAATGGTATCATCGCGTGATCGGCGACGAGCGCTGCCCGATCGTCGACACTTGGTGGCAGACCGAGACCGGCGGCATCCTGATCACTCCGCTGCCCGGCGCCACCAAACTCAAGCCCGGTTCGGCGACAAACCCGTTTTTCGGCGTGGTTCCGGAAATCGTCGATGCCGACGGCAAGGTGCTGGAGGGCGAATGCCAGGGCAATCTCTGCATCGCCAAATCATGGCCGGGGCAGATGCGCACGGTCTATGGCGATCACGCCCGCTTCGAGCAAACCTACTTCTCGACCTACACAGGCAAGTATTTTACCGGCGACGGCTGCCGCAGGGACGCCGATGGCTATTACTGGATCACCGGGCGGGTCGATGACGTGATCAACGTCTCCGGCCATCGTATGGGCACCGCCGAAGTCGAAAGCTCGCTGGTGGCGCATGGAAAGGTCTCCGAAGCCGCCGTGGTCGGCTATCCCCACGACATCAAGGGCCAGGGCATCTACGCCTACGTAACCCTGATGACCGGCATCGAGCCGAGCGACGAACTGCGCAAGGAATTGGTGGCGTGGGTGCGCAAGGACATCGGCCCGATCGCGTCCCCCGACCAGATCCAGTTCGCACCGGGATTACCAAAGACCCGATCGGGCAAGATCATGCGGCGCATCCTGCGCAAGATCGCCGAGGACGAGCCGGGAAGTCTTGGCGACACCTCGACGCTGGCGGATCCGGCCGTGGTCGACGATCTGGTCGCGCACCGCCAGAACAAGAAGGACACGCCGGCCTAGAAGCCACCCGACCCGGAATGAGTGCCGTGCCCCGCGCACTCACGTGTTGTCAGAGGCACGTCGCCTTCGGCGGTCCGTTTTCGGCTCGGTGTTGTTTTCCGGGCATTTACTTTGTTTCCAACATTTACTTTGTTTCCGCCCTGTTGAATCAGTTTCAAGGCCCGCATGGCAACCGGTTGGTTAACTTGAGCGATTAAAAATGCGTCAGCATGACCGGCTGCGACCCGGCGCTTGTGCGCCTCGCATGAAAATCGACGGCCCCGAAAAGGGGTGACCAGGCAACGTGGAGAGAGATCGATGTCGTTGAGGATTGCGGTGGCGTTGGCTGCCACCATCGGGGCGGGGATGTTGATGTCGACCGGGGCCGCGGCGCGGCCGGACATGGTCGGCTTCCGTGGCGACTATTCGCCGGGAACCATCGTGGTGAAGACGAATGAGCGCCGGCTCTATCTCGTGCTCGATGACGGCCACGCCGTGCGCTATCCCGTCGGCGTCGGCAAGGCCGGCAAGCAATGGGCCGGCACCACCCAGATCGACGGCAAGTATCGCGAACCGGCATGGTCGCCGCCGGCCGAAGTGAAGCACGACAAGCCGTCGATCCCGGACGTCATCCCCGGCGGCTCACCGCGAAATCCGATGGGCGTCGCCGCAATGACGCTGGCCGGCGGAGAATACGCGATCCACGGCACCAACGTGCCGGGCTCGGTCGGCGGTTTCGTGTCCTATGGCTGCATCCGCATGTTGAATGACGATATCACCGACCTGTACCAGCGCGTCTCGGTCGGCACGACGGTGGTGGTCTCGCGCTGATCCGCCGCATCGGGACTTGAATTCAAAGAGCCGCGCCCAACAGCGCGGCTTTTTTCATCTCGTGCGCTTGCGATGCCACGTCTGCACCCGGTAGTTGAGGTGCACGAGACGACGGAGTGCCTTGCCGGAGGCTTCCGGAATCGCCGCGCGGAGGACCTCCCGATGCTTTATTGCGCATGGGGCAAATGCCGGGTCGGATCGACCCCCTGAAAAATCTGTTCGGGGTGGCCGATATGCCTTCATACTACCAGCCGGTGAAGGGCATCTTGCGCCATGCCCTCGTCGGCAGCACCGGCGTTCCCTGGCTCGTTCCGCAAGCTGCGGATCAGCCGCACATCTTCAGCAAGGAAACCGCCGGACCCTTCGTTCCGGCTGAGAGCCTGTTCAACCCGTTGCAGCCATTGATCGAGGCCGGCTATCCGGCGGAACGGCTGCACGCCATCCTTCTGGATCGCGATCCCGCGAGTTCGCTGGCGTCGTGGCTTGACAAGTGGTCGGACCGCGCGCCGGAGGGCACGCTGCTAGATAATTACGTCGTCGCCGCACTGAATGGGCTCCGCGTCGAAAGCTACGCAAGGCGACATGGCATTCCGGTGACCCATTACGTCTATGAAGCGAGCAAGGAGGCGGTATCGTCGGTGCGTATCCTGTTCGACCGCCTCGGTCTTGCGAGCCGCTTCACCGAGGACACCGTGACCGCCTGGAACGAGATGGGACAGCTGGAGTCGGCCAGCACGCGCATCATCTTCTCCAACGTACTGTCAATCTACCTGACCTCGGGCATCCACGGATCGGACACCGCGTATCGATACCGCGCCCGGACAACCGCCTCCCTGAGCGAGGACCAACTAAAGATCCTGCAGCGCTACGGCCTCCACGATATCTACCGCGCGTCGGTGGAAGCGTGCGTGCGCGATCTCGGCTTGAGCGCTTCGGCTTCGGAACGCTTGTTCGGCGATGGCATCGGCGCCGCCGCCTGACCGGCAATTCCGATTTGCCTCTCGCCGAGATTGCTTGCGGCAAGCGCCGCTGCGTGACGACGAGCCGAAGCCCGGGTCACGGATGCACCCGCGCCTCAAATGTATCGCCGTCGATCGTTCTGATCACATCGACGGGATGCCGGACATCAGGATTTCCAGCGCGCCGCCAGATTGTTTCGCTCGCCGCCGGGCAGGAACCGGCCAAATGCGCCCATCGTCGCAGCGGGAGCATTGTCCCTGCCACAACGACAAAAACGAACACCCAGGGCAATGCAGCGGAAAAACAACGGCTCCCGCGCGTGCGGTCAGGATTTATTCTAGCGTATGCATGCATATTCCCCGACCAAGCGGAACCGCAGGAATCGGCAAGGTTAGCCGTCGGAGGTTAAAAATCCGAGGCGATACCTTTGTTCTCCCAGTCGCCGTACCGCGTCGGTTCCGGGCCCTTCGGACCCTGGAACTCTTTTGCCGCCTGCTGGGCGCTGGCCTCGGCGGCTTTCCGGCGCGCTTCGGCTTCGGCGAGCGCGCGCTGGGCCGCCGGCGTCAGCTGCTTGCGCGGTTCGGCAGATGGGGGCGCGGCAGGCCGCGAAGCATCGTTCGTCATCTCCGAGTTTCCAGCCATCGCAGCAATCCCCGGTCCGTTCAAACCTTGAGAATAAAGATCGCGCCCGAACTATGAAATGATAAAAGCGATTCTTATATTTGGCATATTCGCATGTCAGAGGTGCTATCCCTTCGATCGCATGCGCGCAACGCAAAATGTGAATCGCTATCCGATCCCCCGAGATGTTCCCGCTCCATGCCCCCTCAACGATTCGCCCTGCCCTCCGAAGTGCCTGGTCTCGCGGCGCGGCGGATCGCAGCGGATATTCTTGACGGCGTGCTGCACAAACACCGGACGCTCGACGAGCAGCTCGACGGCGCCGCCGCGCATCCCGGACTAAAGGGACTCTCCGATCGCGACCGCGCCTTGATGCGGCGGCTGGTGGCGACGATCTTGCGGCGGCTCGGTACCTTGGGCCACGTGCTGTCGCGGCTGCTCGACCGCGGCGTTCCGACCGACGCGCCGCGCGCGCAGAGCGCGCTTCTGATCGGCGCTGCGCAAATTCTCTGGATGGATGTGCCCGATCATGCCGCGGTCGATCTGTCGGTGCGGCTGGTGCAGTCGGATCGGCGGGCTGCGAAATATGCCGGGCTC
>Ga0209890_10000211_pt1 | contig 26997 bp, 24 predicted proteins | sample OrgsoiDNA2013049_FD_185799 | JGI IMG/M metagenome (GOLD analysis project Ga0209890, IMG submission 185799) | Permafrost soil microbial communities from the Arctic, to analyse light accelerated degradation of dissolved organic matter (DOM) -... | ecosystem: Environmental > Terrestrial > Soil >... | reverse complement strand
GGCGGAGATGCTGCAGGCGCTCCACCGACCGCCGGCGCAGGTCTCGGTGCCGCTGGCGCAGTTGCCGAGATAGCCATCCGTCGCGCAGGAGCGGGTGGTACCGCTGGTGCATCCGGTGAGGGGGCCATCGGCGCTGGCGTCCGAGGTGCCGCCGTCTTGACCACCCGTGGCGCCGCCGACCCCGCCGCCGTTGCCGCTCTTGCCGCCCGCGCCGGCTTTGCCACCAGTGCCACCAGTGCCGCCGTCGGTCCCCGTGATGCCAAAACTGAGCGCGAGCGTGCCGCAGCCGATCGGCAGCATCGCGACGCTGGCCGTCGCGGTTGCGAGGACGCTCCCCGCGCTCCGGGCGACGACCGTGACATCGAGGCGCTTCCCTTCCGGATAGCCGGTTCCGCTCGGGAAGTCGACCTCGACCGAGCCTTTCGCGTCACCAGGATTGTGCGGCAGGGAGGTGGTCTTGGGTGCGCCGCCGTCGACGCTCACCACGACGTCGATCGCATCCGCGGCGCTGGTCGTGGCGTCGAACGTCACCGTGACGAGGACGGTCCCCGCGTTGCACGAATTCGTGCTTCGACAGCCGGCCGCGGTCACCAGCCCGGCGAGCACCACGATCGAGAGAAGACGCTTCAATTTCCGTTCACCTTTCCGATGCTGGCGCTGGCGGGGTCCGTTCCGCTCAGCCCGATCACCAGTCCCACGATCACCGCGGCTGCGACGCCGCCGCCGACGGCGACCCAAAACCAGGTCTTCTTGGTCACCGAATCGCTTTGCCCCGACTGATCGGCGCTCTGGGTGAGCACCACGGGCGACGACGCTGTCTCTGGGGACGGGGGCGCGGGCGCGGGCGCGACCGCGCTCGGCGCCGGCGTCGTGGCGGCTGGAGCGATGGGCGTCACCGGGGTCACCGGCGCCGGGCTCGTGGCCGGCGGCTCGCTCGGCGCGCCACCCATCGGCATCGTCGTGATCGGCGGCGAGGTCGCCGCCGCCCTGTCGTGCTCGATGGCCTCCTTCAGCTGCTTGATGTGCCCCTCGATATCGGACCGCATCTCCTTCTTGCCGGTGTAGACCCGCACGTAGCTCTCATAGAGCTCCAGCGCCCGCTCCTTGTTGCCCGCCAGCCGGTAGGCCTGGGCGGCGTTGTAGAGGAGGGCAGGGTCGGGCTTGAGCTCGAAAGCTTTCTCGAAGTTTTCCGCCGCCACGGCATAGTGATTGAGCGCGTAGGCGGCCGTCGCCTTGTTGACGTAGGCGCGCGCCTCCTCGACGTTGTCCGCCCTGGCCCGACCTCCCAGCGCCACAACGGACAAGAGGAGAACAAGGAGGCGGACGGTGGCGCGGGATAGCAGCATGGCTGCGGCATTGTAAACGAGTGGCCGTCCGATTGGAACGCGGTCAGGGCTGAACATCGGCCCCTCGGTGAGCGTCGACTTGCCTGCTGACGGAAGCTTGCGGACTGGCGGGTGGACCACGGCGAATGGGGATCGGCAGGCTGCCGGTTTTTCTGTTGGCGGAAGTCTCCGGGGCGGTTCCGGGTCGATCCCGCGCCAGGGCTGACGGCCGCAACCGCCGTCACGGCGCAGAGGCACGGATGTGTGAACAGTCGACTCGGTTCGTTCGCTTTCTGACAGCCGCGCCGGGGTGCAGCCCGGCGAATCGCGACGCCTTCGAGTGGCACACGGTCTGCAAAACGTCGACGACAAACCGCCGGTCGGAACCGGCGTGACCTCGTACCCGCAAGGAGCTCACATGAAGCCGGGCTGGCTGGGACTCACCTCGCTCGTCATTGTCATCTGGTCGAACGCCGCCGCCGCGACCACCCGGGTCTGCGTGAGCGTCCAACAGAAGTCGTGGTACCGACCGCCGCCCGCGCTGCACGTGGCGCCCCCGGTCGCGCCCGCCGCCGCGGCTCACGTTGCGCCCAACAGCGAGGGGCCGGCGGTGCCCCTGCCGGCTTATCCGCTCCCGCCACCGCCGCCACTGCCGCCATCGCCTCCATCGTCGGTGTCCGCGGGCGACGCGCCGGCGCCGCACCACGCCGCGGAGGCGCACGAGATCGATCCGACGCTCTACCTCAAACGGATGCTGGAGTACGAGGTGACGCACGAGAACGGATTCCTGGCCGTCAACGACGGCTGCCAGCAGCGCCTGATCGTCGAGCTCTATCAGCTGGAGAGCGGCTGGACGGTGTTCGGCCACTACGGCGAGCGTGAAGAGAAGATCGATCGGGCCGAGCTCGACGAGTTCGTGGAGCTGGCGCAGCGATTGGCGTTCGCGCTGCTTCGCGGCCGCCCGGTCGGCCAGACGATCACGCGTGAGAACGTGCTCCGCTCCGACAGCGAGCGCGACCTGCGCACCGTCGAGGGGACGGGGCACTTCATCTTCGGGATGGGGACCGAGGTGCGGCTGGCGGAGCTGCCGACCGCGCAGGGGCAATCGCTGCCGGCGACCGACCAGCTGCGGGTGCTGACGCCCGTCACCGTGCAGGCCGGCTACCGGCGCAAGCTGCACGCCTGGGGATTCGACGCCTTCGGGCGCGTCGATCTCGGCACCGAGCAGACGGGGATTCACGACAATGATCTCGGCGGCCACGTCGACTATTCGTTCAGCCTTTCGGCGGGGCTGCACTTCCTTCGCTACCTCGACGCGGCCGGCATCAACTCGCTCTACTTCGGCGGTGGCGCCGCGTTCGAGCTGGCGTTCTTCGATGCCATCCGGCCGGTCGCCCAGCGGACCAGCACCACCGACCGCGACCTCCTCGTCGGCGGCGGTCTCAACGTCGACTTCCTGATCGGCTACGAGTTCCTGCGCGCCAGCTCCATCCACTTTTTCGGCCAGGTCGAGCTCGATCTCCCGACCTACCTACTCAAGACCGAGAACAACAGCGGCTCGATCGACGCGTACACGCCCGGCGCGGTGGCGCAGATCGGGATCATCTTCTAGCCATGTGCGCTCGCCGGACGTCGGCGGCCTGGTTGGGCCTGGCGGCGGCAGGTGCGCTCTTCGCGTCGGCGGGCCTGGCGCGGGCGCAGCTCCGGACTTGTGTCGAGGTGGCGGCTGCGCCCGCGGAGACCGACGGTCTGGCGCGGCTCATCAGGAGCGAGATCGATCGGCACCCCACCCACCGCGCCGCCAGCACCGACTGCGAATCGACGCTCACCGTGGAGGTGATCGATCTCGGGTCCAGCGGTGGCAAGTGGATCACGGGCCGCCTCAACACCCAGGTCCCGTACCGTGAGCGGGTCGGCGCCGACGGGCTCGCGCCGGCGGTCGAGCGCCTGCTGACGGTGCTGCTTCACAACGATCCGCTGGTGCTGCGGGGGCCTGAATCACAGGGCTGGTTCGTGCGTCAGGAGCGGGCGCTCGCGCTTCACAGCACGACCCACTACGGCCTCGAAGCGTACGAGCTGGCGGCGCCCGTCGGCGGCACGCTGGCGACGTTGCCCGGCGTCGCGCTGTCGTTGCGGCGCGAGATCGATCAGGTGGCGATCGGCGTGCGGCTGGCAGGCGCGTTCAATCCTGGCGCCGAAGTGGCCACGCTGCACCTCGCCGCCCAGTTCGACGCCCAGGTCGAGGCGACCTTCTACTTCCGACCGGTCGAATCGCTCTCGCTGTTCGCGAGCGCTTTGGTGGGCCTCGACTACCAGCGCTTCCAGGGGCCGGCGCCCCTCGACGGCGCGGGAGCGATCGGCGTGGCCACCGGCAGTGGTCTGGCGGTCACGGCGCGGGTCGGGATCGAGGCTCTCCGGATCTCCGACCTGCGCCTGCTCTGTTTTCTCGACCTCGAGCTCCCCACCTTTGTCAGCCACGATCCCGACCACGGCGTCATCGACCAGTGGGTCCCCGCCGCGTCAATCGGTCTGGGCGTGCTCTTCTAGGGCGGGGACCCCACCGAGAAGGAATTCGTCTCCAAGAGAGCCAAGCTCCTGGCCTGACGCCCGGCCCGTGCCCGATTCGTGCGCAGCTGGTGCACGAAAATTTCCTTGCGGAAGATTCAACCATATGGTTGAACATATCCGTGGATGACCTGAGCAATGTCCTGGGGGCAATTTCGCACCCGCTGCGTCGCGCGATTCTCTCCCGGCTCTCGGGCGGCTCGGCGCGCGTGACCGAGATTGCGGCGCCGTTCGACGTGTCGCTCAACGCCGTCTCCAAACACCTCAAGGTGTTGGAAGAGGCGGGGCTGATCCGGCGCGAGAAGGTCGGACGTGACCACATCATCGAATTCCGCGGCGCGCCGCTGCGGAAGGTGTCGGTCTGGGTCCACGAATACGAGCGCTTCTGGAGCGAGCACCTCGACAAGCTCGAGGAGTTCTTCAAAGAGAAAAGGAGAAAGTCATGACCGCGAAGACAAAGACCATGGAGATCACCCTCAACCGCACCATCCCGGCCTCTCCCGCCGAGGTCTACGACGCCTGGCTCGACACCGACAATCCGGGCACGCCGTGGCACAACTCCAGCAAGCTGATCTTCGATCCCCAGCCGAAGGTCGACGGGATGTTCTATTTCAACAAGGTCAGCAAGGAGGGGGAGAACTGGGCGCATTTCGGCCGCTTCACCGAGCTCGAACGCGGCGCCAAGATTCAGTACGCTTGGATGTCACCCTTCACCCGCGGGCTCGAATCGCTGGTGACGGTCGAGCTCCAGAAGAAGGGAGAAGACACCCTCCTCCAGCTGCGCCACGCGAACCTTCCCGACGACGACTTCGGCCGTTTGCACGAGGATGGGTGGGGCCAGCTGGTCGGCACTCTCGCGGAGCGGTTCCAGGCCGGCAAGAATCGTTGAAGCAGCGTTGAAGGTGGCGTTCGCGACTACGGCATCGGGACGACGAAGGTCGTGATCGAATAGGGCGCCACGGTCGCGACGAAGCTCCACCCCTGGATCGGCAGCGCGGTCAGCGTCACCAGGTTCTCGCTGCGCGAGGTGCGGGTGGCGGCCGCCGCTGTGCCGACCGAGGCCAGCGCCGTCAGATCGAAGGTGAAGCCGGCGCTGGCGGTGGTGCTCCCATTGCGCACCACGATCGCCAGCGTCTTGCCGTCGCCGCTCACGGCGGCGACCATGTCGGTTTGGTTGACGTCGACGAACGTCGCCCCGGGGCGGATGTTGCGGCTGAATCCGGCGTGCATGTAGTAACGCTTCAGATAGCCGAACGTCTCCTGCGCGTCGTTCAGCGTGAAGCTCGCCCAGTTCGTGCTCGGATCGCCGACCTGCCAGTCGACCCAGGCCTGCGGCTGCAGATCGCGCAGGTCGGAGATGATCCGCCCCGCCATGAAGACGGCGGCGTCGGTGTCGTCGGCCAGCGTGGTGTTCAGCGGCCCCGACTCCGAGGCCCAGAGGCGCTTCCCCTTGCTGGTGGCGAGCGAGCGCAGCTGTGTCCGGCTCGACCCCGAGTAGGTGTGGACGTTCATCTGGCTCATGTCAGCGATCGACGTGGCGTCGAACGCCTTGATGTTGTTGTACCCGTCGTCGATGCTGTTCTCGTCGGAGGCGCTGACCGTGGTTCCGGTCAGTCCCTTCGTCGTCAACGAGGTGGCGACCGCCTTGATGATCGTCTGCTGGTTGGCGGGCGAAAAGTGGCACCCTTCCTGACCGCCCAGGGATTTCCACCAGGAGGCGTTCGGCTCGTTGAGCGGTTCGACCGTCCGGAAGGTGATGCCGAAGCTGTCTTTGTAATGCTTCACGACCTCGGTCAGGTAGTCGGCGAAGGCGTTGTACGAGCTGTCGTTCAGGTTGTTCGATCCGTCGGTGTTGCCCGACGCGCAGCCGCTCTTCGTCATATAGTAGGGCGGCGAATTCGAGAACGCCTCGAGGATCGCGTCGGCGTTGTCGGTGACGATTCGCTGCAGGATCGCGCGCTGGTTCGCGTCGGCGTTCCAGTCCCAGGTACCCGACGATGGCTCGAAACTGGGCATGTTCTTGTACTGCCCCATGTGCGTGTGCGTCGGATCATCGCCGCCGCCGATGTTGTAACGGAACACGTTGTAGCCAAGGCCATTCGTCGCATCGGTCATCTTATCGACGAGCGCGTTGCGGTTCGCCGACGACCAGCCGCCGACGTGGTTCGCCCACCAGCAGAGGCTGGTCCCCCAACCCTCGAACGTCTGATGCCGAACGCCTGGGTTGACGACGACCAGCGTGGTCCCCGTGGCGGCGGTGACCTTCGGTCGTGTCATTCCGCCCGCTCCGCCCGCGCCGACACCACCCGCGCCACCGGCTTTTCCACCCGCGCCGCCACCGCCCGCGCCGCCGCCTCGCCCGCCCGCGCCGCCAGTCCCCGCGCCGGCCGCGCCTCCGGTCCCCGCGCCGCCGGACCCTGAGCCCCCACCGCTCCCCCGACCGCCTCCGCCGGCCCCGCCGCTTCCGGGCGACCCACCGCTGCCGGTCGGGGCCGCCCCGCCGCCCGCGCCGCCGGTCATGCCTCCTCGGCCGCCAGTGGCATCAGACGGCGCGCCTCCGGTCGCTGCATCGCTCCCCGCCTGCGAGCCCCCGCCGCCCGAACAGGCGGCGTGCAAACCGAGTAGCAGCAACAGGGCTCCACGACGTCCCATGCGGCAATGGTAACCCTATCCAACGCCGTACGAAACCGAGCCCGGGCGAGCAGGCCCGGGGCGCGCTGTGCCTTTGGGTCTAGCCTTTCTTCTGTCCGCGGACCCATTCTTTCAGCGTCAGCGGGCGGATGCCGAAACGGGCCTCTAATGAAGCGATGTCGGCCGAATAGCCGACGGCGTCGAACCATTCGAGCATGGCCGCCATGTCGGCGCTGTTCTGGCGGACGGCCGCGATCGGGATCGGTTGGTAGGTGATCGTCCGGCCAGTCAGCTCGGTGAGAGCCGTCGTCAGTTCGGGCATCGTCGCCGCGTCACCGGCGATGTCGAGCTCCAGGCGATTCCACTTGTCGGCCTCGACGAAGGCCTTGGAGGTGAACTTGCCGATGTCGTCGGCGGCGATCATCTGCAGCTTGGTGGTCGGCTTCAGCGCCGTGACCAGGTGGTCGCCGTTCAGGAACCAGGGCGACGGGAGGTTCTCCATGAAGAAGACCGGTCGAATGATGACGTGCGAGGGGAATCCGAGCGACTTCACGGTCTGCTCGACCCGGAACTTGTTCTCGAAGTGCGGGATCCCCGTCTGCTTGTTCGCCGAGCCGACCGACGTGTAGACGAAGTGCTGGACGCCCTTCGCGCGCGCCAGTTTTGCGAGGCGCTTTCCCTGCTCCTCCTCCTTCTCGACGCCCGCCTCCCAGGTGTTCTGCACCGCGAACACACCCCAGACACCCGCCAGCGCCCGTTCGAGCGACCCCGCGTCGTCCAGGTCGCCAGCGACGACCTCAGCGCCAAGCGCGGTCAGCGCCTTGGCCGCCTCACCGTCGGGCTTCCGGGTGAGCGCCCGCAGCCGAAAACCGCCCTGTCGCGCGAGATGGCGCAAGGTCGCGCCCCCCTGCTTGCCCGTCGCTCCCGTGATGAGAACCGTCTGTTCGTTAGCCATATTTGTCTGCTCTCCTTGTTGGGTCCAAATTGGGGCTACGGCCCGCCGCGGTCTCCCACGGACAGATGACGATCTTCCCCGTCAGCCCTCCGGCCTCGAGCCTGCGGTGTGCGCGCGCCACCCCTTCGAGCCCGATTCGTTCTGCAATTCGGGGGCGAATGGCCTTCGCGGCGAGCAACTCGAAGAGCTTCTGAAGATCGGCGCGGTACCAGTCGGGCTGGCGTTTGCGCAGGGCCATGATCGAGTAGAAGCGCGCGGCCTTGTCAGTCGACGACCAGTTCCAAAGATGCAGGCGCAGGAGCCACCACCCCATCGTCATCAAGCCAGTCCCTCGCCGCACCGCCGAGGTGAATCCGAATGCGCAGAGCGTTCCAGTCCGCTTGAGACAGGCCCAGGAAGCCGCGAACCCTTGCTCGCCGATGCCGTCGAAGACGACGTCGAACCCTTCCGGAACCAGGGCCCGAACATCCTGGGTCTTGAGGTCGACGGGCGTCGCGCCCAGGGAGCGTATCAGGTCGGCGTGCTCCGTCCGGCCGACGCCCCAAATCTTCAGGCCCGCCAGCTTGCCCAGCGCGCAAAGCGCCTGACCGACGGCACCCGCCGCCCCGCAAACGAGCACCTTTTGTCCTTCGGCCACCCCCGCCTCGCGGTGCAAGAGCTGGTACGCGGTGACCCAGCTGAGCACGAGGGCATCGGCCTCGGCCGCGTCGACGCCCAAGGGCACCCGGACGACGCGGTCCGCGCGGAGCGTTCTCCAGCGCGCGTATGAGCCCGTCATGGTGAGGTCCGCGACCCGATCGCCAACGGCGAGAGACGACACCTCGGAGCCGACCGCGTCGATCTCGCCAACGACGTCGTACCCGAGCACGAGTGGCGGCTTCTCTTTGAGGTCGGGGTACTTCCCCTGACGCAAGATGATGTCAGTGAACTGAACGCTCGCGGCGAGCACCCGCACCCGCACCTCGTGGGGCCGTGGGGCGGGCATCGGCTGCTCGACCAGCTCGAAGCCCTCGGGGCCACCAAAGCGAGTCAATCTGAGGGCAAGCTGACGACGCTCGGGACCCGCCCGCGGAACGCGCGCCGCCCTTGACGGCACCGAAGCCTCGGTGTTGGGACCAGTGGAGGTGGGCATTGGGCTCCTGGTACTTCCAATAGCAGGCGGCCCGGATTCCCGTCAGGCGAAGATCCCGCTCTTCCTGTAAGGGAAAGCCCTGTTGAGGGAGTGCCCCGAGAGGAGCTGCGCCTTCGATCGATCAATCCCAAGAGTTCACCACGCGCAAAAAGGGCCGAGCAGCGAGAGCTGCCCGGCCCTTTTTCTCTTCTGTCTTCTCTCGGCGGCTCAGTCGAGCTCGTGGCGATCGTTAGCGTTGCGCGGTGGCGGGGCTCTTCGCAGCGGCCTTCTGGGCGGCCGCCTTGGCGCCCTTAACGAGGTGGTCGATGTCGCGGCGGAACTGCGGCTCATCGACCTCCATTCCGTTGAGCATCGTGCTCAGGTCCCGGGTGAGGGCGGCCATCGCGATCGCTTCGTGAATCTCGGCGTCGGTGGCGCCGTTCAGCTTGGCGAACTCGGTGTGGGCGATGATGCAGAACTTGCACGGGATCTGTGAAGCCACCGCCAGGCCGACCAGCTCCTTGTTCTTGCCGGCCAGGGCCGTTGCCGGATTGAGCTGCACGTCGCGGAACTGCTTCCAGGCGCCAGCGCGCGCCTCGTCCGGGAAAGTCCGCAGGAAGTCCGGCACGTAACCGAGCATCTGGGCGGCCTCTTTGAGAGCGCTGGCGCCGTCGACCACGTTCACGGGAGCCGCCGGGGCCCCCTTGGTGGCGCTGGCGCGCTTGACGTTCTCGACGATCTTGGCAATTTCGCCGCGGAACTTCGCCTCGTCGGTCTGGGTGCCGTTCAGGTAGGTGCTCCAGTGTCGGGTGAGGGCCGCCATCGCCACCGCCTCGCCGATCTCCGTGTCGCTGGCGCCGTTCAGCCGGGCGAAGGAGGTGTGGGCGTAGATGCAGTAGTGGCAAGGGATCTGCGCCGCCACGCCCAGGCCGATCAGCTCCTTGGTTCGCCCGGCCAGCGCCGTGTGCGGATTCAGCTGCAGGGTCTTCATCTCTTCCCAGGCGCCCGCCAGCATTCCTTCGGGGAACTTCAGGAAGAACTGCGGCACGAAGCCGAGCGTCTTTTGAATGTCCGCCTTCGCCGCCGCCGCGGGGGACTCCGCGGCCCGGGCCGCCTGCCCGAACGCCAACATCGCCGCCGAGATCACCAGAGCCTTCGTCATCTTGTTCGTTTTCATGGTCGTTTCCTTGTCTTGGTTTTGTTCCGGGTTTGTTCCGGCGTCGCCGCCGCTTTGTTCAATCGAGAGGCGTGACCTACGAGGGAACGGTGCGTTCCGTCGGCGCGGAGGCGGCTTTCGGCCCGACCGTCAGGCGATGGACCCGCGCGATGGCGGACGACAGGTTCGCGAGCATCGGGCTCAAGCGATCGGCCGTCTCGACCACCTGCCGCACCTCTGCCTCGGAGGCGGTGCTGCGGATCCGCACGTCGATCAGGATTCGCTGCCAGCCCGCCGGCACCCCCTCGGCGATGCCCAGCTCCCCGCGCGTGTCCGACTCGCAGACGACGTCGATCTCGATTGCATCGACGTCGACGCCCAGCCGCGCGCCCCACAGCCGATATCCGATCGCCAGTGAGGCCCCGAGACCGGCCCTCACCATCTGATCGGGCGGCGGTCCGCCGGCGCCGCCGCCCTCCGCGATCGGCAGGTCGACCACCGTGCGCGAATCCCCCTGCTCGACGCTGCAGGCGAGCTCCCCGATCATCCGGACGCGCGCCTGTCCGCTCGCACGCCCGAACGAGGGGCGCCGGAGCATGGCGCGGCGCTGGCGGTCGAACAGATCTTTGAGGCGTGCCGCGCTCACTGCGGGGCCTCGCTGCGCCCGCGCGGCGTGTCGGTGCAGCTGTACGCGGCGATCGGAGCGGGCAGGGCGGGAGCGGCGACGACGGGCTCCACGCGGCAGACGTCGGTCAGCTCGTGCGCCGGTCGGTGCCTGGCGCGCAGGGCCGGGTGCGGGCGAAGATCGTCGCCCTTCCGGGGAAGCTCGGTCGCCGTGCCGGCGCTCATCAGGGTGAGCGCGGCGGTCAAGAGTCTCAGCGTCGAGGTCAACATGGCGGCTCCTTTGGTGGGTTCACCAAAGACGCGTGACGTCGGACGGAACGAAGCGTTCCCCGGCCGGACCGGCCCCGAGGCCTGAGCCGGCGGTCAAACGGGGTCGGGGCGAAAAACGCAGGCGTTTCCGGTCTTTACCGTCCGCCCCAGGTAGGCGGCCAGCGCAGGCGCATGCTCACCTATGCGTTCGAGCGCGTTCTTGATTCGCCGCTGGACCGCGCTGCGGGCGCGTTCGGCCGCTCCCCCTGCACGCCGGACGCGGCCCCCCAATCCGACCGCGCGCCCGAGCTCCGCCGCCAGCATCTCCATCTCGGCCCGGGCCCGCTCGGCCCGCGCGCCGTCGCCGAAGGATTCGGCCTCCGCCAGCGTCTCGCGAAGATCCTCCAGCCGGTCCTTGTAGCTCCGTCGCGCCTCTTCATCGAGCAGCTCGCCCGCGTCCCCGGTGTCGACCGCCTCGTTGGCGGCGGCGCCCGCTCGCTCGCCCACCAGATCGAGAACGTGAATCTCGCGCCCGGGATCTCCGAACAGGCGGACGAGATATTGGAGCCCCAGGCTGTCCTTCAGTCGAAAAGTGGTCTCCGCGCAGCGGACCGTCCAGTACTCGCCCTCGAGCGTGAACGAAAACGGCAGCTCCGGCGGGGCGGACGCCGGCAGAGACACGGGCGCGCCAGCGGGCACTGCTCCGGCGGGCGGTGCGTTGGTCGGACCCAGCTTGGCGAGCCGCGCGTCGGTGAGGCGGACCAACCCCGGCATGCCGAGCTCTAGGGCCACCTCGCGCGCCGAGGCGAGCAGCGCCCGTGCGCGCTCGCGATCGCCGGGCGCGTCGCGCGCGAGCAACGCCCGCCCGTATTCATACTCCGTCCGCGCCAGGTAGGGCCGCGCCCGCAGGCGCCGGCAGAGCGCGCGCGCCTCTTCGAAATGCGCCCACGCCGCCTCCCAACGTCCGAGGTAGGCAGCCAGAAGACCAAGCAGCCGAGCCCAGGGTCCCTCCCAGGACATATAGCTCATCCCGAGCACCGAGCATTCGCCCGGGAACGCTTGAATACGATCGGATAGCCATTTGTAGAGTCCTTCGGCGAGGTCGCGCGGCCCGACCAAGGCCGCCCCTTCGGCGGCAAAGAGGGTCGGGAAGAGGTTGTCGAGCGCCGACAGCGATCCCTCCGGCAGCAGCTCCATCTGAAGGCGCACCTGAGCCTCCTGCTCCAAACGGGCACCGATCATGATCGACTGCAGCGATTGCCAGAAGGGTGCCAGGTGAAGCGCGGCGCGCGCGCGGCAGACGTCGGGCTCGAAGGCGGCGAGCTCCTCGTGGCGCTCGGCGGCCCGCAACAGCCCCTCGCGGTTCGTGGTCCAGATCGTGTCGACGACCGGATCGCCGGCCGCCTTTCCTGCCCGTCGCGCCTCGTCGGCCAGCTGCTCGGCCTCGTCGAATCGCCCCTCCATCGTCGCCCGCACCGCGCGCAGCATCTTGCCCCGCCAGCCCATCCAGGGCGCCTTCAGCTCCGTGGCCAGGGCCTCGAAGGCGGCGATGCGCGTATCGGCCGCCTCGACGGCGCCGAGCGCGAGGTGGGCCAGCGCCAGGCGACCGTGCGTGCGGAGCAGCCGCTCGCGATCCCCGAGCTCCATCGCCAGCCGCTCGGCCTCGAGGTTCAACGCCCGCGGCTCGGACGCTGGGACGATGTCCATCAGCGCGGAGATTCCATCGTGCAAAGTCTCCAGCAGCGTCGCCTTGTCGCCGAGGCGCCGCGCGATCTCGATCGCCTCGCGCGCCACCCGCACCGGCTCCTCGGCCTTGAGGCTGGGCTGCAGCGCGCCGCCGAGGCGGGCCAAGAGGCGCGCGCGCCAGGCGCCGTCCCCGGGCGGAAGCGCCGCCAGCGAGGTCTCGATCATGTCGACCAGGACCGGATCCACCAGTCCGAAGGTGAAGACGCGGCCGTAGGTGAGCGCCGCCCGCGCCGCGAGCTCGGCGTCGTCGAGCGCGCGCGCGATGGAGGCCGCCTCGCGGCAGTCGGCTTTTCCCGCCTCGACCTCGCCGCGCCGGATGCGAGCCTCGCCGGTCGCCAGCAGCACGCGCGCGGACAACAACGGCGGGTTTCCGGCCGCGGCGACTGCGACGCGCGCGCGCGTCAGCGTGCGGAGCGCGTCGTCGTACGCCAGGAGCTCCTGCGCGCGGTCGGCAGCTTGGAGCGCGTGGTCCACCGCGCGCGGCAACATGTCGGCGGGACCTTCCAGCGCATGGTGGGCGATCTCCGCGTGCGGTGGAGATGTCCCCGACGTCCGTTCCAGCACCTCCGCCATCCGGCCGTGCAAGCTGCGGCGGGTCTCGTCGGCGAGCTCGCGATAGAGCACCTCGCGAAAGAGCGCGTGACCGAAGCGCCGCCGCCCACCCTGCGCACCCACCACCCCGGCGTGCGCCGCTTCGGCGAGGCGCGCCGAGACCCAGCCGGCGTCGCGATCGGAGGCGGCGACCAGCAGCGGCAGATCGATGACGTCGCCGGCGACCGCCGCCAGATCGAGCAGCGTTCGCGCCTCCCCCGGCAGACGATCGAGCCGCTGTCGAATGACCTCCCGAACGCCGTGCGGCACCTCGCCCGCCACGATCGCCGCCGATCCCTGCTCGTCGCGCAGGTTCATCATCTCGTTGAGAAAGAGCGGGTTGCCCTGGGCGCTGTCGAGGATCCGCGCCTCGACGTCCGCCTCGACGTCGCCGGCGCGCCCGCGCACGAATCGCGCCGCCGCCCCGCGATCGAGCCGAGCCATAGGGAGCGTCGACCCCTCGCGGCAGATGCGCGACAGAAGCTCGCTCGCCTCCGCGTCCATTCGGGCCTCGACGTCCCGATAGCTTCCCAGCAGGACGATCCGCATCGGCCGCAGCTGCCGAGCCACGAAATGCAGCAGCGCCAGCGACGACCGATCCGCCGCGTGGAGATCGTCCAGCACCAGCGCCAGCGGCTGGAGCTTGGCGACCTGATTGAGGAGCGCGCTGGTCGCCCGCCAAAGGCGGAAGCGCCCCTCGTCGGGCGGAGGCGCCGCCTCCCCGCCGAGGCCAGGCACCCGGGAACGCACCTCGGGCACCAGCTCGCCGAACAGGCTGGCCCCGTCGCCAAGCGCCTGCCGGAGGGCGCCGTCGTCCAGCATTGACGTCAACTCGGAGAGGAGATCGAGCCAGGGCCAGTAGGCCGGCGCACCGCCGGACTCCCAGCAGCGCCCCCACAGAACCTTGAATCCGCGACTGGCGGCCATCGTCGCGATGCTGTCGGCGAGGCTGGTCTTCCCGATCCCGGGCTCGCCCACCAGCATCAAGAGCCGACCGCGTCCGCTCGCCGCCCCCTCCAGCGCGCCGGTGGCCTCGCCGAGCTCCCGTTCGCGCCCGACGAGCGGTCCCTGCTCCGTCGTCATGACGGACGCAAACGCGAATGCTGAATCCCGGGCCCCAACACCGGCGGCGAGCTTACCAGGGGCGACGCGCATTTTCGTCCCCCGGCCGAGTGGCGGTCCGCCGCCCGCTGGCACATGCTCGCTCCGTGAAATTCGACGACTCGGACAGGGCGGATCCGTCGGAAGTCGAGGACCGGCGCGGCTCGCGTTTTCCGGGCGGGCGCGCCGGCGCTGGCGTCGGTGGCCTCGGTCTCATCGGCGGCGTCATCTATCTGGTGCTGCGAGTCATGGCCGACAACGGAAGTCCGACGGCGGGTCAGCTCACGCGCGCGATCGACGAGTCGCAGCAGGATCCCGGAGCCGCCACCGAGCCCGGCGCCGGGGCGACCCCCGCCAACCTCTCCGGAAGCTGCCGCGGCGTCGACGCCCAGAGCGATCCGGCCAAGTTCATCGTCTGCGTCGAGAACAACGTGCAGACGTTCTGGCGGCGCAAGCTGTCGTCGTCGGGAAGCGCGAGCTACGAGCCGGCCAAGCTGGTGCTGTTCACCGAAGCGACGCGCAGCGGCTGCGGCGTGGCCAGCGCGGACACCGGTCCCTTCTACTGTCCGCTCGACAAGCGCGTCTACCTGGACCTCGGCTTCTTCCGTGAGCTGACGCAGCGGTTCGGGGCCCGCGGGGGAGACTTCGCCCAGGCCTACGTGGTGGCGCACGAGTATGGCCATCACATCCAAGATCTGGACGGCACCGAGCGGCGGGTGCGGGAGCTGCAGCAGCAGAACCCGAGCCAGCAGCGCGCCCTGTCGGTGCGCCTCGAGCTCCAGGCCGACTGTTACGCCGGCGTCTGGGGCCACGCCGCCTACGCCGACGGAAAGGTCGAGCAGAGGGAGATCGCCGACGCCCTCGACGCCGCCGCCGCGATCGGCGACGACCGAATCCAGAAGCAGACGCGCGGCTGGGTCACGCCCGACACCTTCACCCACGGTTCGGCGGCCGCCCGCCAGCGCTGGTTCACGGCGGGGATGCGCTCGGGCGATCCGGCCGACTGCGACACGTTCGGACAAAACCGCCCCTAGTCAGCCGTTCGATGTTCCGACCGTCGATTGTTTGAGCTGAACTCATCCGAGGCGTCACTGACTACACGGGTGCATCTATAAGCGGGCGGCGTGCTCGTTCCCAGTTGGAGGTCGTGAAATGCGTCGGTTGGGCGTCATCTTAGTCTTGCTAGCTTCGGCTGCGGCGTCAGGCGGCTGCGGATTCAGCCCCGGCTCGGCGAGCCAGATCTCCGGCTCGGGAGGAAGTGGATCGGGCACGGGCGGCGTCGGCCTCTCGGGTGGCACGGGCGGCGTCGGCCTTTCGGGCGGCAGCACGGGCGGCGACTCTTCAGGCAGCGGTGGCGACGTCGGGATCACAGGCTCGGGCGGAACCAGCTGCGGCCAGACGAACGTCGACATCATGCCCCTGCCGCCCGACATCCTGATCGTTCAGGACCGTTCGCTCTCGATGACCGACGACAACAACGACAAGCCCTGCGCTGGCGGTTCCGCTTCAGGAAATGGGAACTGCGGGGCCGCCTCGAAGTGGTCCCAGACGACCACCGCGCTCGACACCGTGCTCGGCCAGACGGACGCCTCGGTCAACTGGGGTCTCTACTGGCTCGGGGACGAGGCCGCGCAGTGTGGCGTCAGTGCCAATCCCGCCGTGAAGATCGAGCCGGCCGGCTTCAACGACATCTCGGGGGCGTTCGCGGCCAACACGTTCAACGGCCAGCCCGGAACCCCGACCGCGGCCGTCATGAACGCCGCGGTCACCTATATGAAGACGCTCACGGACCCCAACCCCAAGTATCTCCTGCTCGCCACCGACGGCGAGCCGAACTGCCCCGCCGGCGCCAACACCCTCAATACCAACGACGACACCGGCGCCGAGATGGCGGTGGCGAACGCGTTCACGGCCGGCTTCCCGACGTTTGTCGTCGGCATTGCCACCACGTCCGATCCGGGCGCCACCACCGCGCTCAACGCGATGGCCGTCGCCGGGGGCGAGCCGCAGGCAAACGCGGCGACGCAATACTACGCGGTGACCGACTCGGCCAGCCTGGTGACCGCCCTCGACTCCATCCTGGGTATCGTCGCCTCCTGCAAGGTCTCGCTGGCCGGGGCGCCGTCGAACCTGGCCAACGTGGCCGTGTCGGCCGAGAACCCCAGCGGCGCCCGCGTCGAGATCACGCAGGATCCCACCAACGGTTGGTCCTTCGACGCGACCAAGGCCAACATCGTCCTCAACGGCACGGCCTGCGACGAGCTCCAGAGCGGCACCTACAAGAACTTTCAGTTCATCTACGCCTGCGCCGGCGTGACGATCTGCATCGACAACTGCCCGGGAACGTAGTTCTCGCCCTTCAGTCGGGTCGAGCGCCGCGCCCAATGACCGGGACGGCGCTCGACCAGTCAGATCATGCGATCAGTCGGCGTAGGAGGTCGAGCAGCCGGGGCCCGGGAGGATCTCCCAGGTGTAGTTCTCCCCGTGCTGCTGGGTGTAGAACACACGCCAGCCGTTCTTGAACGGCTTGGGGCTCTGGGCGCCGAGAATCCCGCCCGTCGACGGATCGCCGTTCGACACGTGGAAGCCGGTGATCTCGTTGTCCCCCTCGTTCTGAAAGCCGGTCAACCCGGAGAAGCCGCTGTCGATGGTCGCCGAGGCATCACGCCCCTCGGCCAAGATGCGAATCGGCTGGTTGGCGGGCTTCGAGTAGTCGGTGCTCACGTCGAGGACGTAAGCCGAATCGAGCGCGTTGCGCTGGGTGTGGAGCGTATCGCCGGCGTCCTCGACGAACACGATCTGGTTCTTGGTGAGGAAGGCCGTGTTGTCGAAGCCGCTGTGGACGATGTCGCTGAGGTAGAAGAGGGTGAGCGTGCCGGTGGCGGCCGAGGGGTTCTTCTGGGTCAGCTTGAAGACGCTGCCGAAGCCGCCGAACGCCGCGGCCGCCTCGGTGCGCGAGTCGGTGTCGCCGGTCTCGTCGAAGAAGAACTCCTTGAACCTCGAGCCCGGGTGGAACTGGCCGTTCTCCGGCCGCTTGAACGGCGTGCCGAGCTTGGCCTTGGCGGCCGCGTTGGCGTCGAACGGCGTGGTGCCGTCGACGTCGGTGTCGTGGATCGTCACCCAGGCGGTCGCAAAAGCGTTGCCGTAGGTGTGCAGATCCCCGATGTCGCCGGTGAGCGCATCGGTGCTCTGGAACGCTATCGGCGAGCCCGTGCTGAGCGAGGTGGCCTGGAGGACCTGGAGCTTGCCCTCCTTGAGGCTGTCCTTGTGCTTGGGGACGAAGCGGTAGATGAAGCTGTTCGGCACCTTGGCGTGCGGGGTGGCGGCCGGCTTGGAGCCGCCCACGTCCTCGACGATCCAGAGGTTCCCATCCGAGTCGTTCTGGACGCCTTCGTACCCACCGCGCCCGATCGAGCCCGAGATGTCCTCGACGACCGAGGGGAAGGTCAGCGTGGCCTGGTACTCGGGAGCGCCGGCGCTCTCCGTCGTGAAGATCAGGCGCTGAGCGAACGGATCCCAGGTCGAGCCGTCGATGTCCGCGATCGGCGCGCCGGTGATGTCGGTCGCGGCCATGACAGTCACCTTGTGGGCGCCGTCCGCGTCGAGGTTGACGCGGGTGATGTAGCCCGGCGTGCCGGTCTCATGGCCCTGGAAGAGAAAGTGCGTTCCGTAGTCGTACGACGCATCAGGACCGGTCTGGCCGTAGAGCACGAGGTAGGTGTTCTTGTCGGGCTCGGTCTTGCTGGCCTCGACCAGGTGGGTCGCGCTCGGAAGGTCACCCGGGGCGGGAAGCATCGGGCCGTTGCCGTCGTAGCCGTAGAAGGCCGCCGTCGCGGTGGTGCCGTCGGAGAGCGTCACCGTCTGGGGGTTCTCGAGCGCAAACGATCCCTGCACGACAGGCGACTCGATCAGCTGGGGCGAAAGGATGTTGGGAGACGAAAAGCCTACGGCCTTGGGATTCGCGGAAGCGACGTTCTGCAGAGCCAGCGAGCTGCTGCTGGCCGACAGTTCGGCGGTGATGGTGCTGGTGGTGGGTTCGAGAGAACCGTTCGTGTCGACGGCGTTGGTGCAGCCGGCGGCCGCGGCGAGGGATAGAAACAGAGTGGTTCGCTTGACGTTCATGGATTCCTCCTGTGTGCGGGTCCGCCCGCTATGTAGCGCGACCGCAACAAGCGCCCTGTGACAACTCGGCGAGCGTTCGAACACGTTTCGCGTCGCCTCCGTGTCGGATGTGACGGCTCAGCGATCGAGCCTTCTTCGCGGTCTGCCCGCTTACATCGAAGAGGCCGCGACCGATATTTCCGCGGTGTCCGTTACTCGGTCACAGGCACGCCGCTCTGATTGCAGCTGTAGAACGAGTTGTACTGACCGACGGCCGTGAGGCCGCCGTTGTTGCCGGTGACCCAGTCCTGCCAGGCGCAGGTCGGCTTGCAGCAGTCCTGCATGGTGGTCGTGGTGTAGTGGGTGCCGTTGCCGGCCGTCGCCTTGAAGCTGGAGTCGGCGGCGGCCTGGGCGGGCGTGGTGACGTTCGGGTTCGCGGCGGACAGCCCCTGCGGCGCCAGCTTGCAGCCGGTCACCTGCGCGAGGTGCGTGGGGCACTCGATCTTCTTGGCGTAGACCTGCCAATTGAGGTGGTAGTAGCTCGCGGCGTCGTTCGATTTCTGGCACGACTGGATCGAGTCGGCGACCGCTTGCGGCGTCAGCGTCGACGAGCCGAACGACATGCAGGCGCTCGCGATGTTGGAGACGCAGGTGGCGGACGACAGCGTGGCGGCGGTGACCAGGTTCTGGCTCGTCTTGCAGCCCGCCAGCTGGGTGGCGGCGTTGACGCCGCCCGAGCCGGGCTCCCCCTCTTCGGGGAATGACGAGTAGAGGTAGAGCCCCGACGGGCTCTTCATCGACGAGAACGCCGGATCGCAGGCGTTGAAGGACCCGAAGCCGCCCGCGCCCATGAAAAGGTCGAAGTTCTGGCCGCCGCCCGCCGAGGTGTTGAACGCCTGCACGATGACCGGCTTGGGGATGGCGATCGCGGAGGCGCCGCCCCCGTTCACCTGCGCCTCGTTCTCGGGCAGCGAATAGACGAGCTGGTAGCACTGGCAGCAGGCGCTCTTGGCCGTTCCGTCGAGCCCGTTCTGATCGACGTCGTGCCCGACGATCGCGTAGTTGAACGGGTTCGCGGCGCCAAAGTCGTCGACGGCCGCCTGGGCCATCTCCGACGACTCGAGCGCGAACCGCGGGCAGAGGAAGCCGACGTCGGCCTTCGGTTTTTGCGAGATGTCCTCGCAGGCGTTGGCCGCCGAGCAGACGCCGCCGCAGGTGGAGCTGGCCACGCCGTTCTGGCAGCCCGACACGAAGAACTGGTTATCGCACTGCTTGGGCGGGTTGAGCGCGTAGCTCCCTGGACCAGGCGTCCCCGCCGCACCGCCGGCTGCGCCGCCCCCAGCGCCGCCGGTCGCAGTCGTTCCACCGGTCGCAGTCGTTCCACCGGTCGCAGTCGCACCTCCGGTGGCGCCTGAGCCGCCGCCTCCGGTCGCTCCGCCGGTCGCACTCGCCCCGCCGGTCGCGCTCGCTCCGCCGGTCGCACTCGCGCTTCCGCCGCTGCCGCCGCCGGTCGCACTGGCTCCGCCCGATCCGCCGGCGCTGTTACCCGTGTGGCAGCCGGTCAGAAGAAACAGGACCGTGGCCGATAAGAGACGAGATATCTGCATCGGCGTGAGTATGCCGTGACCGGCGCCGTTAGCGGGTGACGAAGACCTGAAGCTTCGCATCGATGGTCGACGCGCCTGTGAGCGGGCAGTTGAATCGGGAACGGGCGAGCACGGCGTCCATGCAGCGCCGCACGCCCGCGGGGATCGTGCGCGGCCAGGTCGTCGCGTGGCTCTGGACGTGGCCGTCAGGACCGATGGAAAAGCGCACCGGCAGCTCGGGCTCGTTCAGCTCCGTGTGGATTGGCGAGAGGCAGGCCGCGAGCGCGTCCTCGTCGAGCGCCCCGTCGCCCAACGCGGCGCTCGCGTCGCTCGCCACCGTGCCGACGAGAGACGCTCCGCTTCGGAATGGACCGTGCGCGCGCTTCACCTCGAGGTCGAACATGGCCCGCCGGCCCGTTGTCCCCGCGCCGAACCCCTTGGCGCGGAGCACGGCGCACACGCAAGGGAACTCGGGCCGCGGCAGATGGTCGACGTCAGCAGAGCGCGCTCAGGTAAGAGTCGCGGAGATAGGACTCGCGGTACTCGCCGGGGGTCGAGCCCATGACCGCGCGGAATGAGCGGCCGAGGTGTGACCGATCGGCAAAGCCCGCCGCGGACGCCGCGTCGGCGATCGACCTTCCGGTCCTCAAGACGGCGCGCGCCTTTTCGATGCGCCGGTTGCGCTGATAGGCGAAGGGCGTCAGACCGTATCGCCGCTGGAAGACGCGAATGAGGTGAAAGCGGCTCACTCCGGCTGCCGCAGCCAGCTCATCCAGACCGACGTTTTCCGCCGTGCGATCGTCGAGGATCTCGCGGACCGTCGCCACGCGGGCGTCGGCGCCGGTGAGCCGTCGCGCCGGTCCGGTCGCCGTGGCGTTCCTGCGAACCAGCCGCTGGAGAGCGACGCAGATCTTCTCTTCGCCTTCGAGAGTTCGGTGGTCGAGAGCCCGATGCGCGGACTGGAGCCGCAACACCGTTTCGGCGTCGTCGATCAGTGGGTTGCGAAACGCGACGGTTCCTTTGCCACCCCAGAGGGAGGCGGCGACCTCCGCGATGGTGCTCTCCTCGAGGTAGAAGGTCCGCAGCGCGAGCACCGGGTCCCCGACCGGCACGCTCGAATGCGGCTCGCCCGCTTGAATGATGATCGAGGTCCGTGGGGCGCCCGCCAAGTCGTGGTGGGCGATCTTGAACCGCCGCGGCCCGCCAGCGTACAGCGTCAACTGGAACTCAGCGTGCGCGTGCGTCGGCATGCGCTCGAGCGGTCCGCGATAGGCGACAGTCTCGATCCCCAGGTGCGGGTGCCGTCGGTACCGCGGCTTTTCGGGACTGTCGTCCGCCACCACGCATCAACTATTCCATCGATCGGGCGGCGCGCAAAGGTCGCGCCCGCCGCCCTTTGATCGCAATTGCGTTCCATGCGCCGAAGCTTCCGCCGGACCGCTCCCATTTCCTTCCTGTGAGGCCCCCCATGAAGCGAACAATGATGCGAACAACGAACCGAACAACGAAGCGATCCCGACGTCTCCTCGCTGCTCTTCTCTCATCGGCTCTTCTGGCGGCGTGCGCCAATTCAGAGACGGTCGACGACGCTGGTCGTACAGGTTCCGGCGGCGCGTCAGCGACGGGAGGCAGCGGCACCGGTGGTCAGACCGCCACAGGCGGCACGACCGGTTCCGGTGGCTTTACAGGCACCGGAGGCGAGCACGCCACCGGGGGCGTGACGGGGACCGGAGGCGTCGGGACGGGGGGATTCCTGGGGACGGGCGGCAGCGGGACGGGCGGCAGTGGCACGGGCGGCATGGCAGGTGCCAAGGGGACGGGCGGAACTGCGGGCGCCAAAGGGACGGGCGGCATGGCGGGCGCCAAGGGGACCGGCGGTATGGCCGGTGGGAGCGGCACGGGCTCGGGGACCTACAACCCCTGTCCGACGAACGGCGATCCCTGCAAGGTTCTGCCGCTCGGCGACTCGATCACCTTCGGCATCAACTACGAGGGTTCGTATCGCGTCGAGCTGTTCAAGAAGGCGGTGACCGCGAGCCAGAACATCACGTTCGTTGGCACGCAGACCAACGGCCCGGCGATGGCTCCCGGAACGACCGTCCCGTTCCCGAACCATCACGAGGGGTGGTCCGGCTTCACGATCGCCCAGATCCAAGGAAAGGCCGCCGGCGACATCACCTACGCGCCCCACATGATCCTCGTGCACGCCGGCACCAACGACACCTACATGACCGATCCCGCCGGCGCGCCCGCGCGTCTCTCGACGTTGGTCGACTACCTCACGACCAATTTCCCGAATGCCCTGGTCGTCGTGGCGAAGATCATTCCTTATCCGAATCAGACCGCGAACGTGAAGGTGATCAACGACTCCATCCCGGCCATGGTTCAGTCGAAGGTCTCGGCGGGCAAGCACGTCGTCTCGGTCGACCTCAACACCGGCTTCCAGACGTCGACCATGCTCAGCAGCGACGGGATCCATCCGAACCAGACCGGCTACAACTGGATGGGCGACACCTGGTACGCGACCGTCGGCAGCCTTTTCAACTGACCCTCGCGAACTGGCCGTTCCCGCGCGCCGCCAAGATCGACGGCGGTCGCGTTTCGCCTCCGGTCGTCGTATCCTCGGAGCATCGTGGAGGCGACGCCGCTTCGATTGCGCGCGTGCTCGGCCGCCCTGGCTCTTGCCCTTGTCTTCGGCGCCCGGCCCACGCGCGCAGGCGAATTCATCGTGTCGCTCGACTACAAGACCGACCCGGCGCTGGTTGCCTGTCCAAGCGCGGCCGACTTTCGCAAGGCGATAGTCCGGCAGCTCGGACACGATCCGTTTCGGGAGAGCGCCCCGCGACGAATGCTGGTTCGCCTCGACGCCGCTGGCTCGAGGATGGGCGGTCGCGTCGAATGGCGCGATGCGAGCGATCAGTGGGAGGGGGAGCGGACGTTCTCGTCGCGAAACGAAAGCTGCGCCGAGATGGCCCGTGCGATGGCGCTGGCGACGGCGATTCAGATCGACCTGCTCGCCATCCCCGGCCAGGCCCAGCCGGAAAAGCCAGCAGTGGAATCGAAGTCGCCACCCGTGAAGATCCGTGACAGCAAGCCGGCGGTTGTCCTTCCCGCCCAGCCGATTGTCGTCGAGACACCCGCCCCCGCGCCTTCGCCCAAAGAGCCACGCATCGCCGTCGACGTGGGGATGGGGGCAATCCACGATTTCGGTGACGCGCCGATCTTCGTGCTTCCCCGCATCGCGATCTCGGTGGGGCGGCCGTCGGCGATCGGCGTGCGCCTCGCAGTGAGCGGCCTTGGCCCCGGGGCCGACGTCACCCGGACGGAAGGTGTCGCCCAGCTTGATCGCTTCGTGATGACCTTGGCGCTGGTTCGTTTCTTTCGGCCAGGTCGGACGATCCAGCCGTTGCTAGCCGCTGGAGGCGGCTGGCAGGATGTTCGGGTGAAAGGGCTCAGCGCGATGCCCGCCTTGGACCACGAAGGGCAGGTGATTTCAGGACTCCTCACGGCCAGTGGTGGGTTGGCCTTCGCGCTCGCCGCTCGGCTGTCGGTGGTCGTCGAGGTCGAGGCGCTGCTCTCCTGGCCCTCAGTGACGGTGGATGTCGGGTCCTCCCGGGCCGCCTATCTCGACGGCGTGGCTCTCTTCGCCCACGGGGGCCTGCTTGCGAGATTCTAGTTTCCGCGCGGGGCTCACCCTCACGGCGCTCCTCTCCTCGACGCTCGTCGGTGCGGGCTGCTCGGGGCGGACAATCGTCGCCGTCGACCCGTACTCCTCCTGCCCGGAGGGGGGCGCGACCGGTTGTGCGCCGGCGGGCCTGTGGGACGATCTGATCGGTTACTGGCGTCTCAACGACGCCCCCGGCAGCACCACCGCGCGTGATTGGTCCGCACGGGGGAACACGGGCACGCTCTTCGGCCTGGATGCGGCGACGGTCTGGGTCGCCGACGGACCGGAAGTTGGCGCGCTTTCTGTGCAGGGAAACGGATACGTCAACGTCCCGGACTCGGCTTCGATTGATTCCATCACCGATCAGGTGACGCTTGCGGCCTGGATCTTTCTGACGGCCCCGGTCGGGACCGGTACCTACGCGACGGCCATCTCGCGCCAGCTCGGAACCGGCCTCGAACAGCACTATCACCTGTCGGTCAACGACCAACACCAAGCCATCCTCTTCATCACCACCACGACCTCGGGAAAGAAGGTCCTCGGGGGCCCAACGACGATCCCGCAGCAAACCTGGGTTCATCTCGCCGGCACTTACGACGGCAGCCAGTCCCGCATCTATGTGAACGGGGCCGAAGTGGCCAGCCAGGCGGTTACCGGTTCCTTCGCCGCCGAAACCAACCCGGTCGTTCTCTCTGGCAACGGCAACAACGACAATCACGCCGTTTCGGAGTTCGTCCCGGGCGAGCTCGATGGGGTCATGTTGTACCGACGGGCGCTTGGCGCTACCGAGATCGCCCAGCTGGCGGGCGGGATACTGCTCCCGTCGGGGGCGTTCCATCCAGACGGCGGGCCGTGAGGGGTTTGGCCCATCGCGAGGGCGAAGGCAGGCCTTTGCGCTAACTTCGGGCAAAAAGTCGAACTCCAGGTATTATTTCACCTCCATGAACAGCTCAAGGACGAAGTCTCTCGGCGTTGTCGATGGCGGGCAGTCCTTGCGACGTGGAGGTCTCGCCTTTGCGCTCGTCGCGCTCTTAGTCGGTTGCTCCGGCGGATCGGGCACGACGACCGGTGCCGGCGGTGCGGGCGGCAAGACGGGAGGCGCGGGGAAGGGCGGCGGTGGGAATGGAGGCGCGGCGGGCGGCAGTGCGGGTGCGACCGGTACAGCCGGCACGGGCGGCGCGACCGGCGCGGGCGGAGTAGGCGGAGCTGCAGGAGTGGGCGGAGCTGCTGGTGCTGCTGGTGCTGCTGGTGCTGCTGGAGCTGGCGGCGCTGGAGGAGTTGCAGGCGGCGGCGCCGGCGGAGCCGCCGCAGGTCGCGGTGGCACTGGCGGAGCCGGTGGGGCAGCTGGCGCTGCTGGAAGTGGCGGGAACGGGGACGCCGGCGTCGCCGTCGACGCCGGGACGCATGCGACGGACGCCGGTTGCCAGGGTGTGGCGCTGAGCGGAATTGGCGTGCCGGCGGGGACTGTCGCCACCGCCAGCAACTTCTACGACAACAACAACGCCCCGGGGTTGGCCATCGACGGAAACCTCATGAACGAGTGGGGCTCGGGCACGTACTCCGCATGGATCACCTTGACCTTCCCGGCCCCCGTCAAGATCTCGGCCATCCGGATTCACGCCGATGCGTTGCCGGTGACCACCGAGATGTACACCGTCAGCACGAGCACGAGCACGACGCCGCTCGGCTCGGCCACGGTCTTCATCACGTCGACGCCACCAGGCACCCTCCTGCCCGACATTCAGATTCCGCCGGCCATGTACTCGAACATCACGCTGACGGTGAATGGCGGCGCCTCGTGGGTTGGCATCAACGAAATCTGGTTGCTCGCTGCGCCGGCCTGCCCCTGACGTTCATCTCGGGCCGGCAACGTTCGGGCCCGGCCGGTCTCTGTAATCGCGGAGCGCAACCGGCCGTTCGAGTGCCGGTCCATGTTTCTTCCGGAGCAGACGTTGGGCAGGGTAGATCCCGCGGTGGCCGGAGAGCAGATACGCGATGACCGTCACGATGACGACATAGGGAAACAGCGCGCCGCCCACGAGCTCGACCACCATGATCGACAGCGCCAGGGGCGTATTCGCGGCGGCTCCAAAGACGGCGGCGAGACCGACCGCTGCGCCGAGCTCGAGGGGAATCCCGACCAGGCGTGCGAGGACATTGCCGAGCGTGGCGCCGATGAAGAAGAGCGGCGTGACCTCGCCGCCGAGAAAACCGCACCCCAGCGTCACCGCCGTGAAGGCGATCTTGGCGGCAGACGAATAGGCCGGCAGGCGTGAATCGGTGAAGGCGCGCAAGATCGTGGGGATGCCAAGTCCCAGGTAGTCGCTGCTCCCGACGAGACGCCACATGACCACGATGGCGGCGCCGCCAAGGAACATTCGGATGGGCAGGCGTGGCACATGGCGCTCCATCCGGGCCTTGATGAAGTGGGTCAATTCGATGAAGGCGATCGTCGCGAGCGCCATCGCGCCGGCGATGAGCACCAGCTTGCCGCCGAGACCGATCGAAAACGGGATCGGCTGCGCGGCAGGGTAAGCGGTGTGCACGATGCCGAGCGCGCGCGTCACCCGATCGCCAACGACGGCCGCGACGAGCGCCGGGAAGAGCGCGTCGTACTCGATGCGGCCGATGCAGACCACCTCGAGACCGAAAACGAGACCGGCGATCGGCGTCCCGAACACCGAACCGAAGCCGCCTGCGATGCCGGCGGCGATCACGATTCGTCGCAGCTCCCGTCCGACCCGAAATCTGTGCGCGATCGCATCGGCGACGCTGGCGCCCATCTGCACCGCCGTCCCTTCCCGGCCTGCACTGCCTCCAAACAGATGCGTGAGCACGGTCCCGATGAGCACCATCGGGGCCATCCTCAGAGGAATCTGGGGGGCGTCATCGTGGAGCGTGTCGATGATCAGGTTGTTGCCACCCTTGATCGAGCTCCCCCACCGTTCGTAAATCGCGCCGATGCCGAGCCCCGCCAGGGGCAGGGCATAGACGATCCACTCGTGGGTCCCGCGGAAGTTGGTCACCAGCTCGAGCAGCGTGAGCAGCGCGGCCGAAGCCAGTCCGCAAGCAACGCCGACGAAGGCGCCCAGCGCCGTCCATTGCCCCAAGGTGCGCCCGGAGTCGCGCAGCTGCTGAGTCGGAATCATCCTGAATCGACCTCCTGTTTCGGCACCGGAGGGATTCGAGGGGCGAACTCCTACGGCACCATGTTTGGTGCAATCGTAGGAGTCATTGGCTGCCGTGAGGGCCAGCGGTTATCGGCGGACTCCACCGCCATCGTGAGAATTCAGGTTGGAGTGAACGACCAGGGTTGTCAAGTCGACGCTCACTTTTCGGTCCCTTCCAGCTCGCGCTCGAGCGCCTCCCACTCGCCGACCAGACCGTCGATCTTGGGGCCGAGCGACTCCTGTTCCTTCACCAGCGCGTCGATCTCGTCGCGGCTGGCGCGCTGGAAGAAACCCGGGTCGGCGTAGAGGGTCTGAATCTCGGTTTTGCGCGCTTCGGCGACCGAGATGTCGGCCAGAAGCTTGTCTCGCAGCTTGGGGAGCTGCGCGGCGCGGTTGCGGCGCTTTTTCTGATCCGCCCA
>Ga0209890_10000210_pt1 | contig 27103 bp, 28 predicted proteins | sample OrgsoiDNA2013049_FD_185799 | JGI IMG/M metagenome (GOLD analysis project Ga0209890, IMG submission 185799) | Permafrost soil microbial communities from the Arctic, to analyse light accelerated degradation of dissolved organic matter (DOM) -... | ecosystem: Environmental > Terrestrial > Soil >... | reverse complement strand
TCTTCCCGAACAAAAAAGGCGGGTTCATGGACAGCAACAACTACCGGAATCGGGTTCTGCACGGATTGGCGCAGGAACTTGAGTTGCCCAAGCTGACCTTCCAAGTGATCAGGCGCACGATTGCGACGCTGGCGCAAAAGAAGGGGACAGTGAAGGACATCCAAGGCGTGCTCAGGCACTCCCGCATCGCAACGACAACTGACGTTTACATGCAGGAGATTCCGGAGAGCGTGCAGAAGACGGTCGATGCGATCAGTGCCGAGCTTCGACTCCTTCCTAATTTGGAAGAGGTCACGCGCGGGACGAGCGTTTTGCTACCAAATGCTACCAAACTGAAAAGTGGGGTATCTGTAAGTAATTGAAAAGATGGTGGACCTGGTCGGGATCGAACCGACGACCTCTTCCATGCCATGGAAGCGCGCTCCCAGCTGCGCCACAGGCCCACTGGTTTAATTCTCGCTTAGGTTGGCTGCTTCGTCAAACTCGACTCGGGGGGGCGACCTCATCTAGGATAGGGGTGCAAAAAACACGGATACAATCGGAGCCCCATGTTGAACTCGCGGAACATTCTGGTTCGGTCACTTTTGGTGGTTGTTGCTTTGCTTGCGCCAGCGATGGCGGGCGCGCAGGGCGCTCCCGGTGGGGAACAGCCTCCAGTGGCTTATGCCTCGGTCAGCGAATTGAACGGCATCCTCTCAAAATTGCAGCAGACGGCGCAGAGCATGCAATCCGATCTGGGGAAGACGCGCATCGAAAAATGGAAGACCGACGGTGCGACCAAGAAGCAGACGCTGGCGAACCTCGAGTCCATTCAGCGTAACCTGCAGTCGGCGCTGCCGGAAACCATCGCGCAACTGAACAACGCGCCGGAAGACGTGGGTGTGAGTTTCAAGCTCTACCGTAACCTCGATGCGCTGTATGACGTCTTTGGTTCGGTGGTGGAATCGGCGGGAGCGTTCGGATCTAAAGATGAGTTTCAGAGTCTGAGCAACGACATGAACGGGCTGGAGAGCGCGCGTCGAGCGTTTGGCGAGCGCATGCAGAAATTGGCGGCGAGTAAAGAAGATGAGTTGACGCGATTGCGCGCGCAGGTGAAGACGCTGTCCGCGGCACCACCTCCACCGCCGAAGAAGATTGTCGTGGATGATACCGAGGCTCCGAAGAAGCCGGTGAAGAAAAAAGTGACGAAGCCGAAGACCCCGGCAACAACGACGGACGCTCCGCCAAGTGCTTCGCCTCCGAAGTGAGGAGAGCGGCAAAAACCCCGCCCAAGCGGAGCTTGAGCGGGGCACCCTTCAGAGTTGAGATGAACGACAAGCCCGGACCACACGCCGGAAAACGTCCCGTCGGTCCCCGCGTTTCTCCCGTCCCCGCGTTTCTCCGCTGGTACGAAACTGGAGTTTTTCCGCAAGCTACCCAAAAAACTATCGGCTGGTCGTCGCCGCGAAGCGGTCCACCGGATTCAACGGGCGGTCAACTGGATTCGGCGCTCAGTTTCGCCCACTCGCTCCAGGGCGATTTCCACGTTCCGATCGCGCTGCAAGCAAGGGAACTTTTCTCCCCACTCAATCAGCAAGATGCAGTTGGGAGCGAGAAGGTCGTCGAGGCCGAGCGTTTCCAGGTCGCGCTGGGTATCGATGCGGTAAAGGTCAATGTGGTAGAGGGTGGTGTGGGGACCGCGGTATTCGTGGACGAGGGTGAAGGTGGGGCTGGTCACGTCCTCGGCGCGCGCGGCTTCGAAGCCTTCCGCGATGCCCTTCACCAGGGTCGTCTTCCCCGCCCCGAGGTCGCCGTGTAGCAGCACTACTAGAGGAGGAGACAGTTCGGCGGCAAGGCTCCTACCGAACGCGATCGTCTCCTCGGCAGAGTGAGTGAAGGTCTGGCTCGTCATCCTCGTTGGTCATCCTGGAGGTTCAGTATAGCGAGAAGCAGAACCTGCGGGTGAGGATGCGGTTCAGAATCCAGACGGTGTCTGAAGCTGCTCCGAGACCGGGTCCAGAAAGCTGCGGTCCAGAGCGGAATCGAGTGCCATGCGGAGCTTGCGGTGGTCCTCGTCGCCTAGGGCAATGAAGCGGAAGGGCTGAAGACATGCGCTCTGAAACTTGCGGGTAGGGTTTAGCATTTCGGCCATGCCGTGGATGGCGCCCGCTCGGGTGTGAAAGGCGATTTCGACGAAGTCGCCGGTGGAAAGCGCCTGCTGCAACTGCAGCAATCCTCCGGTGATGGAAATGGATTGTAGTTTCGCGCGCGCCCGCTGGCCGCCTTCGGCCATTACTGCCGCCGCGACCGATCCATGGAGTTGTACTCTGGGGGAACGCTGGTGGGCGTTGGTTTGGGGGAAGTGAGTCATAGCCGAATGCACTATGCCATGCTTCGGCCAGTTGGGGGAGATTACGAAAGCGCGTGTACACGGGCGTATGCTTGAGGACAGGGCCAATCTGGTTCTGCCAATTGCCCAAGTTTGCGATAATAACCGCAGTAACTTTTCTGGCTTACGCCCAAGAGAGTACCTTGGTGCGGCAGGACACTGATAAGACTAAGGTTTGCGCGATATGAGGCGTCCAGAGATATGCGTATAGCTCATGGGTCAATATTTAAGTATGCGGTAGCGGCGGTTTGCGTGCTGGCGGCGTTGCTGACGGGCTGCTCGCGGGATCCGAACGTCCGCAAGCAGAAGTACCTGGAGAGCGGCCAGCGCTACTTCGACAAAGGGCAGTACCGAGAAGCAGCGATTCAGTTCGAGAACGCGATCCAGGTGGATTCGCGTTTCGTCGACGCTCACTACAAGCTGGCGCTGACGGCAATGAAACTGGAGCAGTTTCCAACCGCCTATCAGGAGCTCGAGACCACCGTCCAACTCCAGCCCGACCAATATGCCGCGCACCTTGACATGGCCAACATGCTGATCCTGTACCATCACTTCAATGACGCGAAGGAGCATCTGGATTTGCTCGCGCAAAAACAGCCCAACAACCCGGACGTCTTCATCGCACGGGCCAACTACTACGCCGCCACCAATAACACCAGCGCGGCGCTGGCCGACATGCAGAAGGCGCTGCAACTGGATCCCAGCCGTTCCGACTCGTATCTGAATTTGGCTTTGTTGCAGGCGCACGGGCAACAGTGGGACGCGGCGGAGGCAAATTTCAAGAAAGCGATTGAGCTCAGTCCCAAGTCCACCAATGCACTGATCTCGCTGGGGAGCTTCTACCAGACTCGCGGGCGATTTCCTGAGGCAGAGCAGTTGTTCCGGCGGTCCGTTGAGACGGCGGCGGACGATCCCAACCCCCGGCTCTCTCTTGCCGCCCTATACATGGCCGAGAACAAACCCGGCCAAGCCGAGGAATTTCTGCGCCAATCGAAAAAGGATTTCGCCAATAATTCCGTGGGCTACCGCATGCTGGGTGATTTCTATTTTGCCAATAACCAGCTCGATAAAGCGACCACGGAGTATGCGGCGCTGTATCAGGACCACTCCAAGGATATGGTGGTCAAGAAGAATTACATTCAGTTGCTGATTCTGAAAGACCGGCTCGACGACGCCCGCAAGCTGAATGGCGAAATCGTGAAGGCGAAGCCGGATGACCCCGACGCCCAGATTTACAAGGGCGAGATCGAGATTCGCAGCGGCAACGCCAGCGATGCTGTCAATACGCTGCAATCCGTGTTGAAGACTGATCCCGATAACCCAGCGGCCTCAGTGGCGCACTACCAGCTGGGTCTGGCCTTCGACCAACTCGGCAACACCAACCGGGCGGAAGCGGAGTGGCGCGACGCCGTTCGACTGCGTAATGACATTGTGGAAGCGCACCGGGCATTGGCAGGCGTTGCCATCCACCGGAGTGATGCCGGAGCGCTCGCGCAGGAAGCGGACCAGATCATCGCCTTGCAGCCAGCCGCTCCGGACGGATACCTGCTGCGCGCGGTGGCCGAAATCGATCGCAAGCAGTTCTCGACGGCGGATGAATATATTAAGCGATCCCTGGAAAAGGAGCCCAACAATCCCGCCGCCTACGTACAGTTGGGCAACCTGCGTATGGCACAGAGCCAGTATGCCGAAGCACAAAAGGCCTACCAGCAGGCGCTTGATCAGGACCCTAATTCCACCGACGCACTGGGCGGCGTTCTGAATGTGGACCAGGTGCAGAAGCAACCGGATCGGGCCCTGGCTAGACTCAAGACCCAATTGACCAGGTACCCCCAGAACGTTGGGTTTCACATCATGCTGGGCGTACTGATGGAGCAGTCAAAGGATCTAGCGGGGGCGGAACAGGAATTCAAACAAGCCTCCGACTTGGATAAGAAGAACAGCGAGGCGCTGGTTAAACTCGGCGTGGTGCAGAACGAACGGGGCAACAGCGATCAGGCGCTGCAAACCTATCTCGATGGGTCCAAGACCAGTCCCAAGGAGATCACTTTCTACCTGCTGGCCGGTGGCATCTACGAGAACAGGCAGGATTGGGACCACGCCAAGCAGCAGTACCAGAAGGCGCTTGAGATTCAGCCCGAGAATCCGTTCGCCTCTAACAATTTGGCATACGTAATGCTGCAGCAGGGCGGCAATGTGGACGTTGCGTTCGCGATGGCGCAGACGGCACGGCGCCAGCTTCCCGATAATCCAAGCTCCGCCGACACGCTGGGCTGGGCTTTCTATCACAAGCACGTCTACACGTCCGCGATCAACCTGTTCAAAGAAGCGGTGAAGAAGGAACCGGACAACGCGCTCTTCAACTACCACCTGGGACTCGCTTATGCCAAGAGTGGTCAGGCGGCGCTGGCCCGTCAACAACTGGACCGCCTGGTGAAGATCAAGCCGAATTTCCCGGATGTTGAGGAACTGCGAAGGGCACTGGCCGAGGCTAAAGGGTAAGCGAATCGTCTCGCCGACACGGTTTTAGCGGGCTGCGGAAAAACTCTGATCCGAGCGGGCGCTGGAACCGGCACGACGTCGTGCCCGTCCCTAGACCGGCGCGAAACCCAAAACTTTCAGGCAGTCCGAGACGTGGCAAGCCCCGTCTCTACATGAGTTGTTCGTTTCCATTTAGTCGCTAGCCTGGCAGCCAACCATTCCTGAAATCGTAACAAACTTAACTGTTGGATTACTGTCGGGGCAAACCACAATAGAATGCCGGAGAACTACCTCCTCCCCCCTGAGAGCCGACCCGCCCCCTCGCGGGGAGGCTCTCCATTTTTGAAACTGGGACACTACCAAACTCCGGTGTCGCTTCCGGCCGCGCCGTTAACGCGAGTACAATGATGAAGCCCCGTTCCCTGACGTGTAATCTCCGCGCTCTGATGCGCTGCCTGGGTCCGTCAACCAGCAAAGGGGACGCAGATGTTCAGCAAAACGATCGCCGCCGGACGCGCGGCGTTAACTGTCGTTCTCGGTTCGGTCGCGCTGCTCAGTCAACCGACCCCCGCGGAGCACAGTTCCTCAGCCGGGCTTGAGTTTCCTGTAATCATGCGGCAGAACGTGGCTTCCGGCACTACCCCCGTCGGAACCAAGGTTCAGGCCAAGCTTGCATTCACTACCATGGTCGGGCGTGTAGTAGTTCCCCAGAACGCCATCTTGTCCGGAGAAGTTACCGAGTCAACGGCGAAGTCTGCAACCGACGCATCCCGCCTCGGCATTCGCATGGACTCCGCACATTGGAAAAACGGCTCGGTGCTCATCAAGCTTTACCTGACCGCCTGGTTTTACCCCATGACGCCGCTGGCAAATCAGGATTCGTCGTATGAGCAACCGGACGGCGGCGTACCCAACCCGAGACGTCGGCGTGGGGCCAGCACCCCCCCTTACCCGGACACCCCTGCTTCGCAACCGTTTCCAGGGGCAGGGCGTGGCACGGGGACGGATCCAGCGCCCCCGCTTTCGCCGGAGACAGGCATTTCGAAACACCGCGTCTTGATGAAAGATGTGGAGTCCACGCGTAATAGTAATGGAGCGATCACCCTCACTTCGAAGCGTTTCAATGTCAAGCTTGATAAGGCAACTACCTATGTCCTGGCCGGCGATCAGCTGCCGGCGAATTAACCTGCATGAATCGGAATGTTTCCGGAGCCCGGTCTCTCCAGAAATCATTCCTGGAAGTCACTTCTGTTGCGGAATTCCTTGCGCCGGGAGGAGATGCGCTCACTCCGGCAGAATCACTCCGAACCGCTCGGATAGCGTCGCACGCCATTCTTGGTCTCCCGAGAGCAATGTTTCATGGCGCGAACCTCCGCGCGTCTCAATCAGTTTTTCTTCCGACAAGGTGACCCGGCCTTCGGGAGTTGCCATCGAGCAGATTCGCTGGCGCGTGAAATGCGAATCGGTTGACGTCTGGTGGTAGCGGCACATCCCCGCAAAATCGGAGAGTTCGCGCGGTTCGAGGGTGAACGCATATTCTTTTTTCCATTTACCTTCGACCATCACCTCCAGTTCGAAGACGCCATCGATGGATGACATGGGAGATGTCAGGGGAGATGACATGGGAGATGTCAGGGGAGATGCCAGGGGAGATGCCAAACGATAAACGCGTCCGCATTGCGCCTGCTCCGTGGCGGACTCGAGGCGTATCGGATCAAGGAAGCAATCTCCAAATCCGACATCGGCCAGCCATGGTTCTTCCAGATCGACGCGCAGCGAGAGGTGGTCGAACTCGGGGCCGTAGCCGCCGTCTTCGCGAGCAACTTGAGCCGAGAGTAAGGTCACCCGAAACCCAAGCGATCGCAGGAGGACAGCAAAAGCTGCATTTAATTCGTAGCAGAAACCTCCGCGGCGCTCATTCACGATCTTGCGCAGAATGCGGCCTTCATCGCAGATGATTTCTCGTTTCAGGCCGATGTCGAGATTCTCAAAGGGGACTGCGAAGAGGTGGGCGCGATGGAGGGCACGAAGAAGATCAATGCTTGGACGATCGACGCCGGGCGTCAGTGGTCTCTCAAAACGGATGCGATGCAGATAGGCTTGAACGTCCATGTCGTCCGCCTGAGACGGGGCCAGCCCCGTCTCTACACGGGCAGTTCTTCCTGCATCCATCCGCCGGCTGTTTCGAGCTTGGGTTCGCTCGCGAGATCCAGAATCAGTTTTTCGAGGACCATGCGCTTGCCGGGAGGATTGGAGCGTAACGCCAGATCGGCTTTCGCGACCAGGCGAATGGCGCGCGTCAATTCCCGCTTCGATTTGTAGCGCCGCGCCTGACGGATGATATCGTCGGCGGCAAACGGCGGCACGCGAAAGCCCTGCCACAATGCCGCCCAAAGCATGCGCTGGTCGCGGACGTTACGCTCCAGGATGACCAGCATCTGGCGAAAAGTCTTGGCCAGCATATAGAGATGACCGATCGCGGCTTCTTCGCCCTCGCCGGTCGAAAGCAGCGCATCGAGGACTTCGAGCGCGCGCACGCGGTCTTTGGAGGAAATCGCATCGGTCAACTCATATAACGACCGCTGCTTCGCGGCGAGCACCATGGTCTCGACGTCGCCGAGCGTGATTCTTTTCTTTTCGCCGACGTAAAGAATCAGCTTTTCCAATTCGTTGGAGATCATCATCATGTCGCCGCCCAGCGCATCCACCAACTCACGGGCTCCGTCAGCGTCCATCTTGACGGCGCGCGTGGTGCAATACTCGCCAATCCAGCGGACCGCTTCCCCCTCTTCGACGCGAGACAGTTCCACAATGCCGCAGAACGGACCCAGGTCTTCGCGGATCTTCTGGTAGCGGTCCTTATCCGTCATCTCCATGCGGCGAGCATCGGCGGGAATGCTGATGTGATCGGCAACAAACACGAGGAGCGCATCGGGATTGGGATTCTTGCAGTAGGCTTCGATGGCTCCGATCTTCTCTTCGTTGGAGCCGCGGCCAAACAAGGTCTTCACACCGCGCACGAAAAACACCTGAAACGGCGCCATCAGCGAAGGGGTGCGGGCACGGTCCAGAACTTCATTCAGCGAAGTCTCCGCGAGATCGAACTCGAACAGGCCAAAGTCGCGCGAATCGGGCGCGACCAGGTGCTCAAGAATGGCATCACGGCAACGCTTGCGAAAAAACGCTTCATTACCCACCAGCACATAAGCGGGCTTCAGCTTGCGCGACTCAAGTTCGGAGAAAAAGCGGTCGGCCTGACTGAAGGCGCGCATCAATCGTCCTCCAACATCAGTAGGCCTCCAGAATGTTAGCCACCAGGGCGCGCGCAAAATCGCGCGACAGGCGATCAACGGCTGGAGAATCTTCTTCAAAAAAACTGGGGAGATCGCGCGACAGTTCGTACTGATCGTGAAAAAGATAGGAAGGATTCTCGAAGAGCACCTTGCCCTGGCGGTCGGTGAGCGACACCTGGATGCTCACGGTGATCAGAGCGCTGGCCGCGCGCCCCGTTTTGGAGTCGTAAGCGAGTGGGGTAGCCGAAGCCGATAAAACTGTCGCCTTCAGCACCGCATCCGCATCGCCGTTCGTGTCGTGGATCACATGGTACTGGGTGCGTGCGTTGAATTCGCGCACGACGGCGTCGGTCAGCAGTTGCTCGATGCGAAAAGTCTGGCTCTGGCTCACGAAGCCGGGAATCGCGATGCTGTGGATATTCTGGGGCAGTTCGACCTTACTTCCGACCGTGTGGTAGCCACAACCGGTCGAGGCCAGGCTCACTCCGAGCGCCACTGCGGCCGCCCACCGGGTCGTGGTCCAGCGGATCATTGAATCTGACCTCGCGGCCGGGATGCGGTCAGGGTCTCGGCGCATTCGACCGCGGTCAAAGCGGCAACGCGCAGGTTGTCGGTCGTTGCCCAGAGCCACACGCCGTTTTTGTGATTGGCATCGCCAGTCAGAGAGACCAGGATGTCGCCTTGACCGGCGGCGCTCACGTTGGTGGGCACATCTTCCGGGCTACCGCTCACGACTACGTGTTCGCCCGCCAAGGCCTGCGAAACATCTGCGAGCGCGACCGACTTCTCCATCTCCAGATAGAGAGAAAAGCCGTGCCCATGGAAGACCGGCGCCTGCAGCACCTGAAGCGCGGGCTCGGCTGCGCCGCTGGCAATGTGCTGGTAATGCTTTCGGATTCGCTGCGACACAGCTTCCAGCGCCAAGCGGGATCTCTGCCCATAGCGCGCCACCATGTTGAAGGCCACCTGGATGTCAAAGACATTTTTCGGCAGTTCCTGGAAGGAGAGCAGATTTACGGTTTGCTCGTGCAGTTCGTCCATGCCCTTCTGGCCGTTCTCGGACGCCGGCTCAAACACGGTCGCGATCATGCGTTGTATTTTGGCAGCCTTTTCGCAGCGCAAAGCGAGCAGCGCAAGGACCGTAGCCGCGGGATGCGCCACCACCACCGGGCCCGGTTGCAATTCCGGGGCAATGGGCTGGCCGGTCTGGCGCTCGATCCAGGGCGAGCGCACCGACGCTCCCGCTTCATCTTCGAGCGCGAACGAGAGATCCACGATGGTATCGCCCAGATCGCGCGCCGCCTTCCAGTTCTTGCTGGTAGAACGCGGGTCGCAAGCGAAAAAGGCGAAGTCCACTCGCTCGAACTGTTCCGAGCGGATACTCTGGATAAAATTCATCTCGTCGCCGACGGCTTCCAGCCGGCCGAGAGATTCGTCGTCATCGAGGAGGCGGACGTCAACGGCGGGAAAATTTCGTTCGCGCAGGATTTCGGCAACCTCTTTTCCCTTGAGCGATGCCGCGCCGACGACGGCGACGCGATAGAGGTTCGTGCTGCGAAGATCGGCCTGCGAACCGGCGGACTTCGAAAGCGGCGTCTTCGAAAGGGGACTCATGGAGTCTGAGATGCCTCCCGGTACGCCGGAGGTGCAGGCGGAGTCTTGCGATGGAAGATCCACTGCAGGCGCCACAGGACGCCGGAAGCCATGTATAGAATCGCAATGGCGAAAAGCGCCGGCCGCGAAAAGTACCAGATCGACGCAATCACTATGGCGATCAGAATAATCAGGCGGAAAGGATGGCGCGAACGAAAATCGATATCCTTGAAACTATAGAAGCGCCACGTGCTGACCATCAGATAACCGACCACGACAACCATCATCAGCCAACTCATCGCGGTCACCCACGAAGTCACAGGTACCCCGGCGGAGTAGTGGACAATCGCCGCAATCACTCCCGCGCCGGCCGGAATCGGCATGCCCACGAAATACTTTTTCCCGGGATGTCCCGGATTCGAGGGCTGCGGATTCTTGGCGATGTTGAAGCGCGCCAGGCGGCTCGCGCCCGCCATGAGGAAAGCGAAGCAGGCGATCGATCCCAGTTGCGTGATCTTCAAATGCAGGTCAGGAGAAATCCCAGTGGCCGGCAACAAGTGGAATCCCCACATCCAGGCGAGCAGTGCCGGGGCGACGCCGAAGGTGATCACGTCGGCCAGCGAATCGAGTTCCCTGCCGAAGTCGCTAGAAGTGTGGGTCATGCGTGCGACGCGGCCGTCCAGACCGTCAAACAATACGGCAAAGCCGATGGCGATCGCGGCGAAGTCCATGTGCCACGGCTCACCCAAGATGCCGTGCACGGTCTGCAGAATCGCATAGAACCCAGCCGCGATATTCGCCGTGGTGAACAGTGAGGGCAGTATGTACATGCCCTTACGCAATTTTCCGCGCGGACGGTCCGATTCACGACGGCGCGGCGTTAGCTCTTCCATGTTCATGTTCAATGAGCCTCCGGCTCCCCGGCCCGGCCGGCACCTAGCGGCTGAGCAACTGACTGCATCACCGGCAACACGGCAAGGACCGTAGCTCCGCCCTTGACCCGATCGCCGGGCTTCACCTGGATGGCCGCATCGCGATCGAACAGAACATCGACGCGCGAGCCAAACTTGATGAGCCCAACCCGCTCGCCGCAGGCCACAGGGTCTCCCACTTTAAAGTTGAAAACGATGCGGCGCGCGATCAGGCCGGCAATCTGCTTGAATATTACGGTACGGCCTTCGCCTTCCACGGTGACGACGTTCTGCTCGTTCTGCTCCGCGGAATTCGCTCCCATGGCGTTGAGGAACTTGCCGCGCTGATAACGCACGTCGCGGATCACGCCAGCAATCGGCGAGCGGTTCACGTGCACATCGAAAACGCTGAGAAAGATGCTGATGCGGTTGAGCGAAGTTCCGTCGGCGGTCACCAGAGAAACGTCGGTGACTTTGCCATCGCCGGGAGAAACGACGGCGCCGGGGAGCGTGGGAATCTGGCGCTTGGGATCACGGAAAAACCATAGGAAGAACGCCGCCAGCAACAACACCGGCACGGCGTAAGGCCAAGCCGCCAGCCACGCGATCAGGCCCGCAGCGAGAATGCAGCCAACACCATAGAAGTAGCCGTCACGCACCATAGGAATTCAGTCGCAATAATTATAGGGCGTAAGTCGTTTGCTCGTTGGCCGTTGTTTGGCCGCGGAGCGTCGAGAGCGTCGAGGTGGCTAAGGGCCAGATCGCCAACGACTGCTCACTTGGTGCCGGCCAAAACGGCGGCGTAGTGGTCAATCCAGCGCCGCTGCTCGTCAGTTTCAGGAACCGGGTTGCCGCGCGCGGCGCTGAGGGCCTTGACCGCGCCTTCTGGGGTTAAGCCTCTCGCGACCAGTAGGCACGCCGCCACCAAGCCGGTGCGGCCGACTCCTTGCCGGCAATGGACCACAACACTTTTCCCCGCCGAAAGATCAGCGTCGATCCGATTCAATGCGGCTGACACTTCCGACTCTGAGTTCGGCACCTGACGATCTGGGATGGGCAACGAGGCGAACTTCATCCCCTGCGCTTTCGCTTCGGGCGCCTCGCGCTTGAGATCGAGGTCCTGCTCCTCTTCGGGAGTCAGCAACGAAAGCACGGTATCAATTCCCGCCCGGCGCCAGGCCGCCATTTCATCCTCCAGCCAGTCACCGCCGCGAGGACGCGGGGCTAAGGCCAGCTTTCCGGGCCACGGGCCATCGACCCAATGGAGTTCCGTCGACATCGGTTAAGAATCCCCCCTCAAGGTGGGGTCGCGTGGCAGAGCATCAACATTCACGCCTCGTTTGCGAAGAATGTAAATTCTATGATGTCCGTCGAGTATCGTTCCATCCGTTCTGGTTTTCAGGGAGTCTATCCGGCCTGGCAGCAGTGATTTTTGTAGAACGTCAGTTGTGAGGCCTTCCATTTCCGCAAGTTTCGCGGGAATGAGCGAAGTATCTGGATAAAGCGGTTTAAGCGGAGGGTCCGACGGATTCGACATCTTGTCACCAGTTCCAGATCAAATGCGAGAGCGTTGCCGACTTCAGATGGATTCCGGCTAAATTGAATAAAAAAAGGCGCTTAGAAGCGCCCAGTACGAAAACACAACTCACCTGCCAGGGTTCACTTATCTAGATTAGTAGAGCCGGTTAATCTAGGCAGACTGCCGCTGAACCTGCCGCTCCATGTCCAGCATCTGGTCTTTGAGGCGCAGCTTCAGTTTCTTCAGCCGCACTTCTTCCAGTTTTTCGTCGTCGGTGAGGTATCTTTTCTGGGTGAGGGATTCCAGCCGTTGGGAATATTGCGAATGCTCCTGAACCAGTCGCTGGAAATCATCATGACCGGTCAGGAGCGGGTCTCTTGGAGTCAGCATCCTTGCTAGGCCTCCTGCTGTTTATTACTGCACGGTTAAAAAGTAGCACAGGGATCGGTAGGGGTTCAATGAGTTTTCATAGATAGATTTCCACCGTCGGCTGGGGAGCCTGGGACACGAAAATGCACAGAAAATAGTGCAGAAACTTGCAGCTTTTCGGCCCAAGTCAGCGATCGAGCCGAAGCGAGTACAGAATCGCGTCTTCTACCGGATCCTTGTAATAAATGCGGCGGCGACCCACTTCGCGAAAACCGTGTTTTTCGTAGAGTCCGTGGGCGGGCAGATTGGATTCACGGACTTCGAGCAGAATCGCTGACGCCTCCTCGCTCTCCGCGCGCTGAATCAACGCGCGCACCAGGTTGTCAGCGATGCCACGGCGGAGGAATTCGGCGGCCACCACGACGTTCTCGATCTCCCACTCGCCCGCGACCACCTGCGCGCAAACGAAACCGCAAAGTTTGCCGGCTTCCTCGGCCACCAGCATGACTCCGTTACCGACCAACTTATGGTACTGCTGGGAAGTCCAGTGGGCTGCGCTGGGCGCCCTCTGTTCGATGGCAAGAATCAGCGGCACATCGTTCACCGCAGCGGAGCGAATGGCAACGGGCATGGAGAAGGCTCACGGCGTCGGTTTCGAGAAAATTTCAGCGTCGGAATGGCGGATGTAGTTGGCTTCCAGTTCTTCGGGGCGAACCGTCTGGCCCCGCTGAAGATGCTCCCAACCGAACCGGGCGATTACCGCGCTGTTCGAATGGTCAACCAGATGAACTTGGATTCCCGCAGCCCGAACCCTCTCCGCCAACACCCCATCAGTCGTCACGACCACGCCATTCCTGGCCTCGGCAACAAACGCTTCGCTGCTCAGCAGGCGTTCGCTGTGCATTCGAAGCTCTGGATCGAGTTCGTAGTCGCCGACGTACACGTCGCCACGGCCCGCATCCAGCGCCGCGAGAACCCGACCACGTGCCGCGCCGCTGCGCGCAGTCGCTTCCAGCAATGAAATCGCAGCGATGGGTTTCTGCAGTGCCTCCGCAAGAGCCTTAATGGCAGCCAATCCCACGCGCAGCCCAGTAAATGAACCCGGACCGGACGCCACCGCAAAGGCTCCCAGATCGTTCTTACCGCATCCGTGCTTTTCGAGCAGGGCGGCAATCTGCGGTACTAGTTGCGCCGAAAACGCGCCGCCCGCGAGCGGCACAACTTCAAGCACGTCAATTTCGCTCTGGCCTTGCGCCACGCGGGCCAGGGCCAGACTGCCGTTCTTCCCGGAAGTGTCAACGGCAAGCAGAAGCGTCATTCAGTGACTACTCTCGTGGCTACTCTCCACCAATTCAAGCAAAACGCCCGCCGTGCTCTGCGGATGCACGAACATATACCGATGTCCACCGGCGCCCGTCTTGATCTCGTTTGACACCAGGCGCACGCCCTCGCTCTGCAATTTTGCGACCGCCGCCGCCAGATCCGGAACGCGCATACAAATGTGATGCAGCCCTTCGCCGTGCTTGGCGATAAACCGGGCGACAGTCGAATCTTCCGAAGTCGCTTCGAGCAGTTCCAACCGGCTCTCGCCCACGGGCACCATCACCAGCCGTACTTTCTCCGCCTCGACAGTTTCTTCCGGAGAGACGCTCAGCCCGAGCTTCTCGTAAATGGACTTCGCCGCCGCCAGCGACTTCACTGCGATGCCGAGATGATCAATGCTGAATTCCATGATTGCCTGCCTGTTCTTTGAAGGGGCGCGGCTTCAGCCGCGCCGGTTCGAGCCAGATGAATGGGGGCTTTAGCCCCTGAGGAGAGGAGCGTCCTTCCCCACACACCCCTATTTGAAACACGCTATAAGTCTTCGCTGGCAAGACTAGATGCTATGAAGAGGCGGGCCCTCAGCGGCTAAAGCCGCTTGTCTGGCGGGTTCTAACACTATGGCTGAAGCCATGCCCCTTCAAAGCTATCCGGGAACCAACTTAATCAGAGTTCCCCAAATTGCGTTCTGTGCCGCGCACAATCTCCTCCACCAGCGAATACGGGTCGCGCTTATGCTCGGTGATCTCCGCCGCATAACGCTCGAGGCTGTCGCCGTCCATGTGGGCGCGCGCTTTTTCGAGCATGGCATCGCGCAGCATCTCAACCAGCCGCTCCTGCCAGTTCTCGACGTTCTTCTTGAAAACGAGGTTCTCTTTCTTCAGGTAGGCCTCGTAATCGCTGATCGCCGTCGCTAACTCCGCGGTTCCCACGCCCTCGCTTGCGACCGTCTTCACGATCGGCGGCGTCCAGCGGTCGTTGCGCGTAGCCAGCGATTGCATGGCGCGAATTTCGCGCTCCACGCGCTCGGCCCCCTCGCGATCGCTTTTGTTAATCACGAAGATGTCGGCGATTTCCATGATCCCGGCTTTGATCGTCTGCACATCATCGCCCATACCGGGCACAAGAATCACGATGGTGACATCGGCCAGCCGCACAATATCGACTTCGTCCTGCCCGACACCAACCGTTTCGATCATAACCAGATCGCGTCCCGAAGCGTCGAGGACAGTGGCCGCGTCAGCGGTGGCGCGCGCCAACCCGCCCAGCGAGCCTCGTGTTGCCATGCTGCGAATGAAAATCCCCGGATCGCTATAGTGATCCTGCATACGGATGCGGTCGCCCAAAATCGCGCCGCCCGTGTAAGGGCTGGTCGGATCAACCGCGATGATGCCCACCGTTTGATTCTCTTTGCGATAGTGCTTGGCGAGCTGATCGACCAGCGTGCTCTTGCCCGATCCTGGGGCGCCGGTCAGACCGATGACTCGCGCCTTGCCCGTATGAGGAAAGAGGGACTTGAGCAAGTCAGACCAGCCTGTGGCGCGGTTCTCGACGGTGGAGATGGCTCGCGCCAGCGCGCGGGGGTCGCCGGAGCGGAGGCGTGCAATAAGAGACTGTGAGTCTGAGTCCAAACTACGAGTGTAAAGCAATGCGGCGGTTGTGCGGTGAAAGTGAAGGATGGCAGCGTCTAAAGTGTCCGCGTGAGAACTCGGTCGTCCCTCCGGAACTTGCTTGGATTTCGAAACCTTTCCCAGCGACGAAGCGCTGGGCTCAGCTCGATCGCCCCTCCGGGGCTTGGTAGGAAAGCAGATTTCAGAGCCCGGCTTAGTCCTTCAGCAACTGCCGCGCAATCACCAGTCGCTGGATTTCGCTCGTCCCTTCGCCAATCGTGCACAGCTTTACATCGCGATAAAACTTCTCCGCCGGGTAATCCTTGATGAACCCATATCCACCGTGGATCTGCACACCTTCATTGGCACACCTTACCGCCACCTCGCTGGCATAAAGCTTGGCCATCGACGATTCGAGCGTGGTCTTCATCCCGGCATCTTTCATAGCGGCGGCCCGGAACGTCAGAAGTTTTGCCGCTTCGATTTCCGTCGCCATGTCGGCCAGCTTCCACTGGATCGCCTGAAATTCCGAGATCGCCTTGCCAAATTGCTGCCGCTCCTTGGAATACTTCAGCGCCGCCCCATATGCGCCCTCGGCCATGCCGAGCGAGAGCGCGGCGATCGAGATGCGCCCGCCGTCAAGCACGCGCATGGCGTCGACGAAGCCGCCACCTTCCTTACCCAGAAGGTTTTCGTCAGGGACAAAGCAATCTTCGAAGATCAACTCGGCGGTGTCGCTCGCACGCAGCCCGAGCTTGTTCTCTTTCTTCCCCGGTCGGAATCCCTTGGTATCTTTCTCGACGACGAACGCCGAAAGCCCGTGCGTGTGCGCCGCGCGATCAGTCACCGCCAGCACGACAATCACATCCGCATAGTGGCCATTGGTGATGAAAGTCTTGGTGCCGTTGAGCACCCATCCCCCCCTGGCTCGCGCCGCTGTCATGCGCGCGCTGCCCGCATCCGACCCCGCCGAAGGCTCGGTCAGCCCCCATGCGCCGATGTACTCGCCGGTGGCCAGCTTCGGCACATACTTCTTTTTCTGCGCTTCGTTTCCCGCGAGAAAAATGTGATTCGAACCGAGCGACGTATGCGCCGCCACAATGATCCCTACCGATCCATCCACGCGCGAGAGTTCCACGATGGCCGTGACGTACTCCACGTAGCCCATGCCGGCGCCGCCGTATTCGGGCGGGAAGATCATGCCCATCAGGCCGAGCTTGCCGAGTTCCTTGATCGTCGCCAGCGGGAATTCGCAAGCTTCATCCCACCTCATGACGTTCGGTGCAATCTCCCGTTCGGCAAACTCGCGCACGCTCTTCTTCAGGTGCAGTTGCTCATCGTTTAATTGGAAGTCCAAAGATCCTCCGTCTTGCACACGGCTAGTTACCGATTGGTCATCCCGAGGGGAGCGAGGGATCTGCAGTTCGGTCTGACTTCAGTGTGGATGCCGCGCGCGGGAAGGCGCAAAAGTTGGCGCCCAACTTTTCATTTAAGCACAGCAGGCAGCAATCGACGAAATTCTCGTACCGACCGGTTGGCTTGGAGAGCGGACAGTTACGACGCAGTCTTCTTCGGACCCATCCCGAGAATCTTCCGCGCCATCCACAGCGGCGCGACAAACACGTGTACGGGATTCGTTAGAAACGCAGGCTTGTTCCCCTCGATCAGGTGGCCCAGCCAAGCCAGCGCAAAGGCCGTCGGAATGAGCAGCAGCGCAACGATCCAGTGCCACCAGATCACTATTATGGAGGAGAAGCCGACGGGGATAGCGATCATGTGCAGGGCACGGTTGACCGGATGGTTATGCGCGCCATCATAGTGCGAGTACAGTCCCATATCCCCCCCACGCGAGCGATATCCTGGCCGGGAGCATTATAACCCCAGGTCGCATCTTCGGAAACGCCGGAAAGCCTTTATTTCGAGCGTTCCCGACGCTATCCTGGAAACGATTTCCGGGTTATACTCACTAACTATTGGAGTGCTGGGTTCTCGAATTCCCCTCGACAACCTGAGGCGAACGCTGCCTTTGTTGTGGGATCGGGGCGCGCTCCCTCGCTGGCTCTCCGAATCTGGGCAATCCTAATGGATGAGCGCGACTACAGGGGCAAAGATTCCGATAGCCCGACGATGCCGGGTACCCGTTTGCCCGAAGACGTCGTAGGCGCGGCAGCTCTAACGCCTCCCCCTCTTTCGAACGCACCGCTCTCCGACGCTCCCACCTTGCCGCACGGGACGCCGATTCCGGGCGCCACCCAAGCGCTTCCCTATGCTCGGCAAGCTCCGCCCTCAACGCCCTCGACCAGCAACATCTCCGCTTTCCAGGGTCTGCAGCAGGGCGTGGTTTTTGGTGGACGCTACGAAATTCTGGGCGTGCTCGGGCAGGGCGGCATGGGCGCCGTCTACAAGGCCCGCGACCGTGAACTCGACCGCCTGATCGCGCTCAAGGTCATTCGTCCCGAGCTGGCAACGGACCCCGCGATTCTGCAGCGCTTCAAGCAGGAGCTCATTCTCTCTCGCAACATCACGCACAAGAACGTCGTACGCATCTACGATCTCGGCGAGGCCGATGGCATCCGCTTTATCAGCATGGAATACGTTGACGGCGAGGACCTGCGCACGATATTGCGCCGTCATGGAAAATTCTCGCCCCAGGAGGCTATTCCCGTAGTGGAGCAGGTCTGCCGTGCGCTCGACACCGCCCATGCCGAAGGCGTGATCCATCGCGACCTGAAGCCGCAGAACATCATGCGCGACAAGCACGGCCGCATCGTGGTGATGGACTTCGGACTGGCGCGGTCGCTCGGCGATTCCGGCCTGACGCAGACCGGCGCGCTCGTTGGCACGCTCGAATATATGTCGCCCGAGCAAGCCATGGGCAGCACGCTCGACCAGCGCTCTGACATTTTCAGCGTCGGCTTGATCTTCTACGAACTGCTCACCGGAAAGGCTCCCTACGAAGCTGACACCGCCATTGCCAGCCTCATGAAACGTACGCGCGAGGAGGCGCGCCAGGCGTCCGAAGTTGACGCTTCCGTTCCCAAATCGCTGAGCGCGATCGTCGCGCGCTGCCTGGAGCGCGAGCCGGCCAACCGCTATCACTCCGCGGTCGAACTGTTGCAGCAATTGACGACCTGGGAAACCAACCCCAACATCAGCGCCGAAACGCTGTCGAAGATGATTGCGCATCCCATCGTGCGCCCGTCGCGCTTCAACCTCGATCTTCCGGGTAAAAGCTGGATGTGGATTGCCGGAGCGGTGCTCGTCGTGATACTGGCCACCTTTGCCGGACGCACCCTGCTGAATCGCCCGGGAACGTCGTCTGGAGAGAGGGCTCAAGGCATCCCCTCCCTGAAACAGGGAAAGTATGTTGCGATCCTGCCCCTAAAGCTGGTGGGTGACCAGAAAGCCCTGGGCTACGTGGCCGACGGCATTCGGGAAGCTCTGGCCGCCAAGCTGTTTCAGTTGAAGGAAATCCACCTGGCATCTTCTGACGCAGTTGATAAAGCGGCCGCCAAGGATCTGCCTCTCTCCAAACTCGCCCGCGAACTGGGCGTCAATCTGGTGCTGCAGGGCATGGTGCAAGGCAATAGCGACAAGCTCCGGGTCACTTTGAGTCTCGACGATGCGTCCACTGGAAAGCGCCTGTGGAGTGGGGAGTTCCCGGGCGCACCCGGCGACGTACTAACCCTGGAAGACCAGATCTATGGCACCGTGGCCTCGGCTCTGGCCCTCAAGCCGACCGACGAAGAGCAAGCTCGCGTGGGCGCGCACCCGACCGAGAACACTAAGGCATACGATCTCTACCTACAAGGGCGGAACACGCTGCGTAACGGCCACGGACAGGACGCCTATCGGCAGGCGGTTGGGTTGTTCGACCAAGCAATCGAAAAGGATCCGCGCTTCGCACTGGCTTATACCGGACTGGCGGATTCCAGCATTCGGATGTACGGAGAGACGAAAGACAGCGTTTGGGCGCAGAAGGCGACGCTGGCCGCACAAACCGCCGAGCAACTCTCCAACAATTTGCCTGAAGTTCATCTAGCGCTGGGTAGCGTTTACGCTACCACTGGGAAGAACACGCAAGCGGTAGCTGAACTGAAACGGGCGCTGGAACTGGCGCCCAACTCGGAGGAAGCATACCGGAATTTAGGAGACGCCTACAGCCGCAACGGACAGAGCGACGAAGCCATCGCCGCGTTTCAAAAGGCCGTGGCCGCCAATCCGTACAATTCGGAAAACCACATCTCTCTCGGCAATGCATATTTCGCTTTGGGCGACAATGCGAAAGCCCTGCCTGAATTTCAGAAGGTCATCGAAATCTCCAATGACAGCCCGCTGGGCTATGAAGGGATTGGCAACGTGTATCTGCGGGAGGGAAATTGGGGCGAGGCCATTCCGCAGTTTCAAAAGGCCCTTGCGCTGGCGCCTGACGCACCGACATATTCGAATCTTGGAACCGCTTATTTCTTTCTGAAGCGATACGACGAATCGGTCAAGATGTACGAGAAAGCTGTGGAAATGGTCCCCCATGATGAGATTCTGGTAGGGAACTTGGGAGATGCATACCGATGGTCCGGGCATTCCGACAAGGCAACGGCGGCGTACGGCAAAGCGATCTCGCTCGCCTTCCAGCAGCTCCAAGTTGATCCACGCTCGGCAATTGTGATGGGTGATCTCGCGCTGTACTATGCCAAGAAAGGCGACGAGCCGAATGCCCTGCAGTACATCACCCAAGCACGCGCGATCAGCCCGGACGATGTGCAGTTGATCTACTGGGAAGCGCAGGTTAAGACACTGATCGGGAAACCGGAAGAAGCGCTAAAGTCTTTGAAGTTGGCGCTGGAGAAGGGATACGCGGCGCAGGAGGCCTGGAACGATCCCGAGCTTCAGAAGCTCCAGGCCCTGCCGCAGTTCTCACAATTGGTGAAGCAGTTTACGAATAAGAACCACTAAGCCTTCAAACGGTTCAGCCAGACTTTGCGGCGCGAGAACATCGCACCCAATCCAGTCACCATCAATGCTACCGTTCCCGGCTCCGGAACCGTGCCCGCGTGTGCGCTAAAGTTCAACGCACTCTTCGGCCAGCAACTGTCCCCAACGCACCCGAAACCGATGGAGAAGCTCTGCCCAGCAAGAATCCCATAGTGCGGATTCAGCCCGTGCTTCACGCCCGACAAAAGTATTTCCACCGAGCCATTCTTTAAGGTCTTCACACTGCAACTCAGAAACAGCGTCTGCGAACAGCTAATGTCGTTCGCCTGCACCATGTTTGGCTGTTTTGCTTCAATCAGCGTCAGCGAAGTCCAGTTCTTTCCGCTGGCGTTCGTGAAAAACAAGAACCCCGAGCCGCTCTTGGGACTGCTGAAAGTAAAATCCACACCAACCTGCTTACAACCATCACGCCCGCAGGGACTGTTGCCACCGTTGACGCCGTGAATGATGATTCTTGGATCGTGGATCCCGCCGGCGAAGGCCAGCACCGACCCCACAACCAGCAGCATAGCCACTGCACAGATCTGAGAGATTTTCATCGAAGTTTTTCCTGTTCACCAAAGGAACTTGCTGGGTACTGTTCTCCCAGCTTTAGGGGAGTGCGGCGAGGGTAGCTTGTTCAACAGCCAGGGTCAAGCGGAAATCAACACGTCCGTGAAAAAATATCTGGATAACATGCAAACTGTTGCGCACAGTCCACCTGAACTATGCAAGGATCTGCACGTCCTCCGCCTTAGCGGAGCGCAACGCATTGTGCACAAGCTAAAAAAGCCGGAACCCGAAGGCTCCGGCTGTCCAGTTGGTTGTGTGCCCGGATAAAAATCTAGCCCGTAGAGGCGCGGCTTGCCACGTCTCTCCGTTTACGCACTCCGTCGCGGTCGCACCGTCAAGTCCCGCACTTGCGCCAGAATGCTCGACATCTGCATCCCATTTAGCTGTGACAGATATGGCATAACCTCGGCCACAAACTGATCTTCCATCAACTCGCGCACTTCTTCCTGCCGGTTCCGTTCTCCACCGGAAAGCAGATCCGGCACACTTACTTCGAGCGCCCTAGCCAATCGTTCCAGCGAAGACAGGGTCGGCGTAGCTTTCTCGTTCTCGATTTTCGACACGTAAGTCCGAGGCACCGACATGCGCAGCGCCAGTTGGCGCTGACTCAAGCCATTGCGCAGCCGCAGCGATCGTATCGAGTGCGCCAACCGCAGATGCCCGCGCCCGTTAGAATGGATGTTTACCGGCAGCACTTCTGGCACCGGAGTCATAGCGGCAATCTCCGCCTCGTCCTCATCCAATGAGAGACGGCAACGGCGGCAGAGACTATTTGATGTGCGGAATTGCACTAAGAGACAACGGTCGCATCGTACGACTTCCCGTGAGTCCACGGGAGTTAATGTGGTTGCCATTCAGGGTTTGCGAGTGCCAGAGCGGGGCTACTCTCAAAGCCAACTAGTGCGTAATCTGCTGGATGGACCTGTGAAAGTCAAGACAAAAGTACGAGAAAACAAAGTGCTCACTCGATTAAACAGCGATCCATCCGAACAAATCGAAAGAAAACAGGTAAAAAACCATGAATCAACGTGACACCGCGTGGTGTTTACTAATTGAGTTCACCCCTTCAGAAAGCCTTCGGAAACATGCCCTGGCAGTCGAGGCCTGCATGCGCGCCTACGCTCGCAAAACTGGAGTCGACGAGGAATTGTGGGGCCTCGTCGGCCTTCTCCATGACTTTGATTACGAGAAATATCCCAGCACCGAGGACCATCCCTACAAAGGCTCCGAGATTCTGAACGACCGCGGCTACTCCGAAGAAGTGCGACGCGCCATCCTGTCGCACGCTCAGTACACCGGCGTTGCGCGCCTGTCGCCCATGGAAAAAACCCTCTTCGCTTGCGATGAACTCGCCGGCTTCATCACCGCCTGCGCTCTCGTCAAGCCAGGAAAATCGCTAGCCGAAGTCCAGGCCCCCTCCGTCCGCAAAAAAATGAAAGACAAAGCCTTCGCCCGCAGCGTCCACCGCGAAGACATCATTGAAGGCGCCGCCGATCTTGGCGTGGATCTGGAAGAGCACATCGCTTTCTGCATCGAAGCCATGAAAGCAATCGCGAGAGAACTCGGGTTGGATGGCTCCGCTGCCAAATCCGCCTGAGCAAGACCCTTGTAGGGATGAGAGCACATTGCTTATCGCACCAATTCAGCCAGCTTCCCGCTGGCGATCAACTCCGCAATGCGCGCAAAGTCCTGGTACATCACGCGGTCCTTCGCCATTGTTGCGCACACCGTCCGGATGGCCGCGTGCGCCTGCTGCAAGGGCTTGGAAGTCTTCAATGGCGCGAGGAAATCAATTGCCTGCGCCGCTGCCATAGCCTCAATGGCCAGAGTGTTGCGCGTGTTCTCAACCACTCTCTTCAGCTTGTTCGCTGCGGTCATCCCCATCGAGACAAAGTCTTCCTTGTTACCCGACGTCGTAATGGAATCGACCGAAGCGGGATGCGCCAGCACTTTATTCTCACTGACCAACGCGGCGGCGGTCACTTGGGGCATCATGAATCCCGAGTTCATGCCCGCGCCCGGAGCCAGAAATGGCGGTAGCCCCTCACTGAGCGCCGGGTTCACCATGCGCTCCAGTCGCCGCTCGCTGATGCCAGCCAGCGCGCTCAAAGCAATCGCCAGAAAGTCGAGCGCGAACGCGAGGGGCTCGCCATGAAAGTTTCCGCCGGAGAGCACGTCGCCTTCGCCGTCCATCGCCTTGGGATTCTTTACGAACACCAGGGGGTTATCGACCGCCGAGTTCGTCTCGGTCTCAAACACCACGCGACAATGGGCAAGCGTGTCGCGGACCGCGCCATGCACCTGCGGAATGCAGCGCAGCGAATAGGCATCCTGCACACGGCCACAGTCGCGATGCGACTCGCGGATCTCACTCGGTTCGAGTAGACGGCGCAGGTTTGCTGCAGTCCTGATTTGTCCGGCATGCGGGCGAGCCTTTTGAATGCGCTCGTCGAACGCGACGCTGGTTCCCTTGAGGGCATCGCACGCCATGGCGCCGAGAACGTCCGCGGTATCGACCAGGGTCTCCGCGGCCAATTGCATCAGAGTGCCGATGGCCAGCATGGCCTGTGTGCCATTAATGAGCGACACCGCTTCTTTCGCTTCCAGCACCAACGGTTTGATTTGTGCGCGCTTGAGCGCTTCGGCACTTGCGATGCGTCCACCCTTTTCGTCAAAGCATTCGCCCTCACCGATCAATGCCAGCGCCAGATGCGCCAGCGGAGCCAGATCGCCGCTCGCTCCCACGCTGCCCTGCGACGGGACCATGGGAGTCACACCGCGATTGAGCATCTCGCAGATGGTGTCGATGGTGATCGCCCGCACGCCCGAGTTGCCTTTCGATAACGAGTTCGCGCGCAGGACCATCATGGCGCGCGTGTCGGGGATCGAGAGCGGTTCGCCCACGCCGACGGCGTGCGAGCGCACGAGGTTGACTTGCAGCTCGCGGACCTGATCGCCGACGATGTGCACATCGCTCAGTTTGCCTACGCCAGTCGTGATCGCGTATGAAATCTTGTTATTGGCGACGAGCACGTCGACGACCGCGCGGGCGCGGTTGACGGCCTCGCGGGCGTCAGGGTCGAGGAGAACTGGCCGGCGAGTGTGCGCTACTTCGCGCACGGCTTCAAGAGTGAGATCGTTTCCGTTGATGTGCAGGGCTTGCAAGTCAGTTCCCGGTTCTCAGTTCTCAGCTAAGCACTTCTGTTTCCGACGGCTGCCCGAAACGCTTTCAAGTATTTCTCGGGCAGCGCGCGAGGGTTCATCTCTGCATCGGCGACGATGTGCGTGGTCTCGCCTTCGGCCAGCAACTTGCCGGTTTTCGCGCTTCGCAATTCGTATCCGAAGTGAATCATTTTCTCCCGGACGTGTTTCAGGTACGTGCGCACGATGACCTCGTCATCATAGTGTACGGGAGCCCTGTAGCGGCAGCGGGCATCGACTACAGCGATGAAGCAGTCGTCTTCGCGCTCCATATCTTTATAGCTGAAGCCGAACTGGCGAAGGAGTTCCACCCGTCCCACTTCAAACCAGATGAAGTGATTGGCGTGATAAACAACGCCCATTTGGTCGGTTTCAGCGTAGCGGACGCGGATCCGAGTTTCATTCACCGTCGGTGAGGTGCTTACATTGACAGGTGTCGATGTATTGGAATCGTTCATCGCCCCGTCCACTTCGGTTTGCGCTTCTCGAGGAACGACGTGATACCTTCGCGGAAATCGGCGCTTTCGCGGATGCCGGCATTTTCGCGGATGGCGGCTTCAATTTGCGAATCGAGTTCCGCACGCGCGTGATCGGTCAGCAGGCGCTTGGTATGGAAAAGCGAGAGGGGACTGTTTTCCGCCAATTGCGCGGCCAGTTCACGAGCCCGGCCGAGCAATTTTTCCGGAGCGACAATTTCGTTGATCAGGCCCATCTTTAGGGCCTCCGGCGCGTCGAAGATACGGCCCGTAAGCAGGAGGTCGCGGGCAATTTTTTCGCCGACCTGACGCAGGAGGAAAGTCGAGACGATGGCGGGCACGAACCCGATGCGAACCTCTGTATAGCCAAACTTGGCTTCCGGTACGGCAAGGGTGAAATCGCAGAGCAGCGCCAGTCCGGTGCCGCCCGCGATGGCCGCGCCGTTGACGGCGGCGATCGTTGGCTTAGGAAATTCATAGAGCGAGCGGAAAAGGCCGACCATGGTTCGCGAGTCTTCGCGATTTTGTTCGGGGGTGCGACCGATCAGGGCTCTCAGGTTATCGAGGTCTAGACCGGAGCAGAAAGCCTTCCCTGCCCCGGTCAAGATCAGTATGCGCGCGGAAGAGTTGTTCACTTCCTCCAGAGCGCGGATCAGATCATCAATAAGTTCGTAGCTGATGGCATTGCGCTTGTCGGGGCGGTTGAGGGTGATGGTGGCGACGGCGGAGTCGAAGGCGAGTTGGAGCGTTTGGTACTTCATCAGTATTTCCAGCAACTTCTCAATCCACGTCCGTCGAAGTTTTGTACCTCACGCCGATCTCGGCTGTGGCTCTCAACAATGCGTCCAGCGATTTCAGCGGAGGTAGTAACGCGCCACTCCTGCGCAGGGTTTCGAGTACTGTTTCCGTTGGAATATTCGCCACTAAGTCATCCTGCGCAAAGGGACATCCTCCGAGACCGCCGATGGCAGAATCGAAGCGGCGACAGCCGGCTTCATAGGCTGCGGCGATTTTGGCGGTGGCCTGATCGGGACGGCTGTGCAGGTGGACTCCGATTTCGAGGTAACTGTACTCGGCTATTACGGCGGAGACAACTTCCTTAATTTTCTCGGGCGGCGCGACCCCGACGGTATCGGCGAGCGAGATCGTGCGAATCTCTTGTATCTCGAACAAGCCTACGGCTGCTACGACTTCGTCAACGCTCCAGTCGTCGCCGTAGGGATTGCCGAAAGCCATCGAAATGTAGACGACGGTGTCGAGCCCTGCCTCGTCGGCTTTCTTCTCGATCTTCTCCAATTCCTCGATCGCGTCTTCCAGCGTCTGCCGTTGATTGTTTTGCAGAAATGTTGGCGAAATCGAATACGGGAAACCCAGTGTGCGCACCGCCGCGGTCGCAATCGCCCGCTGCGCGCCTTTTTCGTTGACCACGATGCCGATGATCTCCACATCGTCGGGCGGGTCGAGTTCTTTCAGAACTTCCTCGGAGTCGGCCATCTGTGGGACAGCGTTAGGCGAGACGAAGCTGACTGCATCGATGTGCTTGAATCCGGCGGAGATCAGGGCCTGCAGATAGTGGACCTTCAGTTCAGCAGGGATCTGCCCCTTGAGGCCTTGCCAGGCATCGCGGGGGCATTCGATCAGTTTGACGGAATCGCTCATTTCTCCCTATCGATGCTGTCGTGAGCGTTTGACATCTCCGATTAGCGACGGTACTGTAAGCAACAATCCAAACACACCGACCATGAGAAGAATGTCACTGCCGATGGGTTGGTGAACCCATAAGGTGCTTGGGTCCCACATGCCACTGCCCGTGGTGCCGTTACTTACCTCGCTCCTGCGGTGAGTCAGTTCAAAAGCCCAATGTGAGTAATTTTGCCAAATCAAAGCACTCGCAAGGCAGATAATTCCGATGAGCGCTAGGACTTTTGTTTGTTTGCTGATCATCAACGTGCTCCATCAGTGGCCCACCCCTACGTTTGCAGCACTCCCACCTTAAACTCGGGTACGTCGGGATTCAGCGACGCCGCCTCCAATGCTTGTGTGATGGCTTGCCGCGTTTCCATGGGATCGATAATCTTGTCGATCCACAAGCGTGCGGCGCCGTAGCGCGGGTCGGTTTGCTCTTCGTATGTTTTCTTCGTTGAATCTAGAAGTTCTTTTCTTTCTTCGTCGCTCAATTTCTTGCCGCTGCGTTCCAGTTGCTTAACTTTGATTTCCACCAGCGTGCCGGCGGCGGCGTCTCCGCTCATCACCGCATATTTTGCGGTGGGCCAGGCGAAGACGAAACGCGGGTCGAAGGCTTTGCCGCACATGGCATAGTGTCCAGCGCCGAAAGAGCCGCCGACGATCACGGTGATTTTGGGCACGACGGAGTTCGACACCGCATTCACCATTTTGGCGCCAGCTTTGATGATGCCG
>Ga0209890_10000209_pt1 | contig 27116 bp, 23 predicted proteins | sample OrgsoiDNA2013049_FD_185799 | JGI IMG/M metagenome (GOLD analysis project Ga0209890, IMG submission 185799) | Permafrost soil microbial communities from the Arctic, to analyse light accelerated degradation of dissolved organic matter (DOM) -... | ecosystem: Environmental > Terrestrial > Soil >... | reverse complement strand
TCCGTGTGCAAGACAGCCCCATCCTGTACATTGCTGTTGACGCCGATGCTTATGATGTCGTTGTCCCCTCGCAGGGTCGCGCCGAACCACACGCTGCTGCGGTCGGCGAGGACCGCATTGCCGATGACCGCGGCGCTCGGCGCGATGTAGGCGCTCGCCGCAACGGTCGGAGAGACATCTCCCAACTTATATAAGGCCATCTTGAATCTCCGTTTCGCTTCCTTGCGAACGAACATACCGCACAACGGCGCGCTCCAGTAGCCTGCTGTTATCATCGACTCGCCATGACGGAGACCGCAACGAACACCGACCCTCCGCCGCACGGTTGGCGGAGAGCCATGCTGCGGCTTTGGCTATTGCGGCCGGTGACGCCGGCACCCGCGGGCAACCCGCTGCGTGCGACCCTGATCATGGGTGCGGCGTGGCTTGCGGCCTGGGTTGCGATCGACCGCTGGCAGTCCCAGCCGGAGCCACAGTTCTTCCCTGACGGCATTCCACTGTTTGCCTGGTACGTGCTCGCGATCCTGACGTTGGCGGCTCTGCTGCGATGGCGAGCGCGCCCGACCCTTGAGTTCGCGTCCGTGCTCGCGCTGGCGATGGGAGCGGTGCCGGTACCGCTGCTGTTCGCCAGTGTGGCGACTGCGTACCTCAATCCGACCGGGCTCCTGGCGGCGACCATCCTCGTCGCTGTCTACACCCTGCTGTACCTCGCGCGCGGCTTGCACGCCATCACCGGCAGAACACAGCGCGCTGCGGCCTGCGCCGGCCTCCTGTTCATCGCGGGGTTCTGCTGGCTCAGCGATACGCTGGATGTCATTCCCGACGTGTGGACCCCGCTCGAATCGCAAGCGGCGGAGTCGGACCAACCGCTGGCCGGCGGCGAGGCCATTTTGTTCTCACAGGCGGCCCGCATCGATCAATCGCTCGCGGCGCTCGGCCGCGACACTGCGCCGAACAGCCAGGCGTTCTTTCTCGGTTTCGCCGGCGTCGGCGATGAGACGGTATTCGCGCAAGAAATCGCCCTGGCGTCGAGGGTGCTCGGCGAGCGATATGACACCGGCTCGAGACGCGTGTTGCTGATCAACGATCAGCGCGACTTGGAGCGCACTCCGCTCGCGACCGTATCCGGATTGACATACGCTTTGCGAGGGCTCGGCGCGCGCATGAATCCCGAACGAGATGTGCTTTTTCTGTCGATCTCCTCGCATGGCACCGACGGCCCCGCGATTGCCGTGTCCAATTCAGAGCTGCCGCTCGAGGATCTGACCCCCGGGGATCTTGCGCGCGCTTTGCGCGCTTCCGGAATCAAGTGGCGCGTGATCATCATATCGGCGTGCTATGCGGGCGGCTTTATCGAATCGTTGAAAGACCCGCAAGCCATCGTCATCGCGGCATCGGCGGCCGATCGCAGTTCGTTCGGCTGCTCGAATGATCGCGACCTGACCTACTTTGGCGAGGCGTTTTATCGCGACGCATTGCCCGCCGCTCGCTCGCTGCGCGATGCCTTCGATGCGGCCAAGGCGGCCATAACCGCGCGGGAGCGGCGCGAGCACGTCACCCCGTCAAACCCGCAGGCCAATTTCGGTAAAGCGATGGAGGAAAAGCTGGCCTCCATGCATGCGGCTCAGCGCTAGCCTGGGAACCCAGCCTTGGCTCCATTACCCGTTGATTTCGTCGACATAGATTTCCTGGGCGGTTGCTGACGGCGATGGCGGCGAGACCACGCCACCGTATTTCTGTACGGACACGCACAACGGTGTCCTGATCGTCGCGACGTGATCTGGATCAACTGCAATCCGCAAGCCTCGATCGCCACGATTCGCCTCTGGCGGAAGCGCTCCGACAGATAGCCGACTCGCGCCCTTACTATTCCGGCAAATTCATCTTCCGTAGGAACGCCTTGAAGCGAGGATCGGCTGGGATATCTTTTAGCGGCAGATCAAACTTGACATAATAAGGAGCGGCGTCCTTTTGTATAGGAACCTCCGCTCAACGCAAAATTCGAACCCCGCAATCACTCCCTACGAGCGCTAGCGTACAGACGGCGGATGCATTGCACGCAATGCTTTAAGGGAATCCCCTATGCCTTCAGCACGTACAAAAATTACGAGGTATTGCCAATGAACAAGCTCTTTGAATTTTCCACCCGCGCGAAATCTGGTATCGCCCGGATGATCCCGACTAGGGCAACCCACCGGATGGCAGTTGTCAGCGGGAACGGTGCAAAAAAAACTGCGTCCCTGAAGATACTTAGCTCATTTCTTCTTGTTGCTGCATTGACTCATGGCACGATGGCCAAGGCCCAGCCACAGATCGCCGTATTCCTCGGATCGGTCGGAAGCTACTCAGTTCTCGCCGGCACCACGGTTACCAACACCGGTCCGAGCGTTATCAATGGGAATCTTGGGGTTTGGCCAGGAACCGGGGTTACCGGGTTTGGGCCGGGAGTTGTGAACGGATCGGAAGACGCAGGCGATGTGGCTGCACAGCACGCTCAAGCCTCCTCGAACATCGCCTATAACGACGCCGCTGCGCGGACGTCGGTAGCCATAAACCCTTTGGCAGGAGACATCAGCGGGCTGACCCTCGCCCCTGGACTGTATAAGTCCACCTCTTCTCTATCGTTATCGGGGACTGTTACTTTACATGGCAGCGGCGTCTACATCATCCAAATTGCGTCCGGACTGACGGTAGGCACTGGCGGCACGGTTGTCCTGAGCGGTGGCGCGACTTCCGACAACGTCTTTTGGCAGGTAGGCAGTTCGGCCACGCTCGGAACGACGGCTAATTTCAAGGGAACCATATTGGCACTTACTTCCATCTCGCTTGCGACGGGCGCAAGGCTGGATGGCAGGGCGCTGGCTCAACATGGCGCGGTCACGTTGGAATCCAATGACGTTACAATGCCGCTCGGGAATACGGTGGTGATAGTACTGCCCCCGCCACCACCACATCATCACAACTAACTCGGATCTCAGGATTTCTCGGCGCTGGACAGGATTGTTGGAACTGAAAAATTATTGGCTTGGGAGGCGTCCTCTCAAGCCATTTTTCTTGAACCTTCGGTCGAGGTCGTCTCGTCAAGGCTTCAATGTTCCTCATCGTAAATGATGATCGACAGCATCCGAATCGGCACCTTGTCCAGCGTCTCCGGGCCGTGCGGCACGTCGCCGCGGAAACTCAACGAATCGCCCGCCCCCAGAGGATAGCTGTGGCTGCCGTGCCGATAGGTCAGCGATCCGGCGAGGAGGTAGATGAACTCCGTGCCGGGATGTTGGAAGCCCGGAAACACTTCGCTCTTGTCGGTCAGCGTCACGAGAAAGGGCTCGAATGATTTTCGAGGTCCGCGCTGGGCCGCCAACAGATGGTAGGTGTGACCGCGGCGAGTGCCGCGCCGAACCACCTCGAGTCCTTGGCCCGCGGGCACGCGCTGCGCCCCTTCGTCGTCCCCTCCCAACTGCTGCAGCAGCAGCGCCGGCCGCACCCCGAGCGCGCCCGCCAGCGCCACCAGGGTTTCGAGACTAGGGGTGACATGACCCGTTTCCAACCGGCTGAGCATCCCCGCGCTGATGCCGGCGGATGTGGCGACATCCGTCAGCGTCAAATCCTGGCTCTCGCGCACGCGCCTGGCGACCGCGCCCAATTGCCGGCCGACGTTGCGCGAGTCGGCTGCGGATACCGCTCCCACTCTGGGATGTTTGGATAAACGTGCCAAGCGAGGCCTCTTTAGATTTCCCATGGTCACGCACGGGCTGCAGCTTCCCTGCGCGTGCGGATCAATTTACACTGCACGCAATAAATTTGCACTACAGTAACTAGCATGATATTTATTTCCGATGCCCGCGCACTCCCCAACCGTCGCACACGCACCTGTTGAGCGCGGCGGTCACCTGGCCAGCGCCGTTCGATCGAGAATATGATACGAGTTCCTCGCCCCGCGGGGCGAGTCCTTCCCAAATAAACACCGCTCCACGAAGCGAGAGGATAAAGGTATGGCGCGCGACCCAAAACACGACATTTTGTTTCAGCCGATCAAAATCGGCCCCAAGACGCTGCGCAACCGCTTCTATCAGGTGCCGCATTGCATCGGTGCCGGTTCCGACAAACCGGGCTTCCAGGCAGCGCATCGTTCACTCAAGGCGGAAGGCGGTTGGGCGGGAATCAATACCGAATATTGTTCGATCCACCCCGAATCGGACGACACGCATCGCCTGTCGGCGCGCATCTGGGATGCGGGCGACGTGCGCAATCTGCGCGCCATGACCGATCACATCCATCACTTCGGCTCTCTGGCGGGGGTCGAGCTTTGGTACGGCGCATCTCACGCGCCTTGCATGGAATCGCGCGCGACGCCGCGCGGACCGAGTCAATACGCCTCGGAATTCGAAACGCTAACGTATTGCAAGGAAATGGACTTGGACGACATCGCCATGGTCCAGCAGTACTATGTGGACGCCGCGCTGCGCTCACGCGACGCCGGCTTCGACATCGTCTACGTGTACGGCGCGCACTCCTACCTGCCGCTGCAGTTTCTCTCGCCCTACTACAACAAGCGCAAGGACAAATACGGCGGTTCGCTGGAAAATCGCGCGCGCTTCTGGCTCGAAACTTTGGAACAAGTCCGGCGCGCGGTGGGCCACGACTGCGCGATCGCAACCCGCTTCGCCGTCGATTCCTTGTACGGTGATTCAGGCGTCGAAGTCGAAAACGACGGCATGAAATTCATCGCACTGGCCGACCCGCTGGTCGATTTGTGGGACGTGGATGTCGGCGACATCGCCGAGTGGGGCGAGGACGCGGGTCCATCCAGGTTCTATCAACAGGGCCACCAAGTGCCGTGGACGCGCTTCGTCAAGCAAGTCGCCAAGAAGCCGGTCCTCGGCGTGGGCCGCTTCACCGATCCGGAAAAGATGACCGAGATTGTGACCAAGGGCATCGCCGATATCATCGGCGCTGCGCGGCCGTCGATCTCCGATCCCTGGCTGCCGAAGAAGATCGAAGAGGGTCGCTACGACGACATTCGCGTCTGCATCGGCTGCAATGTATGCATTTCGCGCTGGGAAATCGGCGGCCCCCCCATGATCTGCACCCAGAACGCCACCGCCGGCGAGGAATATCGGCGCGGCTGGCATCCGGAGAAATTTCCGAAGCGCGGCTCCGACGACTCCATATTGGTAGTCGGCGCCGGACCTTCCGGTTCCGAGTGCGCCCGTGTGCTGATGGAGCGAGGCTATACCGTGCATTTGTACGACACCGCGGCAAAGATTGGCGGCAATCTAAACGCCGTCGCCACGCTGCCGGGGCTGGGCGAATGGGGTTACCACCGCGACTATCGCGAGCTGCAGATCAACAAGCTCCTGAAAAAGAACAAACAGAGCCAGGTGGCGCTCGGTCAAAAGCCGATGACGGCCGAGACGGCCCTCACCTACGGCGCAGAAAAAATCGTCATCGCCACGGGTTCTTCTTGGAATACCGATGGCACCAATTGCCTGAGCCACGACCCGATTCCGGGGGCGGACGCCTCCAAAGCCGACCAGCTCACGCCGGAACAGGTGCTCGGGGGCAAGAAATCCATCGGCAAGCGGGTGGTGATTCTGAACGCGGACACTTATTACATGGCGCCGAGCCTGGCTGAAAAACTCGCCGTGGCAGGTCATGAGGTCACCATTGTTACCGGCGTGCATCTGGCCAACTACATGCATTTCACGCTTGAGTATCCGAACATGATGCGGCGCATGCACGAGCTGCACATCAAGGAAATTCACAACGCCTTCAGTACACGCATCGAAAAGGGGCGTCTAGAGGTCTATGACATTTTCGGCGACGGCTCCAAGCGCACCTATCGCGGTCGCGGTCAGTCGCCGCGCGACGCGAACAAGAGCCAGCGCTGGGTGGAATTCGACTCGTTGGTGCTGGTCACCGGCCGCCATTCCAACGACAGCCTGTATACCGAACTCAAAGCTCGCCACGGTGAATGGCAGAAGAACGGCGTCAAGGACGTGTACTTGATCGGAAATGCCGAGGCGCCGCGCCTGATGGCCGACGCCACTTTCTCCGGGCACCGGCTTGCGCGCGAAATCGAAGAGACTCGCGCGCAGCTGCCGCTACCCTACAGGCGTGAAGTCGCCGTCTGGGGCGTGGCGCACATGCCCGGCGGAAAGTTCGAGCTCGAATACAAGACCTAGGAACCTGCCTGAGTATTCAACTGAGCCGCGCCGACGCCGTCACTCGGATCCTTTTCGAGGCGTTCGGAGCAGCCGAGGTGCGGCTCTTCTACCTGCTGGGTTATGCCGCAATAACGGTATTCGGCTACGGCGTCTATGTGCAGATCCGCAAGTACCGGCGCGGCGCGGCGCTGCAGCTTGAAGGGGGGCTGTGGGAAAGGTTCGGCGCCATGCTCGCGTCGGTTCTCAAGGGCCGCACCGTCGACCGCCGCGATCCGGCTGCGGGAGCTGCGCATCGCCTGATTTTCTACGGATTCATGCTGCTGTTTGCCGGGACCGCAACGATCACGCTGGAATACGACATTCTCGAGCCGTTGTTCGGAATACGTTTCTGGCACGGCGATTTCTACCTGGTGTTCTCCCTGGTACTCGACGTGGCCGGCGTCGCGTTGATCGCGGGTCTCGGGTACATGATGTACCGGCGCGGCTGGCTGCGATTGCCGAAACTCGACTATGCAAGACCGGACCGGGTGCCGGGCGATCCGGACTTCAACCGGCCGCAATACCGCCGCGAGGATTGGGCGTTTCTCTGGATTCTGTTGATCATCGCCGGCACGGGCTATGTGCTGGAGGCGGCGAGGCTCGTCTGGTTGCACGACCGCGCGGACGTGTGGGACACCCGTTGGTGGTCTCCCGTCGGCGCGCTGCTGGCCGAAGGCATGCGCGCCTTGGGGCTAGGTGAACATGGCGGCGGGTTGCTCCGGCACGGTCTGTGGTGGTTTCATGGTCTGATCGCGCTGCTCCTCATCGCCTTGATTCCTTACACCAAGGTCAAACACATCTTCACGGCCGCGGCCTCGCTCATGGTCCGCGACCCCATGGCCTCGCAAAGGCTGCCGCGGGTGCCCGAGTCGTTGGCACAAGCGGGTGCCGCGAAAATCACCGACTTCAATTGGAAGCAGTTGCTGAACCTCGACGCCTGCACCAAGTGCGGCCGCTGCCACGAAGCCTGTCCCGCTCGCGCGGTCGGCGCACCGCTGTCGCCGCGCGACGTGATATTGAGCTTGCGCGAGTTTGCGCACGCGACGCTCGAGTCGGGCGTCGTGCCCGACGCCGCCGAGCTCGACGTGCACGGCAAGGCGCCCGGGCAGGTGGCCATGGAAACCCTGTGGTCATGCCGTACCTGCATGGCCTGCGTCGAGATTTGTCCGGTTGCCGTGGAGCACGTGCCCATCATCGTGCAGATGCGCCGCAAGTTGGTCGAAGACGGCGCCATGGATCCGTTGCTGACCAAGACGCTGCAGACGATTCACAAGACCGGTAATTCATTCGGCGAATCGAAGCGCAAGCGCGGCGCTTGGAGCAAGTCTCTGCCATTCCCGGTCAAAGATGCGCGCAAGGAGCCGGTCGACGTGCTGTGGTTCGTCGGCGACTATGCCTCCTTCGATCCGCGCAATCAGAAGGTGTCGCAAATTTTCGCCTCGCTGCTGCACGAGGCGCGCGTCGATTTTGGGATTCTCTACGACGGCGAGTCGAATGCCGGCAACGATGTCCGGCGGGTGGGTGAGGAAGGGCTCTATGAAGTGCTGGCGACCGCCAACGTGAATGCGCTGTCGAGCGCAACATTCAAGAGCGTCGTCACCACTGACCCTCATTCCTTCAATACCATTCGCAATGAATATCCCGACTTCGGCGGCAAGTACGAGATCCAGCACTACACCACGCTGGTAAAACAACTGTTTGCGGAGAAACGCCTGCAAGTCACCCGGCCGTTGAAATACCGCGTGACCTTTCACGACCCATGTCACTTGGGCCGGTTCAACAAGGGCTACGACGCGCCGCGAGAATTGTTGTCGCTGCTCGGCTGCGATCTCGTCGAGATGGGGCGCTGCAAGGCGAACTCGTTTTGCTGCGGCGCCGGCGGCGGCAGGATCTGGATCCCGGACCCGGTGGGCTCCGAGAAACCGGCGCAGAATCGGATGAAAGAAGCGGCGGCGATTCCGGGGCTCGAGGTCTACGTGGTCAGCTGCCCGAAGGATCTCACCATGTTCGAGGACGCGCTCAAAACCACCGGCAACGAGGGCAAATTCGTGGTCAAGGAACTCATAGAACTCATTCGCGAAGCCATGCCCGCGGGCCGCGCCGAAGCGCTGCCGGCATGAAGATTCTGGTGGCAGTCAAGCAGGTCTCGGCGCTGGACGAGGATTTCGAAATCCGTGACGACGGGCGCGACGTCGACCCGGAATTTTTCATCCGCGATCTGAACGAATGGGACGACTTCTCCTTGGAGGAGGCCGTCAAGATCAAAGAGGCCGCCGCAGAACCGGTGGAAGTAGTCGCGGTCTCGGTGGGCGCCGGCGAGGCCGATGAGTCGCTGCGCAAGTGCCTGGCGAAGGGCGCGGATCGCGCGATTCGGGTGTGGGATGCCGCCATCGAAGACTCCGATTCCATCGCCATCGCGCGGGTGCTGGCGGCTGTGGCCAAGCGCGAGGCGCCGAATATGCTGTTTGCCGGCGTGCAATCCTCCGATCATTCATTTGCATCGACCGGCATCGCGACCGCGGCTTTTCTCGGCTGGCCGCACGCAGCGGTCGTGAGCAGCCTGGCCTATTCGCCGGGCGCGAAATCGGCCGTTTTCCGCCGTGAGTTGGAGGGCGGTCTGCTGCAGGAAGTCGAAATTCAATGCCCCGCGGTGTTGACCATCCAGCTCGGCATCAACACACCGCGCTACGCAAGCTTGCGCAGTATCAAACAGGCCGCGGCAAAGCCGATCGAGGTATTGTCCTTGGCGGATGTCGCTTTGCGCGCCGCCGACGTGGGCGAAGCGGGATCCTTGTCGCGCGTGCGCCGCATGTACGTTCCGGATAAGGGCCGCGCGCAGCTCATCGACGGCGACGCCGCGCAGCAGGCGGCGCGCCTCGCTGACATCATTCGCGAATTCAAGGGAGCCGCGCCATGAGCGGCATTCTCGTCATCGCAGAACAGCGGCGCGGCGAATTGCGGCCCGTATCGCTGGAATTATTGGGTGCGGCGGAGGGACTGCGCCGTACGGGCGATGAGGTAGCGGTCGCCATCTTGGCCGGCGCTCCGGACCGCTTCGTCGGCGCCTTGAGCGTCGCCGGAGTCGACGAGATCCTGACCGTCAAGGTCGCTTCGCCCGAGTTCGACGCGGACACATTCGAGTCTGCCGTTGGTGCATTGATCGCCAAGCGAAGTCCCGACGTGGTGCTGGTGGCCCACAGCGTCGATTCGTTCGGTTTTGCGGCGGCGCTCGCGGCGCGCCTTGGGCTGGGATTCGCGACGGATGTCTTCAATGCCGAGCGCATCGACGGCGAGTTGGTTGCGACCCGCGGCGGCTATGGGCAGAAAGTGAGTATCGAAGTGGACTTCCCGGGCCGCAGCACGGTGCTGCTGGCGATTCGCGGCAATGTATTCAAGGCCCCGGAACAAGCCGCGTCTCCGCGAGTCACGGCGTTCGACGCGCCGCAGGCAGCGAGCCGCGCCGCGGGCCGCGACTTCATTGAATTGAGCGCCGGCGATGATGTTGACATGGCGGCCGCCGAGTTTATTCTGACCATCGGTCGCGGCATCGGCGAAGAGGCCAAGGTCGCGCAGTTTCGTGAGTTGGCGGATGCCATTGGTGCGACGCTCGGTTGTTCGCGTCCGATCGCGGACGCGGGCTGGCTGCCCAAGAGCCGGCAGGTCGGCCAGTCCGGCAAGACGGCAAGCGCCTGCAAGCTCTATATCGCCATGGGTGTTTCCGGCGCAATCCAACACCTCGCGGGCATGAAACATGTCAGTACCATCATTGCCGTCAACAGCGACGCCGAAGCATCGATTTTTGGGGTGGCGAAATATGGCATCGTGGGAGACATTTTTGAGATCGCCGAGGAGCTGCGCAGTCTGTTTTGACGCGCTTCGCGCAGAATTAAACGGGGTCGCGGCGACCCCGTCCGAGAGTATTCAAGAGGGATTCACATGAGTTCGATTGCCGAGGTAGCTGTGGTCGAAACCGGCGCGAAGAGCGCCGGCTTGGAGCGGGGCATCGATTGGACCGGAGCCTTCTGGGTAGCGAGCGGCGTGCCGCCCTTGGTGCTGTTCTCCATCGGCGCCGTAGCGGCGACCGTGGGTAAACTGTCCTGGATCATCTGGACGGCATCGATCGCGATGGGCTTCATACAATCGTTCACGTACGCCGAAATCGCGGGGTTGTTTCCCAACAAAGCGGGCGGTACCTCGATCTATGGCGCGATCGGCTGGGTGCGCTACGGCAAACTCATCGCACCCATTTCCGTGTGGTGCAATTGGTTTGCCTGGTCGCCCGTGCAGGCGACCGGTTCGGCGCTGGCAGCGGGCTACATATTGAGCGGCTTGTTCGCGCCGGATGCCGCGATCAATACCTGGCAGTTCACCTTGCTGGATCTTGGGTATCTCAAGACGGGCTTGAGCTTGCGCATCAACGCGATCTTCGTGCTGGGCGCCGTCATACTGCTGGCGGTGAAGTTCGTGCAGGATGGCGGCATTCTGCGTTCGGCCAATACCACCAAGATCCTGGGGATTTCGGCGATGATTCCCCTGCTGCTGATCGGCATCGTGCCGATACTGACGGGCGACATCGTCAAGGCCAACTTCTTCCCGCTCGCGCCATTGGCGCATGACGCCATGGGACGCGTCTACGACGGCACATGGAATATGGCGGGCATCACCGTGTTTGCTGCGGGCATGTTCCTCGCCGCCTGGTCCACCTATGGCTTCGAGACCGCAGTGTGCTACACCGGTGAATTCAAGAATCCGAAGACCGACACCTTCAAGGCGATTTTCTATTCCGGATTGCTGTGCGTGGTCGTCTACACCCTGGTGCCGTTTGCATTCCAAGGCTATCTTGGTTTGGGTACTCTGCTGCATCCCGCAGTGCTCGATGCCGCCGGCAATGTGATCACCGCGGCGGAGTACGGCGGCATGCTGGCGCCGGACATCTACAGCGGCATGGGCGTCGCGGCCGTCATGTCGAGAATGGTGCATGCCGGTCAGTTCGTGGGCGTGATCGTGGTGATTATGTTGATTCTTGCACTCGTCCTGTCGCTCATGACGTCCATGGCGGGCTCCTCACGCACGCTCTATCAGGCATCGCTCGACGGTTGGCTGCCGAAATACCTCGCGAAGGTGAACTCGCACGGCGCACCGACCAACGCCATGCTCACCAATTTGGGGTTCAACCTGGTGCTGCTGCTGTTGTCCGATTCGGTGTTCGTCATCGGCGCCGCCAACATCGGGTATCTGATATTCAATTTCTTGAATTTGAACGCCGGTTGGATTCATCGCATGGACCGCCCGCGGCAGGAGAGACCTTGGCGTGCGCCGACCTGGATTCTCGCCGCCGGCGCCGGCTTAAGCTTCGTGAATCTTGCCTTCATGGGATTCGGAGCGGACGTTTACGGCGCCGGAACCCTCAAGACCGGCCTTATTTTCGCCGCACTCATCGTGCCGGTGTTCGTCTACCGCCACTATATTCAAGATAAGGGTTCGTTCCCGCGCGAGATGGCGGACGACCTGGAAATGGTGGACGGCGAAAAAATCGTCAACCGGGCAGGCATCTGGCCGTATGTCGTGCTGGCCGCAGGGGTAGCCGTGGTTGCCGTAACGCATCGGCTCGCGGTGTACTGAATGCTGGTCACCGGGATCAAGAGCAAGCCAGTCTACGCACCGCTGCAGGCGGACACGCGCGGCCGCTTCCATTTGATGCTCGGGATGGGCGTGGGCGCCGCCCCGCTGCTGCGAGTGATCGATGAAATGCGATCGGCGTCGGCTCAATCATTGAAGAACACGCGGGTGCTGTTCGTGCCCGATGCCGGGGCGGGCCATGCCGGCGCGGCGCTCGGCGTTGAACAATTCCAGGCCGCGGCGGTCGGCGACGTGCAGGCGTTTCAGCGCTTAGCCAAGCTGCTCGAGCAATTCAGAGCCATTCTCGCGCAATCCTTGATGGGCACCCGCCTCTATGTCGCGGGACCCGAGAGCTTCATCGGGCTCGTCATGAAAATCGCGCTCGAATTCAATCTCAACAAAGATGAGATTCGCGCCGAGGAGTGCGGCACGCTGGCCCGGCGGGTGTACTGCATTCACTGCCGGGACACGACCGAAACCGTGCGGACCAATATCGTGCGTTGCGTGGGGTGCGAGCGATGGCTGCTGGTGCGCGACCATTATTCGCGCCGTCTGGCGGCCTACATGGGCGTCATGGCGGACGCCGAAGCACCCGGCGAGTTGCCGCCGCTCAAAGAGGTGTTCCTTTGAACGACGCGCAGACCATCGCCGTCGAAGTCATCGGCATCGAGCAGGTGACGCCGCTCATCAAGCATTTCAAGCTGGCGCCCATCGGCGGCGGGACCCTGCCGGTGTTCTCCGGCGGCTCGCACATCATCGTCGTGATGCAGGGCGCGGCACGCGTGCATCGCAATCCCTATTCACTGCTCGGCTCACCGAAAGAGCTCGACACCTACGAAATCGGCGTACGGCGGATGGAAGAGAGCCGCGGCGGCTCGCATTTCATGCACGACACGATCGAGGTCGGCAGCCGCCTGGAAATTGCGCACCCGGTGAACCTGTTTGGTCTCGACAAGATCGCGCGCAAGCACCTGCTGATCGCCGGCGGTATCGGCATTACCCCGTTTCTCGGGCAACTCGAGGACTTGCACGGCGGCGGGGTACCCTACGAGCTGCATTACTCGGTGCGCTCGGCGGAACACGCCGCGTTCTTGGAGCGGTTGCGGCGCCGCGAGGGCGAAAGACTTCACATGTACTACGACAGTGAAGGACTGTTCATCCCATTCCAAACGCTGCTGGCGAATCAGCCCTTGGGCACGCACGTGTACGTCTGCGGTCCGGCCGGCATGATCCAGCACGTCATCGATACCGCACATGCCTGCGGTTGGCCCGACAGCCACATTCACTGGGAGCAGTTCAGCGCGCCGCCGGTCGGCGACGCCTTCGAGGTGTTTCTCGCCCGCTCAAAGATCAGCGTGCACGTGCCGCCCGACCGAAGCTTGCTCGAAAGCATCGAGGCCGCCGGCGTCGAGGTGCCCTATTTGTGCCGCGGCGGCGTCTGCGGCTTCTGCCATACCCGCGTATTGGAGCTGGAGGGGAAGTTGCTGCACAACGATCATTTTCTGTCGGATGCGGATAAGGCCAAGGCGAAGAGCATCATGCCATGCGTGTCGCGCGCGCACTGCCGGCGCCTGGTGCTGGACCTCTAGGAGCGCATTATGAACATGAGCGCCGTATTCAAACCCCACGAAACCTTCCGCGACGACTTCAGTTATCGCAATAGTCCGCACGCGATCCGGCGGTTTCCTCTGCCGTTCCCCGAGGACAGCTACATGTACTCGGTGAACATCGAGCCGCACTTGCCCGGGCCGCCGGGGTCGGTCGTTCAGTTTGCCTTCGACGTCGACGAGCACTACGTCGCGGAGTGCCGTGAGCGAGCCATCGTGCTTGCCGCAGAACCCCTGCGATATCAAGCGCTGCCCCACATGCTGAGTTCGCAGTGGGATTGTCTGGAATTGATCATGGAGTCGCTTGCTCGAGACTATCCCGCGCACTTCTCGCTCTCCAAACAAGGCAATCGCTGGCATTGGATCAATCGTCCGCTCGGAATCGATCAGCACTTTACTTTCGGCGATACGACGACCCTGCCGCGGGAGCCCCTCGACTACATCACGCGCCAGGCTCAAGGCGACTTCGTGGTGATGGATCAGCGTGAGGGCGATCTGTGGGCCGAAGCCGGCATGGTGACGACGCAGGCCGACTGGTCCATGGATTTTGACCTGGGCATGACCTTTAAGGAATGGCATGGGCCCGTGCCGCTTGCGCACGAGCTGCAAGTCTTCGATCGGGCGCTGAAATTCCTTCTCAATCTTCGCCTGGGTCAACCGGTGCGGCGCCTCAACTGGACCATGACCATCCACCCTCGTCTCGATACTTCGCCTGAGAACTATCCGAAGTGGGGGCCGGACCGCGCCGCGGTGACCGCGCAGAATGCCGGCGACCTCGTGCACCTGCGCGTGGAGCTCCAAGGGCTGTGGCGCCTGCCGCGCAGCAATGCCATCGTGTTCGGCATTCGCTGCTACTTGATCAGCCTGCGCGAGTTGGCGACGGTGCCGAAATGGGCACGGCGCGTGCACCGGGTATTGCGCGATCTGCACCCCGCGCTGGTCGACTACAAAGGGCTGACGCGTTATCGGGACGCGGCCGTGGCCTGGCTCGCGCCTTTCGATGACGGCGCGCCGACCACCGCGGGCACTGCGCCGGAATAGTCGCCGGCATCGACGGCGCTCGAACCTTGAAACACTCTGGAGGAATCTATGGCACTTAGCTGGCGTACTTCGGTCTTGGCCGATCGGCATCGGGCACTGGGATCGAAGCTCGAGGATTGGAATGGCATGGGGACTGCGTGGACCTATGCCAAGGACGTGGCCCAGGATCACGTGGCCATCCGCACCAAGGCCGGCCTGATGGACGTGTCGGGCCTGAAAAAACTGCACCTTGTCGGGCCGCATGCCTCGGCCATATTGAATTACGCGACGTCGCGCGACGTCACCAAGATTTATCCCGGAAAATCCGCCTACGCCTGCATGCTGAACGACGCCGGTCACTTCATCGAAGACTGCATCTTGTACCGCACCGGGCCCAATTCCTGGATGGTGGTACACGGCAGCGGCGCAGGTCACGAAACGCTGACGAAATATGTGGTGGGCCGCAATGCCGCGATGATCGTGGACGATGATCTGCACGATCTGTCGCTGCAGGGCCCGGTGGCGGTCGATTTTCTCGCCAAGCATATTCCCGGCATTCGCGACCTCAAGTATTTTCACCATGTCCCGGCGACCTTGTTCGGCCGTCCCGTCACCATTTCACGCACCGGCTATACCGGGGAACGCGGCTACGAGATCTTCTGTAGGGGCGAAGACGCGGGAGCCATCTGGGACACCATACTGAGCGAGGGCAAATCGCTCGGCATCATTCCCGCCTGCTTCACGACTCTGGATTACCTAAGGGTCGAAAGTTCCCTGCTGTTTTATCCTTACGACATGTCGCAGATGTATCCCTTCGACAAGGATCCGCCCGGCGACAGCCTGTGGGAACTCGGCCTCGACTTTACCGTAAGCCCGGGCAAGAACGACTTCAATGGCGCGGACGCGCATTCGCGTTTGAAGGGCAAGGAACGCTTCAAGATCTTCGGTTTGCTCGTGGAGGGCAAGGTGCCCGCGGACATGGGCGATCTCGTGTATTCCGGCGACAAGAAGGTGGGCGTCGTCACCTGCGCCATGGTGTCGACCTTGACGGGGAAGTCTATGGCCATCGCGCGCCTCGATGTGCCGGTCGCGGTCCACGGCACGAAGCTTTCGATTCGCAGCAAGAACGTCAAGGGACCTGCAACGGCGCATACTCTACCCTTCGACGATGTCGAAAAGAAAAAGCGCACGGCGGTGGGCTGACCAGAATGCGCGTCAAGCCCCGTCCTTCAGGGCGGGGAAGGAAAGCGCCTGCAGACGCGATGAAAATGTTGTGTAAATCGCCCAATATCCTCGTTGTTGTGGCGCATTCGCGAAAATATAATGGGCCATGCAGCGGCTTCAAGCCTGTGGCCGCACAGAACCGCACGAGCCAGGCCAAGTGGATACCGCGTGATAGCCTGTGGAGAGCGAGGCTCTGGTTCTGGTCAGAAGACCGGAACGAAACCGTCCTCTGTGAAGCGGGAACCCACCGAAGCGACTATGCGTGAGGTTGATCATGCGTAGCGCCGTAGGAATCCCTTGCCGTCAGGCAAGGGAGGATGTCAAATGCAGACCAAGTTTTTGATCGACGGGGGTGCTGGTGGCCGGTGCGGGCCGGCCCGAGCGGATATTGAATCCCGCGAGCGCGGAGTGCATCGCCGAGGTGCTCTCTAGGACTTAAGTAACTGCGTGGCCGCGACCGCCGTCGCACTACGGCTTGCGCTTCAGCAGCCAGCGCGTGATGGCCTCGGGAACGGTCTTGCGGGCTTTGCCGCTCACGTACATGCCGATGTGGCCTACATCGACCTGAAGCGCTTCGTAGTCATCGCAGCCGACATGCGCGCCGAGCGCAATACTCGCGCTCGGCGGCACGAGGTGATCGTTCGCCGCAAAGATATTGAGCACTGGACTCTTGATGTTCTCGAGCAGAACCTGCCTCCCGTCGAGCATCAATTCACCGCGGACCAGGCGATTCTCCTGGAAGAACCACTGGACGAACTCGCGAAACGCTCTTGCCGGTTGATCGGGGCTGTCGAAAATCCATTTCTCCATCCGCATGAAATTCTCCAGCTGCGCCCGGTCGCCCTGCATCTGCAACAGGTTCACGTACTTCTGCTGCGTCAAACGGAACGGCATCAAGGCAAGGTACACCAGGTTCAACAATTCGCCCGAGACGTTCCCCGATTGAGTCAATAAATCGACATCGACGTGCTGCGCCCATTTCGACAGCAGATTTTCGGGCGTTTTGAAATCCACCGGCGACACCATCGTGATCAGGTTGGCAATCCCGCGCGGCTCGAGCGCGGCATAGCACAGACTCATGGTCCCGCCCTGACAGACGCCCAGTAAATTGAGCGCATCGGCGGCGTTCTCTGCTAGAACGAAATCGACGCAGCGCCCGAGATAACCGCAGATGTACTCCTCCAGGGGCGTAAACCGATCCGCACCGTCCGGATAGCCCCAGTCGAGAAGGTAGACATCGACCCCCAAGAACAAGAGCTCGCGAATCAGCGATCTGTCCGGCTGCAAATCCAGCATGTAAGGCCGATTGACCATGGCGTAGCAGATGAGCAGCGGCGGAAGTTTTGCCGGCCGGGCGAGCGGCGCATAGCGGTGCAGCTGAATCTTGTCTTCGGCGTATACACAGGTCTTATCGGACAATCCGACCTGAACATCCCCGATCTCGCGCAGCGCGCGCAATGCCGATTGCCCGCGCTCCTGCATCGCAGCGGCATCCTGCAGCATTTGAGCGAACGATCCAGGTGCGGCGGTCACTTGCCGGCTCGTTTGCGGGCCTTAAGGATGGCCGGCCGTGCTTTCCTTGCCGCCGCGGCCGCCTTGGTCGCCGCGGCTGGCTTGGTTGCCGCGGCCGGCTTGGTTGCCGCGGCCGGCTTGGCCGGCGCGGCTGGCTTGGCTGCCGCTGTCAGGACTCGAACCTGGCGGTGCAGGCTGTCGACCTCCGCTCTGCTCGGCCAGTCCAAATGCCGTGCGAGGGCTTCGAGCAATTTGCCGCGCTCGATCTTGAACGCGCTCAATATGTTGCAAAGATCAGCGAGCAGCCGCACGAACGGTTCACTGTGGGCGGCTCGCGCATAGGCTTCTTCGGCGCCGTCAATCCACGCATCGTAGAGCGCGGCCGGTGAACACAGCATGGTCGGGTCGCCCGAGCTTCGTTTCTGGATTGCCTGCAAAGCGCTCTGTCCGATGTCAACGCCCTGCTGCGCGAATTCTGCGCATCGGCGTTGAAATTGCGCGGCGAGATCCTGCATGCGACGGCCAATCTCCTGATATTCGCGCGAGTATCCGAAGGCAGGCAGGTGACTTCCGAACAAGTCCTCTGGTTTGAAATGCTCTCCCCCGGGGAAGTCGGAACGCATTCCGAGGCTGGCTGCAAAATCTTTCCAGGGACCGATGAAGCTAAGCGGCATTGGGCCGCCCGCATGCGCCGCGGAGCCGTCGCTCAGCCGTTCGAATAGGATCTGAGAGGCTGCCACGTAGTTGTCCCACGCTTTGAGAAACGGCAGCGTCCGGGGCTGGGTCGTATCGGGGTCCGTCATTATGGCTCTTTGCGTCGCAATATTGGCAGCGAATTTGTGTACTAATTCCTACATTACCTGAATTGTGCGATGCATACTAACCGCGTTATGATGAGGCTGGTTAGAGATGCTGCGCGACTTTTTGGCGGTCACACATATGGCGAATGAACGAGTCATCAAGAAATACGCAAACCGGCGGCTCTACGATTCTACCGCCAGCCGCCATGTCACCTTGGACGATCTGCGCAAAATGATCGTCTCCGGCGACAAAGTAAAGGTCATCGACGACAAGTCCGGTGCAGACCTTACTCGCGCGGTTCTCCTGCAAGTGATTGCCGAGCAGGAGCAATTCGGCACGCCGGTTTTGAGCCTGGAGCTGCTCGAATCAATCATCAGATTCTATGGCAATCCGGTGCAGGAGATGCTGACGCGATACATGGAGCAAAGCGTCGGGACGCTGGTGCGTCAACAGCAAGTCATGCGTGCGGAAATGGCCAAGGTGTTGGAGGGCCCCATGGCACCGATGGCGGAATTCGCCCGGCAGAACATGGAGCAGTGGTCAAAGATCCAGGCGTCGATGATGGCCGCGTTCAAGGCCTCGAAGCCGCAGTCACCCGCGCCCGAGGACGAGAAGTCCGGGCAACCGAACAAGATATGAGAATTGAAGGGCCGCTGATAACGATCGGGGTAGTCATATGCAAATCAAAGACAAGACCATTGTAATAACCGGCGCCGCTCGGGGTATCGGTCGCGCGCTCGCCCTGCGGTTCGCGGGCCAGGGAGCGAATATCGCTCTGTTGGATCTCAATGCAGCGGAGCTCGAGGCGGCGGCAAGGCAATGCGTGGCCCTCGGAGTGCATGCGTCGGCTTACAAAGTCGATGTATCTTCGGAAACTCGAGTGGCGGCTGTTCTCGATCAAGTTGTGCATGATTTCGGCGCTCTCGACGTGATCGTCAATAACGCGGGCATCGTCAAGGATGCATTGTTGGTCAAGGTGAAAGACGGTGAAATCGTCGGCAAAATGACGCTCCAGCAGTGGCAAGCGGTAATCGATGTGAATCTGACCGGAGTGTTTTTGTGCGCCCGCGAAGCCGCCGTGCGTATGATCAAACTCGCCAAGGGCGGCGTTATCGTGAATATCTCGAGCATATCGCGGCATGGAAATGCCGGACAAACGAACTACACGGCCGCCAAATCCGGCGTCGCCTCGATGACCGTCGTTTGGGCCAAGGAGCTCGCGCGCTACGGCATCCGCGTCGGGTGCGTGGCCCCCGGATTCACGCACACGGACATTCTGGCTTCGATGAAGCCCGAAGTGCTCGAAAAAGTCATCGCGCCGGTTCCCTTGAAACGGCTGGGCGAGCCGGAAGAAATTGCGCACGCCGCACAGTTCATAATCGAAAACGACTTCTTTACCGGGCGCTGCATAGACCTCGACGGCGGCCTACGCCTGTAGCCGCGCCCGTTCGACTGCCGCCGAAACCCCGTCCCGGGCCGCGCTTAACAGCGTACGTGCCACCCATCGAACGCGGACGACGGAACCGGCCAATAGATCGTCCGTGAGGCTTGAAACATCGAATCCCTCTTCGGCGTATGGCGACACCTTAAGTTCGGCGCCCACCCACCTTTCCACCGCTTCCGCTTCGTATTCGCAGACGGTGCGATTGAGTCGCGGACTCACGTTGCAGTGGGCTATGAGATGAGTGAGTTCGTGCGCGAGCGTCAAAACTTGCCGTTCGAGGCTCAATCCGCTGCGCAACACGATGCGTCTTCCCTCGACACGCCCCAATACCCCACCCACCAGCGAATTCCGGATCACGGTGGCGCCGCAGTGCACGGAAAACTGCTCCAAGCGATCGATGTAAAGCTTCAAATGCATGGCGCGAGCCCCGCATGTAAATGAAAAAACCTACCGCGACGCATTAGTCATCGGGGTTGCAGGCGTTCAGACTCTCCCATCTTCGAAAAATATATTATTATAAATCAATAGCATACGTAGATCAGATCCGCAAAATCCCGTTATTCAAAAAACCTTTTGCACTGCATACTTTTCTGTGTATAATGCCCTCACACAGCAATTTCACAAGGAGACTACCATGACCCAGCCCACATTTGATTTCACCACCCTTTTCGACACCTATCGCCAGACGTTTGCGCCGGTCATCACCGCGCAGCAGAACTATCTGAAGACTCTCGAGCGCCTCGCGCGCTATCAGTTCGCCGTCGCGGGCGACTACTTGGATTGGTCCTTGTCGCATGCCAAGGCGAGCGTCGAGCCGAAATCGGTTGCCGATCTGGTCGGCAAGCAGACGGCATTGAATACGTCGTTCGGCGACAAGCTCCGCGCCCGGGCGGAAGAATTCACCCAAATTGCCTCCGAAACGCAAGGTACCGTCACTCAGTGGTTTGACGAAACCGGCGCGAAAGTCGCTCAGTCGGTGAAAAAAGCCGCCTGATACCTTAAGCTTAGACTGATGTTACGAAGGGCGACCATGGTCGCCCTTTTTTTTTCTCGGGAATCCCGAGTGGGACTATCATTAAGGCGGGGGAGTGAAATTACATGGCGGAATCTGACCTGGCGCGGGAAATGCGCGCGCAGTTGGCGGCAGTCACCGGCGGGCTGGCGCCCGATGATTATGCGCAAGCATGGTGGGATTGGTACCTGAACGTCGCGCAAACGCCCGCCAAGCAATCCGAGATCGCTAAAACGGCGTTCGACGCTCTCTTGGATAACCTTGCATTCGGCATGCGTGCATCGAGCGGACAACCCGTCGCCCCCGGCGCCGACGACAAGCGATTTGCGTCGGAGGCCTGGAATCATTGGCCTTTCAATGTCATGGCGCGGGGCTACATGAATTGGGAGCACTTCGTGAAGCAGGCTACCTCGGATGTCCCCGGGCTTTCGCGGCACAGCGGGAATCTGGTGGCATTTGCGTCGCAGCAAGCGCTCGAAGCCGCCTCCCCCGCAAATTACCTGCTGGCGAACCCGGATCTGCTCGAGCTCACCCGGGCACAATCAGGACAGAATCTCGTGGCCGGGTTCAAGAACTGGCTCGAAGACATCGACGCGACGCTCAACCACAAGCCGCCCGCCGGCAGTGAAGCATTCCGGGTAGGCGGGAACGTCGCAGTCACGGTGGGCAAGGTTGTGTACCGGAACGAATTGATCGAAGTCATTCAGTACGCGGCAACCACACCGAGCGTGCACGCGGAACCGATACTGATCGTCCCGGCCTGGATAATGAAATATTACATCCTCGATCTGTCGCCGCGGAATTCCTTGGTGCGTTATCTGGTCGACCAAGGACACACGGTCTTCATGATCTCGTGGAAGAATCCGAACGCGCACGATCGCAATCTCGGCATTGATGACTACCACAACAAAGGCATCCGTGATGCCATGAACGCCGTGGGTGCGATCGTTCCAAACGTCAAGATCCATGCGGTGGGCTACTGCATCGGCGGCACCCTGCTCTCGATCGCCGCCGCTGAGCTCGCTCGCGAAGGCGATCATCGATTGGCGTCGATGACCTTGTTTGCGGCTCAGACGGATTTCAGCGAACCCGGGGAGTTGTCGCTGTTCATAAGCCCGAGCCAGTTATCGATGCTCGAGGCGGTGATGCAAAAGGCGGGGGTGCTGAGCAGCGACAAGATGGGCGCTTCGTTCGCCTTGCTCCGTGCAAGAGATTTGCTGTGGACGCCGGCCATCAATACCTATGTGAAGGGCAATCGCGAAAAGCTCAATGATCTGATGGCTTGGAACAGCGACGGCACGCGCATGCCGTTTCGCATGCACAGTGAATACCTGAAGCAGCTGTATTTGCAGAACGATCTTGCGGGCGGACGATTCCGGGTCAACGGCGCGTTAATAAATCTCGCAGCCATCGCCGTGCCCATGTTCGTGCTCGGCACGGAGACGGACCACGTTGCGCCGTGGAAGTCGACCTACAAGGCACGCGCGTTGACGCGATCGGCGGATTACACATTCGTGCTGACCAGCGGCGGTCACAACGGCGGCATCGTGTCCGGCCCAGTGAATCCCAAGCGCCGCTACCGCGAATTGACTTGGGCTGATGCGCAAAGCTCGCTGGATCCCGACCAGTGGGTGCAGCAGGCCGCGTTACACCAGGGCTCGTGGTGGCCGGCTTGGGCTGCGTGGCTGGCTGCGCATTCGGGACCGCGCGACGCGCCGCTGCCCAACCTCGGCAATCAATCGGCAGGGTACGGTATCGTCGGCGATGCGCCGGGAGCCTTTGTGCTGGAGCGGTAACTAACCTAAGGGGACAACTATGGCTGGCAAATCAACCAGAATTGCGTACGTGACCGGCGGGATGGGGGGAATCGGCACGGCGATCTGCGAGCGGCTCTGCAGCGACGGATACCGTGTGGTTGCCGGTTGCGGCCCGACATCGACCCGCAAGGAGCGCTGGTTGAGCGACATGCGCGCCAAGGGATTTGAAGTGCATTCGTCCGTCGGCAATGTGGCCGATTGGGATTCCACCGTGGCGGCGTTCGAGCAGGTGCGGGCCCAAATGGGCGGGGTCGATATTCTAGTGAATAACGCCGGCATCACCCGCGACGGCACGTTTCTGAAGATGGGCAGGGATGCTTGGGAAGCCGTCATCAACACCAATCTGAATTCCCTGTTCAACGTCACCAAGCAAGTCATCAACGGCATGGTTGAACGCGGCTGGGGACGGATCATCAATATCTCATCGATCAACGGCCAGCGCGGCCAGTACGGCCAGACCAACTATTCGACCGCCAAGGCCGGTATTCATGGATTTTCGATGGCGCTCGCGCAAGAAGTCGCGTCGCGCGGCGTCACGGTGAACTCCGTGTCCCCCGGTTACATCGGCACCGACATGGTCAGGGCGGTCCGGCCCGAAGTCCTGGAAAAAATCGTCGCCACGATTCCCGTCAAGCGCCTCGGCGAGCCGGCAGAAATCGCGTCGATCGTGTCATGGCTCGCCTCCGACGAGTCGGCATTTGCCACCGGAGCGGATTTTTCCGTCAATGGCGGATTGCACATGGGATAGCCTTGGGCGTTTCCAAACAGGGAGTTTGCCATGGCAGAACGTGAGCAAGTGAGCATGCCGCGACATCTGATCGCACTGCTTTTCGCCTTTGGGATAATGCCGCTTGCAGCGCAGTCCGCCGTACATGATTTGACGGGCGCGCAGCCGTTCCCGGGTGAACACTTGGGAACCGTCGCTTTCTCCGTCTCCTGTTCCCCAAAGGTGCGCGCGCCCTTCAGCCGCGGCGTCGCGCTGCTGCACGACTTCTGGTACGAAGAAGCGCAGCGGCAGTTTGAGCGCATCGCAAAGAGCGACCCGGACTGCGCCATGGCGCATTGGGGTATCGCGATGAGCGAATTCCATCAAATCTGGGACCGGCCTGACGAACATACGGTCGCTCGCGCATGGTCGGAGATGCAGGCAGCCCGCTCGCCCCCGGCGAAGACCGCGCGCGAGCGCGAGTACATCGCAGCGCTCAGCGGCTTCTTCCGGCCCGACAAGCGCGGCTACAAGTCCCGCGTCGAGGGCTACGCGGCGGCGATGGCGAAGCTGTACGGCGACCATCCGCACGATACCGATGCGGGAGCGTTCTATGCGCTGTCGCTGCTGGCGGCCGAAGCGCCCGACGACACCAGCCTGGCGCCGGAACACGAGGCCATGGCGGTCCTGAATCCTTTGTTCGCCAAATACCCGGATCATCCGGGAGTCGTGCATTACATCATTCATGCATGCGACACCCCGTTGCTGGCGCGGGATGGGCTGGCCGCCGCCAGGCACTACGGTAAGATCGCCGCCACCGCGCCCCATGCGGTGCACATGCCGGGACATATATTTGCCCGGCTTGGAATGTGGCGGGAGGACATCGAGTCCAATGTGGGCTCGGTGGCCGCATCGAAGGCCGCGCAAGAGCGGCATCAGAGCGGCGCCATGGATCAGTTCCATTCGGACGACTTTCTTCTCTACGCCTACCTGCAGACCGGCCAAGACGCCCGCGCCCTGGCGGTGCGCGCCGACTTGGGCAACGCCCTCGCAGGCTTCGAGGCGACGGGAGACATGGGTGAACATTACATGGAGGGAATGTTTCCGTTCTACCGGACCAAATTGCCGGTCTTCTTCTATCTGGAAATGAGGGATTGGAAAACCGCGGCCGCGCTCGAGCCCCTCGCCGCCGCGCTCCCGGAAACGCAGACCATGACCTATTGGGCGCGCACGGTGGCCGCGGGACATCTGCGCCGGCCGCAACAAGCCCGGGCCGATCTCGCCGACTACGAATCGCTGATGGAGAAAGTGCGCCAGGGAAAGAATGCCTACCTCGCAGACTCCACCGGCGCGCGGATCCGGCGCGGCGAGATGCAGGGCTGGGTCGCCTTCGCGGAAGGCAACTCCGCGGACGCGCTGAAAAGCATGCGGGACAGCGCAGATCTGCAGGACAAGGTCGGTCAAGGCGAGGTCGATATTCCGGCGCGCGAGATGCTCGGCGATATGCTGCTGGAATTGGGTCAACCCCGGGAAGCGCTGATCGAATATAAGCGGGCCCTCGCGTTGAGTCCGAACCGCTTCAACGGGCTTTACCACGCCGGCATGGCGGCCGAAGCGGCGGCAGACGAGGCACAGGCCAGGAGCTACTACACGGCCTTACTCAATTCGACGGACAGCGGTTCGCATTCCGCGCGCCCGGAATTCGAGCATGCCAGGACATACACTGCATCGGTGACGCTGGCCGATAAATGAGGCCGCCTGATGCGCGGTATTGGATTGCTGACTTTGATGCAGCTGGCCATGCCCGCCGCGGCCAGCGATCTCACCCTCGAGCGGATCTTTGCGAATCCCTCGCTCGCCGGCCCGACACCGCGGGGAGTCAAGGTATCTCCGGACGGTGGCCGAGTCGCACTGCTCCGCGGCCGCGCCACGGACGGGCACAAGCTCGACCTATGGACGTATGACGTCAAGACCGGCCGGCTCGAGCTGCGGGTGGACTCGACCCAGCTCTCCCCGCAGGAACACTTGTCGGACGCCGAGCGCGCGCGCCGCGAGCGGGAGCGGACCGCCGACTACCGTGGCATAGTCGACTATGCCTGGGCGCCGGATGGCCGAGCATGATCGACGAGTACATGGCGCAGCAGGGCTACGTCGTGTTCACGCTCGACAATCGCGGCTCGGCGCGCCGCAGCCGCGCTTTTCAGGATCCGATCCGGGGGCGCCTCGGCGAGGTGGAGGTGCGCGATCAGTTGGCCGGGGTGCACTGGCTGCAAGGCTTGCCGTGGATCGATGCCAAGCGGATCGGTGTGTTCGGATGGAGCTACGGCGGCTACATGACGCTGATGCTGCTCGCCAAGGGTTCCGATCTCATTGCAGCGGGCGCTGCCGTCGCGCCGGTCACGGACTGGCGGCTGTACGATACCGGCTACACGGAGCGCTATCTCGGACTTCCCAAGAGCAACGCTCGAGGCTATGCCGACTCCTCGGTATTCTCCGCCCTCGATGGTTTGAAATCACCTCTGCTTCTGGCGCACGGTATGGCCGACGACAACGTGCTATTCGTCAATTCGGCGCGTCAAAGGCAATCACTGAGCGCGGTCGCCCACCGCGGAGTGTCGGGCAGCGCTCAGCGCCAGCCCTCCCAGCATCAGCAGCGCCGCGCTGCTGAGCAGCACCGGCAGACCACGGCCAGGCCACATGTCCATGGCGATACCGCCGACGCTCGGTCCAATCACACCTCCCAGGCAATACACCATGACGAACAGCGTGTTTGCGCTGGGCAGATTCTCCACCGCGAATTGTTCGCCGAGCAGCGCGACACCCTGGCTATAGAACGCATACAAAGTGCCTCCCCAAAGGAATAGCAGAGGCCACAACAGGAGCGGAGTCCCCAAGGTCGCCGGCAGCAGCAAGGGTCCGATGCAGCTCGCGACGGCGCAGACTCCGAGCAGTGCCTTGCGCCCATAGCGATCGGCGAGCAGGCCGATCGGCACTTGCAATACCACATTGCCGGCCATGAACACCGCGACGAGCAGCAGCGCCGCCCGCTCATCAAGCCCTGCGTGCGTCCCGAACAGCGGCAGCAGCGTCAGATCCGCGGACTCGACCAAGCCGGCGACGAGCGCCGCCAACATCACGATCGGCGCAGTCTGCAATGCGCCCGACAAGCCTCGCATCGGCGTGAAAACTTGCGCCGCGCTCGCCACCGGGCGCAGCGCCACCAGGGGCAGCAGGGTCAGAATCAGGCACGCGGCGCCGATTGCGAAGGGCTTCGCGCCCTGCGTCCCGGTAAACTCCAGCAAGATGGGGCCCGCGACGATGCCTATCGAAAAGACGGTGCCGTAAATTCCCATGACCGTGCCGCGTGAATCGATGCCGCTGACGCTGTTCATCCAAATCTCGCTCGCGATCCACACGAGGCCAAGCGCGCATCCGGCCACGAACCGCAGCACCAGCCAGAATGGAACGCTGGGCCAGAGCGGCATGAGCAGCAGCAGGGCGGCGGCAAAGACGATTCCACCGACGATGCAGCGCTTGAGGCCGAGGCGGATGATTGCGCGAGGGTACAAAGGCCCGCACAGGATCACCGCGATCAAGCTCACGGCGGTCACCGCGCCGATGGCAAAGCTCGAATAGCCCAACCTGCTCAAGGTGAGAGCGATCAGCGGAGGCTGAAAGCCAAATAACAATCCCACCCCTAAGCAGCTGGAGAATACCGCCGCCAAACCCCAGCGGTGCGAAGCGTGCTGCATTCGCTCAATTCCGGAGCGCGGATTCGGCGACTCGCACTACAAATGTGCGGTCGACCAAGCTCATCGAGTCGCCGACCGCTGATTTGCTGCAGGGAGGTCGGCACAAAGCATGCAACAGAAAACTCGGCATCATTTCCGCGTGTACCAATTCAGCAACATTGACGGCGCTCTTCCCCATGCTTGTCGTGCAATAAACTTGCGTGTCAGTAAACCCTATGTTACGAATTGAGTCTACCGATCGCTAGGGGATCGCCGATAAGAGCGAATGGATGAATCAATCGGGCGACATATACCTCGCATTCAGCGCCGCGCGGCCGTTTTTTGGTTTTTTCAGGGAGATTCGGACATGAAACCATTGTTGTTTACAACCTACGTGCGGGCGGTGCTGTGCGCCGC
>Ga0209890_10000208_pt1 | contig 27128 bp, 23 predicted proteins | sample OrgsoiDNA2013049_FD_185799 | JGI IMG/M metagenome (GOLD analysis project Ga0209890, IMG submission 185799) | Permafrost soil microbial communities from the Arctic, to analyse light accelerated degradation of dissolved organic matter (DOM) -... | ecosystem: Environmental > Terrestrial > Soil >... | reverse complement strand
TGCTCAGGGCTACAGCAATAAGCAAATTGCAGACCAATTTCGACTCAGCGAGCATACCGTGAAGAATTACCTGTCTCACGTCTTTGAGAAAGTGGGTGTCTCAAACAGGCTCGAATTGCTTTTCTTATTGTTCAACGAGGGCAATGGCCTGTCTAGCCGAGCGGTGGGACCAAATGTGTCTGGGCTGGGCAATTCGATAGAAATTTATCTTAAGGCAGCCGAAGAAGGGTACGCTGCTGCCCAATTCATTGTTGGATTGGCCCATCTGGACGGGTATGGCGTCAAGAAAGATGATCATTCCGCCTACTACTGGCTCAGGATGGCCGAGGACAATTCCTCCGCAGTACGACAACGCAGTCGTGCTCTCACCGAGGACCTCAGGACCAAGATAAATCCGGGTGCGATTGAGGTTTTGGAAAGGAGTATCGCGACCGGGGCCCGAAACGACAAGATCCTTGCGAGCAAACCCGTAGACCTTTTCAAGCAGCGTTTGCCTTTACTAACCGATCGGCAAGCAGTCTGAGCTGGAGAAGTAAGACGAGGGCACATCGAGTTGTCTGTGTTCGCTTCCCATTACGAGGAGAAGGACGTCATTCATCGGGCAGCTTATAACGCAGTACCTCAATCTCGTCTGCGGAGTCCGGCAAGGTGATTTCCAGCACTTGGTTAACAAGATCGCTGTCGCGCTCGAGTTCATCGAGCGCAGCTTCAAACAATTCGAGCTGAAGATCGAGATCGATCCCAACCGGGCCATTGAGGCATATCAGACCGGCGTGGAGCGCCACATCCGCATTTTGCCCTCTGGAGCCAGGCGCGTCGAGTGGGCCACGAAAGTCGACGCTATTCTTGGGGACGAACGTCCAATCGCCATCGGCGATGACGGCTTTCAGTTCCCAGTCCTTCCACCCGCGCTTGCCAATTCAGGCGATATGCGACGCTTCTGCAAGTTGGATGGCGGCGTGGAGCACCTCTGAACTTGCCGGTGGTCTCGGGGAATTGGAATTGGGATAGATTCCCTGCGCGAACAATCCAAAAGTTCAAAGGACGCCACGCTAAAAGAAAACATCAGCAAGCTCTACGACAATCTGTTGGACCTGAAGGCCTCCGTGTTGAGGGTCGAGGAAGAAAATCAGGAATTGAAGGCCAAGGTTCGCGAACTGGAAAGTGCTGACGGCGACCCTTGTCCTAAATGCCGGAAGCGGGGCTGGCAGCTCGAATCCAGTAAGCCCGACCGCACATTTGGGGACCTTGGAGGCATACGCAGGGTCTACAAGTGTTCCTTATGCGGGTTCTCGGAATCAAAGCTCATCACGCCGGGGAAAGATTGAGCTACTGTGCCCAATTTTGTGCCTACCAGCAAACCCCACCCGCTACCAGCAATTGCGACGTAATCGTGCGCAAGCTTCGGCAGCATAGCAACTTGTCGCAGTTTGCTGACAACTCGTCGCAAATCCTATAAGCCCTTTGTTTTCGGTATAGTGGTAACTCAAAATCCGCCGACCTTCGGGTCTTGGGGGTTCGACTCCCCTCCCGGCACCAGCCTTTAAATCTATGCTCCGTAATGGTTTACGAGTTCTCGTGGTCCTTCGGTGCGGCCGGCCGGAGATGTCCACAGAAGCCTCAACGTGATGTAAACGTGATGTGACCGCATAGCTCCCAGAAGAACTCGCTAGTGTTTCGCCTGGTGTTTCGCGTTGCTGCGCGCTTTGCTGTGAGCCAACATTGGTCACTATAAGGATGCGCGAACCTCGGCTCCGGCCAGAACACCATCACCAAAGCAGCGCCGAACCACAGGACCCCCAACCCTGCAGCGACAATCAAACACTTGCGCAAGACTCTTTTGAGCATAGTTCTCCCTCAGGTTGAGTTGGTTTGAGTTTTTCTGTGCCACCGGATTATGAAGGCCGGGCTAGGCCAATCGACCGGCGATCATTTAGCTAGGTTCTCGTCCTCGAATTGGGAGAGTTTCGCGAGAAAGCCGGCGGCGGCGTTCAGGTTGTACCCTGCGAGGTCCTTCATGAGCCGCTGGACGAAAGGAGACCGGCCCATACGGTCGCTGAACCTCTTCGACAACCAGAGCGCGAGTGGGATGATGGCCAATCCGACCAACAGATTGGATACCAGGAAAGCGGTGCCGAATAGTCTGTAGGCGTCCAGTCCCCAGAATCCCTCAAGCGTAACGATCATGAGGGGCGTCCAAGCCAGCGTCGCTACCAGAAAAATCCCTTGGATGTACCGGATACGGAGCACCCGCAGATCCTCAAGCTGCTTTTGGATGACGGCAATCGGCTTGTTATAGTCAATCTGCAGACCGCCCGCAATCTGCCGTATCATGGCGATCAAGATCGCAATCGCGAACACGTCCAGTGCCGCAGCAGGTAGCGCAAACCGCACCATTGCAATGTGCTCGTAGATAAACGAGCCGAGTGCGACGACAGCTGCAAGCTGAACGGCCGCCTCCAAACCCAGAAACGCAGCCATGCGCTGCATCGCAGACCGTGCCCCATTCAGGTTTGTCGTGCTCAGAAGTTGCCGGTTCAGGCGGATGCTCTCATCGAGCTTCCGATCGTGTTCCGCCCATTGTTTCTTCATTTCATCCAGGTCCAGCATGATTACCTCCTCCTTCAGGCTCGTTCAACTCCGCGAAGCCCCTGCTTCATCGTCTGCTTCAATCGGCTGATCTTGGTTGCGACATTCGTCTCACTGATCCCCAGCACATCCGCCATCTCCAGGTAGCTGTTGCCATCCAGATAAAGCAGGACAAGGGCCTTGTTCAGTGGGTCCAACCCTTCAATGAATTGATAAAGGATCTTTATCTCTTCGGACTGGTTTGCCGTCTCATCGATCGCGTTCAGAAGATGGTCTTCGTCCGACAGCACATACCGTGTTCTCGTACTTTCACGGCGGTAGAAGGAAATGGCGACGTTAAGGCAGATCCGGTACATCCAGGTGGAGAACCGGCAGCGCTCATCGAAGGACCCAAACGACTGCCAAAGCTGGATGACAATTTCCTGGGCAAGATCTTCTCGGTTGTCCCGGTTCCTGCAATACGAGTTGCAGACCTTATAGAGGATCTTCTTGTGCTCATCCACCAAGGTTTGAAACCGTTCTTGCAACGCTGGCGTCGTCATCGGATTCGCTTGCACCCCTTGGCTGTTATCGCCATGTCTTTTTCACCGCTCAACCTGTTATTCGCACGAGGGTCTTAGAAAATCACAGTCGAGGGCAAGATTTTCTCTTTGGCAAGGAGATCCCCGGTCCTTCGAGTCTACCCGGCACGACCGGTCCGGACCGCGAAAACGGGGGTAAATGGTCTGAAATCATTCGGCGGGAGCGAGCTACTCGTGAAAATGCCGAGGGGCTGCTAAGAATCGAAAGACGAGATTCTGGGCGAATTGTCGGTAAGGTCGCGCTCGAACTGTTAAATCTGGATCTGACTCCCTTCTCAATCTGACTTTCTTCCACACATCGACGAGTCAAGTTATGTGGCCTTGCTCGAGCGTGACGGCGCGTCTTTACGCGCATCCCGAGGCGAGCGCCACATAAGCCTCTGCACCACATAATGCAGAGCATTTTTAGCTCGGCGGCGCGGCTACTGGTAAGGCGTAAGCGGAGGGGAAAAATCGTAGAGCCGCGCCGGTGAGCTAAAAATTCATTGGGCTAAACCGCTGGCAGGATGTCTGCTATCTATGGGTTTTGTATGGCGAACGGGGGTTCCAAGTTGGGAGAACAAACTATAGGTAGTGAATGGGAACGAGTCGGTGGACTGTGTTCATGGGCTTCGGCGAGCACGAGTTGGGCAAGATGGGAGGTGCTGGGCTGATCGCAGGGCAGTCGGAATGCCCGTAAGACAAGACGATTCCCCCGACTCAACAGCCTTGAGTTCATGGGCCGCAGCGATTTGCAGTCTGGTGGATCGATCATGAGGTATCTGGGATGGCCGGGGGAGAACGACCCTTGGCCAATAACTTGACCGTGATCATTCGGCCACGATGGCAAAGCGGGCATTCCCGCAGAGAGTGACCTGTGAGCTTCTCGTATCGATCACGATAGTCCGGGCATGGCGGCGGTGGAGAAGAGCTTTCGTTGGGAGTTATGCCCAGGAGTTGGCGGCAATAGTCCAACTTCTCCTTGCGGTATCGATTGCCCAGAAACCCGCAATAGCGAATGCGGTGGAATCCACCGGGGAGAACGTGAAGGAGGAATCGCCGAATGAACTCTTCGGCCGAGAGAGTCCGGCATTTTGTTCCGAGCCACGGCCGAGACCTTGTCCACCATCGCTGCCGATCCCGAACATCTCGGCGCCGAGATCGGCTTCTTCGCCGTGCTCCACACTTGGGGACAAAATCTCCTCTTTCATCCCCACCTACATTGTGTCGTCCCGGGTGGCGGAGTCTCACCCGATGGTAGCCGGTGGATTCCTTGCCGCCCCCGTTTCTTCTTGCCCGTACGGGTGTTGTCCTGTCTGTTCCGCCGATTGTTCTTGACCATTGCCTGGCGCAAGCATCTTGAGGCGCGCGCGCTGGCTCCGGCCAGTATCCGGCGCAAGCTCTCGGCTCTGTCTTCGCTCTTCGATTATCTCTGCGAGCGTAATGCCGTCGTTGGCAATCCGGTGGACGGGGTCAAGCGACCGATTGCTAATAATAATGAGGGCAGCACTCCTGCCCTGGGCGATGCTCAGGCCCGGAGGTTACTGGAGGCCCCTGCCCCGGACACGCTGAAGGGTGTAAGGGATCGCGCGATACTCGCCACCCTGCTCTATCACGGCATCCGCCGCGAAGAGCTCTGCCTGCTACGCCTGCGCGATATTCAAAGCCGCCAAGGCGTGATGCACTTCCGTATCAAGGGCAAGCGCGACAATATCCGCTATGTGCCGTTGCACCCGATGGCGCAGCGGCTGATTGAGGAATACCTGGCAGCGCTGGGGAACCACGGAGGGGGGCAGGATAGTTTAGGGTTGGACGGTCCGCTCTTCCGTCCCGTGGCAAACAACCGAACAGGCACGCTCGATAGGCATCTCGATCCCGGCTCCATCTATCGGAATATCGTTATCAAGTATGCTCAGGCGACCGGTATCAGCGCTGAAGCAATCGGAGTGTGCGTGCATTCGATGCGCGCGACTGCCGCGACCAACGCCCTCTCACACGAGGCGGACATTGCCAAAGTGCAGGAGTGGCTAGCCCATGCGAATGTGTCCACTACCCGCCTCTATGACCGGCGCAAGAGCAAGCCGGAGGATAGCCCGACATTTCATGTGAAGTATTGAGGCGAAGGGATTCCAGGCATATAACACTTGCCTGACCGCTATGCCCCTTTAAGGTAGGATAGCCGAGGCCCGGTCTGTGTCAAGACTCTGCGACCGCGTACGCGGCGGGCTTCGCCCGGTCTTGACACAGACCTCAGCGGCCTCGGCTTAGGCTTCATCTATCCGGGGAATGTCAGAAGGAAAGTGCTATTCCCAAACCGTGATTTACAGGCTGCCCGTGTCACCGTTCGCTCTCCCATCAAAATGTCACCGTACGCTCTCTTTACAGATTGTCACCGTTCGGTTACTCTGTGTGTTCTAGGTGAGGTGTGCATGATGCGTATTCGAACCGCTGCCGATTTGGGGGCCTTCATCCGCGAGCGTCGCACCAAACTCGGGATGGATCAAATTGTTCTGGCCAAGAAAGCAGGGACGAGTCGAAAATGGCTTGTCGAAGTGGAACAAGGGAAACCGCGCGCTGAAATCGGTCTCATCTTGCGCACGCTGAAGGCGCTCAATGTGTCCGTCGATCTGAAGGCGGATTCTTCCCGTGAAACTCCCTCGATCAGCAACGCAAAAACACCGGACATCAACAGCGTTCTTGATGCCTTGAAGAAACGGCCATGACGAATCAACTCATAGCCCTTTTGGATGGCAGCACGGTTGGAACGGTCCACTACAAGAACGCTAGACTTTCGTTCGTCTATAGCGATACATGGAGAGCCGAGCCCAATGCTTACCCGCTATCGCTGTCGATGCCGCTGGCGTCGGCAGAGCACAGCCATGCGCGGATCGAAGCGTTTCTTTGGGGATTGCTGCCCGATAATGACCGTGTTCTTGAGAACTGGGGCAGACGCTTTCAGATTTCTCCCAGAAATGTCTTTCGGCTGATTGCATATGTGGGTGAAGACTGCGCAGGTGCTGTTCAGTTTGTCCGTCCGGAACGTCTTGAACCACTGCAAAAGGAGCCGGCTTCCAGAGAGGTCAAATGGCTTACCGAGGACGAGGTTGCCGAGCGGTTGAGAGCATTACGCGCGGACCATTCTCAATGGCGCAGTGCTCAAGACACGGGACAGTTCAGCTTGGCCGGGGCACAACCAAAGACGGCTCTTCTGTTCGAGCGCCAGCGATGGGGTGTGCCATCTGGTCGAGTTCCGACCACTCACATTCTCAAGCCACCAACGGGCGAATGGGATGGCCACGCGGAGAACGAGCATTTTTCGCTGCGTTTGGCCAGAGCTGCCGGACTGATCGTTCCCAACTCCACCGTCCAGCACTTCGGTGACGAGATCGCAATTGTGCTGGAGCGTTACGACCGCGTGCGGAGTGGAGGACACTGGTCACGCATCCATCAAGAGGACATGTGTCAGGCGCTCGGCCTTCATCCGACGAGAAAGTATGAAAGTGATGGCGGACCAGGAGCACGCGCGATTGCGGAATTATTGCGCGAACAATCGAGCAATCCCGAGGAGGATGTGCAGTCGTTTGTGGATGCCATCGCTTTCAATTGGCTTATTGCAGGAACAGATGCCCATGCAAAAAACTATGCACTGCTGTTAGGCGGAAGCGGAGCGGTACGACTCGCGCCGCTCTACGATTTAGCGAGCATTCTGCCGTACCAGACCATCAACCTGCAGAAAGCGAAGCTTGCCATGAAGATCGGCGGAGAATACCGGCTGAGGAATATCGGACTGCGGCATTGGAAAAGATTCGCAACCGATCTGCGATTGAACGATGCGTGGCTCATGGAACGTATCAGAACAATGGCCGCGTCTCTTCCAGATCATGCAACCTCAATTCGAAATGAACTTGAGGCGGACGGACTGTCACACGTGACGATCACCCGGTTGGCACAAAGGCTGAAAGCGAGAGCTGCATCTTGCCTGCGGCTTGTACAATGAAGGGAGTGGCGCTTTGATTTCAATCAGATTGGATGTGTTTTGGGCATAGTTTGGGCATAGTGCCAAGATTCAAGGGCCGGTTTTGATTATTGCAGGACGATGAAAATCCGCCGAAAGTCCGCTGCGGTTTTTGAATCGAAAACTATGCCCAAAGTCTCAAAAAAGGCCCTCACGGAACCGCATGGAACCTCACCGTTAGACCATCTAAGTCATTGTAAATACAAGAAAATGCAAGACCTGATTTTTAGTAGATAGGGACTCAAAATCCGCCGACCTTCGGGTCTTGGGGGTTCGACTCCCCCTCCCGGCGCCAATTAGAATCAGACTTGGTTTACTTGAAGCAGTTGCAGTCTCACCTCCGCTGACCTCCAACGGAGATCGCCACGCCATCGATGAGTTCGTTGACTGGTATTGTTCGGAACCGCGGTGGGCGGGTGGGCGTTCAACAGACGGTCGTTCTACGCTTCCGCTCTCATGTCGAATCCCGTCAACTCGCACCGGCGTTTTGGCGCCGTACGCTGGATGTGACCTCTTCTTGCGCGGTGAGGCCCTTCTATGCTCTGCCCATTAGCCTGAAGCCTAATCCTCGCTGCCTGCTACAAATTGGCGAAGTGAGCGATTCTATACAGACAGCTTAGGCTACTAGCCGGATAATCCAAGCGAATCTACCGATAGGTTCATGCCTCAGATGAGCTTGCAAGCGTGGCGCTAGCTACCTGGTGTGTTTCCGCCGAGCTCGTCCAGGCACTGTGAAAGGAATCGTATGTCAATCCGGCAGCTCTCCAAGGTCTCAACCGCCCTTCTGGTAGCGGTTTTTCTCATTAGCTGCGGTGTTGCCACTCCGCCGACTAGTTCCAATGCTCCCACGGTATTGATGGTGGTCCCGCAAACCAACGGAGTGGGCACCAACCGTGAGATTGCGGTGGTCTTCAACAAACCCATGGATCCGGCAAGCATCAACACCGGCAGCTTTACGATTGCCGGTGTGGTTGGTACAGTCACTTACGACACAACCAACAAGATTGCCGCTTTCAAACCTTCTCCTGACTTTGCCCCTAGTACTAAGTACAACGCGACCATTAGTACTGGGGCCAGGGACATAGGCGGAACTCCACTTGCCGCGCCCTTCGGTTTCTCCTTTACCACCCGCGCAACCAGCGACACTTCTCCCCCGACCGTTGTCGCCGTCAATCTTGCCGCAGGCGCCACTTGCGTGCCGCTGGACCAGAAGATCAAGGTCACTTTTGATGAGCAAATGGACTCACTCACCATCAATCCCAGCACATTTTTCATTGAAGGTGTGGCCGGCACCGTAACCTATGACGTGGGTGCTGAGACGGCCACTTTCACGCCCTCGGCTAACTTGGCAGCGAACACCACGTACACGATTACGGTGACCACCGGAGCCAAAGACATGGGCGGAGTACCCTTGGCTGCGCCATTCCATCAGACTTTTACGACCGGCCCGTGCCAGAACGGTGGACCGTTGCCGGTAGTTCTTTGTCCTTCCATGGGAAATTTCCAGGTTCTGGCTGGATCCACCGTCACCAACACCGGTTCTACCACTGTCTCCGGGGATGTTGGAGTCAGTCCGGGTACGGCCGTGACTGGATTTCCGCCGGGGCTAGTGGGCGGGACGATCCATATTGCGGACGGCGCCGCAGCCCTGGCCCAATCCACCTTGACGGCTGCGTATATCGATGCTGCCGGACGATCGGGCGGCACTGCGGTGGCCGGAGATTTGGTCGGGCAGACACTCACCACTGGTGTTTATACATCAACGTCGTCGCTGGCAAATTCCGGGGACCTCACTCTCGATGCTCAAGGCAATCCGGCTGCGGTGTTTATTTTCCAGATCTCGTCTACACTCACGACGGGGAGCGGCAGCCATATTGTCCTGGCCAACGGCGCCACAGCCTGCAACGTCTTCTGGCAGGTCGGCAGCTCAGCCACTCTGGGAACAAACTCTGTATTCAAGGGAAACATCCTGGCGCTGGCATCAATCACAATAACCACCGGCGTGAACTTAGAAGGCAGGGCGCTGGCGCGGAATGGCGCGGTCACGCTGGACGCCGATGTCATTACGGGCTGTACTTGTCCGTGAGGCATTAGCTAACACCAAGGGCAAATGGGCCGGTGTGTTGACCGCATCGGCCCCGTTTTTTTTGAGAACACAAGGAGAGGACTAGACCCCGCGGCGGTTACGCGTGTCCGGGGCCAGCGAGGGATCAGGCCCGCCCCGCGAACTCCCGCGTCTCTGTGGATACCTTGATGGTTTCACCTTCTTTAATGAAGAGCGGAACCCGGATCTCGATGCCAGTCTCCAGCTTCGCTGGCTTGGTCACACTGCCGCTGGATGTGTCGCCACGGACACCGGGTTCGGTGTAAGTGACATTCAGCTCGACCTGGGCTGGTAGTTGTAACCCGATGGGGTTGCCGTTGTACTTATGCAACTGGATGATGGCTCCTTCCACGATGAAGTCTAGAGCGTCCCCGATCATCTCGCCGGAAAGGGTGAGGGTCTCGAAGCTCTCCTGGTCCATGAAGTGGAAACCAGCTCCGTCGCCGTACAGGTAGGATGCCTCGACCATCTGGAGGTCCGGCTCCTTGAACCTGTCGCTGGCCTTGAATGTCTTGTCAAAAACTGCCCGTGTGAGAAGGTTGCGCATCTTCAGGCGGACCAAGGTCTGGCCGCCCCTGGCGGTAGGAGTGGAAACCTCCACTTCCAGGCACACGAATGGCGTGTTTTCCAATTCGAAAAACATTTTGCGCTTTACGTCGATGGCATCAATCAGTGCAGCCATGATTTCCTCGGAGACAGGGCCCGAAGCGGAAGATTCCACTGGGGTCCGACTTGGCTTCCCATTAGGTAACTGGTGAAACGCCCCTAGGATAACAGGTGGGCCCCGGCATGTTGTGCCCCCCAGTAGAACTGGACACGGAAGTTAGTTTGGCAAGGGGGCGGCCTCCGCCAAAAGGCGAGAATGTCTAGAAAGCAGAGAGTCCAGAGAAGACCGGAAGATCGGCATATTGGAGAGATCTGGTCCGAGCGAAAACCTGGACCCCGTCGTGAAAGTCTAAGCTTGCTCCGAGGTTAATCTCTAAGGCGTGCGCTTGAGGACGAGATTCAGCTTCGCGCCTTGGGTCCAGGTACCCGTGATCTCTGAATTGTCCTTGTTCATGGCGCCGTCATACGAACCCTGAATGGAGCTGCATTCGAAGTGCAGGGTAGCTTCCTTATAGGTGATGGCAGTGATGAGGATGCCCGAAGTGTCCTGGTCAGGGTAGTCAATCGTGCCACTTAAACTTCCGTCCTGACCTGCCGAAATGTGCACCACAATTCGCTTCTTAGGCTGGGCGCCCGGATCAAGCGTCCCTTCCCAAACTCCGACGATAGGTGCTGCAACATCCGCTGCCATTGTGAGAGTGGGCACAATCCACAAGCCGAGGATCAGCATTAACCCTAGGCAAACCGCGAACGATGGTGCGCGATGTTTTTTCATTGCTTGATCTCCTTAATCTAGCAAGACTATCTACTTCAAGCAAACTTGAAAAGGCTCCAAACAAAAAAAGGACACCGCCTTCGCGGTGTCCCTACCTACCAGCAACTTGACTTACTTATTCTCGTTGAGCGATCCAGCGCCAAACTCCTTGCGTTGGATCACCGGACGCGCCGCCCTGGCCGCCGCTACCGCCGGCATGGCCGCTGCCGCTCCGTAACGCTCGAGGAGCACGGGCACCATCGCGCCTTCCGCTTCTTTGACGAAAGTGAGCTTGCTCTCGCCCAGCAGATCGACGCGAATGAAATCTCCCAGCTTCACCTGGCCCGTCGCCACCAGGTTTGCCAGCGGAAATACCAGATGCCGTTCGATCGCGCGCTTCAGGTGGCGCGCCCCGTACTTCGGATCGGTACCCTCCGCGAGCAGGAAATTCTTCACCTGCGGCGTGCAGTTGAACACGAACTGGTGCGCGCCCGCTGCCATCAGCACTCGTTGCTGCACCATCCCCAGTTCGATTTCCAGGATCTGCTGCAAGTGTTCGGGACGCAGCGTCTTGAACACAACGACCTTGTCGATGCGGTTCATGAACTCCGGCGCAAACTTCCGCCGCGCCGCATCCACTGCCGAGCGCGTAATCTTTTCGTCGAGTGAGTTATCCACCTGCACTGCTCTCGGCGCGAAGCCCAGGCCGCCATCCACCAACCCATTCATCTCGGCGGCGCCCAGGTTCGAGGTCATGATGATGATGCAACTCGAAAGATCCACACGTCGGTTGTCGCCCAGAGTCAGCGTCGCCTTGTCCAGAATCCCAAGCAGCAGCTGCCACAGCGAGTCGGAAGCCTTCTCGATTTCGTCGAACAACAGAATCGAAAGCTTCAGCTTTTCCGTATGCCACTGGTTCAGCGCCTCCTGCGTCAGGAGCGGATGCGTCTCGCGATGTCCCAGGTATCCCGGAGGCGAACCGATCAACTTCGCAATCTCGTGCGAGTGCTGGAACTCCGCGCAATCGATCTTGATGCAGGCCCGTGCGTCACCAAACAGCGACTCGGCCACCGCTTCCACTACCCGCGTCTTGCCCGACCCGGTCGGCCCCAGGAACAGCAGATTGCCGACTGGACGCCCCGGCGCATTCAGCCCGGCGAGAAACATCTGATAGATTTCCGCGACCTTTTCGATTGCCTGATCCTGCCCCACGATCTTCCGGTGTAGCGCGGTCTCAAAGTCACGGGAGTCGTTGCTGCGGCGGCTAGGATCCAGCACGGTTGCCAGGTTCGTTCTCATCGTTTCGGGCCCTTGTTTCCTTTCCGGGAGCTGCATCTTTTCTGCAAAACTGCTCATTTTTGTCACTCGTTTGCTGCTTGGGAGGGAGATTCCATTTCCTCACTCGCTATTCCCTTGTGCAAGCCGCTAGCCATCCTAAGCAACCACCATATTCCCCCGCTTCTCATCAATTTAGATGCGGCTAGCCCACTTCCTGCCGGGCCGGTCACGTTACCCACAGTTTCCCCAAGAGCAATTCTTTGCAGACTGCGGGAACTTTACCCCCGCGCCCTCGCCACCCCTACGCCCATGTCCGGTAAGCCCTAACCCGCTTGGCCTGACGTAACTGGCGGTCCAGGTTACCCCCAGCCCACAATCACTCACAGAGTTCATCGTCTGGAGAACATCATTGTCTCGATTCTCGATGCTTGGATTTTTAACCGCTAGATTCTCCGCAGCCCGACTCTCCACTGCCAGCCTCGCTGTCCTCCTGCTCCGGCTGTCACTGGGCACCTTCGGCCTTCTTTGTCCACCAGCGGCCGCGGTTCAAAATCCACACGCCGTCCATTTGATGCAGGTGAAAGCCGACACCACCAAAAAGCCGCCCCCGGCGCAAGCCTCCGTCATTGTGCCTCCCGGCTCCGACCTTTACGTCGCCCAGCGCGGAGACAGCATCCCCTCCGTTGCCCGCAAATATCTAAGGCGGACAAAATACCTGACCTCGTCGGAACTGGCCGAAGCCATCCGCGAAGCCAACCACAATCGCCAGGGGGTCTTCCTGAAATCCGGAGAGCCCATCATCATCCCCGGAATTCTCGAATCCGCCATTGTAGAGAAATCGGTCCCAGTTGCAAGCGATTTCGAAGTCCGCGCCATTTATCTGACGGGAGTGATGGCGGGCAGCGATCATGGAATGCGCATTATCCGGCATTGGCGCGATGTTGGCGGTAACGCGGTTGTGTTCGACATAAAGGATAGCGATGGCGTCGTCAACATTGCCTTCGACCACCCGCTCGCCAGCGGACAGCGCCACTACATTCCCGACCTGCCCAAGTTCACTCGGTTCCTGCACTCGCAAAACATGCACGCCATCGCTCGCATCGCCATCTTCCGCGACGAGCATCTGGTCACCACTCATCCCGAACTAGCAGTGAAGTCCCGCGGCACAGGCCAGCCCTGGCGCGAAAACGGCAAGCTCGTCTGGACCGATCCGTCGAACCCCAAGGTCCAGGACTACGACATCGCCCTCGCCAAATTCGTAGCCCAGGCCGGAGTCGATGAAGTGCAGTTTGACTACGTCCGCTTTCCCGCCGAGGGCGACCAGAAAGATGCCGCCTTCAACTTCCAGACCGATCATCCCGATCATTCAGCCGATCATCCGAAAAACGTGCAGCGCTCGGAGGTGATTGCCGATTTCCTCAAGCGCGCCTATGCCCAGATCCATCCTTCCGGTGTCTTGCTCTCGCTCGACGTTTTCGGAATCATGGCGTGGCAGCGTCCCGTCGATCTTTCGCACACCGGGCAGGACATTGTAGCCATGTCCAAACACTGTGACGTGCTCTCGCCCATGATCTATCCCTCGCACTTCTTCGGCATGGACGGCATCGCGCACCCCGGCGACGCGCCCGAACATTTCATCGGCGAGTCCATGGACCGCTTCAAGCTCATCACCAAAGACAGCGGCGTGGTGATTCGCCCCTGGCTGCAAGCCTTCGCCTGGCGCACCAAGACTTACTCGCCCAAGTATGTTGAAGTTCAGATCGAAGTAGCGAAACAAAAAGGCGGCATAGGCTTTCTTTTCTGGAATGCCAACAACGATTACTCCAAGCCCTATACCGCAATGCCAGAAATGCGCGCCGCCAAAGGCCGCTACTTCCGAGGCGACGAAGTAGGCGTCAAGCCTGAACCGGCCACGGCCACGCCCGTTGCCTCCGCCGCAGCGCCCAGCCCAACTGTAGAGACGGGGCTTGCCCCGTCTCCCACCGACAGCGCCCACCACACGCAAAAAATCTGGCGCCACTGATCCGCCGCGAAGTCGGCTTTGGTATCAGCGCATCGTCGTGACGATTGCAGATTCGTATCAGGGCATGCCGCAAGTGCAATTGGCATCGACGCGCCATCAGGCGCTGGATTTAGCTTAGAGTTGCGCCACCGGTTCTTTCTCCTGTTTTCATCCCCAATCGAATAGAATCGCAGCGGTAGTAATGAGCGAGTCCAGACAGAATCCCGACGCTTCGACGGCGGAGGCGTTGCGCTTAGCCAGCCGGATTCAGTCCACCATCATTTCCAATATTCTGACCCGCGCGCGCTGGGAACAGCATATTGCGGAGTGCCTGAAGTTCCGTTTCCAAGCCGCCATGATTCCGCCGGCCTGGGTGAACAGGACCGCCGAAGTTCTCCGCGGAACAGGGATTAAAGTGGCTTCGTTCGTCGATTTCCCTTACGGCACAATGACCAGTGCCGGCAAGGTATACGAGACCGGGCAACTCGTTGAGAACGGAGCCGAGGAAGTCGATCTCATGCCGAATGTTGGGTTCCTGCTCTCCGGCATGGAACGAGAATACGCGGACGATATCATCGGAGTGGTGAGGGCTGCCGGCAAAGTTCCCGTGAAAATCATGCTTGAGCTCCCGCTCTTAAATGCACAGCAGAAGGAACGCGCCGTAGCGCTCAGTATCGATGCGGGTGTGGCATACCTGAAGAACGCCAGCGGTGGCGCAGTTGGGGTAGCAACGCCGGAGCAGATTGCTTTCCTGCGCCGCCTCGCCCCGCCTCACGTTCGCATCAAGGCCTCGGGCGGAATCAAGACCGCGCAGCAGGTCCGAGACCTGGTGCAGGCGGGCGCGGACCTGGTAGGAACCAGTTCCGGTGCCGAAATCATGAAGGAACTGCACGCTGGACGTTCGTCCCCAACCAAGACTGATTCCACTCAATACTAATACTGCTGTTTCTTTGAAATCCGCCTGCGGGTGGCTCGGGCTGACGCGTCCATACTTAAATCAGGAGGGTGCCCCGTCCAAGCTTTGCTGGGGCGGGGTGTTACGCGACTGCCCGGCTCCGCACCGTCTGGGTTCACCGCTTCGTCAGCAGCAGCACCGAGCCGTTTGCCCGGTCAGCGTCACCGTTGGCCCCATTGGATTCCCGTTGAAGTCAAACCAATTGCCGGCTGGCAGGGGAACCGTTGCTCTTTTAGCTTAAGGTAACAGTTACTAATCGGTTGTAAGAGAGCCGTCATTATGGATAAAAGGTACAGGTATTAATATCGCATAAGTGCCGTGAAATCAGATTGATGCACTGCTGACAACTAACGCATTGTTCCGCATCAGCTCATTCGTCCGGTCACGCCAGAAGCCGCTTCTGGCAGGTCATGTCAGCCTAGTTACTCTTACCAGAAGGCCATCCATCCCCACTCAATGGGCCATGGTCTTCCGAGTGGGCCTGACCTAGTCTGTTCTTACTTCACTCACACATTACTGGAGAACAAATGAAATACCTTCTCTCGATTCTTTTGCTGAGCGCGGCCATGCAGGCACAGAGCTTCACGGCGAGCAGTTCCGCTCTTCCCGATGCGCCCAGCCAACGTCCTTTTTGGACGGTAGAGACCAAGGTCAACGTCGGTATCCTGGCGGGACTGATCGCCGCCGACGGTATCACGACGCAGCGTGGGCTGAACCAGGGCCTCCGCGAAGTCAATCCGGTGGTGCGGCCCCTTGTGACGCGGGGCATCGCGGGAGAAGCTGCAGCGTCCGCGTTAGGTCTTGGCGCGGGAGTTGGAGTGGTATATCTTTTGCATCATAGCCACCACTACAAAGCGGAACGCATTGCGATGCGGCTGATTCTCGCCGGTGAAGGTGGGTTCGTCGGCAACAACATCATTGCGATTCGCTAAGAAGCAGTTCTCAGTAAAGACTCGGTGAACTCACACGAACTAGACTTCGGTAACGCTCTTGCAGATTGGCTCGGACGCCCGGTCCGGGTCTGTGAGTTCCTGACCTGATCGGGCCGGCTGGCTTCCACGTTATAATGCCATTCTGGAAGACAAGTTTTCTTCGATCTTCGAACATCCATGATTGGGGAATCCCCGGCCACTTCCGCGAATCTTTATAGCCTAAGGAGTCTGCATGGCGATTCAGAAGACAGAAAAAATCTGGCACAACGGAAAGCTTATCGCCTGGGACGACGCCACGCTGCATGTGATGTCGCACGTTGTGCACTACGGTTCTTCGGTATTTGAAGGGATTCGCTGCTACGCGCTGCCGAGCGGCCCCGCGATTTTCCGCGCCACCGAACACATGCAGCGGCTTATCGATTCCGCCCGCATTTACCGCATCGATGTTCCCTTCACGCGCGACGAGATTTTGAGGGGCATGATTGAGCTGGTGAAACATAACGCCGTGTGGCCGTGCTACATCCGCCCTATCGTGCTGCGCGGATACGGCGAGGCCGGTGTCAATCCCTTCAACTCGCCCACCGAAGTTTATGTTTGCAACTATCCCTGGGGGAAATATTTAGGGACAGACGCGAGCGAGGGAGTAGACGTTTGCATTTCTTCGTGGACGCGCATCGCGCCCAACACTCTGCCGGCGATGGCTAAGGCGGGCGCGAATTATATGAACTCGCAGCTCATCAAGATGGAAGCCATCGTGAACGGGTATGCGGAAGGCATTGCGCTCGATGTGAATGGCTACGTCAGCGAGGGGTCGGGCGAGAATTTGTTTGTGGTCCGCAACGGCGTTTTGTCGACGGCGCCGCTGGGCAACTCGGTGCTGCCGGGAATCACGCGGGACTCGGTGTTGCAGATCGCGCGCGACCTCGGCATCAAGCTCGTCGAGCAGCAGATTCCGCGCGAGTCCTTGTACATAGCGGACGAAGTTTTTTTCACGGGCACGGCAGCGGAGATTACGCCGGTGCGCTCGGTCGACAAAATCAATGTGGGCACGGGTAAGATGGGCCCGATGACCAAATCCCTGCAGACAGAGTTCTACGGCATCGTTCGCGGGGAGAAGAAAGACCGGTATGGGTGGCTGACGCCGGTTGGGGTGGGGGCGAAGCAGCCGGTGGTGGTTTAGCTTCCCACGGCTTGCGTCGTGGGCTGCATTCTTACGCCGCTTCGCGGCTAGAGACTTGGAACCTTTGTTCCCCGTTGTCGCCGAACGGTAGCGACCGCGCGCTAAGCGTATTTCGCAAGGAATACCTTGCGGTGGACGGCTAGAGTGATTGTGCTTGACGCGATCCTTCCCGGAGAGCAGGCCAATGAGAACACCTTGCCATGGAGTTGTTCTTCCCCCTGCCTTGAACTATAGTTTAAAGACGCCTGATCGCAGGCGGACCCTAGTTTTTTCCATTAACCCCCAGCCTTAAGGAGAAATGTTATGTCTGCTCCCACGCCTGATTTTGCCCTGGGCTATCGCGCCATGATGCTGGATGGCCTTGCCCGAGAAGTTGAAACGACCAAGAAAGTTCTGGCTGCCGTCCCCGACGGAAAAAAGGACTACCGGCCAGATCCCCACGCGCGCACGGCTTGGGAACTGGCTTGGCACCTTGCGAACACCGACGTCCAGTTCATGGACGGGATCGCTGATCTGAAGTTCAGCATGGCCGCTCGGGCGGAGGCAGAAAAGCCCAAGACGGTGGCGGAACTGGTGGATTGGTACGACAAGAACATGAAGCGCTGCGCGGATCGGGTTCGCGCTCTTTCGGCGGAGCAGTTACTGACGCCGGTCGATTTTATGGGTATCTTCAAGCTACCGTCGGCGTTCTATCTTGGATTCCTGAACAATCACAGTATTCATCATCGGGGGGAGTTGGCGACTTATCTGCGTCCGATGGGGTCGAAGGTGCCTTCGATTTATGGGGGGAGTTACGACGAGCCATTCAAGGCAGCGGCGTAAGGCGGAGACTCGGGTTTGAGATTCGCCAGATTCCTGTGATACCAACCCAGCCGCCCTGCAGGGGCGGCCTTTTTTATTGTCCGGCTTTTGTCGTCGGGTCTGTTTTCGTTATCGTCCGGCCCAGAAGAGTCGCACGGGGTATTTCTCGATCATGCGTTCGGCGGGGATGAGGATCGTGTCCTCCAGGTTGGCCTGGGCAATGAGGAGCCTATCAAAAGGATCGCGATGATGATCGGGGAGTCCGAAAACTGCCAGGGCGTGCGGTGGTGATGGGGCTTAAAACAGGGCCTCAAGTTCGGGATCGTGGTGGTGCGTCACCAGAGGCGCGGCCGAGTTGCGCTCGGCTTGGACTGGTGAGGGCGCCCGTGTCTACGCAAGCTTGCCCGACGGCGGCAGCCGCGACCTAATGGTGCTGTTACCTCCGTCATCTCGTACGCGGGGACGGTTCGGGGGATGATAGCGATGGTAGCTGGAGTCCTGCCCGCATGAATATCGACGACTTGCTCCGCATCGCCATGGAGCGCCGCGCTTCCGACTTGCATCTGAAGGTCGGGAACTATCCCCACCTACGCATTGATGGCGATCTGGTTCCGTTGACTGAGCAGGCGCGTGTGTCTGCGGAAGACATGTTGAACATGGCTTTCAGCATGATGTCGGCACGGCAAAAGCAGAAGTTCAAAGAGACCACAGAAATCGATATGGCTTACGGCGTAGCAGGTCTGGGACGCTTCCGTGTGAACGTGTTTCAGCAGCGTGGAAACGTGGGGCTGGTGCTACGCGTGATTCCGACGAAGATCCGGGCGCTCGACGAACTGTTCTTGCCGAAAGTGGTGGAGCAGATCTGCGACATGCCGCGTGGCCTGGTGCTGGTGACGGGAGTGACGGGCTCGGGCAAATCGACGACACTGGCGGCGATGGTGGACCGCATCAACTCGACTCGAGCCGAGCACATCATTACGATCGAAGACCCCATCGAATTTCTGCACCGCGACAAAAAGGGTTACGTGAACCAGCGCGAGGTGGAAGTGGATACACCCTCGTTCTCGGCGGCGTTGCGCGCTTCTTTGCGTCAGGATCCGGACGTGATTCTGGTGGGCGAAATGCGCGATCTGGAAACGATCGGAACGGCGCTGCACGCGGCCGAAACCGGTCACATGGTGTTCTCCACTTTGCACACTTTGGATGCGGTGGAAAGCATCAACCGAATTATCGCGATTTTTCCGCCGCCGGAGCAGAAACAGATCCGGTTGCAATTGGCGGCAGTGCTGCGCGCGATTGTCAGCCAGCGCCTGGTACGGCGGTCTGATGCCGAGGGCCGAGTGCCTGCGGTGGAAGTGATGGTGACGACGGCCTACATCCGGGAATGCATTCTAGTACCGGAAAAGACGCGGGCCATCCGGGACGCGATTTCGGCGGGCACGTCGCAGTATGGCATGCAGACCTTTGACCAGTCGCTCTGGGATTTGTTCCAGGCGGGACTGGTGAATTACGACACTGCTCTGGAGAGCGCGTCGAACGCGGATGAGTTCAAGCTGCGGATGCAGGGGATTGCGTCCACCGCGGACATCTCGCGACAGTCGATGCAGTCGACGGGTTTTGGGCGCTGAGTGATTGGAGATTGAGTTTGTCCTGCTGAGCGTTATTGCTTGTTAACTTTGTTCCTCCTGAAACTTGGGCGCGCTTCGGCGCGCCCTTTTTTATGCTGTTGGCAGGTGCTGGAAAACTGGGGATGCGTGGGCATGAACACACTTCGGCGATGGCTCTTCAGGCGAGAGCGGTGGGCGCTTCAGGCTTTTCGCGGACAGGAGTGTCCGCGCTACACGAGTTAGTTGGGCTTGCGGAACTTACTTTCGGCTAGATAGCGGAGCATGATGGCGTCAGTGGCGCTCTGGAACTGCTGCTCCAATTCGGCGGGTCGCTGAGGGACATCCTGGCGGAGAGTCTGACGAAATTTCTCACCCATTTCAGAATCGGTGGTGACGACCTGCATATAGAACCAGAGGAAGTGGCGCATCTGGTCGAGAGCGGACTTGAGTACCTGGATGGATTCCATCTCGGGCGGATCGGCGAGCGCTTCCATAAGTTCGGGATCGGTGGGGGCCTGCATGGCGGCGCAGTTAAGTTCGCGCTGGATGACGCGCAGGTCTTCGGTAATGCGCAAAATGCGGAGATGAATGTCTTCGATGCTTTCCCGATTCTCGCGATCCATGAGGTTCCTCTCCGTCCTGACCAAGCGTTTCTGATTAGTGCGACTTAACCAAGATCGCATCTGGGAGCGCGGGGGGAAAGGTTCCCCGTGTGCATGAGCTTCGGTAATTGAAGTTACCTTCGGTTGAAAGCCGCACCCGGCGGGCGATGTCAGGCGGTCGTTTTCAGGAGGTCTTGCGGGCAGCTTGACGGGAGAGGTTCAGTCCGGCGGAGCGGATTTCGGGGACACCGACGAGGCGGGCGTCCTCGACGGGGGATTCCACGGCCTCGACCAGCGCGAGGATGATTTGGTGAAGAGTAACCAGACCGAGGCGTAGGGCAGTGGCGCGGGTGAATGGGAGCCACTCGCAGACCTTGTAGAAGGGCAGGAGGGCGTAGGGCCAGCGGTGTCCCGGTCCGAGCACGTACCAGGGGCGCAGGATGGTGGCATTGAGTTGTTGATCGTGGAGCATTTGCTCGCACTCGACGCGCACGGCGATGTAGTCCTTCATCATGGGCGCGGGATGGGCGACGCTGAGATAGATGAAATGATGCATACCGAGTTCGGCACAAGCGGAGATAGCCTCGCGGGCGGAGACCAGGTCAATGGCGCGAAACTCGGCAGCCTTCGCCGGAGATGGATGAGGGACGCCGACTAAGTGGATGAAGGTATCGGCCGGGCGAATGAGCTGCCGGTAAGTGTTGGCGTCGAGCGCATTGCCGGAGACGACCTCGCATTCGGCGGGCAGCTTGGCGTTCGCGCCGGCGCGGACCAGTACACGAACCCGATGGCCATGCTCGAGAAGAACGGGAATGAGAGCGGTGCCGATATAGCCGGTTCCTCCCGTGATGAAGACGCGGCGGGAGTCGGACGATTTGGGCAAAGATTTGACTCTCAGCAAGAGCCGTATGTCGGAGATGGATGCAGCCACAGCGTTGATACGCTCCCGGGCGGTTTCGGATTGTGGTGGAATTCGTGATTACAGCCCGTGAAGAAGTTTAATTCAAGGAGGGGGCTGAGTGTGATACAAACGGTTCGAAATGACATCACCGCAAACTGGCTTGGTGCGGGCCATAGGGCGTTGGAGCCTGGCCGCACTGGCGGTGAATTCGATTATCGGGAGTGGAATCTTTGGGTTGCCGGCCACGGTGGCTGGGCTTCTCGGCAAACGCAGCGTATTGGCCGTGCTGATTGCGGGGGCTGCGATGGGCATGATCATGGCCTGCTTTGCGGAGGTGGCCTCGCAATTTTCCGACGCGGGCGGACCTTATCTGTACGCGCGTACAGCGTTCGGACGGCTGACCGGGATTCTGGTCGGATGGATGCTGTACCTGGCGCAGACGGCGGCTCCGGCGGCGAATGCCAATTTGTTTGTCATCTATCTGGCGGAATTCTGGCCGGCGGCAAAAGAACCGTGGCCGCGATTTGTGATTCTGACGTTGCTGGTGGGAGTGCTGGCGGCGATCAACGCACGGGGTGCGCGGCAGGGCACGGCGGTGAGCAACGTGTTCACAGTGGCGAAAATTCTGCCATTGCTGATGGTGGTCTCGGCGGGAGCGGCGGTGACGTTGATCCATCCAGCGCCGTGGGGAGCGGCGGGGCCGATGCCGGCGAGCGTGTGGATGAAGGCGATGGTGCTGCTGATTTTCACTTATGGAGGATTTGAATCGGCGCTGGCGCCGATGAGCGAGGCGAAGAATCCGGGGCGGGACGCCGCTTTCGCGCTGTTTGTGGCGCTGATCGCGTGCACCGTGATTTATGCGCTCGTGCAATGGGTGGTGGTGGGAGTGCTAGGGCCCGGGGCGACCACGGATCGTCCGCTGGCCGAGGTGGCACGCATCACGATGGGCAATCGGGGAGCAGCGCTGGTGGCGATCGGGGCGCTGGTTTCGGTGTACGGTTATTTGAGCGCCAAGCTGCTGGGGATGCCAAGGGTTACGTTCGCACTTGCCAAAGGTGGCGATCTGCCTGCATTGTTTGGCGCGGTGAGTCCGCGGTTTCACACGCCGTGGTTTTCGATTCTGTTCTATGCGGCGGCGGTGTGGGGGTTGGCGATAGCGGGCAGCTTTGCGTGGAATGTGACGCTGTCGGTGGTGGCGCGGTTGTTCTACTACGGAGTTGTCTGTGCCGCGTTGATTGCGTTGCGGCGAAAGCAGCCGCTGGCCGCGCGTTTCCGGCTGCCTGGAGGGCCGGTGCTGGCTGTGCTGGGGATCGCGATTGCTTTGGCGCTGGCGACTCAAGTGGACCGGAGTAAGTCGCTGATACTGGCGGCGACGGTGGGAGCGGCTTTGCTGAATTGGATTTGGGCGCGGATGGCGGATCGCGCGAAAGTTGGCGATTGAGCCTGTGCGCGCTGTGATACTCTCTCGGCGAATGAAATCCTGCACCTTGGCTCTATTCTTGTGCAGCAGTTCTTTGCTGGCTGCTCAAGATTCGCAGACTGCACCCGACCACTTCACTGTTGAAAACAACGTGGCCATACCGATGCGTGACGGGGTGGCGCTGCGGGCGGATGTTTTGCGTCCGGCGGTGGCGGGCAGGTTTCCGGTGTTGGTCTATCGGACTCCCTATGGGAAGGACGCAGCGCAACAGGAGTACACGACCTTTCGCCATGCGGTAGAGCGCGGCTACGCGGTGGTGATCGTTGACGTGCGCGGGCGCTACCATTCGGACGGAGAGTTCCGGCCCTATGAGAACGAAGGTCGCGACGGCTATGACACCGTAGAGTGGGCAGCCGGTCAGCCGTGGTCGAACGGAGCGGTGGGGACGTTTGGACTCTCGTATCCGGGGGCGGTGCAGTGGCTGGCAGCGGTGGAGAATCCTCCGCACCTGAAGGCGATGGTGCCGGCAATGACGTTCTCGACGCCTCAGAATTTCTTCTACGCGGGCGGCACGTGGGATATGTCGTGGATGGAGTGGATCTGGGACAACATTGCCTGGGACACCCGGGTGAAGAAGAATCTTCCGGGCCCACACATGTACGAAGAGGCTCTTACTGCGTGGCAGGTTGAGGGGCCGAAGATGCTGAGCGCTCTGCCGCTGATGGACGTGCCGCAGCTTCAGCAAATCGCGCCGTTTTACTTCGATTGGCTGCGGCATCCGGCGGAAGATCCATGGTGGGATTGGAGTGAACTGCGGAACAAATATGACCGGACGCATGCCGCCGTTCTGAATCTGTCGGCGTGGTACGACGATAACTATGGGCCGGAAGGTGCAACCACGAACTACGCTGGTTTGCTCAAGGCGCGTGCGGGAGAGAAAAATCCGCGAACGCATTTGTTACTCGGTCCGTGGGTGCATGGGGTGGAGAACACGCGCAAGACAAAGTCGGGCGAGCGCGAGTTTGGACCGTCGGCGGCAATCGACTATGACCATGTGGTGCTGAGTTGGATGGATCACTATCTCAAAGGAATCGACAATAGCGTCGAGCGCGAAAAACCGGTGCGCTATTTTGTGATGGGAGCGAATGAGTGGCGCGACTCGGCCGTGTGGCCGCCGCCGAGTCGGACTACTTCGTTTTTCCTGGCGCCTGCCGCCAAGGGAGAGCGAGCAGGCAAACTGGCTGCGAAGCCTGTGGACGGCGGGGAAGGCTTCAGCGAGTTCGTTTCCGATCCTGCCCGCCCGGTGGTGAACGAGTATGGACCTTCCGGTGGCCACGACTACCGCAAACTGGCCGAGCGTGCGGATGTTTTGACATTCGATTCGCCGGTCCTGGACAAGGATACGGAGGTGACGGGTCCGATTCACGCCCATATGTTTGTGGCGTGCGAGTGTCGCGACCTGGACTTGTGGGTGCGCCTTGAGGATGTCTCTTCGGACGGGACGGTGTTCAACTTGATGAGTCCGGGACTGGATGTTTTGCGGGCCAGCTATCGGGATTTCGCTCGCGGACGGCAATGGCTGGAGCCGGGCAAAGTCTACGAGCTCGACCTTGAGAATCTGATCACTAGCAACGTGTTCTTGAAGGGTCACCGGGTGCGAGTACAGATTTTGGGCAGCTTTTATCCGAATTTCTCGCGCAATTTGCAAAGTGGCAGGTCAGAGGTTGAGAGTGCGGAGATGAAGAAAGCTCGCATCCGCGTATATCACGATGCCCTACATCCATCGCAGATTCTGCTGCCACTAATTGGACGAGCCAACTAGATTGGCGGGCGCCGCTCGGTTGCGGACTCAACTTTCTTATGGAGTGGAGGACTCATGGTTAAGGTTCAGCTTGTCTTTAAGGTTCATCTTGTCGGCCTTTTCTTGCTCATCTCCGTCCTTGGATGTTTTGCGCAGCGCGAGGCGGTGCTGAAGCAGATTGATTTGCCTCACTCTTATTACTATCGGGAAATGTATCTGCCGCAGTTGACGACAGGGCCGAGCGCGGTGGCTTGGTCGCCGGATTCTCATAGCCTTGTGTACTCGATGGCGGGCTCGTTGTGGCGGCAGGAGTTGGGCAGCGCGAAAGCGGAGCAGCTTACCGCTGGGCCGGGCTATGACTATCAGCCGGATTGGTCGTCGGATCAGCGGTGGGTGGTGTTTGCCCGCTACGATCACGATGCGGTTGCGTTGTGGTCGCTGGATATGCGGGATGGCAAGACCCGGAAGCTGACGTCCGGCGGCGCGGTGAATCTGGAGCCGCGATTCTCGCCGGATGGAAAACGGCTGGCGTTTGTGTCGACGTCCTATAAGGGACACTTTCATATCTTTGCCGGACGATTCGAAGACGGGTTGCTCAGCGATATGCGGCAACTTACTTCGGAGAATATCAGCTCGCTGCCTCGTTATTACTATAGCAAGGCGGATCACGAGATTAGCCCGGTGTGGACGCGGGACGGCTCGGAGATTCTGTTCGTCTCGAATCGGGGGCACATTCACGGCACGGGCGGATTCTGGAAGATGAAGGCGGAGCCGGGGGCCGAGGCGCACGAGATTCATTACGAAGAGACGAATTGGAAGGCTCGTCCCGATTTTTCTCCGGATGGCAAGCGCATGGTGTATGCCTCGTATCTGGGGCAGAATTGGCATCAGCTGTGGGTGATGCCTGCGGCGGGTGGAGACGCGTTTCCTATTTCGTACGGCGCTTTTGACAACGTGAATCCGCGATGGTCGCCCGATGGGTCGAGGATCGCGCTTATCTCCAATCGAAATGGCAATACCTCGCTGTGGGTGCAGACGATTCCGGGCGGCGGGCAGACGGAGGTGGTGGCGCGCGAGCGGAAATATTTGACGCCGGTGGGGCATATTTCACTTCGCGTGGTGGATGCTGGCGGAACTCCAGTAGCGGCGAGGGTTTTCGTTACCGATGCGAACGGACTGGCCTACGCTCCCGATAACGCTTGGATGCACGCCGACGACAGCTTCGATCGCGGGGAGCGGCGGTTTGAGGCGCACTATTTCGACACTTCGGGCGTGTCTGAGATCGCCGCGCCCGCTGGCGATATCGAAGTGGATGTGATGCGCGGCTTCGAGAATCATTTTGAGCAGCACAAGGTGGAGGTTAAGGCCGATAGTACCGCGACGCTCACGGTCATGCTTGCACCGCTTTCTGGCGCTACGGATGCAACTTCGAATTGGGTGAGCGGCGACGTTCACACGCATATGAACTATGCGGGGACGTATCGGAATACGCCGGCGCATCTGGTGGAGCAGGCGGCGGCTGAAAATTTGGCGATCGTGGAAGATCTGGTGGTGAATAAGGAGCAGCGCATTCCCGACATCGCATATTTCTCGCCGCAACTGGATGCGGCTTCGACTGCGGATCATCTATTGCTGCACGGGCAGGAATATCACACGAGTTATTGGGGACATTTGGGATTGCTGAACCTGACTCGTAACTTCATTCTTCCGGGATACGCGGCTTATCCGAATACGGCGGCTGCCAGCCTTTATCCGGCGAACGCGAACATTGCCGACATGGCGCATGAACAGGACGCGTTGGTGGGATATGTGCATCCTTTTGACAGCTTACCCGATCCGGCCAGGGATGAGTCTCTTACTTCCGAGTTACCCGTGGACGTGGCGCTCGGCAAAGTGGATTACATCGAGGTGGTTGGTTTCTCTGATCATAAGTCGACGGTTGAGGTGTGGTACAAGCTGCTGAATTGCGGTTTTCGGTTGCCCACGGCTGCGGGCACGGATTTCATGGGGAACTACGCTTCGTTGCGCGGGCCGGTGGGGTTGAACCGGGTGTATGCCGAAGTGAAACCCGGCCCGCTGAAGATTGAACCGTGGCTGGCCGCGATCAAGGCGGGGCGGACGTTTGCGACGAACGGGCCGCTGCTCCGGTTCTCGCTGGGCGGGCGGGCGATTGGCGGGGAAGTGCGCCTGGAAAAGAAGCAAGAGGTACGGTTTTCGGCCGAGATGAGTTCGATTGTGCCGGTGGATCATCTGCAAGTCGTCTGTAACGGCAAGGTGGCTCGGGAACTTGCGATGGACAGCAACCGCACTTCTGCGCACGTCCAGGGCTCGATCCCGCTGGAGGCGAGCGGGTGGTGCGTTCTGCGGGCTTTCAGCGACAAGGCGGAGTATCCGATTCTCGATTTGTATCCTTATGCCACGACCAGTCCGGTGTATGTAAGCGTGGCGGGCGCGCCGGTGCGCAGCGCGGCAGACGCGGCTTATTTTGTGGCGTGGATTGACCGGTTAATTGCGGCGGCTCGGAGTCATACTTCGTGGAATACGGAGGCGGAGAAGGAGTTGGTGCTCTCGATGCTGCGGGAAGCGAGAGAGAAGTACGAGGGGATGGTGGAGTAGCCGGATTGGACTCTGAGAGCAAAACAGGCCGAGTCTCACGGAATTACACGGAACGCAATAGCCGGGCTCACGATTTTTCCCGCTAACGGCTGGGTATTTTAACTTCCTCCCGTAAACAGGCGTCGAGATGTTGCCTCATGCGCATCGCTTTTCGCGAAGCCGCCGTGCGACACTCTTTAATGTGGCGTCCCGCAAGTTCGCGGCATACTTTTGGGTTGTCGTCTTGAGCGAAGCGAAAGATCTAGGCATTGCGAAGTCAGATACATAGGTCCTTCGCTTCGCTCAGGATGACAGCATGGGTTTATCCCACGAACTTGCGGGACGCGACACTGAAGCGCTTTCAGGAAGCAAAATTCATGCGCATTGTCATCGCGGGCGGCGGCACCGGTGGGCACGTTATTCCAG
>Ga0209890_10000207_pt1 | contig 27169 bp, 24 predicted proteins | sample OrgsoiDNA2013049_FD_185799 | JGI IMG/M metagenome (GOLD analysis project Ga0209890, IMG submission 185799) | Permafrost soil microbial communities from the Arctic, to analyse light accelerated degradation of dissolved organic matter (DOM) -... | ecosystem: Environmental > Terrestrial > Soil >... | reverse complement strand
AGCGCGGCTGGAGAAGGCGCCGCTCGACATCGATCATCCTTCCTGGGTCGAGGACGACCAGTTCGACATCGACCGCCATATCTTCCGCGGCAGCCTTCCTGCGCCCCACGACCGCGCGACGCTGGAGCGGATCGTCGGCTGGATGCATGCCAAGCTGCTCAATCGCGCGCGCCCGCTGTGGGAGTTCTATGTTTTCGAGGGCATGAAGGACAACGAGATCGGGCTCTATTCCAAGATGCATCACGCCTGCATCGACGGCGGCGCCGGTGCTGCGCTGACCAGCATGATCTACGATGTGACGCCGGTTCCGCGCGTGATCGAACCGCCTGCGGAAAAGGCGAAAGTCGGGCAGGAGCCGCGCGACATCGCCGCCGGCCTCATCGATTCCTATCAGCAGCTCTGGCGTCAGCCGCTCGATGCGTCGGCGGCCGCCAAGGGTATCGATCTGCCGCGCTCGGGAAAAAGCGATCTCGGATCGATCCTGTTCGACAATGCGATGTTCCAGATCGAATCCGCGGTGAAGTTTGCCGGCAGCATTCCCACCATGCTCAAAAGCGTCTCGGATGTGGTTGGCAAGATTTCCGATCCGAAATCGCGCGACAGCATCGCCAGCATGGTGTCGCCGTCGACGATCCTGAACAAATCGATTTCTTCGGAGCGCAGCTTTGCCGGAGTTTCGATCTCGCTGAGCCGGGCGAAAGCGCTGGCCAAGCAAGCCGGCGGCAAGCTGAATGACGTGGTGCTGGCGATTTCGAGCGGCGTGGTCCGGCGCTATTTGCTGGAGCGCGGCGCGCTGCCGGCGAAAGCGATGACGGCCGCGGTCCCGATCTCGCTCCGCGAAGAGGGCAACACCGACGCCAACAATCAGGTGTTTGGCATGATCTGCTCGATCGCCACCAACATCGAGGATCCCAAGGCGCGGCTGGAAGCGATCATCGCGCAATCCACCAAGTCGAAGGAAATGTCGCATCCGCTGCGGGCCCTGATGCCCCAGGTCTCCAACCTCTCGATGCTCGGCGCGCCCATCCTGGTTCAGGTTCTGGCGTTGCTGTACAGCCGCTCCAACCTGTCGGACGTGCTGCCGCCGGCCGCGAACATCACGGTGTCCAACGTTCCCGGTCCGCGGCAGACGCTGTATGCGGCGGGGGCGGAATTGCTGCACATCTTCCCGGTGTCGATCTCGACCCACGGCCTTGCGCTGAACATCACCGTGCAGAGCTACCGCGATCAACTGGACTTTGGCTTTATCGCCGGCGCCAACATCATTCCCCATGTGCAGGTTTTGTGCGACATGGTGCCGGGAGAATTCGCCGCCCTCGAAGCCGCCTTTGCGCCGCCGGCCGATCTCAAGAGCGCGACAGGCTAGAGCATGATCCGGTCAGATCATGCTCGGGAAAAGTGAGACATTGACGATGATAGAAATGCCGCCGCTGCAGTTCGCTGAGACCAACGGCATTCGCATGGGCTATTACGAAGCGGGCCCGAAAACCGATACGCCGCCGGTTATTCTCTGCCACGGCTGGCCGGAGATCGCTTTTTCGTGGCGCCACCAGATCAAGGCGCTGGGCGATGCGGGAATTCGGGTGATCGCGCCGGATCAGCGCGGCTATGGCGCGACCGACCGGCCCGAGCCCGTCGAGGCCTATGACATGGAGCACCTGACCGGCGATCTCGTCGGCCTGCTCAACTACCTCAAGATCGACAAGGCGATTTTTGTCGGCCACGACTGGGGCGGCTTCGTTATCTGGCAAATGCCGCTGCGGCATATCGACCGTGTCGCCGGCGTGGTCGGGATCAACACGCCGCACACCAACCGCGCGCCGGCGGATCCGATCGAACTGTTACGCCAGCGTTTTGGCGAGCAGATGTATATCGTGCAGTTTCAGGATCCGGCGCGCGAACCCGACAGGATATTCGGCAGCCGGGTCGAGCAGACCTTTGACGCCTTTATGCGGAAGCCGGCGCCGCGCAGCGACACCGCGCCGGCCGAGCAGGTCGTCGCCGGCGTCGGCGCTTCGCCCAGACTCAATCTCGCGTTTCCGCAGATGATTGCCGGCTACGACGCCAAGCACGACCCGCGCACGCCGATCCTGTCGCCGGAGGAAAAGAAGGTTTTTGTCGATACCTTCACCCAAACCGGCTTCACCGGCGGCATCAACTGGTACCGCAACATGTCGCGCAACTGGCAGCGCTCGGCAGCGATCGACCACACCGTGCGGGTGCCGGCGCTGATGATCATGGCCGAGAACGATTCCGTGCTGCCGCCGTCCGCGGCCGACGGCATGGAGAAGATCATCCCCGATCTCGAAAAATACCTGGTTCGGGGCAGCGGCCATTGGACGCAACAGGAAAAGCCGGAAGAGGTCAGCGCCAAGCTGATCGAATGGCGTAAACGAAGATTTGGGTGAAGTCACACTCACCGTCATTGCGAGGAGCGAAGCGACGAAGCAATCCACCCTTTCTTTGTGGTCATGGATTGCTTCGCTTCGCTCGCAATGACGGTTGAGGTAACGGCCCGGACCGAGCCAGGAGACAATCACGCAAATGGCGTCCACCAACCGACTGAGCCCGATCCCGCATCCGCCGACCAAGCCGGTGGTCGGCAACATGCTGTCGCTGGATTCGACCGCGCCGGTGCAGCACCTGGTGCGGCTGACCAGGGAGCTCGGACCGATCTTCTGGCTGGACATGATGGGCGCACCGCTGGTGATCGTTTCCGGCCACGATCTCGTCGAGGAACTCAGCGACGAAAAGCGCTTCGACAAGGCGGTGCGCGGCTCGCTGCGCCGGGTGCGCGCGGTGGGTGGCGACGGACTGTTCACCGCCGATACGTCGGAGCCGAACTGGAGCAAGGCGCACAATATCCTGCTGCAGCCGTTCGGCAACCGCGCCATGCAGTCCTACCACCCGAGCATGGTCGATATCGCCGATCAGCTGGTGAAGAAATGGGAGCGGCTGAACGGCGACGAGGAAATCGATGTCGTGCACGACATGACGGCGCTGACGCTCGACACTATCGGGCTGTGCGGTTTCGACTATCGATTCAATTCATTCTACCGGCGCGATTATCATCCATTCGTGGAGTCGCTGGTGCGCTCGCTCGAAACCATCATGATGACCCGCGGCATTCCGCTCGAGGGCATCTGGCTGAAAAAGCGCCGGCAGGAATTGGCGCGAGATGTCGCCTTCATGAACAAGATGGTCGACGAGATCGTCGCCGAACGACGCAGGAACGCGGAAGCCGCCGAAGGCATGAAGGACATGCTCGGCGCCATGATGACCGGCGTCGATCGCGCAACCGGCGAGCAGCTCGACGACGTCAACATTCGCTACCAGATCAACACCTTCCTGATCGCGGGGCACGAGACCACCAGCGGCCTGTTGTCATGCACGCTATACGCGCTGCTGAAGCACCCGGAAGTGCTCAAGAAAGCCTATGAGGAGGTCGACCGGGTGCTCGGCCCCGACACCGACGCCAGGCCGACCTACCAGCAGGTGACGCAGCTCAGCTACATCACGCAGATTCTCAAGGAGGCGTTGCGGCTGTGGCCGCCCGCGCCGGCCTATGGCATTGCGCCGCTCCAGGACGAAACCATCGGCGGCAAGTACAAGCTCAAGAAGAATACCTTCATCACGGTATTGGTAATGGCGCTGCATCGCGACCCCAGCGTCTGGGGACCGAATCCCGATGCGTTCGATCCGGAAAATTTCAGTCGCGAGGCCGAGGCGGCGCGTCCCGTCAACGCCTGGAAGCCGTTCGGCAACGGCCAGCGCGCCTGCATCGGCCGCGGCTTTGCCATGCATGAGGCAGCACTTGCGATCGGCATGATCCTGCAGCGGTTCAAGCTGATCGACATCCATCGCTACCAGATGCACCTGAAGGAAACGCTGACGATCAAGCCGGACGGATTCAAGATCAAGGTACGTCCGCGCAGCGAAAAGGATCGCGGCGTCTATGCCGGCCGCGCCGCGACGACAGCGGCCGCATCGAATGGCGCAGCGGCGCCGCGCGCGCGGACGCGCCCGGGGCACAACACGCCGCTCCTGGTGCTCTACGGATCGAATCTCGGCACCGCCGAGGAACTGGCGACGCGGGTGGCAGATTTGGCCGAGGTCAACGGCTTTGCGACCAAGCTTGCGCCGCTCGATGATTTCGTCGGCAAATTGCCGGAGCAGGGCGGCGTGCTGATCTTCTGCGCCTCCTACAACGGCGCCCCGCCCGACAACGCCACGCAGTTCGTCAAATGGCTCGGCGGCGACTTGGCCGGGGATGCATTTGCAAAAGTGCGCTATGCGGTGTTCGGCTGCGGCAACAGCGACTGGCTTGCGACTTATCAGTCGATCCCGCGCTTCATCGACGAACGGCTCGGCGCGCACGGCGCCAGCAACGCCTATGTGCGCGGCGAGGGCGACGCGCGCGACGATCTCGACGGCCAGTTCGAATCATGGTTCGCGAAACTGCGCCCCCTGGCGGTGAAGCAATTCGGCATCGATAGCAATTTCGATCGCAGCGTCGACGATGAGCCGCTGTACAGAATCGAACCGGTGGCGCCGACGGCGGTGAATGCGATCGTCGCCCTCGGCGGCGCCGCGCCGATGAAGGTGCTGGTCAACGCCGAACTGCAGAACAAGCTCGGGGCCAATGCCTCGGATCGATCGACCCGGCATATCGAGGTGCAATTGCCTTCCGGCGTCACCTACCGGGTCGGCGATCATCTCAGCGTGGTGCCGCGCAACGATCCCGTACTGGTGGATGCGGTGGCGCGGCGCTTCGGGTTTCTGCCCGCGGATCAGATCCGGCTGCAGGTCGCCGAAGGCCGCCGTGCGCAATTGCCGGTCGGCGACACCGTATCGGTCGGGCGATTGCTGTCCGAATTCGTCGAATTGCAGCAGGTCGCGACCCGCAAGCAAATCCAGATCATGTCGGAACACACCCGCTGTCCGGTGACAAAACCAAAACTGCTGGCCTATGTCGGTGACGATGCCGCCGCATCGGAACATTATCGCGCGAACATTCTCGGCAGGCGCAAATCGGTGTTCGATCTCCTGGAAGAACACCCGGCCTGCGAATTGCCGTTCCATGCCTATCTGGAAATGCTGTCGCTGCTGGCGCCGCGCTATTACTCGATCTCGTCGTCGCCGTCGGGCGATCCCTCGCGCTGCAGCGTCACCGTCGGCGTGGTCGAAGCGCCTGCGAGCTCGGGACGCGGTATCTACAGGGGCATCTGCTCGAATTACCTCGCCGGCCGCCGCGCCGGCGAGACGATCCAGGCGACGGTGCGCGAGACCAAGGCCGGCTTCCGGCTGCCCGACGACGCTGCCGTGCCGATCATCATGGTCGGCCCCGGAACCGGCCTTGCGCCATTCCGCGGCTTCCTGCAGGAGCGCGCCGCGCTCAAAGCGGGCGGCGCGGCGCTGGGCCCGGCGATGCTGTTTTTCGGCTGCCGTCACCCCGATCAGGATTATCTCTATGCCGATGAACTGAAGGCGTTCGAAGCCAGCGGCATCACCGGGCTGCATACCGCGTTCTCGCGCGCCGAGGGCCCGAAAACCTATGTGCAGAATCTGGTCGCGGCGCAAAAAGATCGCGTCTGGAGCCTGATCGAAAACGGCGCGATCATCTATGTCTGCGGCGACGGCGGCAAGATGGAGCCGGACGTCAAGGCAGCCCTGGTTGCGATCTATCGCGAACGCAAAGGCGCCGATGCCGATGCAGGGCTGCGCTGGATCGACGATCTCGGCACCAGCAATCGCTACGTGCTCGATGTCTGGGCGGGCGGGTAATCATTTCAGCGGGTCGTCCCGGCGAAGGAGCTTGTGAGTATATCTTCCGACCTTATCCTGAGGAGCCATGCGCAGCATGGCGTCTCGAAGGACGGCCGCACGTCCCCAGCCATCCTTCGAGACGCCGCTTCGCGGCTCCTCAGGATGAGGTCAGTATCCTTCACAAACTCGTTCGACGCTTACGCCGCCTCGGCCGCCGCGCCGTGGGCGTGCTTGTCGATGGCGTCGATGATCTCCGGCCACATCGGGATCGGCAGCGCGTGGCCCATGCCTTCGATCATCATAAGCTTGGCGCCGGGAATCGAGGCGGCGGTGTCCTTGCCGCCTTCGGGGCGCACCAGGGGATCGGCCGTGCCGTGAATCACCAGCGTCGGCGCCGTGACCGACGCCAGCCGCGCCTTGCGGTTGCCCGCGGCGAGGATGGCGCGGAGCTGCCGTCCGACGCCGGCGGGATTGAGTCCGCGCGCATAGGTGCGCTCGGCGCGGGCGCGATCGAGCGATTCGTCCAGCGGGAAGCTGCCGACGCGCAGGATCTTCCAGGTCTGCGCGAAGCGCGCGTAGAATTCCTCCTGGGTGGCGGGCGGCGGGGCCATCAGCATGGCGGAGGCCTCGCGGGTCGGCGGCGGCACTTTTGGATTGCCCGTCGTCGACATGATCGAAGTGAGCGAGCGCACCCGCTGCGGAAACGATATCGCCAGTTCCTGGGCGATCATCCCGCCCATCGACGCCCCGACCACATGCGCCGACTTGATGCCGAGCACATCCATCAGGCCGATGACGTCCTCTGCCATGTCGGACAGCTTGTAGGGCGCGGCGATCGGAATCTTCAGGAACCGCAGTTTGAGCAACTCGACCGGGCCAAGGCGCTTGCCGCCGGTCATCTTGCTGGACTTGCCGATATCGCGATTATCGAACCGGATGACGCGAAAGCCGCGCGCCGCGAGCTGCCAGCAGAAATCGTCATCCCAATGGATCATCTGGGCGCCCAGCCCCATGATCAGCAGCATCGGTTCCGCGCCGGGCTCGCCGAAGATCTCGTAGCAAAGGTCGATGCCGTTGGCGCGGGCAATCTGCGCCGGCTGATGGGCGAGTACGTTCACCTTGGATTTCCCTCAAATCGTTCTGTCAGGATTTATGGCACGGTTTCGTGCACCGCAGAAGGCTTGCGAACGGCAGGGAGGCTGACAAATCGACCCCGCGACGTTGACCGCCCTCGCGCAACAGTGTGATATGATTAGGCGGGGGGACGTCAAACCGGGGCGCCAATGGCAGACAAGAGCAACGATCCGGTCGCGATCTGGCAAAACATGATCGGCGAGATGGAGAAGGGGTTCAACGCCTTCGCCACCAGGGCCATGGAGTCGCCGGAATTCAGCAAGGTCGTCAATCAGGCCGGCGGGGCTTCGGCAGGCGCGCTAAAGCAGCTCGGCGAGATGATGGAGAAATATCTCGTCGGCATGAACCTGCCGAGCCGGGCGCAGATGGTCAGCATGGCCGAGCGGCTGCAGTCGATCGAGGGGCAGCTCAACGAGATCAAGGCGATGCTGCATCAGATCCACAGCAATCCGGGCGCGCCGGCGGGCGGGCCTGCGGCAGCACCCAGGCCGCCGCGTACCAAACGTCCGCCGTCCGCGGTCGGAGAGCAAAAATGAACGCCGCCGCGGGCCTGGATCTTCAATCCATCCCGGACCGGATTCAGGCGGAAGTGCAGCGTGCGATTCAACGCAGCATCAAGGGTGTTGAATATATCGCTTCGTCGGGACCCTCGCTCGGATCGACGCCGAAGGACATCCTGAGCGTCCGCGGCACGATGAATCTTTATCATTACCGGCCGCTCTCGGACGAGATCTACCGCGTGCCGATCCTGATCGTGATGGCCACCACCAATCGCGGCTACATCCTCGATCTGGTGCCCGGCCAGAGTTTCATCGAGTTTCTGTTGAAGCGCGGTTACGACGTCTACATGCTGGACTGGACCGCGCCGAAGCCGGAAGAGAAGTCGTTGCGGATGGAGGATTACGTTCTCGACTTCATCCCGGATTGCGTCCGCCGCGTGCAGCAGGATTCCGGCGAGATCGATGTCACGGTGATCGGCTATTGCTTCGGCGGCGTGCTGTCGTTGCTGTACGGCTCGGTCTTCGCCGGCGGCCCGATGAAAAATCTGATCTGCTTCACCACCCCGGTCGATTTCCGCGAGATGAAGCTGTTCCAGAACTTTTCGGACAAACGCTATTTCGACGTCGACAAATTGATCGACAGCGTCGGCAATGTCCCGCCCGAGATGATCCTTTCATCTTTCGAGATGTTGCGGCCGGCATCGCGCGCGGCGAGCCAGATCCAGTTGTGGGAAAACATCTGGAACGACGAATACGTCAAGTCGTACCGCATGTTCGACCGCTGGGCCACCGATACGCTGCCGCTGGCCGGCGAGTATTTCCGCGCCATCACCAAGGACCTGATGTGGGAAAACAAGCTCTACAACGATACCATGTCGGTCGGCGGCCGGCCGGTGGATATCGCCAAGATCACGGTGCCGATCCTGCACGCGGTCGCCGAGCACGATCACATCGTTCCCTATGACGCCGCAAAACCCTTGATTCAAAAGATCGGCTCGACCGACAAGGAAGAGGTGATGCTGAAGGGCGGCCACGTCAGCCTCGTCGCCGGCGCCAATGCCATCAAGCGGTTATGGCCGAAACTGGATTCCTGGCTAGGTGAGAGATCGACATGAGCGACACACCTTCGTATCCTCAGCATGCCAGGACCGATGCCGGCGATATTGAATTTCGTCTGATGTCCCGCTCCGATGAAGCCGCGGTGCTCGAATTCGCGCAAAAGCTTCCCACCCACGATCTCTTGTTCTTGCCGAGCAATATCAGCCAGCCGAAGGTGCTGTCGGCCTGGATCAATGAAATCGAGCGCGGCGACATCACCAGCCTGCTGGCGGTGAAGCAGGGCAAGGTGGTCGGTTGCGGTACGCTGGTGCGAGATCCGCATTCGTGGTCGCCGCATGTCGGCGAGATCCGAATGGTCGTGTCGCAGGATGTTCGCGGCCAGGGCGTCGGACGGGCGCTGTCGCAGCAAACCTTCGCGCTGGCGTTGGGGGCCGGCCTTGAAAAGCTTTCGGTGCAGATGACGGTCGATCAGCAGGCGGCGATCGCGCTGTTCGAAAGCCTCGGCTTCAAGGCCGAAGCGCTGCTGCGCGACCATGTGCAGGATGTCGAGGGCAGGAAGCATGACATCGTCGTGCTCGGTCATAATGTGCCGCAGGTCCGCGCGCAGATGGAGGCCTACGGGCTGCCGGACGCCGTGCAGCATTAGGTCCGGTCGACCGGTTACAAGACGGTTGCGCGACGACCGTGCCGGGCGGTCAGGCGCAAGAAGGTCACATATCCGGATCATGCTCGGCACATCTCGAATGTGCCGGTGCGATGACCCCAAAACTGACAGTTTGGTACAACACCAGATGTCCGGTGTGTAGCGCCGGCATCGACTGGCAGCAGCATCGGCTGGTTCGCGCCGCCCGGTCCGGCGCGATCGACTTTCGCGACATCAATATCGAGCCGGATGCGCTCTCGGGCTTCGGCATTGGGGTCAACGATATCAGGCGCCGGCTGCATGCCGTCGATGCCGAGAACCGGCTCTATGCGGGAATCGACTGCGCGATCGCGATTTGGCGGCGAACCCCCGGCGACTTCTGGCTCGGGCGGCTCGTTGGCCTGCCGGTGATCCGGCCGGTTGCCGGCTTTGTGTACGACCGGTTTGCAGATGTGTTGTACGCGTGGAATCGGTGGAAGGGCCGTTGGTAGGGCGGCGAAGCCCGATTGTTGGGCTCGGCCGCTTAATTCATTAGCGGATCACAAATTCGTGATATCGCACCGCAACATTGATGTTGCGATGCACCATTAACTATGGCACAACCATCTCGCCCCGGGCCAATCCGGACGGGGTGAGCCCATAGCTCAAAACCTGAGGATGGAGAAACCCAATGACCACCGAAACCAATTCCGTGCTGAATTCCGTCAAGGAAGCCTTCGCACCCGTCACCGACGCGCTCAAGAACCTTCAGAACCTGGAAGTTCCCGAGGCTGCCCGTGACTTCGTCAAGAAGACTGCAGGCACCGCCAAAGAGCGTGCTGCCGACCTGCACGCCGGCACCGAGAAGGTGACCGACGCGATCGAAACCGCCGTTGCCGGTTCGGTCTCCGAGGCCGCCAAGATCAGCCGCAACATTCAGCAGGCGATCTATCAGGACACCGAAGCCTTCTTCGCAGGCATCGACAAGCTGGCTTCCGCCAAGTCGCTGAACGAGGCGGTTCAGATCCAGTCCGAGATGGTCCGTGCGCGCGGCGAAGTGTTCATGTCGCGGGCCAAGTCCACCACCGAATATCTCGGCAAGCTCGTCGCCGACGGTGCGAAGTCCGCCCAGGACAACCTGTCCAAGGTCGCGACTTACGGCAAGACCGCCTGATCGCTTTGCATTAGGATCAGTCGATCGGCAGATCATTCAAAGGCCCGCTTCGCGCGGGCCTTCTTTTTGACCGGCGGTGTTGACTGGCGCATTGGGGCGCAGCCTGATCTCTGCCGTCATTCCGGACGACGCAAAGCGGCGATCCGGAATCTCGAGATTCCGGGTTCGTGCTTCGCACGCCCCGGAATGACGGCGATGGGCGCGTCGCGGTATGGTTGAACCCCGTCAACTCTGCGGAAGTCTTCATGACCGTCTCCGGCACATTCTCGTTCGACGCTCCCGGCGACGCCGCGCGTGCGGCCGAACTGCGGCGGGTCAAGGCGCTGGCCACGCTGGTGCTGGCGAGTACGTTCGCGGTGTTCATCGCAGCCAAGGCGTTGCTGCACGTGCATCCGGCGTTCGGTTTCGTCGCGGCGTTCGCCGAAGCCGCGACCATCGGCGGCCTCGCCGACTGGTACGCGGTGGTGGCGCTGTTCCGCAGGCCGCTGGGATTGCCGATCCCGCACACCGCGATCATCCAGGCCAACCAGCACCGCATCGCCGACAAGCTCGGCGAATTCATCGAGGTGCATTTTCTTGAGGCGGCCCCGGTCGATGCCAAACTGCGCCAGATCGATTTTGCCACTTTCATCGCCGACTGGCTGCGTGACCGCAAGCGCAGCACGGACCTTGCCCGCTTCACGCTGCGTCTTTTGCCCGAGGCGTTTTCAGCAACCGAAACCTCGGGCCTGATGACCTTCATCACCCGCCGCATCACCACGCAGTTGCAGTCGATCGACCTCGCGCCGCTTGCCGCCGGCACGCTGCGGGCGTTCGTGGCGGAGGGGCGGCATCAGGGCCTGCTCGATGACATGCTTCGCGCGGTCCATCGGACGCTGACCGAGCCGGAAACGCTGGCTGTCATCCGCGCAAAAATCCGCGGTGAATTGCCGACGCTGCTAAAACTCTATCGCGCCGACAAATTCCTGGTGAACAGGATCGTCGCCGCCGCGACCGCGTTTTTCGAGGAGGTGCGCAACGATCCCAATCATCCCTTCCGCGGCGAGTTCGATTCCATGCTGCTCTCGTTCGTGGACCGGCTCGGCAGCGATCCTGCCATGTCGGATCGCATCGACGGACTGAAACGCGAGCTCCTGGCGCGGCCCGAACTCGGCGACCTCGCGCGCAACATCTGGTCGAATGCACGATCGTTCATCGAACGCAGCGCCAGCGGCGAGACCCAGGTGCTGCAGCATCACCTCGCCGGAATGTTCGTCGGAGCAGGCGAGGCGCTCGCAGGGGATTCGGAGTTGCGGGGCGAGATCAACCAGGGTCTGGTGGCCGTGTTGCGAAGCTTTATCGCCGATCAGAAGAGCGGGGTCTCGAGCTTCATCTCCGACCAGGTCAAGGCCTGGGACATGGGGCAGCTGATTTCGCTGATCGAGATCAACATCGGCAAGGATCTGCAATACATCCGCTTCAATGGCTCGCTGATCGGCGGCCTCGCGGGATTGGGACTTTACAGCATTGAACTTTTGCTGAGGCTGCTGTGACTATTAAATCACTGGGCCCGTTTTAACGGTGGAGATCTATTTTCCCATGGCGGGTCGCCCGCTTGAATGACGGGATCTGCGCCTTAGCTTGTTCAAGGGCTTGTTGTATTGCGGAACGATTGCACGAAATTCGCGTATTCACTTCGCGTATTCACATTGACCGGTTCGACCCAGCTTCCAGAGGAAATACGATGTCCGCCACTGCACAGACGCTGCGCCCGCCATCCAAAACCCTGATGTTTCTGGAGGGGCGGGCCATCCACGAACTGGGTGCGTTTATCGGCGCATTGCCGCTGCTCAGCCTGGCGCCAAATGGCGACGGTCATCCGGTACTGGTGCTGCCCGGGCTGGTGGCTTCGGATAGCTCGACGCGCCCGCTGCGGCACTTTCTGAAGACCCGCGGCTACGCGGTCAGCGGCTGGCGGCAGGGCCGCAATCTCGGCCTGCGCGACGGCGTGCAGAACGCGATGATCGATCTGGTGCATGAGCTCAGCGATACCAACGGGCGCAAGATCAGTCTCGTGGGCTGGAGCCTTGGCGGCCTCTATGCGCGCCAGCTGGCGAAGATGATGCCGGGCAGGGTGCGCTCGGTCATTACGCTGGGCAGTCCGTTCGCCGGTAATCCCAAGGCGACCAATGCCTGGCGCGTCTATGAGCTGGCGAGCGGCCGCCGCGCCGACGAGGAGGACGGACAATTCGGAGGGGCGCTTTCAGAGATGCCGCCGGTGCCGACCACCGCGATCTTCAGCCGCACCGACGGCATCTGCGCCTGGCAGGGCTGCGTGGAAAAGACCTCCGCGATGTCCGAAAGCATCGAGGTCGAAAGCAGCCATTGCGGCATGGGTCATCATCCCGCCGCCGTCTACGCGGTGGCCGATCGTCTGGCGCAGCCGGAGGGCAAGTGGGCGCCGTTCGACCGCAGCGGCTGGCGCAGCCTGGTCTATCCCGATCCGGCAAGGTAAGTGCCGCGGGTCGGCGTTGTTGTGAATCCTTCAAAACGCGCTATGCGTTTCGGATGGCGCATCCGCTTTCTCGCATCATCCAACAGCTCAAACGCGAACCCTCGCGCACCGGCTCGATCGTCATCACGCTGTTCGGCGATGCCATCGTGCCGCGCGGCGGTTCGGTCTGGCTCGGCACCTTGCTGGAGTTCTTCGGGACGATCGACATCGACAGCGGCGTCGTGCGCACGGCGATGTCGCGGCTCGCCACCGACGGCTGGCTCGAGCGCAGCAAGGTCGGCCGCAACAGTTTCTACCGGCTGGTGAAGAAAGGGCGGCAAACCTTTGATGCCGCAACCAAACATATCTACGATCCGCAACCGTCCGATTGGACCGGACGGTTTGAGCTTCTGTTGATCGGCAACGGCGAGGATCGCGACGCTTGCCGCGAGGCGCTGAAAAATGCCGGCTTTGGCAGCCCGCTGCCGGGCGTATGGGTCGCGCCGTCGGGCGTGCCCGTCCCGGAAGAAGCTTCGCGCGCAATCCGTCTGGAAATTTCCGCCGAGGACGACAGCGGCCGGCGCTTGCTGCGCGAAAGCTGGCCGCTCGATCGCACCGCCGACGCCTATTTGAAATTCATGAAAACGTTTGAGCCGTTGCGCGGCTGGATCGGCCGTCGCGGGCGCCTCACGGATATCGACGCGTTCACGGCGCGGATTCTGCTGATCCACTATTACCGGCGGGTGGTGCTGCGCGATCCGCTGCTGCCGACGGCTTTATTGCCGGCCGATTGGCCGGGAAGGGCGGCACGCCAGCTCTGTGGCGAGATCTATCGCGGGCTGCTTCCCGCGTCCGAACAATGGCTTGACCGGAACGGTTCCAACGAAGCCGGCGCGCTGCCAAAAGCCGGCGGGGAGCTGGCGCGCCGCTTTGGCGATACGTGATTGTGTTACAAAAATAGCTTGAATTTATAATATTTTGTTATATGTTGTGTGAGCTCCCTTGGAGACCGGCCATGTACACGCAGGCGCTCAACACCTCCGAAGCCGAAGGGCCAAATATCGAGGACGCCGCGCGCGCCGCGCAGTTTCAGGCACGCATCGACGCCGACGATCGCATCGAGCCGAACGACTGGATGCCGGCGGCCTATCGCAAGACGCTGACGCGGCAGATTTCACAGCATGCGCATTCCGAAATCGTCGGCATGCTGCCGGAAGGCAACTGGATCACGCGCGCGCCGTCGCTGCGCCGCAAGGCGGCCTTGCTCGCCAAGGTGCAGGACGAGTGCGGCCACGGACTTTATCTTTATGCCGCGGCCGAGACGCTGGGCGCCTCGCGCGAGGAACTGGTCGATCTGATGCTGGCCGGCAAGGCGAAGTATTCCTCGATCTTCAATTATCCGACGCTGACCTGGGCGGACATCGGCGCGATCGGCTGGCTGGTCGACGGTGCGGCCATCATGAACCAGATTCCGCTCTGTCGTTGCTCCTACGGTCCCTATGCGCGCGCCATGATCCGAGTCTGCAAGGAGGAATCCTTTCACCAGCGCCAGGGCTTTGAGATCATGCTGACGCTTTCGCGCGGCTCGGAGGAGCAGAAGGCGATGGCGCAGAGCGCGCTGAACCGCTGGTGGTGGCCGGTGCTGATGATGTTCGGGCCGCCCGACAAGGCCAGCCAGCACAGCGACACCTCGACCAAATGGAAAATAAAACGCTTCTCCAATGACGAGCTGCGCCAAAAATTCGTCGATGCCACGGTGCCGCAGGCGCAATATCTCGGACTGACCATTCCCGATCCCGGCATGAAGCAGAACGCGGCGGGCAACTGGGAATACAGCGCCATCGACTGGAGCGAATTCAACGCGGTTCTCGCCGGCAATGGCCCGTGCAACCGCGACCGGTTGGCGGCGCGGCGCAAGGCGCATGATGACGGTGCCTGGGTGCGCGACGCAGCCCAGGCCTATGCCGAAAAGCGCAAGCAAAGACTTAACGCGCAAGCCGCGTAAAAATCCAGGGAGGTGATGATGGCCACGCCGAACACGCCGCTGTGGGAAGTCTTTATTCGCGGCCGCAACGGGCTCGCGCACAAGCACGTCGGCTCGCTGCACGCGACCGACGCAACGCTGGCGCTGCAGGCCGCGCGCGACGTCTACACAAGGCGCGGCGAGGGGCTGTCGATCTGGGTGGTATCCTCCAGCGCGATCACCGCCTCCGATCCATCCGAGAAGGGCATGATGTTCGAACCGGCGGAATCCAAGATCTACCGTCATCCGACATTTTACGACGTGCCCGACGAAGTCGGACATATGTGATTCTCTTCCGTCATTGCGAGCGCAGCGAAGCAATCCATCGCCCAGGAAAGAATGGATTGCTTCGTCGCTTCGCTCCTCGCAATGACGGGCAAGCAGGTTATTGACCATGGCTATCGCATCCATTTCTGTCTCCGAGACGCCGCTGGTGCTGTATGTGCTGCGTCGCGCCGACGACGCCCTGGTCCTGGGGCATCGGCTGTCGGAATGGTGCGGCCATGCGCCGATGCTCGAAGAGGACATGGCGCTGGCCAATATGGGCCTCGATCTGCTCGGACAGGCGCGCGAGCTTTATTCCTACGCAGCTGATGTCGAAGGCAAGGGCAACGACGAGGACAAGTTCGCTTACCTGCGCGACGTCAGGCAGTATCGCAATCTCTTGCTGCTGGAACAGCCGAACGGCGATTTCGCGCGCACCATGGTGCGGCAGTTTTTTTACGCAGGCTTTGCCGACCTCTATTGGCGCGCGATGATGAAGTCGGGCGACGCGACGCTGGCGGCGATCGCGGCGAAGTCCGAGAAGGAAAGCGCCTATCATCTGCGGCATTCGTCGGAATGGATGGTCCGGCTCGGCGACGGCACCGAGGATAGCCATCGCCGCGCGCAGACCGGGCTGGACGATCTCTGGGCTTTTACCGGCGAGATGTTCGAAGTCGACGACAGCGAGCGGGTTCTGATCGATACCGGCATCGCGGTCGACCCTGAAAGCTTGCGTCCGCAATGGACCGAGACGGTTTTGGCCGTTGTAGGTGAAGCAACGCTGGCGCTGCCCAAGAGCGACTGGATGCAGCAGGGCGGCCGCAGTGGCCGGCACAGCGAGCACCTCGGGCATCTGCTCAGCGAATTGCAATCGGTGCAACGCACGTTCCCGGGTGCGACATGGTGACCGCTGTGCTCGACGATGCCGGGCTGCGGCAACGCGCGTGGGATACCGTGGCTTGTGTGGTCGATCCCGAGATCCCGGTTTTGACCATCGCCGATCTCGGCGTGCTCCGCGACATCGCGGTGAATGATGGTTGCGTCGAGGTCGCGATCACGCCGACCTATTCCGGCTGCCCGGCGATGAACATGATCGCACTGGAAATCGAGCTGGCGCTGGATCGCGCGGACTTTCGCCATTCAAAAGTGCGCATTGTGCTGTCACCGGCCTGGACCACCGACTGGATGAGCGATGACGGCCGCCGCAAGCTCAGGGAATATGGCATCGCGCCGCCGCAGGCGGGGAGTGGACGCCGCGCGTTGTTCGGCGTGCAGCAGGTGGCGTGCCCGCAATGCGGCTCCGGGGATACCGAGGTTCTGTCGGAATTCGGCTCGACCTCCTGCAAGGCGCTGTGGCGCTGCAACAGCTGCCGCGAACCTTTCGACTATTTCAAGTGTCACTGAGATCGTACGCCGTCATTGCGAGCCAACGGGTCGGCGCGAACGCGCCGCCCGATGACAGGCTCCGCGAAGCAATCCATCGAGCCGCAACAGCAAGAGTGGATTGCTTCGTCGCTTCGCTCCTCGCAATGACGCAAGCGAAGTCATAGGTTTGAGCGCCGGAAAGTTCCCATGTCCCACGCACCGCGTTTTCATCGCCTGGCCGTCAACGAGCTGCGCCGCGAGTCCGCCGACGCAGTGTCGCTGACGTTTGCGATTCCGCAAGCGCTCGCGGACGACTACCGCTTTTCTCCCGGGCAATATCTGACCTTGCGCACGATGATGGACGGCGAGGAAGTGCGCCGCTCCTATTCGATCTGCTCCGGCCCCGATGACGGCGAATTGCGCATCGCGGTGAAGAAGGTCGACGGCGGCGCGTTTTCCAACTGGGCCGCCGACGAGCTGAGAGAAGGCGACCAATTCGATGTGATGACGCCGACCGGCCGCTTTGGCGTGGCACCCGCGCCGGGCGAGGCGCGGGTCTATGCCGGTTTCGCGGCCGGTTCCGGCATCACGCCAATCCTGTCGATCGTGAAGGGCGTGCTGGCGCGCGAGCCTGAGAGCCGGTTCTTTCTGTTTTACGGCAATCGTTCGACCGAGGGCATGCTGTTTCGCGAGACGCTGGAGGAGTTGAAAGACCGTTTCATGCAGCGGTTTTCGCTGTTCCATGTGATCTCGGGCGAGGAGCAGGACATCCCGATCCTGCATGGCCGGCTCGACGGCGCGAAGGTGAGGGTGCTGCTGCGCTCGTTGGTTCCGGCTGCTGATGTCGATCATGTCTTCATCTGCGGCCCCATCGGCATGAGTGAAGACATCGAAGTGACCTGCCGCGACATCGGCATTGCCGCGGACCGCATTCACGTCGAGCGCTTTGTGTCGGAGTTTGGCGGCAAGCCGCGTCCGAAAGCTGTTGTATCGGTGAGCGCGCCGCCGAAGGCGCTAGCCTCGCTGATCATCGACGGTAAACGCCGCGAGGTGCCGGTGGCGGAGGGCGAGGCCATTCTCGATGCGGCGTTGCGCGCCGGCATGGATCTGCCGTTCGCCTGCAAGGGCGGCATGTGCTCGACCTGCCGCGCCAAGCTGGTCGAGGGCGAGGCGCAGATGGAGGTGAACTACTCGCTGGAGCCATGGGAGCTCAAGGCGGGATTTATCCTCACCTGCCAGGCGCGGCCGACCTCGGACCGTGTCGTGGTGGATTATGATCATGTTTAGCGCGCCGATGTTCAACCTTCGTCATTCCGGGATGCGCCCTCTTGGCGCAGGCCCGGAATCCATACTCCCGGTCGTGGTTATGGATTCCGGGCTCGCGTTTCGCGCGTCCCGGAATGACGCCTAACTCTTCGGCGCCGGCGCCGAACCCAGCAAAACCTCGATCGAAAGCCCGAGCCCGAGCAGTTTTGCGTCGCTGCCGACGGGACCGTCGATCTCTATTCCGACCGGCAGGCCACCCGGCGTCATGCCTGCGAACAACGACAGGCCGGGAAGGCCGGCATTGCTGCCGGGATCGGTGTTGCGGATCATGGTATCGAATGTCGGCACCGGATTGCCACCGTTGATCGACATCTCGCCTGATCCCTTTTCCGCATCGATCGCGGGTGCCGGGGCGATCGTGGTCGGAAACAGGATGGCGTCGAGACTATTGTCGCGGAAATACGCTTCATAAATCTTCTGCAGCGCCGGCCGCTGCACGTCGATCGCATCCGGATAGGCGGCGCCGAAGGCGTCCGCGGTGATGGCGCCGAACGCGCCCGCAACGTCGGGGCTGGCGATTTGGCCGGCAATGTCGGCGAGCGAAATGCCTTCGATGCCGGAAGCCTTCAGATAGGCGGGAATATCGGCAATCGGTTCATGCAGCGCGACCACGAACGATACCTTGCCGTTCTGCTCGAACAGTCCAGCCGTGTCGGCGTCGACCAGAACCACGCCCGCGCCCGCGAGTTTTGCGCACGCGGCTTTCGCCACCGCTTCGACGTCGCGATCAAGCCCGCTCCAGAACGAAGCGGGAATGCCGAGCCGCTTGCCGCGCAATGGCTCCGCCTGGGCCATCGGGTTGCCCGTGACGACGGAATCGAGCAACGCCACATCCGCGACGGTGCGGCCCATCGGCCCGACGGTGTCGCGGGTGTGACTGATTGGGACCACCAGGTTGGCATCGTCGTAGCGCCGCTGCGCGCCGCCATTGCCGACCGACGGCCGCAAGCCCACGGTACCGGTCAGCGCCGCCGGCACCCGGGTCGAGCCGCCGGTATCGGATCCGAGGCCGCACGTAACAATGCGCGCCGCGATCGCTGCCGAGGTTCCGCCCGATGAGCCGCCGGGGATCCGGGTCTTGTCATAGGGATTTTTCACCGGCCCGGCGAAGGACGACAGATTGGTGCTGGTGATCCCGAATGCGAGTTCATGCATGTTGGTCTTGCCGATGACGATGGCGCCGGCATCCAGCAATTTCTGCAGCGACGGCGCATTCTTGGTTGGCCGCGCATGCTGCAGCGCCGGCGTGCCGCCCGATGTCGGCATGTCCGAGGTGTTGATGTTGTCCTTGACCACGATAGGCAGACCGGCGAGGGCGCCTCGCTTCTCGCCGGCATCGACCCGAGCCGCTGCCGCCAGCGCGCCATCCTTGTTCAGGACTATGAAGGCGTTGAGGTCTCGAAACTGCTCGGCGCGTTCGAGCGCGGACCGCACCGCACTGAAGGCGGTGATCTTCCCGGTGCGGATGTCGGCGACGATCTCGGCGGCGGTAGGCAAGCTGGAATTGGCCATTGCGGAGCTCATGGGTCCGAGGGAAGGGCGCGCGGCGGCGATCGATCATATCAGGATATCGCGGCGTGAGGGACTGCCGGGCGTCGGCCGCTCCCTCCGTGCTCCGGCGTCTATTCCTTCGGCCGCTTGTCGAATACGCGTCTCGCCTTGCCGAGCGAGCGTTCCAGCGTCTCGGGCGCTACCGCGCGGATGCGCGCCGATATGCCGATGGTGTTCTTGATATGGGCGCTGACGCGCTCGGCATGTTCGATCAACCCGCTGCCGTCCCAGCGCTCGGGGCGCGCTTCCGCCAGCACCGTCATCTCGTCCATCCGCCCTTCGCGGGTCAATTCGATGATGAAATGACCGCCGCACCAGTCGGTGGCGAGCAGCGCTTCCTCGATCTGGGTCGGGAACACGTTGACGCCGCGCAGGATGATCAAGTCATCGGAACGCCCGGTGACCTTCTCCATCCGCCGCATGCCGGGCCGTGCGGTGCCCGGCAACAGCCGCGTCAGGTCGCGGGTGCGGTAGCGGATCACCGGAAACGCTTCCTTGGTCAGCGAGGTGAAAACAAGCTCGCCCCTTTCGCCGTCCGCCAACACTGCGCCGGTCTCGGGGTCGATCACCTCAGGATAGAAGTGATCCTCCCAGACATGCAGGCCGTCTTTGCTCTCGACGCATTCCTGCGCGACGCCGGGGCCGATGACTTCGGACAGGCCGTAAATATCGGTGGCGTCCATCTCGAACGCCGCTTCGATCTCGGCGCGCATCGCGTTGGTCCAGGGTTCGGCGCCGAAGATGCCGAACTTCAACGACGATTTACGCGGGTCGAGGCCCTGTCTTTTGAATTCGTCCGATATCGCCAGCATGTAGCTCGGCGTCACCGTGATGATGTCGGGCTTGAAATCGTTGATCAGTTGCACCTGCCGCTCGGTCATGCCGCCGGAAACCGGCACCACGGTGCAGCCCAATCGTTCCGCGCCGTAATGCGCGCCGAGGCCGCCGGTGAACAGGCCGTAGCCATAGGCGTTGTGCAGGATCATGCCGGTGCGGCCGCCCGCGGCCCGGATCGAGCGCGCCATCACATCCGACCACATCTCGATATCGGCCCGGGTATATCCGACCACGATCGGCTTGCCGGTGGTGCCGGAGGAGGCATGAACCCGGACCAGTTTTTCGCGCGGCACCGCGAACATATTGAACGGATAGTTGTCGCGCAGATCGGCTTTCGCGGTGAACGGAAATTTGCTCAAATCAGACAGTTGGCGAAAATCCTGAGGCTTCACGCCGGCCTTATCGAATGCTTTCCGGTAATGCGCGACGTTGTCGTAAGCGTGCGCCAGCGTCCAGGCCATGCGCTTGGTCTGCAGGGCGATGATTTCGTCGCGCGATGCGCGCTCGGCGTCATCCATGTCGGCGCGATAGCTGCCGGGCTTGAATTGCTGGTTCGTCGAAGCCATCGCGCGTTCCCCTGAGATCAGCGGTTCATTTCAGCTCATTTTGATTTGGCATCGGGTTCAACGGAGGGCACCCACGCGCCGCCGACGGTGCGGGAATGGCCGCGCAATTCGGCAATCGCGGTTTCATCGACGGTGACCCGCACATCGTAAATTCCGGAACGCCCGGTGCGCGAAATCTCGCGAGCCGTCGCTGTCAGGACGTCGCCGAGCTTGCCCGGCCGAATGAAGGAGATGTTGCACTGCGCAGCGACCGCGCGTTCGTTGTGGGAGTTGCAGGCAAAGGCGAACGCCGAATCCGCCAGCAGGAAGATGAAGCCGCCATGGGCGATGCCGTGGCCGTTGACCATGTGCGGCTTGACCGTCATCGTCAGCGTGGCTTCGCCCGGCTTGATCTGCAGGATCTCCATCCCGAGACCCTTGCTGGCGTCGTCGTCCTTCCACATCGCCTCGGCGCAGGCGCGCGCGAGATCGTCGGGCGAAAGCGTGGTCTTGACGTTCACCGAGGTCTCCCCGCGAATTTCCGCGGCCGCCCGTCGATCAGGATCGGATCCAAGACATTCTCCCCAAGACATTCTCCCCAAGGCGCGCTCTGAGTTCGCCTCCCGGCTTGTTGGAACAAGCCCGCCTGAAGCAACCCAACAAAAATGACCTTGTTTTGTTGGGCCGGTGGAAGGCTGCAGCCTAGCACCCCCCTGCAGAAAAAAGCCAATCCACCACAGAGGTCCCGGCAGGAACCAGGCCTTTTTCTTGGGGCCACGGCCGCCACTCTCTATGTACGGACCCGGCGAACCGGTCTCATACAGGTCTGGCATCTAGGATCACGGGCTGACATCAAGCTGGAACCGCCGCCACTGGCCGCGACTCTCCGAGCCCACAGCCCGTCGAAACGTTTCGGCCGTTCGCCGTAACGTTACGGCCATTCTCGCTGGGCGACGTCAATAGATCGGCAAAGGGGGGCGCTGATCCACCAAGAAGCTGCGTTCCGAGCCGCCGCAACACGAGCAACCCTACAAGCGCCGGATGTTGTTAGGGGCGCGGTGGACGTCATGCGACGGGCTGGCACTCCAACCAAATCAGTTTCAGAGCGAAGTCGCGGCGCTCGCTCACACCCTCTCGATGCCGGTCGGCGCGGTCATCGCATCGCTCGATGCGCTGATCAAGCGCGGGCACCTGCAGCGCATCACCGGCAACACAAACCGGTTGCGGCCACCGGCTCGGTGATCATTCTAAACCGCAGTGCAGCGGCGGTTCAACTTCAAGCGTCCGAAGCAATCGCCTATGGTGAGCGACATCCGCACCGGTTTTCATACACGTAAGCGCGCCGGTCATCCCACCCTGACGTGTGCAGATCCTCATGCTCCAGAGCCACCGTGCCACCAACAATGGCCTCCAGCTCTGCATCCGTCAGTCCGCAAATTTCGTTGTTCAACTTGAACATGGTCATTCTCCCTGATTGTCCGGGATGCGGAGCATCCTCCGACAATGCGGTAACGTGGGCTACGCGACGTTGAATGTGAGGAGTGTCACGCCGCTATCATCGACAGCTCGCGGAAGTTATGCATAGACACGGAATGTCTTTATTTTCGCGGTTGCGCCCGAAACCCGCACCCTGGACCATAACGGCATGAAAATCGCCAGACAAAGAAATCGTTGCAGCACAAAGACTTTCTCGGTCGCTCCAGGCGGACATGGTGGAACAAGCCTCTTGAACTCAGCGATCAGTCGGTTAGTCATGATGCGAAGCGGCCATGGTGTCAACGAGGCCGTCAGCCGATCAAACCGCATTCGAAAGCCGCCAAGAAAGCGTGAACATCCGTGATCCCAGCCCCCAAGAAAATTGACGGCCCGGCGGTTACCGTCGAGGCGCGCTGCGTACGTCTGTTGGCGAAGGCCGCCGATCCGGCGTCGCTTGCGCCGGCGATCGAGCGGCGTGCGCTGTCGCGGGCCGCGAACGAATTGCTGATCGAGGTCAAGGCGGCGGCCGTGAATCCTTCCGACGTCAAGGCCGCCACCGGCTTGATGGCTTACGCGGTATTCCCGCGTACGCCCGGCCGCGACTACGCAGGCGTTGTGATCGACGGCCCGGCCGACTGGATCGGGCGCGAGGTGTTCGGCTCGTCGGGCGATCTCGGCATCCGGCGCGACGGCACCCATGCGACGCATCTCGCGATCGAGCCCGATGCGGTGGTGGAGAAGTCGGGAAACCTGTCGTGGGATGAAGCCGCCGGTATTGGCGTGCCCTTCGTCACCGCGATGGAAGGTTTTAGGCGCGCCGGAATGCCGACGAAAGACGAGACGGTGCTGGTGATGGGCGTCAACGGCAAGGTCGGTCAGGCCGCAGTCCAGATCGCGAGCTGGAACGGCGCGCGCGTGATCGGCGTGGTGCGCAAGCGCGAGCCCTATGAGGGGCATGCCAATTCAGAAGTTGAGGTCATCGACGCATCAGTGACGGACGTCGCGACGCGCGTTCGCGAACTCACCGACGGCAAGGGCGCCGACATCGTGTTCAACACCGTCGGCGATCCCTATTTTCAGGCCGCGCATAAATCGCTGGCCGTGCGAGGACGCCAGATCCTGATTGCCGCGATCGATCGCATCGTGCAATTCAACATCCTGGAATTCTATCGCGGCCAGCACACCTATGTCGGCATCGACACCCTGGGGCTGTCGTCGATCGCGACCGGCGCGGTTCTGAAAGAACTGGTTGCCGGTTTTGCGAGCGGACATCTCAAGCCGTTCCCGATCAAGGCGGGGGCAATCTATCCGCTGGAAAATGCAAAAGCCGCCTTCGTCGCCGTCGCCGGATCATCGCGCGATCGCGTCATCCTGCGGCCCGCGTAGGCAATATTGAATTTAGACCGTCATTGCGAGCCAACGGGTCGCGCGAATGCGCGCCCGATGATAAACTCCGCGAAGCAATCCATAACTCGGACAAAACGCCAAGTTGTGGATTGCTTCGTCGCTCCGCTCCTCGCAATGACGATCGAACTCCGAGGAACGAACCCATGGAATCCGCTGCCAACATCGTTGTCTTTGCCGGCCTGTTGATCGGCCTCGTCTATGGCGCGGTCGGGCTATTAAGCGGGTTTTGCCTGATGAGCAGCCTGCGCGGCTGCTGGGCGGAGGGCGACAGCCGTCTGATCCGAAGTTTTGCGCTGGCGCTGGGCGTGGCGATCGCGGCGACGCAACTGTTGGCGGCAGGCGGTCTGGTCGATCTCGGCAAGACGATTTACCTGCAGCCGACGTTTTCGTCGCCGCTGATGTTTTTCGGCGGCCTGCTGTTCGGTTACGGCATGGTGCTGTCCAACGGCTGCGGCTCGCGCGCGTTAGTGCTGCTCGGGCGCGGCAATCTGCGCTCGTTCGTGGTGGTGATCGTGCTCGGCATATCGGCGCAGATGACGCTGAAAGGCCTGGTCGCGCCGGCGCGGATCGCGCTGCTGCAGGTGTCGCAGACGACGGCGACGGTCACCTCGGTGCCGGCGCTGCTGTCGACGTTCGGTTTCAACGAGATATCGGCGCGGATGCTGGCGGCCTCGGCCATGAGCGGCGCCCTGATCATCTTTGCCTTCGCGCATGCGCCGTTCCAGCGCGCGCGCGGGCAGATCGCGGCGGGGCTCATCATCGGCCTGCTGGTCGCGGCCGGGTGGTTCGTCACCGGCTATCTCGGCGCCGATGATTTCAACCCGACGCCGGTGACCTCGCTCACCTTCGTGGCGCCGATCGCCGATACGCTGCAATATGTGATGCTGTCGACCGGACTGACCCTGAACTTCGGCATCGCCACCGTTGCAGGCGTATTCGCCGGAAGTTGCGTGACGGCATTGGCCAAGCGCCGCTTTCACTGGGAAGGTTTTTCGTCACCGCGCCACATGCTGCGCTCGGCCGGCGGTGCGGCGCTGATGGGCGCCGGCGGCGCCATGGCCTACGGCTGTTCGATCGGGCAGGGCCTGACGGGCCTGTCGACGTTGGCGCTGGCGTCATTCGTGGCGGTCGCCGGAATTTTGCTCGGCACGGCGGCGGGCCTGCGCGGTCTGCTGCGCGTTCAGCCATTGGTTTCGGCGCAGGACGTGCAGTCAGGCCCGCTGGCGTGAGGTCGCCCGCCTCGCCTTGTCGAGAACACGTTCGGCGCCTGGAGGTTTCTGGACTTGAAGGACCGAACGTGTCGCCTCCCAGCCGATTTCGTCAATCCGCCTCGCGCGTCACGATATGGATCTCCGAGGTGAGGGTGCGATGCACCGGGCACTTGTCGGCGATTTCCATCAATCTCTTGCGCGCTTCGGCGTCGAGCGCGCCTTCCATGGCAATGACCCGGTCGAACTGGTCGAGCATCCCGGCCTTGGTTTCGCATTCGGCGCAATCCTCCGCGTGGATCTTGCTGTGGTTCAGCGTCACCGTCACGCGCTCCAGCGGTAGCGATTTGCGCTCGGCATAGAGGCGCATGGTCATCGCAGTGCAGGCGCCGAGGCCGGCCAGCACGAAATCATACGGTCCGGGTCCGGTGTCGTCGCCGCCGGCGGCGACCGGCTCATCGGCCAGCAGGCGATGCGGCCCGACGGTGACGGTCTGCTGGAATTTGCTGTTGCGGGTCTCGCGCACCACGACGCTGCGCGGCGCCGCACCGCGATCGAGGGCTTGCTCGGGCGCCACGGGATCAATGTAGCGCTCGGCCCAGGCGGCGATGACATCGGCGACATAGGAAGCATCGCGCTTGCCGGTCAACAGATGATCGGAATCCGCCAGCGACACAAAACTCTTGGGATGCTTTGCGGCGAGGAAGATATCCGTGGCATTGTCGATGCCGACGGTGTCGTCGGCCGGCGCGTGCATGACCAGCAACGCCTTGTGCAGCTTTGCGATATGCGCCATCAGGCCGTGATGGCCGATGTCGTCGAGGAATTCGCTTGAGATCTGGAATGGCCGGCCGGCGAGCGAGACTTCAACCTTGCCATGCTTGCGGATGTCGTCGATGCGATCCCTGAACAGGCCGGTGACGTGGGCGGGATCGGAGGGCGCGGCGATGGTGACGACGGCCCTGGCATCCGGAATTTGTCCGGCGGCGGCCAGAATGGCGGCGCCGCCGAGGCTGTGGCCGATCAGGATCGCCGGCGCCTTGCGGGTTTCGCGCAGATGGTCGGCGGCGCGGACGAGATCGGCGACGTTGGAGGAGAAGGTGGAATTGGCGAAATCGCCTTCGCTGGAGCCGAGCCCCGTAAAATCGAACCGCAGCACCGCGATGCCCTTTGCCGCCAGCGCCACCGCGATGCGCTTCGCCGCCAGCACATCCTTGCCGCACGTAAAACAGTGCGCGAACAGCGCATAGGCCTCTGGCTCCCGCTCGGGCAGGTCCAGCGTTGCCGCCAGTTGATGGCCCTCGGAGCCCGTGAATTGGAAACGTTCCGTCGGCATGGTTGTCTCCATGGGTGATGCGCTTCACCTCTGCCCTTGGGAGGTGACGATGAACTCAAGCGTCGAACTCAATCCCCGGAATAGCGCTGTTCCTGCCACGGATCGCCGCGGTTGTGATAGCCGCGGACTTCCCAGTAGCCGGGCTTATCCTCGGCGAGGAATTCGATGCTTTGCAGCCATTTTGCGCTTTTCCAGAAATACAGATGCGGCACCACGAGGCGCACCGGGCCCCCATGTTCCTGCTCCAGCGGCGCGCCGGACCAGGCGTGCGCCAGCAGGGCGTCTTCGGCCGCGAAATCTTCCAGTGCCAGATTGGTGGTGTAGCCGTCATGGCAATGCAGCACGACATGGCGCGCCTCGTCGCGCGGCTGGCAGGCGTGGAGGAGGTCGCGGGTCGCGAGCCCCTCCCACTGATTGTCATAGCGCGACCATGTCGTCACGCAATGAATGTCCGAAATGAAGTTCGCCCGCGGCTGCGCCGTGAACTGCGCAAAATCCCAAAAAACCGGATGCTCGACCGCGCCGTAGACGTCGAGCCGCCAGCGCTCGCGGGAAATGTTCGGCGTCAGGCCGAGGTCGAGGGTGGGCCAGTCTTTGGTCAGATGCTGTCCCGGCGGCAGCCGCTGCTGTTCGGGCCGCGCGGTTTTTCCGGTGAGGAAACGGCCTTCCTGAGCCCAGCGTTGCTTGCTGCGCGTGAGTTTTGAAATCGGGGGCGGGTCGCTCTGGTCGGCCATATCGAGCCATCTTCATTCGTGGCGGTGCATCGCCGATTCATGCTTGGTGTCGCGCATGGTCGCGTAGATGATCAGCGACAGACATATCATGCCGCTGAGATAATAATAGAACCAGTCCTCGTGTCCAAAACTCTTGAAATACAGCGCGACCGCGGGCGCGGTGCCGCCGAACAAGGATACCGTGATCGCGTAGGGCAGGCCGACACCCAGCGCGCGAACATTGGTCGGAAACAATTCGGCCTTCACGATGGCGTTGATCGAGGTGTAGCCGGCGACGAAAATCCAGGCCGCGCAGATCAGCAGGAAAGCCATGAAGGGCGACTTGGTCTCCTTCAGCGTGGTCAGGATCGGGATCGTCGCCAGCGTGCC